>ERZ773145.95-NODE-95-length-88406-cov-5.689670_pt1 | contig 88406 bp, 138 predicted proteins | sample MGYA00580848_ERZ773145 | MGnify/ENA primary metagenome ERZ773145 (study PRJEB29015, sample SAMEA2737858) | human gut metagenome | biome: human gut; feature: human-associated habitat; material: faeces | place: China | collected 2012 ... | reverse complement strand
GCTCGGGCAACTACGCCAAGATCGGCAGCTCGGGCGACTACGCCAAGATCGGCAGCTCGGGCTACTACGCCAAGATCGGCAGCTCGGGCTACTACGCCAAGATCGGCAGCTCGGGCGACTACGCCCAGATCGGCAGCTCGGGCTACTACGCCCAGATCGGCAGCTCGGGCTACTCCGCCCAGATCGGCAGCTCGGGCTACTACGCCCAGATCGGCAGCTCGGGCAACTACGCCCAGATCGGCAGCTCGGGCGACTACGCCAAGATCGGCAGCTCGGGCTACTCCGCCCAGATCGGCAGCTCGGGCAACTCCGCCAAGATCGGCAGCTCGGGCAACTCCGCCAAGATCAATAGTACCGGCGAAGACTCCGTGATCTGCTGCGCTGGCAGCGGCTCTGTCGTAAAGGCAAGGGCAGGCAGCTGGATCACGCTTGCGGAGTGGGAATATTCCGACGAAAAAGGACGGTTCGCTCCGCGCTACGTGAAGACGGAATATGTAGACGGCGAGAAGATCAAGGCCGATACCTGGTATCAGCTGAAGAACGGCGAATTTGTGGAGGTGGAGTAAATGCTCGATACAATCTCCACGGTGAAGATGAGCCGCGAAGAATGGCTGGAAGAACGCAGAAAGTCCATCGGCGGGAGTGACGCGGCGGCTGTTATCGGAATGAGCCGCTTTGCAAGCCCGTACACGGTATGGATGGATAAGACTGGGCGTCTTCCGGAAAAGGAAGACACAGAGGCTATGCGGATCGGCAGAGATCTCGAGGAGTATGTTGCAAAGCGTTTTGAGGAAGCGTCCGGGAAAAAGGTGCGGCGCTGCAACTACATCATTCGGAATCCCGCGTATCCGTGGGCGCACGCAGACATTGACAGGCGAATTTCCAGTGAAAATGCAGGGCTGGAATGCAAGACAACCTCGACGCTTGACATTCGGCAGTTCAACGGCGTGGAGTTCCCGGAACGCTACTATGCACAGTGTGTGCATTATCTTGCTGTCACCGGCCTTGACCGTTGGTATTTGGCGGAGCTCGTCTTCGGGCGCGGATTCTTTACATACACGCTGGAACGCGACGAGGCGGAAATCTCCGCGCTGATGGAAGCGGAGAAGCTTTTCTGGCGGTGCGTCGAGGAAGACACCCCGCCTGCACCGGACGGTTCGGAGGCGACGACGGACGCGATCAGCACGGTTTATGCCGACAGCAGCGGCGAACAGCTTGATTTGTTCGGACGCGAACAGCTGCTATCTGAGTATATGCAGATCAAGCGCCAGGCGGCGGCACTGGCAGAGCGCAGCCGCGAGATTGAAAACACGATCAAACTCGATATGGGCACGGCAGAGCGGGCCGCCTGCAACGGCTACAACGTCTCTTGGAAGCAGCAAAACCGGCAGACGTTTCAGCCCAAAGCCTTTAAAGAGGCATACCCGGATATCGATTTGGCACCGTTTTATAAAACGGTGCAGGCCCGGCCATTCAAAATTACAGAGATCACGAAGGAGGATGGCTTGCAAAGTGTTTCCGCATGATTTAACAGGGCTGACATTCGGACGCCTGACTGTAATCGAGTGCGCAGGCAAGGACATCCACCGAGAAAGCCTTTGGAGATGCAAATGCTCTTGCGGAAAGGAAACGACCGTTATCCGAAGCAATCTTCGCAACGGGAACACGCTCTTATGCGGATGTTATGGACGAGAACGAAGGTCTGATGCAAACAAAACGCACGGTGGATCTGGCTCCCGCCTCTACCGCATCTGGAAAGCGATGCACACAAGATGCTATAACCCTCATTTTAAAATGTATCGATATTACGGAGGCCGTGGGATCAAGATATGTGATGATTGGCTTTACAGCTACACAAGCTTTCGCGAATGGGCGTTATCAAATGGGTACACGGAAAATTTAACGATTGATCGGGTTAATCCTGACGGTAATTATTGCCCAGAGAATTGCCGCTGGGCGACAATGGCAGAGCAAAACAGGAACAAACGATGCCCAAACGGGCAAAAATTGAAGGGAGAATAACCTATGGAAGGTATCATTCAGAAGCAGACGGCTATGCAAAAAGCTCCGCAGCAAAAGCAAATGTCTGTCACGGCTCTTGTAAACAGTATGCTTGACAAAGACGGTATGCGCAAGCGGTTTGACGAGCTTCTCGGCAAGCGGACGCCGCAATTCGTTTCATCTATCGTTTCTATGGTAAACGCAGACAAAAACTTGCAGCAGGCATTTTACGAATCCCCTATGACCGTGATCCAGGCGTCCCTAAAAGCGGCGATGTTTGATCTTCCGATTGATCAAAGCCTCGGATACGCCTACATCGTCCCGTTCAAGAATTATAAAAAGGATCTCGGCGCAAAAAAGATGGAGGCTACTTTTATTCTTGGCTGGAAAGGTATGCACCAGCTGGCGTTGAGAACCGGCGCATACAAGACAATTAACGTCGTTGACGTTCGAGATGGTGAGCTGAAAAGCTACAACCGTCTGACGGAAGAGGTCAAGATTGACTTTATAGAAGATGAGGACGCGCGCGATGCTCTGCCGATTATCGGATATGTCGGCTATTATCGGCTTGTGAACGGTGCGGAAAAGACCGTGTACATGAGCACAAAGTCTATTGCGGCGCACGAAAAGAAATTCCGAAAGGGCGAGTTCCAAGGAAAAGGCTGGCGCGACGACTGGGATGCAATGGCTAGAAAGACAGTATATCGTATTCTGATTGGGAAATGGGGTGTCATGTCCATTGACTATCAGACTCGCGGAGAGGGAGAGCAACTGGCAGACGCGATTGCTGCGGATATTCAGGAAGAAGATCTGATTGACGGGACAGTCGTTGACGAGAGTACCGGTGAAGCAGTCGAAACGTCGGAGGTAGAAAATGCTGAATAAAATCGTCCTGATGGGCCGCCTGACCCGTGACCCGGAGCTTCGGCAGACGCAAAGCGGAAATTCTGTTGCATCCTTCACGCTTGCCTGCGACCGCGATTTCGCGGCGCAGGGCGCGGAGAAGGAAACGGATTTTATTGATGTTGTCGCATGGCGGAATACAGCTGAGTTCGTCAGCAAGTATTTCTCCAAGGGCCGCATGGCCGTCGTGTCTGGCCGTTTGCAGATCCGCAACTGGGAAGACAAGGACGGAAACAAGCGCAAAACGGCAGAGATCGTCGCAGAAAGCGTTTATTTCGGCGACAGGAAGCGGGACGGGCAGAATGCTTCTTCCGCTGCACCGGCCTCTTCGGAGTTCAAGCCGCTGCCGAGCACAACGCCGGTTCCGTTTTCCGAACCGGATATGCCGCAGATGGAGATCGGCGACGAAAACGAGCTTCCGTTCTGAGGGCCGACGGATGGGAGATAAAAAGGAATACGTCAAGCTGTGGCTGAGTTACAGGAGCTATTTCGAGGCGTACAGTGCTGCTGAGGTGGGGCGCTTGGTGCTGGCTGCGATGGATTATCGCGAGTCGGGAGCAGAGCCAGAGTTCAGCGGGAGTGAACGTTTCATTTGGCCTGCGATTCGACGGGACATTGACGAATCCGTAGCGGCGCAAAAAGCCGTCTCCGCGTCCAGAAGCGAGGCAGGAAAGCAGGGCGGTCGGCCTGAATCCGAAAAAGCAAATGCTTTTGACGAAAGCAACGAAAAGCAAAAAAAGCAAATGCTTTCCGAGGAAAGCAAAAAAAGCTATGGACAAAGGAAAAGGACAAAGGACAAGGACAAGGACAGTATTCTTTCCCCCCTACCCCCCACGCTGCGCGAAGCAGTTGAAAAATGGGTGGCGTACAAGGGCGAACGACGGGAGGAGTATAAGCCTGTTGGCCTGCAAAGCCTTGTCACACAGATCACGAAAGCCGCAGAGGAATATGGCGAGGATGCAATGATCGACGTGATAACCCGCTCTATGGCCGCAAATTACAAGGGGATCGTGTTTGACTGGCTGAAAGAGGCCAGCACACGCCCTGCGGCGCTCGGCCGCGCTGCAAAGCCCGGCTACGGCGTGCAGGGACACCACGACGAGCTGAACCCGCTGGAACGCGCAGCTGTGGACAGGGTGATGGGGCCGGTGTCAAAGGGCGCCGCCCGATTGCAGCAAGGCGTACAGCGCCACGGGGACGAACTTGATGCGTTCCAGCTGGAGGCGGTCGAGCGAATGCTTGCGGAAAACAAGGAGGATAAGACATGAGATTTGTTTGCGATTGCTGCAACGATCTGACGAACATCGAGGCAGACCGGATGGAGATCCAGGGCGAGAAGCTGATGGTGTACAGCCGCGGGCGGCTGGTGTACGTTGCGGATCTCGGCCAGATCATGCTGGCGAAGCTGACGCCGGGGAGGGAAGAGGCAAAATGAAAGAGAATGTGCTTGAGCGAAATGCAAGGCTGGATACCGAACGGAAGATTGCGGATTTTCGAGTAAAACAGCAGATGGATTATGCGTTCAAGGTGAAATACGCCAAAATCCGCGCATGGGAATTCTACGATCACCCAGACGTTGCAGGTAGCTGCTACGTAGCTGTCGGCGGGCTGGATTCCATCACGCTGCTCCTGTTCCTTCGCAGCATCGGTATTGATGTGCCTGCCATCTCGGTATCGTCGCTTGAGGATAAAAGCATTCAGCTGATTCACAAGCAACTCGGCGTGAAGCCGCTGAAACCGCTGAAAAGCAAAGTGGAAGTGCTGCGGGAGTACGGATGGCCGGTGATCTCCAAGGAAGTTGCGGGGAAAATCTCGCTTTTGCAAAATCCAAGCGAGAAAAACGCAACGGTACGCCATGCGATCATCACTGGGGAAACAGGGGCTTACGGCGGGTTCCGCACGGGGACGCGGATGAAGCTGGCGCAAAAATGGCTGGAGATCTTCGGCGGATACGAAAATGAGAATGAAGGCGTTAGCTACAAAACGCCGGATTTTCTCGTATCGGATAAGTGCTGCTATTACCTGAAAGAAAAGCCTTGCAGCGATTATGCCAAAGAAACCGGAAGCTTCCCGTATATGGGCCTGATGGCGTCCGAAGGAGGGCGCAGGCAGAAAGCGTTGATGCTGAACGGGTGCAACTACATATCGCCGGGAACGAAACGCAGCTGCCCATTCGCGATTTTTTCGCGGCAGGATCTTTTGCAGCTTGCGCTGGATTTGCAGGTTCCGGTGCCGGAAATCTACGGAGAGATCGTGCGCGACGCAGACGGAACACTCAGGACGACAAAAGCACAGAGAACCGGGTGCTCCATGTGCGGGTTCGGCGTGCACATGGAAAAACGCCCACACCGGTTCGACCGGCTGTGGGAGCGGAATCCAAAGGAGTGGGAAATGTGGATGAATCACGTAATGCAGGATGATCGCGGGAACTGGTACGGCTGGGGCCGTGTGCTGGACTACATCGGCGTCGAGTGGCGGGATCCGGAATACGCGCTGTTAAATCCGGATGAACTGCCCGGCCAGATGATTTTTGATGGAATGGAGGCGTCCGCACTATGACAGGGCAGGAAATCGCGAAGGCGCTGCGGTGCTGCGCGAAGGGGCTTGGACACGACGACGCGTGCGAAAACTGCAAGGTCGGAGAAATCCAAGATCGGCGGAAAGGAAATCGACTGGAAGCAGAGCCGGGACAGCACGCTCAACGTGCTGATCAACGGCCCAACGAGCAACGGCTTTGGCAAGGATATTTTCCGCAAGATGGCCCGCGATCTGTACGGACGGCTGAAAGCCTACGAGGACACGGGGGTTGAACCGGAAAGCGTAGAGGCACTCAAACTGTCCATGATGGGCAAGGCAATTTCGGAGGTCACGGAATTCGATGGTTTGCCGATTGACCGCCTCCGCGAGCTTGCCGAGGCCGACAAGGACGGGCGCGTGGTGGTGCTGCCGTGCAAGGTGGGCGATAAATTATACAGAGTGTTTGCCGGAGAAATCTTCGAGCACCGAGTCGGGAGCATGAAATACTTCGCAATACAGGGAAAGTGGGACATTGAAACGTACCCGTTCCTCCCATCCGTAGAGAGCGGCATAGGGAAAACAATTTTTCTCACCCGCGAAGAAGCCGAGAAGGCTTTGCGGGAAATGGAGGGCAAGCCATGACCAGAAAACGCGCAAGAAAGATCCTCATGTCCATCGGCACGAGCAGAAACCATGCAAACTGGGGGCTGGCGGCAAAGCCGCGCTGGAAGACAAATGCCGGTGTGGTAGAGGACACGCTGACGATCAAACTGTACGCGAAGCTGCTGCGGGCAAGAATGGAGGGCAAGAAGGATGGCTGAACTGAAACCGTGCCCGTTCTGTGGCGGTGAAATTAGCCTTGTTCTGTGCGATGACGAAGGAAATCTGCATGATGAGTCATATAGAGAACGTCCCTATAGTGGGCTTGGCTTTATGCTTCACCATGCTCACGAGGACAACCCGGAATGCCCGATTGCAAGCTATGAGTGCGATGGCGGGATTTTGGGTGGTGTGTATATTTACGACACGGAAGAACAAGCCGTTGAGGCATGGAACAGGAGGGTAAATGAGGAAAGAATGTTAGATTTTCCAGTAAAATACACCGAAATATGCGCGTTGTACCATTTTTGCGTCGATCTTGGAATCAAATGCACGATAGAGCGCCTGCACGACGGCTATGCAGTGCGTTTCCCGGACGGAAGTGACTTCGCACAGCATCATGGCACATATGGCGGGACGGAAGGATGCGTTGAACCGGCTATCGGGGACTCCGAATTTGACTATACTGCAGTCGGTTTGAACCTCGCGAAGGAGCTCGTGAAGAAACACAAAGGCAAATTGGAGGCCGACCATGCCTGACAAATACATCAGCTGCGAGGCGGCACTTATGAAACTAATGCAGGACGGGTGCAGCGCAAAAAACTTGCAATCCATTCCGGAGAGGAATGCAAAGACTTTGAACAAAGGAGGTGGCCTGATGGGCACAATTCTTGCGATTGATCCCGGCAATATCAAATCTGGCTATGTGGTGGTCGAGCACGACGGCGAAGAAATTCGCCGCGTGCTGGATGTGGGGAAGCTCCCGAACGAAGAAATTCGGGACGTTCTGCACGAAAACATTTACGGAAATTGCACGGATTTTGCGATTGAAATGATCGCCGGAATGGGCATGGCGGTAGGGCAGGAGGTTTTCGATACCTGCCTTTGGATTGGCCGCTTTATGGAATTTGCCGAAAGGGACGGCGCGGAGCCGGTAAAGATCTTCCGGCGGGAAGAAAAGCTGTATCTGTGCGGCTGTCTGAGCGCGAAGGATAAAAATATCCGGCAGGCGCTGATAGATCGATACGGAGTTGTTGGCACAAAGGCAAATCAGGGCTTTTTCTACGGCTTCGCAAAGGATATGTGGGCGGCGATGGCGGTAGCCGTGACGTATTTCGATAAGTACATCAAGGGGGTAAAGCTATGAGCAAGGCGCAGCGAAAGCCTCCGAGCCCGCCGATGCAGCTGACGTGCGACACCTGCGGGAAAACGTTTATGCGGGCTCCATCGAAGTACAAGGCAAAATACAATTTTTGCAGCGAGGCGTGCGCATGGACGGCACATAGGGAAGCTGTGATGGGCCGGGCGGAGCGCGTGCGGATCCTGATTACACGCTCAATCCCGGTATACCCGGAAATGCGGCCTGTCTGCGGGCGGGTGTATCCCGCCGAGAAGTACAAGTACGCGACAAATCGGACTGGCTACGTCGTTGCGGTAAACGGCAAGCGGGTCTGCTTGAGGGTGGACGAATGCAGGGAAATCTAGGGCTCACACCGGTGCAGGCCCCGTGCAAGGGCTGTGCAGACAGGCACACCGGCTGCCATACGGACTGCACCCGGTACATAGCATTCCGCCGGGAGGCGGACAGATACAAGCAGGAGCGCCTAAAAGACATGACGCGATGCGCGTCCACACGGGGCTGCATGCGGACGCTGCACGATGCGAACCGCGCAAAGCGCGAAGGGAGGCAACATTACTGATGAGCGGAATCACAGAGCAGGAATATGCGGCGTGGCTGGAAAAGGCGTTGCAAGCGCTCTATAAATCCAAGCCGCTTGCAATCGCGATTGTGGCAAAAACGGAAGCGGGAAATACGCTTACGGGCTACTACCATGCGGACGCACAGGACAAGGCCGTGTTTGCCCACCATATCCAGAGCGATATCGTGCTGGACATTATCAAGGCAAATGCCGTAGAAATCAAGGCCATGATGGAGGGCGTAGACGATGGAACAGATTAAGGGCGCAAAGTACGACGATGAAGACGCGGGAGTTTTCAAATGAGCACGCCGCGATACGGCTGGTGGCCCTATGCAAAATGGATGATCCGCAGCTATAAGGGCGGCGGGCTGATGACGAGGGCCGAGCGCGCTGCCGTTGAGGATGCAATCGCAGAGACGGAACGGCTCGTTGACGGCGCGGAGCGACTCCGGCTCATAGACTTGGTTCTTTGGAAGCGGACGCACACCTTACAGGGCGCTGCGATGGCGGTTTATGTGTCCGAACGCACTGCGCAGGAGTGGCACAGGCAATTTATTCGCCTTGTGGGGCAAAAAAGAGGGCTTTTGTGAAAAAGTCTGCGTCCCAGAGCCAAATTTAACATTTACTATAAGGGCGTAGAGATCAACTCTACGCCCTTCTTCATCGGCACCGCAGCGTTCTGCGGAAACCTCCTCCTCCTGTTCTCGTGTTCTCCGGTGTGAATAAATATATTTATTCACACACGGAGACACGAGAACGAAAGAATGAGGCAGAAAGGAGCGGCTATGGCGAGTTTGCGCGCCCTTGCACACAAGCTGCAAACAGCGCTCTTGTACAACGGAATCAAAATAAAAATCAATCAAATGCAGATCTATTCCGCGAAAAATGACAGGATGGTGACGAAATACATGGTTTACGAATATCGACCTGATGAAAAGCCGAAGAACGTCACTCTGCTGGAAACGTACCAGATTGCGGATGTGGTGAAGCTGCTGGCCGGACTTTACAGCGATGGCGGATGAAAAGCTTACGCCGAAGCAGAGACGATTCTGCGAAGAATATCTGAAATCCGGGAACGCGACAGAAGCAGCGAAAAAGGCCGGGTACAAAGAAACATCATGCAGAGTGATTGCGGCAGAAAACCTATCAAAACCAGCTATTTCTGCATATATAAAGCGCAGGCTGGACGAACAAGAGGCTGCGCAGGTCGCGGATTCAAACGAAATTCTGAAATTTTACACTGCGGTCATGCGCGGGGAGGTCAAAGACCAGTTCGGCATGGACGCATCGCTATCCGACCGGCTGAAAGCCGGTGACAGTCTCATGAAGCGATACGCGGCAGCTTCCGACCGCAACAGGACGACAATGGAGAAGCTTGATTCGATGCTGAAGGAGTTCCAAGATGCTGTTAAGTCCGAAACAACGTGAATTTGTAAAATACGGGACGCATCGATGGAACTTCAAGGGCGGAGCCACCAGAAGCGGGAAGACTTACCTCGATTTTCGATGGATCATACCGATCCGGATTCGTGAGCGAATCGGAAAAGATGGTCTGGCCGTCATTCTCGGCGTAACAAAATCCACGATTGAGCGAAATGTGCTGGAGCCGATGCGGAACCTGTATGGCGATATGCTTGTCGGAACAATCTCCAGCGACAACACAGCGTGGATTTTCGGGGAAAAGTGCTATTGCCTCGGTGCGGAAAAGGTTTCTCAGGTGTCAAAGATTCGCGGTGCATCGATTAAATATTGCTATGGGGACGAAGTAGCTGATTGGTCGGAAGAAGTATTCGCACTGCTGAAAAGCCGTCTTGACAAGGAATATTCTTGTTTTGATGGGACGTTCAATCCGCAATATCCTGACCACTGGCTGAAAAAATTCCTCGATAGCAACGCGGATATTTTCAGCCAGACATACACGATAGACGACAACCCGTTCCTGCCGGAATCTTTTAAAGAAAATCTGAAAAAAGAATACGAAGGGACGGTTTATTACGACCGCTACATTCTCGGCCTCTGGGTACGTGCCGAAGGACTGGTATATCCGATGTTTGGAGATGGCTGCATCACGCAGGAGATCCCGGACACCGGAGATTATTATATATCTATAGACTATGGCACGCTGAACCCGTTTTCTGCCGGGTTATGGTGCGTTGGGAAGAAATGTGCAGTCAGAATCGCGGAGATCTATTACAGCGGCCGCGAGGAAAAAAAGCAGAAAACAGATGAGGAATACTGCGACATGGTAGAACGGCTTGCAGGAGATAAGCCAATCAGGGCCGTTGTCGTGGATCCGTCTGCCGCGTCGTTCATTGAAGCGCTGCGCAGAAGGAGCGGATTTAAAGTCCGGCACGCGGACAACGACGTTTTGAACGGGATCCGCACAACGTCCGATTTCCTGCGAGATGGAAGAATCAAGATTCATGCAGGCTGTAAAGACACCATCCGCGAATTTGGGCTTTACAGGTGGGACGAAAAAGCAGAATCTGACCGCGTCGTGAAGGAAAACGACCACGCTATGGACGAAACCAGGTACATGGTGATGACGGTCTTGAAAAAGCACTTCAAAGAACACAGATTTGTGCCGGAGCTGGCGCGGTGAGGTAAAAGATGAAAACATATCAGGATTTTTTAGAGGTTGCGGAAAAGTCTGACCGGGAACGGATGGAATTTGTTCTGTCCGCGATAAATAATCACAAAGACTCGGATTTATACAAACAGGCGGTTATTGCGAAGGAGTATGACGCGCACAGGAATGTGACGATTGCAAATTTTCAAAAGCTGCTTTATACACTCAACGGGAAAGTCATTCCGGACAACTACAGTCCGAACTATAAGCTTCGGAGCAATTTCTTTGCAAGTTTCATCACGCAGGAAACGCAGTATCTGCTCGGGAACGGCGTGACGCTGAAAGAAGCCGCGAACAAAGAAAAACTCGGCGCATCGTTCGACGTTCGGCTGCAGGACGCAGCGCATGCGGCCCTTGTTGGAGGCGTATCGTATGGCTTCTGGAATCTCGATCATCTTGAGGTTTTCGATGTAACAGAGTTCGTTCCGCTTCTCGATGAGGAAAACGGTGCGTTGCGCTCCGGGATTAGATTCTGGCAGGTATCCGATACGAAGCCGCTTCGCGCAACACTCTACGAGCCGGACGGCTTTACACAGTTCATCCGCAGAAGCGGAAAAAACATGGAGATCCTAGAGGCGAAGCGCGGATATGTATCTGTCGAGGCAAGTTCCGAAGCGGACGGTACAGAGATCCTTGCATATCAAAACTATCCTGGCTTCCCGATTATTCCGCTCTACGGCAACCGCGCAAGGCAGTCAGAGCTTGTCGGCCAACGCGAGGCGATAGACTGCTACGATCTCATTAAGTCAGGCTTTGCGAATACAGTTGATGAGGCGTCGATCATTTACTGGACGATCTCGAACGCTGGCGGAATGGACGAGATCGATATGGCACGGTTCAAAGAGTCCATGCGGAGAATTGGTGTAGGTCTTGTGGACGACGACGGCGCGAAGGCAGAGGCTCATACGCTCACAATCCCGGTTGAAGCTCGGGAAGCGCTTCTTTCCAGAATCAGCGACGATCTGTACCGTGACGCGCAAATGCTTGATGTGGCAAAAGTGCAGGCGGGGCAGAAGACGGCGACGGAGATCATGGCGGCGTATCAGCCGATGGACAACAAGGTGGATCAATTTGAATACTGCGTGATCGAGTTCCTGCAGGCGTTGTTTAAGATCGTTGGTATTGATGACGAGCCATCCTTTATGCGATCCAAAATAACAAATCAGTTAGAACAGACGCAGATGGTGCTGCTTGCCGCGAGCTACCTTGACGACGAAACGATTCTGAGCAAGCTGCCGTGGCTTACGCAGGAGGAAATCGCAAACATTTTGAAGAGGAAAAGCGCGGAAGAATTAGAGCGATATTCCACGAAAGATATGGAGGAATAGACGTATGAGCGGCATGGTACAGGGCGATGCGTACAGTCTGGCCGTCACGGTCAAGAACAACGGGCAGGCTGTCGAGATCGACGATATTGAGAAGATCGAAATGACGCTTCTGTATTTGCAGAAGTATTACCCAGGCCAGATCACATACGCGGACGGGAAATTCTATTTCCCGCTGGCGCAGGAAGAAACATTCCGCCTGCCGAAGGTCTGCCCGATGCAGATTCGCGTGAAATTCAAGAGCGGTGACGTGATTGGCTCGGAGATCAAGCAGATCGACGTTGCGCACGCGCTTTCAAAGGCGGTGTTGTGATGGGCGGCATTGAATTTGAACTCAAGAACCGCGATCCGGTCGACGTTTCCTTTAACGTTTCCGTGCGTGCTGACGGCGGCTCCGGCGGCGGAGGCATTGCATCGGCGCAGATCGATGAGATCCGCGTGCTGACAAAATCGGACTATGACGCGCTGGACGAAAAGGACGCGCGGACGCTGTATCTGGTGGAGGGCTGACATGCTGGCAGTTGGAATCAAACGCATTCTGGAGCTGTTCATCGGCTCCATGGGCATCAAATCCGCCCGCTTGGGCACAGAAACCATCTACGAAAGACCGGGCGGCTTTTTGTACATTGAACTCAAAAGTGAAGAAAGGGGTTAAATCCGAATGGCAAGCTTTTTTAATTTAACACTCGATACGCTGGCACCTGCCGGTCTATCGATCACACTGAACGACGGCGCACAGTACGCGACCAGCGCGACCGTCACCGCGAAGATCTCCGTCACAGACGCGGCGACGACCGGCTACCAGATGAAGATCTGGGGCACAAAGGCGGCGAAAACGGAGGCGGCTGCGTCGTGGGAGACATACGCGGCCACAAAATCCATTACGCTCCCGGACGGCGACGGCCTGAAGACGATCTATGTAAAGGTGCGCGACGACGTCGGCAACGAATCGGCTGCGGCCAGCGACTCCATCACGCTCAACACCTCGATCCCCGCCGTGACCATCACCGGCCCCGACAAGAGCCGCATTTCCAAGGTCACGGGCTACGACGCAGCGGCGTTCTCCTTCGTCTGCGACGTGGACTTCGAGGAATACACCGTCCGCGTCGTCCCGGCGACGAGCAGCCTGCACACGGCGGGCACGCAGATCCCGGCGACGGGCGGCTCCACCAACGTCAGCGGCACAGAGGGCGGCTACAAGAAGAACACCGCCATCAACGTCACCGTCAAGGGCGCAGACCTCGAATCGGCGTCTTCCGGCGACGGCGTGAAGATCGTGAAGGTCTTCGTCAAGAACGCCGCCGGGACGTGGAGCGCAGCGTAATGGCCGCGCCGGAACTGACATTCTCCATCACTGGAAATAAGATCTCGGCAGTGGCCGGGTACGACTCCATCACCGTCACATTCTCGTCGGATATCGCCTATACGGCCTTTGAATGCCGCGCGACGAAATCCGGCGAGGACTGGGGGCGCGGAAAGGGCGCGCTCATCGCGTCCTTCTCCCAGACCCCCGCGGGGACGCAGCGCACCTTTGAGGTATACGACGATTTCCTGCTTTCCGGAGACGGAGAATACAGAATTTCGCTGTTCGCGCAGGGCGCGGACGGCAGCTGGAATGACAATTATGGATTTATCCCGTCCGGACAGTCGCAGACCATGAAAACGGCTGACGGAGAGGATTTCCTGTGCATGAAGGAGTGATCGCATGGCGTACAACAGCCAGTATACCGGCGCGCAGATCGACGAGGCCATCGGCGACGTGCGCGACAATAAAGAGGCGTGGAGCAAAAAGGAACTTCCGGCCGTCACCACCTCCGACAACGGGAAGTTTTTGCGCGTTGTTAATGGCGCATGGGCAGCCGTCTCCATTTCTGATGCAAACGGGGTGAATTTTTAATGGATTACTTAACCAATGATACCGACATCAAAAAGGTCGCCGACGCGATCCGCGCCAAGGGCGGCACATCTGCCCCGCTGGCCTACCCATCCGGTTTCGTCTCGGCGATTCAAGCCATCCCCTCCGGCAGCGCCAAGGAAGAGCAGGAGAAAACCGTAACCATCACCGCCAACGGCACAGTGGAGATCACCCCGGACGTCGGGAAGACTCTGAGTAAGGCAACTGCAATCGTCAACGTCCCTACGCCCGGTGGAGGAGATAGTGTACTTCCGTCCATTATAGATAGAAGCATACCAGGTGTGTATGTAAATTCTGATATAACAGTAGTAGGTCCGTATGCTTTCTTTTATTGCAGTAATCTAACTGGTATTGTATTTCCAAATACAACAGATATACAACAATATGCTTTTCAAAATTGCAAATCGCTTGAGCGAATTGATTTTTCGCAGTTACAAAAATCATACGCATCCTCATTTAGAGGCGACACCGGGTTGCGAACAGTAATTCTGAGGAATTCTGAGGTTGCGCCTACAACGGCAGGCAGCGGATTCAGTGCCTTTCTTTCATCTATAGAAAGTATGTATCTCTATGTTCCGTCCGCGCTTGTAGACAGTTACAAAACCTCAAGTTATTGGGGAGATTACAAGAACAAAATAAGAGCGATTGAAGATTATCCGGATATTACTGGAGGATAAACCACCGAAAACCGGAAAAGGGAGAACACCATGGACACCAAGACCATCATCGTCACCCTCGTCTGCGCCGTGCTCGGCGGGGCGGATAGAAGTGTATGAGCACAAGCAACACCGCCGGGCAGAAAATGACCGACGCAGAGCTCGCAAAGCTTGAAAAGCGGATTGCTGCGATATACAGGGAAGCGTATAACGATCTGACGGATACGATCAGGGATTACTTCGGTAAATTTGCAGCGCGTGACGCGGTGGAAAAGGCGCGGCTGGACGCTGGGGAGATCTCGGAGGAACAATACAAGCAATGGCGGCTTGCGCAGATCGGGCGTGGAAAGCGCTTTGAGGCGCTACGGGATAAGGTTGCAGGGCGCATGACAAATGCAAACGCTGCTGCTGTTGTGTATGTCAACGATGCAACGCCGGGCATTTACAGTTTGAATCGGAATTTCGCGGCGTACACCATTGAGCAGGTGACCGGCGATGTCGGATTTGATTTATGGGATGAACAGACTGTAAAGCGCTTGATTGTGGAACAGCCGGGCCTTATGCCATCCTACCCGGAAAAGCGGGCGCTCAATCGCGGGATAGATCTTGCATACGGGAAAAAGCAGATCACGGCCAGTGTCACCAGCTCCATCTTGCAGGGCCGGAGCATCAAAGGCATGGCGGATGATCTGCAAAGCCGCATTACCACCATGAACCGCGACAGCGCCATCCGGACGGCCCGCACAGCCGTCACCGGCGCACAGAACGCCGGGCGGCTGGATTCCTATTATGCTGCCGAGAAAATGGGAATCAAGTGCAGAAAACAATGGATGGCGACGCTCGACGGAAGAACCCGCCACTCCCACGCCATGCTCGACGGCGAGATCGTGGACAACGACAAAAAGTTCTCCAACGGCTGCCGCTACCCAGGTGACCCGAACGGCCCACCGTCCGAAATCTATAACTGCCGCTGCACGCTGGTATCTGTGATAGAGGGAATTGACACTTCCAAAGGACAGCGCCGCGCCAGAAATCCTGAGACAGGGGAAAATGATCTGATTGAAAACATGACATATGCAGAATGGGCGGGGTGGAAGCAAGGGACAAATAAAGTTGCAGATGGCGAGGAATCTGCTATAATAAAAACATACAGACAGTTTGACACCGGCGATGCGGCAAATAATTTCTTCTATTATGACGGAGATGAACGTGGGCTGCTTGCGAAGAAGCGCAGCAAGCATGCGCAATGGCAAAAGTCTTTGACGGAAGATGAAGATTACGCTATCGGCGATTATACCGGCGGCGGGTATTACGACATAAACTCATATTTGCGCAAAACTGGCGATTGGGAAAATATCAATGCTGAATTTGTTAAACAGCAAATAAAAGGGCTTGATAGCGCAATAAGCCGATATGAGTTAAAAGATAATATTCGTGTCCAGCGCGGCGTGATGAACGACGTTGTTGATAGGCTCGTGGAAGATAATGACGTTCAGGATAGTTTGAGTGAACTCATAGGAAAAAAATTTCGAGAATCGGCGTATTCCAGCACGACGGCTGTCCGAAACAATGGTGTTGCAACTGCAAAACCGACAATCCTTGATATCGAAATTCCCGCTGGAACGGGTCGCGGAGCATATGTCAATCAGCTTGCTGGGCAGTTCCAAGATACTGAGTACGAATTTTTACTTAAGCGCGGATCAACATTTACGATTAAGGAAGTCCGCGAGGACGAAATCATGGGCGAATACCATTATTACATAAGGATGGTGATGGACGTTGAGTGAGTACGCAAAAAAGTTGCGCGAAAAACACGCTTTGCAAGAGAATGGAGACCTTGGAGCCGTGTTCGCAAAATGTGAAAAGCTTGGCTGTTCTCGGGATTTTGTGAAATCGTTTATTACGCGAGCGGAATTGCTCCCCATGAAGCAGACTTTAGCGTTTTTGGAAAACAAAGATGCGAACAGCGAGAACCTAAAACGATGGAGTACGCTTATATGCACACTCATTGAGCAGAAACCAGAATCCGAAAAGAAACGCGAATGGAAACGGTGTTTGAAGGTGATCGGCGATGAACGTTGAATTTATCGACAATTCCGAAGAAGTGAAATCCGCTATGCACGACGCGCTGATTCGCGCCCTCGAAAAGATCGGCATGACGGCGGAAAAGTACGCGAAGCGGCTATGCCCGGTTGATACCGGAAACCTACGCAACAGCATCACGCACCGCGTAGATGAAGGGGAACCGGCTGCATACATCGGAAGTGACACGGAATATGCCGCATACGTCGAACTCGGAACCGGAAAGTATTATCCGGGCGGGAGACATACGCCGTGGGCGTATCAGGACGCGAAGGGGAACTGGCACTGGACGGCTGGAAACAAAGCACAGCCGTATTTGAAGCCAGCGGCGGCGAACTATGCGGCGCAGTACCTGAAAATCGTCGAAGATGAGATGAAAAACGGATAAAGATTGCGTCCCAGAGCCATAAATATACGGTATAAGTGTGGTAACAGCAAAGAAATGACTGTTGCCACATTTTTTGTTCTGTCGCGGCAAAGCACCGCCGACAAGGGAAAGGAAGATAGAACATGGCACTGACGCGCAAGCTCCTGAAGGGAATGGGGCTGACAGAAGAGCAGATGGATACGATCATTGAGGCGCACACCGATACCGTAGACGGGCTGAAAAGCGACCTTGCACGGTATAAGGCAGACGCCGAAAAGCTCCCCGGAGTACAGGCGGAGCTTGAAAACCTGAAAGCCAAAGGCGACGATGGCTGGAAGGATAAGCACGACAAGGTCAAAAAGGAATTTGACGACTACAAAAGAGAACAGATGCAGAAGGAAACCAAGTCCGCGAAGGAAACCGCGTATCGGGAACTTTTGAAGTCTGTGGGTATCAGCGAAAAACGAATTGATTCGGTTTTGAAGGTCACCGATCTTTCTTCGGTTGAATTGGAAGACGGAAAGATCAAGAACGCCGATGATTTGAAGAAGTCCATCAAGGAAGAGTGGGCAGATTTCGTTGTTACCACGAAACAGAAGGGCGCGGACACCAAAGATCCGCCCGCAAACAACGGCGGCGCTATGAGCCGGGACGACATCTTCAAAATCAGGGACGCGTCTGAACGGCAGGCAGCAATTGCCGCAAATCTCAATTTGTTCGGAAAGGAAGAATAATATGGCAGCAAAAAACAACCTGACCATGACGAGCGACGTTCAGGTAACCGCTCGTGAAATCGATTTTGTAACCCGCTTTGCGCGGAACTGGCAGCACCTGCGCGACATTCTCGGCATTATGCGCCCCATCAAAAAGCAGCCGGGAACCGTCCTGAAATCCAAGACTGCAAGCGTGACGCTCGCGCAGAGCGTCGGCGAGGGTGAAGAGATTCCCTACTCCAAAGCGACTGTCATTGAAAAGGACTACGCCAACATCAACGTCGAGAAGTACGCAAAGGCTGTTTCCATCGAGGCGATCAAGGAATACGGCTATGACGTTGCCGTCGCCCTGACCGACGAGGCATTCCTGTATGAGCTGCAGACCAATGTCACCAATCGGTTCTACGATTATCTGAATACCGGCCTGCTGACCGTCAGCGAAACCAACTGGCAGCGCGCGCTTGCAATGGCGAAGGGCGCTGTTATCAACAAGTTCAAGCAGATGCACCGCACCGCGACCAACGTTGTTGGCTTCGTGAACGTGATGGATCTGTACGATTACCTCGGCGGCGCCGATATCACCATCCAGACTGAATTCGGCTTCCAGTACATCAAGAACTTCATGGGCTATAGCACCGTGTTCCTGCTGTCTGACGATGAGATCAAACGCGGTCGTGTTATTGCGACTCCGGTCGAGAACATTGTCCTGTACTACATTGACCCAGCTGACAGCGATTTCGCCCGTGCCGGTCTCGACTACAGAACCGACGGAGAAACCAACCTTGTCGGTTTCCATGTGCAGGGCAACTACTCCACTGCGGTCTCCGAGTCCTTTGCGATCATGGGCATGACCCTGTTCGCGGAGTATCAGGACGGCATTGCCGTTGCTGACATTGACGAGACCCCGTCGCTCGGCACGCTGACGGTTACCTCTGCGGCGGGCACGGCGACAGGTGACACGAAGATCACGGTAACGCCCGCGAAGGAAGCAAGCGGCAACGTCTACAAGTACAAGGTAGGCGATTCGGCTGAGACTGTCACCTACGGCCAGAACGTCAGAACGTGGCCGACGTGGGACGGCAAGTCCGATGTCACGGCAGCGACGGGCAAGAAGATCACAGTCGTTGAGGCTGACGCGACCTATAAAGCGCAGAAGGCCGGAAACGCGACGGTAACGGCGAAGTAAGGAGGCGGCAGCGCAATGCTAACCGAATTGTGCGGGGTTCTGCGGAACTGGTTTGAAACGGATCGGATCAGCGGAACGTACACAGTAGAAAACGGCAGCATTGCGCTGCCGTTCCTGCAAGAAGGGCAATTCTTCCGGATTGTCGGCTCTGTTTTCAACGACGGAGTTCACCAATACCCGGATTACGGGATGGCCGATGAGACCTTTGATGGATCTGTCTGGCCGATGGCCGTCCCATCCGCTGTCCTCGCCCTCGAAGCTGAGATCAGAGCATGGCAAGAGAAAAACGGGGACGCGGCAGCAAGCCCGTTCACATCGGAAAGCTTCGGCGGGTATAGCTACTCGAAGGGATCGAGCGGAAGCACGTCCGCGAGCGGGGCCGTGACATGGCAGACGACGTTCAAATCGCGCATGAACCAGTGGAGGAAGATCTGATATGAGTTTACTTGATGATTTTGCCCGCCCGTGCGTGCTGCTCGAAAAAAGCCGGACGCCGGACGGAGCGGGCGGTTACGTCACGATATGGACGGACGGGGCGGAATTCGCAAATTACCAGATGCTCGATACGTCCATGGAGGCTCGCAGAGCGGAGAAGGAGGGCGTGACAAGCGTTTACTCGGTGCTTGTGCAAAAAGCCGTACCAATCGATTATAACGACTTCTTCCGCGACAAGACGACCGGCGAGACGTACCGCGTCACGTCCGAGCCAAAGGACAAGCAAACACCGAAGTCCGCAAGCTTCGATCTGAAATACTTCACTGCAGAAAAGAAAGCGCTGCCAACATGACGAAAGACAAAGCATTGCATGCGTGGTTCTCGCAATTTCTCACGGCATACCCCACATCAAGTGTCCCGGACGATGCCGTTTTTCCGTGGCTGACCTATGAGCTGATTACCGGCGCGTGGGACAGCGGGGAAATCGGCCTGACGGTGAATCTCTGGTACTACACAACGCAGGAAGCAGAACCAAACGCGAAAGCGCAGGAAATCTCGGACGCTATCGGCTTGGGCGGCGTGTTTGTGCCGTGTGACGACGGCGCAATCTGGATCAAGCGCGGATCTCCGTGGTGCCAGAACGTCCGGGACGATTCTGATGCAAATATCAAGCGGCGGTATTTGAACGTCACAATAGAATACATTACCGCGAACTGAAAGGACTGATTTCATGGCGAAATTTACAAAAATTCCGGCGGATACGTTTAAGCAGCTGCAAATCAATGCTGGCGTTATTTTGAGCGAATTTACGCCTGCAACCGGAACGTTTGAACCGGAGAACCAGATCGGCGCAACTACCGGAGGCATTACATTTTCCGCGACACCGACGTATTCTGACTACGGCTCGGATGTGGACAACTGCCCAAAGAATATACAATATTCTTACCAACCACGCGAAAACGTTGGGGCTTCTACGCAAAATTGGGCGTTTTACTCTTGAACTGTGCGCCAAAACTACAGCCTGTTTCAGCCTATTTACCGAAATTGTGCGCCAAGTGTGCGCCAAGAAAGGAGAGGGCGGCGTGGTTAGGTTGATAAACGGACAGTTGTGGTATTGCTGCCCGGTCTGCGGCCAGAAGCTTCACAAATTAACCCCTGACGCTGTTTGCAGCGGCGTTATAACGTTTTGCAAGAAATGCAAATGGGAAGGGGTGATGAACATTCGAGACAGGAAAGGAGCTTAAACAATGGCGAGTATCAGGAAAATCGAGGGGAAACATGGCACGGCGTACAAAATCACGGTCACGCTCGGCCGTGATTCCATCGATCGACAAATCAGGCACTACAAGACGTGGAAACCAGAAAAGCCTATGTCCGCGAGAGAATTGAACCGGGAGTTACAGCGAGTAGCGACCGAGTTTGAACAAGACCTGATAAACGGGTTCCAAGCAGACAACAGGCAGACATTCGCGGAGTATGCCGCATACTGCTACACTATCAGGGAGCAGCGCGGAGACAAGCCGCAAACGCTAGCCCGCGTCCGTCGGCAAACCGAACGAATCAACGAATACATAGGGCAAATACCAATACAAGAAATTCGACCAAAGACCTTGAATGATCTTTACAAGAAGCTTTCAGAGCCTGGCGCCTGCCGGTGGCAGGTATTCGCGCTTCCTGCCGTTGACTTTAATGCGCTTATTCCTGAGGGTGAGACGCGCAAAGCTTTTGCGGAAAAATGCGGCGTTTATGGGAACTTGATTCGTAGACTATGCGAAAACCAGCCAATCAGCCGCAAAAATGCCGCTATTATTGAGGAAAAATTAGGCCGCAAAGATCTTTTCAAGCTGACAGGTGAGGGGAAAGCACTGTCTCCCGGAACAGTTCGAGATTATCACGCCATTATTTCTACAGTGCTCGGACAGGCATACAAAGAAATGATCATCAAATACAACCCCGCCGAGCGGGTGACGCTGCCAAAGAAAAAGCGCGTTCGGGAAAGTAAGACATTGCAGCCGGAGCAGCTAAAAGCCGTTCTGACCGCGCTGGAAGCCGAGCCGCTGCCGTTCCGTGCATTGATAACCCTTTTTATTTCAACGGGTTGCCGCAGGGGTGAAGCCCTCGCCTTGACGTGGGAGAAGGTGGACTTTGACCGGCGTGAAATTTTGATCGACAAAAGCATGATCTATCTTCCTGAAACCGGCATACAAAGTGGAACGACAAAGACCGGAAATAGCCGCAAAGTAGCGATACCAAAAGAAACGGCGGAGCTTTTACGCAGATTGCGGGCAAGGCAAGCAGAAGAGCGGTTGAAGTTGGGCGACCTTTGGAAAAACAGCAACCTTGTTTTTACAAGGTGGGACGGTGCGCCGATGAATCCGGGAACAGTGAATCTCGAACTTGATGAATTTTGCAAGCGCCATGACCTGCCGCACATTAACCCGCATCTTTTCCGCCACTCTGCCGCCTCTATTTTGCTTTCAAATGGCGTGGACGCGCTGACCGTTGCCGGAATGTTGGGACATTCTGACGTGTCAACGACGCTTGACACATACGCGCACGCCATAGACGAAGCAAAGCGCAAGACAGCAGACTGTATAAGCGAAACTATTTTTCATAAAAAGAACGCATAACGCTTGCAAAATATATAATTTTGTGATAGAATAAAGAAAATTGAATGAAGTAGCTTTAAGGTGAGAAATCGCCTTTTTGCGTGTGCCTTTGTGCCTATCACTTACGCATGGTAACAGTGCGTGAGCGGTGGGCACTTTTTATTTTTTTTGAATTGAAAGGAGTTTACAATGGTACGAATTAGAACTATTCCGAAAGCAGTTGCAGAGATCAAGGCGCAAGATCCCGGAACTTACATCAACGAACGTCTGCTGCGCAGATGGGTCAAAGACGGTACAATCAAGCCCGTAAACGGGAGCTATACGTTTACGCTGATCAACCTTGACGAGCTGGAAAGGTTCCTGTCTGATGAAAATAGCTGATCTTCTGCGCTACGGGCAGGCTAACGCCGTTCCGCTTCGAGACTTGGCGGGAATAACCGGCCTTGACGGTCGAACCGTCCGCGCTATGATCTCCGCCGAGAGACGAGCGGGCGCGGCCATACTGAGCAACAACCAGACCGGCTATTACCTTCCTGCAAACGAGGAAGAAAAGGCGCGCTTTGTCCGCTCCATGCGGCACAGGGCGAAAGAAATTCTATGCGCGGCGGATGCCGTAGAAAGGAGCTAAAAATGCTAACTGGGAAATATGCAGCCTTTGCGGAGTATTTCGGGAACGATATCGCGGAGGGAATTTTCAGGGAGGATATTTCAACGGCAAAAAAGAAAGACAAGATTAAGCGTCTAAAGAAAAAGCTTTTGGAACTGCCAGCCGCAGACGTCGGCACAGCGTATCAAAATATTCTGGCGGAGCAGGTCGGCATTTTTAGCGCTGAACGCCCGACGGAAACCGTATGGAGCGCAGAAAGAATAATTTTTCAAATTCAGACTTTAGAAATGGAGATTTAAGCAAATGGCAGGAGACAAGAAAAAATTTTGGTGGCTGAAACTGAAAGAGGGGTATTTCAACTCTATGGAAATGCGGCTATTGCGGAAAGCTGCAGGCGGCGAGGTCTTCACCATAATTTATTTGAAGATGCAGCTTGCAAGCCTGCGCACGGATGGGGTTATTTCCTATAACGGGTATGATGAAACCCTAGCAAAAGAAGTCGCCTTTGCTATCGGTGAAGACGCGGAAGACGTTGCAAACGCAATCGCAATTCTGCGCCGGTACAAGCTCATTGAGGACATAACGGACACAAGCTTTTTTATCCCCGAAGCCGTAGCAAATACGGGGAGCGAGGGCGATTCGGCGGCAAGAATGCGGCGACTTCGAGAGCGCAAAGCGTCACAAAGTGACAACGACGGCTAAAGAGCTTATTCACTGGTGTCACATTGTGACGGCAAAGCGTCACAGAGTGACTAAGAATAAGAGTAAGATATAGAGATAGAGTAAGAGATAGAGAGTAAAAGGGAATGACAAGTCATTCCACGCCATGTATAAGGGTGCGCTGCGCGCGCACCACCGCCGATATTATATATTTTCAATTTTTCTTCTTTTTTGTATAAGGGAGCGTTTTATGACCTTTGATTTTGAGAAATTCGCAAGGATAACCGCGAGCGTGTACCCGCCGAGCGTCTATACTCTGCAAGACGCCTTGACCGTGTTCAAATACTACTTCGAGAAGTACGAGAAGCACATGGGGAAACCGCATCCACCCATCAGAGCAAGCCAGATCGTGCGAATATGCCAGGATATGCCCTATATCAATCAAGAGAGCAGGGGCAGCTATTATGAGGATGTTTCCCCGGCGGGGTACATTGCCATGATCGACCGTCACTTTGCAACAAAGTACCGGCATTGTGATTATAACATCAACCACTTTTTCAGCGGAAGAATTAGGGAACTCCGATTTTACGAGGAGCTTTATTGAAGGGGGTGAAAGACACGAGCGGGAAAAGATCACAAGCGAAAGGCCGCGCCGGGGAGCTGGAGCTTTGCCGCCTCTTGCAGGAATACGGATACCCCGTGCAGCCGGGCGAGGCCGTGAGCTATGGCAGTACGCCAGATCTAACAGGGCTTGATGGCGTGCACATTGAGTGTAAGCGCGGAGAAAGGCAGGCGCTCTATGAGTGGATTCAGCAGGCGCAGAGAGATAGCGAAAAATTCAAAGATGGTTTACCGGCTGTCTTTTGGAGAAAAAACCGTGCAAAGTGGCTTGTTTGCATGACACTTGCGGACTGGATGAACTTATATCAGCAGTTTCATTGTAAGAGTTCGTGAACCAGCAAAGCTGATTGCCCGGCGCTTCCGGGTATGAGAAAAGCCGCCCGGGTGGGCGGCTCCCGTGGCGGCGATTGCTTGACAAATCCATGATACCACGGGAGGGCAAAAATTGCAAGCACACAGTGCAGAACAGACCAACGCCATAGCGGCGGCTGTGCAGAACGGGGAACTGGATGTTCTGACGCTCTGGGCGGCTGTTCGCGGGTATGCGTACCGGAAGGCGCGGCGCTGGGCTGCGGCTTTGGAGCACAGGAGCGGGCAGGACGTCGAAGACCTGATGCAGGAAGCCTTTCTTGCCATGCTGAGGGCGGTCGGGCTGTGGGAGCAGTATAAGGGCATGGGCTTTATCGGTGTTTATGAACTGACCTTGCGCGATGGCTTTTCAAGGGCGTGCGGCTGCCGGACGAAGAGAGAAGCCGAAGACCCGCTGCGTTCTAGCGTTTCGCTCGACGCGCCGGTTGGCGAAGACGGCAAGGAAGCCGGGACGCTGGGATCTCTGGTGCCGGACGAAAGCGCCGAACGCCCGTTCTTGGGTATCGAGCAGCAGGAGCTTGCAGACGCTGTACAGGAATCCCTGCAAAGCCTGCCGGAGAACCTGAGAGAAGCGTTGATCGAAGCTTTCTGGTACGACAAGCCGGTCGACGCAAAGCTTCGCACAACTGCCCTGAAAGCGCTCAGACATCCAACGATCAGCCGGACATTGAGAACGTATATTTAGCGCTTTTTACCGATTTTCGGCGGCTGGAAGCGCGGAAGGAAGTGAGAAATTGACACCACGAAAGGAAAAGGCACTGCAAGCGCTTCTAGTGAGCCGCACACGGGCAGAGGCGGCAAAGGTGGCTGGAATTGCAGAAAGCACCTTGCGCAGCTATATGCAGGACAGTGAGTTCGTAGACCGCTATAAGCAGGCGTTCGGCGATATGGTGCGCGACGCCACGCGGCAGGCACAGCAGACGTTAAGCCCAGCACTGTCAACGCTGCGCGAGATCATGGAGGATAAGGGCGAGCAGGCGCAGGCGCGCATTTCTGCCGCCCGCTCGGTGCTGGAATACTCGCTGAAGCTGTGCGAACAGACGGACATTCTGGAGCAGCTGCGTGAACTGGAAAAATGGAGGGAGGAAACCGATGGGCGGAGTTAAAGCAAGGCTGGACGATCTGCGCAAATTTGCAGAACGGTGCAGAGGAAAACAGCTTGTCTTCCTGTATCGGACACCGGACGGAGCAGAGAGACGCGGCAGCATCGATGATCTTATTTCGGACGATGGTGCATTTATCCGCGTCCTGAGCGGGAACCGGTTGAGCGATCTTGACAAAATGCTGGAATATGAATTGAGGACACTCACATGCAAGGAATAAAAGCACGCCTTGACAAGCTGAACAGCTTCCGGCTTGAACAGAAGGGCGATATTCCGCCCGTTGATTCTGTCGCATTTCAGATGCGGTTTCTGATGTTTCCTATATTTTTGGGAGAAGCAAGCTTTATGAGTTCGGAAGAAAAAGCGGCGGTGCTCGCGCTGAACCCACTCGATTATGAAGAGGGCTACAGCCGTGACACGGTATTAGAGGCACAGGAAATTATCAGGCGTGAGGACACGCAGAAAGGAAAATTATGAGCAGATACAACACATACGCACGGCAGCTTGACGCTGCTTTCAAGACAGCCCGAGACGAATACGCTGAGGCTTATAGCAGCCTTGAGCAGGCACGGCAGGCAGACACCGACGCGAAGGCGTGGAGGCCTAACGACAACGAGGAAGACAAGCGGCTTCGTATTGCGACGGCGGCTCTTGAGCTGAACAAGGCGGATGCAGCGTTCAAGATTGCCGAGGCCAGAATCTGGCCGGAGTTTGACGCGAAGTGCAAGGAACTGCGCAAGGAGCTTGAAAAGGACGTTCAGAAAAACAGCCTCGCGAACCCGGACGCGATCGACGCGAACGCATTGGAGCTTCTGAAATCGGGAGCGCTGACCGTGGAAGATTACTATTCGTTTGCGGAGCGGTATGAGAGCAACGCGACCATGCTGCGCGTGATTTCAAAATACGCGCTGGACGCTTCTGAAAACGCGGATGATACCAAAGACGCGGTTGCGCTGCGTATTCTTTCCGACAACTGCAAAACGGGTATGGGGACAGTTTTGCGGGCTTGGAACGAACTGGAAGGGCTTGCAGGCTACTGTTCTGGCCGCGGCGGAAGCAGAAACGCACCCACTTCCCCTGATTTTGCTATCAGCATGGGAAAATGGTGGGAAGAATTGGCCGGACAGGCTATCGAGAATTTCTGAGGGGGGTGTGTCACTTGCGTAAGCGATACGCCCGGAAAGGAAGGGAATGCATTGGACAGTATTGAGTTCAAAGACCATAGTGCGGAATGCAAAGAGGAAATCGAGTCGCGGGCGTTGAAAGCGCTTACGATGTGCGGTATGGTGGTAGAGAGAACCGCAAAGCAGCTTGCGACGGTAGACACCGGCCTTTTGCGCAACAGTATCACGTGGGCACTCGCTGGGCGAAAGCCTGCAGTGCAGTCGTACAAGGCCGACAAGCCCAAAAACGGTGTGATTCAGACGGGCGAATACAGCGGAGCAGCACCGAATGATGATGAATTATCCGTTTATGTCGGTACAAACGTTGAATATGCTCCATATGTGGAGGTTGGAACGCAGCCGTTCTTGAAGCCTGCAGCAGCGGGCAGCAAAAACGCGCTGGAACAGTGCTTTAGAGAGGCGTTTGAAGAATGAAAACGAAAGGATGGTGTAACAGGCCAACAGCCGGGAGAAAGCCCCGGTGTCCGTCGGCAGAGCGAGCGGGGCCGCCGACCCTTTGCAGCTCTGCAAAATCCCGCGCGAGGTACTGCGCGGGTACGCTGCTAAAGCACTTGCAGCGCGCTGACCATCTGTTCTTTAGCCCTAAACATAGACAAAAGGAGCGGGAAGCCCCCGCTCCTTTTGTTATAACGCCGCACACGCGGCCAGAAGCACTATACCCGCTCAGTTTATGCAGGAGAATAAAAACGCCGCTGCGGGGCTTGTACGGCCTCACAGCGGCATGCGCAAAACAACGTATTAAGCGAGACGCTTTTCAAGCGCTGCGATTCGCTCTGACTGCGACCGGATAACAGCTTTTAACAACTGCATTTCGTCCTCGAGTTCGTCAACCCGTGTTTTCGGTGCCATCGTCTCCAAGATCGTCTTTTGGCCTTCGGCCAGAAGCTTAAGGCTCGGCATGATCGTATTTTCGATAATCACTTGCATATCATGCACAGCCCCGCGCCGCGCCTCGTCTGCAAGCTTTGTCATGCGCACGTCCATGCGCTTTTCCATTTCTGCGAAATACTGCAAATCCTTTTCATCTAACATCGTTCATCCCTCCATGTTTTCATTATACGGCGTTTCCCGCCGTTGTCAATCCGGAAAAGAGGCCGGGGCGATCTGCCCCGGCTTTTGTTATTCGGCTGTGTTGTTTCGCTGAAGCTTTTCGTCTATGGCCTCGCTGATAAAACCGTTTACGCTCTGACCTTTCGGTTTTGCCGCTGCTTCAATTTCGCTTTTCTTTCCACGGGGCAACCGCACAAGCACTTTGTCGTATGCTTTTGCTTCATATTTTGCAGTTGCTGCTTTCTGCGCCTTTGATACGGTCACACTTCCACCTCCTTACATTGTGCATTATACCACATAAATATAACGATATCAATTGTACAAATTGCACCAATGTATAACGATATCTTTATACATAACGTCAATTGAAATATAACGCTATCGTGATATAATAAGACCATGAGTTGAGAGGACACGGCGAAGGTCGAACGCAAACGCGACAACGCAAGAGCGGGAGCGGAGAAGCTTGAGAGAAACGCCCAAAGGGCTAGATACTCAGAGCCACCAGCCGCCGATCTCAACACTTAAAAAGCGAGGGCGTAAACTTACCCCCTCGCTTTTCCATGCGCTCAAACTCGACGAGCAGGACAGCAAAAAGGCGGGGTTAGTCCCCGCCCTCTTGTTTGTCCCGCTCTATCCGCATAGATCATTCTGTAATTCGTTCCCCGCTGGGTAATACAAAGGAACTTTCATACTTGCAGCCGACAGCGTTAGCCACGTCCTTTAATTCTTCTGGTGTAAAGCCTTCTCGCTTCATCTTCTGTGAAAATGCCTGCGGACTTTTCCCACATCTTCGCGCCAATTCTGACACACTAATATTGAGTTTAACGCATAAAATTCTCAACTGTTCAGACGTTGCTCCGCTCGTTTCGTGTAACCTTACTTGTGCTTGCGCAGAATTTAGGGATTGTGTGACCCACCGGCAATTATCGGGCGAATACGGCTCGCCGCTGTCTATGCGGTCTATCGTCAAATGTTCTTCGTAGCCATTATTCAAGGCCCACTCCATGAACCGGGAAAGCCCATCTTTTCCCATCCATTCGTCACAAATGGTAATCCCCTTTCCTCCATACCATTTGTAATGTTGGTTATTTGGGTTGTAACACCGCTGTTTCATGCCAGAGAAAATGGAGTACAGCCGGGTTTTGCTGATGCTGTCCATTAGTCCGCCTCCCCCTCGCAATCTGGAAAGTGTTCCATAATGTCACCGGGTTGACAGCCTAAAATATTGCATAATTTGTTGATTGTTTCGGTGTCGATGCGCTTACTTTTTGAAAGTGGGCCGGAAAGAACCTTGTCAAGCACGGTTCCGTTAATTCCCTGTTGCCGCAAATCCCACTTTTTCAGCCCCTTTTCATCCATGAGGGCTTTTACTTTTCCCATAGAGATAGACAATGCTATCACCTCACTTTCTATAGGATAGTATAGCATTTAATTTGTCCAAACTCAAGCACAATATTGCACAATGATTTGTACGCAAGTTTGTACAATACGCATATTGATATATTGTCCGAACTCGTGTACAATAAGACCATCAAGAGGCCACAAGGCCAAACATGAAAGGAGCGCACAGCATGAACTTATCACTTTACGAGCAGGAAACGATCATCAATTCCAATGAGGCGGACAGCACCGCAAGCGTCTATACGCATAACAAGGCGCTGCGGAAGAAGCTGGAAACGCTGGCGGCAGACAGGCCGGAGGAATGCAGACTTGTCAAGACCTCCCATGACGGGAAAGCGGTTGATTACATCATCCCGAAAGCGTGGGTAAAAGTCAAGCCGCCGCGCATTGCAAGCGAAGCACAGAAAGCGGCATTAGCGAGGGCGCGGGAAACGGCAAATAAGCACCGCTGACGCTTGCGCACGCAGCATTTCGGCAACGAATAGCCCACACCGAGGGTAATTAACCCCCCACAAAACGAAAGGAGCAGAACAATGAGCAGACAGGACATTGAAGGCAAGGTGCAGGAAATCCGGGAATTGAAGCGGATGCAGGAGGAGCTTTCGGCAGAGCTGGAGGCGCTGACTTGTGAAATCAAGGCCCACATGGACGCGGAGGGCGTGGACACCATCAGCGGCACGGATTGGAAAGTGACCTATAAGGCCGTGACTTCCTCCCGCATCGACACCAGCGCATTGAAAAAGGCGCTTCCCGATCTGGCGCAGCAGTTCACCAAGACCACCACGGCGAGAAGGTTCTGCGTGGCCTGAGAAATGAAAAAAGGCTTGACTTATTGGAACTCGAATATTATAATAACATTGTGGAACTCAAAAAGTGAGGTGATAAAGTGTCTCCACGGACAGGACGGCCAAAAGCAGAAAATCCCAAGTCAACAGATATCAAAGTTAGAATTGATGATGATACATCAAAGAGACTTGATGAATATTGCAAAGCCCATAGTATCACACGGGCGGAAGCAATCCGACGAGGAATACATTTACTTTTGGCGCAGAAATAAGAATATCGGTTTACTGCTCTATCTTGGCGGACGGACAGTAAACCGATATAGCCCAGACCCTTGCGGGAGTGGTGTAAATATTCTACTACACCTCCCGCAAAAGGTCAACCATGACTTTTGACGGGAGGGATTTTTTTGTCTGTAAAAAAAGATGTTACGGGGCAACGGTTTGGGAGACTGATAGCCGTTCAAAGCGAGGGCTACAATTACAAGTACGGATGTACCTTATGGCGTTGTCAATGTGATTGCGGGAACACAACTACCGTTCCATTGTCACACTTAGGGAAAGATACAAATAGTTGCGGTTGTCTGCGTAAAGATGTTCTTACTACACACGGCGGGAGTGGTAGCCGTTTATATCGGATATGGTTGGGCATGAAAACACGTTGTTATAGTAAGTCGTTCCACCAATATCGAGATTATGGAGGCCGTGGGATAACTGTTTGCCCCGAGTGGCTACATAATTTTGCAGATTTCCAAAAGTGGGCGCTATCGCACGGATACCGGGACGATCTGACTATTGACCGCATTAACAACGACAAGGGGTATTCCCCCGATAATTGCCGATGGGCGACCCGCTACGAGCAAACGCACAACAGAAGACCGCGAAAGAAATGAGAAAGGCTCCATGTCCCAGCCGCCAAGCAAGAGGACACGGAGCCACAGCCAACCACCACGGGAGGCCGGTAATAGTATACCGCCTCCCGCACAGAAAAGCAAGGAGGAAATGACAATGAGCAAAAACAGCACAGACCCGCTGCGCGAAGAATTTGAGACTGCTATATCAGAACTGACGCCGGATGAGAGGGCGGAATTGCTGAAAATGATCCGGCAGCGAAAGGCTGAAAAAGGACAGAAATATGCGACGGAGACAAGCCGCAGCATTGGGAGGGGTTGAAAATGAGCGATATCAAAGACAATCTGTACAGTCAGATTCTTTCTCTTAACGAAAACGAAGTACACATTTTCCTTGCTCTTATGCAGGACAAGTTGCTCGAGGAATCTGCTGCTGTACCGGACATAACTCCACCGGAGGGAATGACAAAAGCCGACTGCAAGCGCCTAATTAAGTCAATACGCACAAAACAGCCCTACGCCGATGCACGCACACAACAGTACAGCCTGCGGGTAATCTCCCACATTCGCAATGTGTGGGTTCCGCAGATCAAAAGCCATGACCAACAAGCAGGCTGAGGTCATGCGGCTGTACCGGCAGGGGCTCAGCACCTGCGAGATTGCCCAGCGGCTCGGCGTGACAAAGAGCAATGTCCGCTACTTACGCGCCGCAGCCAACGGCAAGAAGCCCAAGTCAACGTACCGGTATCGAAAGCCCCGCACGGTCTGTCCCTACAGCGCCAGCTGCTTCACCTGTCCGCTCCCGGATTGTGTAATTCCTGCCTGCCAGATTGTCAACCTTCTGCCGGAAGGCTTTGTGTACAGATTTGATGATTGAAAGGAGACTCAATATGCTTACTATGAAGGAAACCGAAGCCGCTTATGCACGCTTCCTGAGTGAAACCAACTGCAAGCGCCTGCCGAAGAACGCGGACGCACTGTTCACACAGCTTGAAAAGAATCTGCGTGCCCTCGGCGAAACCGAAACCGACGGCTATTTCCCGGCCATTGCCGCCGCTCTGTTCCGGATGGCGAAGGCCGTCAGCCAAAACCGCAGTCTGCTTGTCGAATACAGCGCTTTGATGGGCAATTTGGCAACAATCTGCGAGAAGGGTTCGGAAGAAGATCTCTGCCTTTTGCGAATCTTCGCTTCCTCGTGGGCGGATTCCGTTAAAAAACGGCGTTGATTTTCAACTTGTGCGCCAAGAATGTGCGCCAAGAAACTAGAGAAGAAACAAAAGCGGCAACAAAAACAGGTATATTAGGCTGAAACAGAGAAAAATAGTTATTAAATTTGTGCAATGTTGCGAGTTGTAATATTTGCCCCAAGAACACAATGGAAATGAAGCGGATGGACGATGTCGAAGTGAAACTTTCCGGTACATATGTAACGGCTACGACTACCTCCGCGAAATCTCTTATGGCGGCGGCTGACATCGACGGCACAGATACGACGAAGGTTGTTCCTCGGCGCGATCTTTCGCCGACTGACTTTGCGGACATCTGGCTTGTGGGTGATTATTCCGATAAGAACGGTGCGACAAACGGTGGTTTCATTGCTATTCGTCTTATGAACGCGCTATCGACCGGCGGATTCCAGCTGAAAACCGCCGACAAGGGCAAGGGACAGATGGCGTTTGAGTACACGGCGCACTATTCGATGTCGAAGCAGGACGTTGTGCCGTATGAGGTTTATATCAAAGCCGGTACGGCCGAAACGTAAGGAGAAGAAAGTATGAAATTTTCGGAACTTAGCACGGATAGGGCAGCTGATGTTCTTTGCGAGGTCAGCGTGTACGCGCTCAATATTCTGACGGACGATGAGCTGCGGGAGAGTCTGAAAGCACAGATCGACGCGGAGAAGCCACAGACGGCGGGAGAACGGTACGCGATCGGTGCGCAGAAGATCGGTCAGTGGATTCCCCTGATTCTGAAAAAGCACCGGAAAGATACGCTTGGTATTCTGGCTGCGGTCAACGAAACGACTGTTGAGGCGGTCAAAAAGCAGAGCGTCCTAAAAACCATGTGGCAGATTCAGGAGATCGTCAAGGATAAGGATATGCAGAATTTTTTCAAATCGTGCGCGTCGGAGGCGAAAGCGTAACGCTTGCGCTTCTGGCGGCTCCAAAGATAAGCGCGGGAGGGCTGATTCGCCTTTTGCCGATTTTGGTAAAGCGGCAGCAGGAAGAATCAGCCTTCCGTATTTATACGGCGGAGTGTATGCGCACGATCACGGAAAACACAGCGAAATTCGCGGGCGGAAGCTTTGTGCAGGCAAAGTACACCGATCTTATCAGCCCGAAGCCGCAGGACAACCGAACCTGTGAGGAGATCACCGCCGACGTTGTGCGCCGGTGCGGATTGAAGGTGAAAAAATCCAAAGATGAATCTGTTTGAACTTTTTGTAAAAATCGGCGCCGATACGTCCGAGGCCGACAAGGGCATCGACGAAACCGGGAAGAAAACATCCGGCCTCGGCGAGAAGATTAAAAACGGCCTTGCCACTGTCGGCAAGGCTGCGGTAGTCGGCGTGACGGCAGCGGCGACGGCAATCGGCACAATCGGCACAAAGGCGATCCAGGCATACGCAGACTATGAGCAGCTTGTCGGCGGCGTGGAGACGCTGTTTGGAACGTCTGCGGGATCTGCCGAAGAGTATGCAGCGCAAACGGGTGAAGCGGTTGACGATGTTCGCATGAAATGGGCCTCCCTATCGAGAGCGCAAAATATTATCATGTACAGAGCGCAAAACGCCTTTAAGACTGCCGGACTTTCCGCGAACGAGTACATGGAGACAGTAACGAGTTTTGCAGCGGCTCTTGTTTCAAGCATGGGAGGCGATACCGAAGCCGCCGCACAGCGGGCAGACTTGGCTATTACCGATATGGCTGATAACGCAAACAAAATGGGATCCAGCATGGAATCCATTCAAAACGCATATCAGGGCTTTGCCAAACAAAACTATTCCATGCTCGATAACCTGAAGCTCGGCTACGGCGGTACGGCCAAAGAAATGTACAGACTTCTTAGCGACGCAAAAGAAATTGATGAAACCTTTGACGCCGTTTTTTCACTCGACGAAAAAGGGCATCTTGAGGCGAACTATTCAGATATTGTTCAGGCAATCCACATCGTACAAACTGAAATGGGCATCACCGGCACGACCGCAAAAGAAGCTGCGTCCACGATTCAGGGTTCGTTCGGCATGGTAAAAGCCGCGTGGCAGAACCTCGTGACCGGACTCGCAGACCCGGAACAGGATCTTGGGGCCCTCGTCGGGAACTTTACAGATTCCGTTGTTATCGCAGGAAACAACCTGATTCCGCGCATTCAGGAATTACTGCCGCGTATCGTGGAGGCTGTAACATCTCTTGTTGGAACGGTCAGCGAGCAGCTGCCCGCACTGCTTGAATCCGTCCTTCCCTCGCTCATCGAGGGCGCGACAAGCCTGATTGCTGGGCTGATGGCTGCGCTTCCTGCGGTTCTCGCCGTGCTTGGCGATGTTGCGCCGACAGTAATTGGAATCCTAGTTCCGGCGCTGATTGATCTCCTGCCGCAGATCGTGCAAACGGGCATTGACGTTATTGTTTCGCTGGTACAGGGCATTTCTGAAGCCATGCCGGAACTGATTCCGGCAGCGACGGAGGCGATACTTGAAATCGTTGATACGCTTACGAACCCAGACAACATCGGCAAACTGGTCGACGCCGCGCTTAAGATCATTCTTACTCTGGCGGACGGGATCATTGACGCTGTCCCGCGCCTGCTCGAAGTAGCGCCTAAAATTATCGAGAATCTCGTTACCGCACTTATTGAAAACTTTCCCAAAATCATCGAATCCGGCGTAAAACTTGTTGCGTCGCTGTCGGACGGCTTGATTAAATCCATTCCACAGCTTACTGAGACTGCGCCAAAGCTTATTATTGGAATTGTGCAGGGAATCCTTGATAATCTTCCGGAGATCATCATGTCCGGCCCTAAAATCATTATGGCGCTCATTGAGGGCCTTATCAGCGCGATCCCGGATCTCGTTCAGGCCGTGCCAACACTGATCAAGTCGATCGTCGACACGTTCCTCAATTATGACTGGGGCAGCATCGGCAGAAATATTGTGAGCGGCATTAAAAACGGCGTCTCAAATACATGGAACGGCCTAAAGTCTGGCGTAGGAACGGCTGTGAATGGGCTGGTTGGCGGCGTGGAAAGCATTCTCGGCATCGCGTCTCCGTCCAAAGTCTTCGCCAGAATCGGCGGCTACATGGCCGAGGGACTTGGGCAGGGCTTTGACCGCGAAATGACTGACATTCGGAAGAATATCGAGGATCAAATGACCTTCGGAACAACGTCATTCTCCGTGTCCGGCGCGGCAAAGTCCTCCGTCGGCGTCGTGAACGGCCTGCTTGCCAACAACCAGCCCGGAACGCCAATGCAGATCAACCTTGTACTCGATGGACAGACGATAGCAAGAGCAATATTCGATCCGCTGCGGGGCGAGATCGTACAAAGGGGTGTATCGCTTGCGTAGGATTAAAATCACGGACGGAACAAACACGGTCACGCTTCTGCGCGATCTCGTGTTCACGATTCAGCCGAAGGATATTGGCGCAACCGCGACAATGGCATCCGGAAAGACGGTTATGGATATCATCGGGGTAAAAAATGAATTGAAAATCCCGACGGGATGGCTTTCTGTCGCCGATCTCCGAAAACTCCGCAGCATGATCAACACGAAACATGTGTTGAGCGTGACATACCCGGATGTAGACGGCGACAAAACAAGAGAATTCCTTTTTGAACAGCCGGAATACAAGGCGATCATCTACGATGAGGACGGCGTATCGCAGTGGTGCGGCGTCACGATCTCCGCGACACAGCAAGGGGTGGATTGATGCAGAAGGTATCGAGCAATTACGCACCGTTTACACCGGTGCGTGAGGTCGGCATGCTTGTCCGGTTTTACATTGTTGACCCGTCGGCAAAGAAGAACGGTACGGCCTCTGCATCTGATTCGACACCCGGCACAAGCGCCGCCGAAACGATCAGCGACAGAGAAACCATATCCGGGAAGTTCGCTGGGCTTGAATTGAACCGGTGGGTTCTGGATGGGACAATCGATATTCCGAACGATAGCTTTGACGGGCAGTATGTTGGCTGGTGGAGCGGAGTAGTATCAAACGAGAGCGCCGAAATGGCAAGCACAATTACGTTTGAATTCTCCGCGCCGGTATCCACGATTGGTTGGGCGATGCTGTTTGATGAAAAAATGAACCAATACCCGGCGCAGATTACAATTACCGCGTATGCGAGCGACGGATCGACGGTCGCAACCGGAACAAAGATGATCACGCAGGCGCGGCAGAACATCAGCATGACTGCCGCAAATTATACAAAGCTGACGATTCGATTTGACAAGACGTTCCTGCCAAAGACACGCGCCCGGCTGCGGCAGATCGATTTCGGCCTGACGGAAACCTACGAAAACGACACAATGGCCGACGTGAAGATCATAGAGGAAGCATCCGTTTCCTGCGAATCGTTGCCGTCACGGAAGATTTCCTTTACATTCGACAACGCGGATCATCGGTACAACATTCTGAACCCGGACGGCGTTTTCTCCGTGATTCAGGATGGCCAGAAATTGCTTGCCAGATGTATTGTAAACGGAGAGAGCATAGACGTTGGCGAGTTCTTTTTTACGTCCGTTGCAGCACGCGATTCCGGCGTTACGGCACAGCTTGTCGGAAACGATATGGCTGCGACACTCGATCGCGCAACCTATGAGGCCGGAAACGCTACCGCGTGCGAGCTTCAGACTGTAGTTGCGTCCGTACTGGAAGGATACGACATCACTGTGATCTACGGCGGCGGCGCAGACAAAAGAACGGTAGTCCCTGCAATCCCTCGGAAGACGACGAGACGCGAGGCAATCCGGATTCTAGCACAGGCCGCAATGTGCTCCGCGTGGTTCGATCGATCCGGAAACCTGCACATCGCGGAGCTTTCAGCAGGCGCAGTATTGGGAGAAATAACGCCGGATGAGCTTTATAACTATGACGGTGTGTCCATATCGGAAGCGGTTGATTGCGTAGAGCTGCACGTTAAGAGCGACTACGCGAATATCGATACGACAATCACCGCCGGGAGCGGCAAAAACATCAAGAGCGTAAATAACCCGTGTGTAGCGCCTGCAAACTATCAGAGTGTGGCCGCGTGGCTGCTTGCGCAGTATAATCGCCGAAAGATCTACAGCGTGAAAAACCGGGGCAATCCGGCGCTCGAAACCGGTGACACCATCAAAATCTCCGACGCATTCGCACAAAACGAAAATGCTGTGCAGACCGGTATGGAACTGACGTTCAGCGGAGGCGGAATTTATGCCGTAACGAAAGGAGTTGGCGCATGAGTACCATCATTGACACCCTCGTCACCGACCGGACGCAGGCGGACGTGGAGCACGTCAAGGCGCTGGCCGCGAAGGGCTTTGCTGCCATGACCGCAGCCGAGCGGGCGGAATGGCTGGCCGGGATGAAGGGCGCGTACAACGCAAGCGACATGAATCGCGTGGGAACCGTCCTGAACTATCTGGCGGCGCGTCTTGCGCCGGTCTGCGGCATGAGTATCGCATGGTCCGCAAAAACAGATTGGGCCGCAACGGACATTATAACGGCATCACAGGCCGAGGCATACCGCAAGCAGGTGCAGTCCATCCGGGATGCACTGGCATACCCCGAAGGAACGCCGGACGCGCCCGGCCTCGACCGGCTGACCTACACCGGCGCAAACGACATCGAGCGCATTCTTGCGCTCTGCGAGGAACTGATTGACAACATCACAAAGGCGTTCCGCTACACCGGCGCGGCGGAATGCGCGACAGGAGGCTTGATATGAAAGATCGCCAACCTACTAAAGTTCTTACAAACGGCGCTATTCGATATGGCATCTACAATTCCGACGGTAGTCTTGATCACTACGAGTACATGAAACGTATGGACGAGCCAACAGTTGAGGGTACGCCTCTCAATAAGGCAAATCTTCTGTCCGATGCCACTGCCGCCAAGCTCTGGCCGAACGCAACCACGAGGCCGGAAGACCCGACAGTCAACGACGCGTTCGGAAAGCTTTCGGAGGGCACGGCCAGAGTCGGCGATATCGCTATCACGTCCCGCACAGACCTGTCCGACGCATGGCTCCCGTGCGACGGTAGGTACATTTCCGGCGCACAGTACCCGGAACTGTTCAATATATTGAGATCCAGCAAGACCGATGCTGCGTGGGATGTTTCCACGTTGATGAACGCAAATCTCTACAATCCAAGCATTTCATATGCAAATGGGTATTGGTTTATCACGAGCGCGAATAGCAATAGCCCTGATTATCTGGACGGTAAAATCTACTATTCTTCAGACCTTGTTTCTTGGAATGATATTTCTATACCTAAAAATCCATTGAAGGGAAAAAAATATACAGGCCGCACCATAATTAGCAGCAGTATAGAAAGGCAGACTACGGTTCAATACTTAAACGGGGAATATGTGCTTGTCTTTTATATGAGTTTTGTCACAGATCCCGGCGGAGCAAATAATTCTCATTTGTACGTTTGTGCGCACACTGATACGCTTAATCCTGTTAGCTGGAAATTCACTGTACTATCTACTACGGAAGACTTTTTACCAGAGAGTTATCCCCCTCCTGTGTGGCTGTTCTATGACGGATCAAAGTATATTGCATCGATCGAGTATCAGGACGCTAAGGACTACGAATGTCTATACCGCGCTGATCTCGTCGAAGAACCAGAAGAAATTACTTTAAACGGATGGGCATTTTCAAAATACAGTGACAACAGCTTACCGAAAAAGTATAATGCGGAAACGGGGTATTTTTATAGAATATATGATTACTACGAAAATTCTACGCGTAGGCAACAGCTTCAGCGAACGCAGTATCCGCTCGACCAAAGCTCGTGGACGACTGTTTTCAGCCATACGTCTTTCGATGTTTCGGAATATGCCGTAGACGGAAACACCATTTCAATCATAACGGCCTCATCGGATAGCAAATACGCTTATTTCAAATCCGAAAATAATGGTGCAACGTTTACGCAGGTTATTGCAAACTCTACGATATCTGGTTTAACAGCGTCAAGGTACGAATTTCCCGCCGGTATGATTCTTGTGGACGGCGTATCCGTGTGTGTCGCTGCATCATCTAGCGCGTACACCACCCAAAAATTAGTACTTGCGGATGATGACGCTTCTGGCTTCGTGTGTATAACAATGCCGCACGCGCTCAACCGGTTCATCAACACATATCAGCCCGCGGCAGCGTGCGGGAGCTTGGCGGCGGTCGTAACTTCCGCCGCAGGAAATGGGTACATAATGTATCATGATTTCGCGTATGGAGATAAGAAAATCCCAACAGTTACACCGGGGCTTCGCAGTCATGCCTACATCAAGGCATTGGAGGAATAGCCATGCGGGAGAGAATCGGCACAAACGATCTCGCAAACGGGTCCGTCCGGTACGGGGTGTATGACGCGGTGGGAAGCCTTCTGCGGTATGAATGGCTTCGCCCGGAGGACGAGCCGCTGGAGGCAGGGACGCCGCTCACGGCCGGGAACCTGCTGACGGCACAGAGCGCTGCAAAGATCTGGCGAGCGGGCGACGCACCGGCGAACCCGATGGTAAATGAGGCGCTTGCGAAGCTGGCAGAGCCAAACTATCACGTCGGCGACATCCTCACGACTGTCCGCGTACTCTCTGCCCCATGGCACGCATGCGACGGCTCGACCTTCTCGCGGACGGCCTACCCGGCGCTTTATGCAGTCCTCGGCGGCACGACGCTGCCAAGCATCAGCTATTCCAGTGATACCACCACCTACATCAAAATGGCGGACGACTAGCCCGGCAAATAAAAGAGAAAGGTACAGAAAAATGGACACCAAGACCATCATCGTCACCCTCGCCTGCGCCGCGCTTGGCTCATCCGCGTTGACGGCGGTAGTAAACGCCGTCGTCAGCGCGATACAGAAAAAGCGCGGCAAGGCCACATCGCAGGATGAGCATCTCGGCGAGATTGACAAAAAGCTCGACAAGCTGCAGACGCATCAGAACGAGCAGTATCTCGCAATTCTCCGGCTGACAATCATGTCGGAGGAAATGCCGATGGCAGAACGCCTGATCGCCGGGCAGAAATACGTCAAGCTGGGCGGCAACGGCGATGTAAAAAAGTTTTTGCACCAGCTGGAGGCGCAATGCGGACATAGCAATGGAGTTTAGTAAGAAATGGCTGATTTGCAGCGCGCTCGTCAGCCTCGCGCTCATCATCGCCTGCGCGGCAGGCGCAGATCTGACGGAGATCACGCTTGCGGTGCTGGCCGAAACAACGGCTTCCAGCGGCTTTTACCTCTGGAAGGCCAAGAACGAGAACCGCGCGAAGTACGCGCAGAAGTACATGGATAAATGGGCCGAGAAATACGGCCCGGAAGCGGCAGCACGCATCGCGGAGATCGTGCTGAAAGATTGAAAGGAGCATACATATGGAAAACATCAAGAAGCGGCTCGGCAATCTGCTGAGCGTAAAATCCATCGTCACGCTGGTGCTGACGGCAGTATTTGCGTACATGGCAGTCGCCGGGAAGATCTCGCAGGACTTTATGATGGTGTATACCGTCGTGATCGCGTTTTACTTTGGCACGCAGAGCCAGAAAGCGCAGGACGCCATCGATGCGGCAGGCAAACCGCAGGAGGACGCGCAGAAATGAGTATCAAGATCGGACAGGCCAGCCTCGGCGAGACAGGCGGCCACGGGCAGCAGCCTGGAAACCAGACGGGCCGGGAGCTGAATATCTCCAACTGGTACAATGGGCGCTGGCTCGGCGTCCTGCGCTACAAGAGCCGCAAAAAGGCCGAGCGGGCCGCGCAGACGTGCGAGGCGGCCATTAAGAACCGGAACATCGGATACGACATGGACAACAGGAACACGGCGTATGAGGCCGCCAGAGCCGTCGGATGGGACGTGAGCAGGATCGCAAAGCCCGTGGAGACGGACTGCTCCGCGCTCATGATGCTCTGCGCCGTGGCCGCAGGCTGCGCGTCGGTCGAAGCTCTCTACCGTCGGCAGGGGAATTCTTGCACCACCTACTGTATGCTGCACGATTGGCCTGCGACGGGAGACTTCGAGCTGCTGACCGGCAGCAAGTATCTGACGACGGACGCCAATCTCCTGCGCGGCGACGTACTGGTAAGCTCGGGCCATACGGTCATGGCCCTCGAAGATGGAAAAAATGCAGAGGAGGAAACCGAAATGGTAGAAAAGAGCAAGATCATCGTGGACGGCAAGGAAATCGCCGTTGAGCGTATCCTGAAGAACGGCACGAATTACATCAAAGTGCGCGATCTGGCCGCTGCGCTGGATCTCGAAGTGAGCAGCAAGGGCAATATCGCTGTGCTGAAGCACAAGGAAAAGTAAGGAGGCGGGGCGTATGTCGCCGCAGGCGCGGGCCAAGCTGCCGCCAGAGCTGGGCCGCCTGACACGCAAGGACATGGAGGCCGTGATCTATCAGGCCAATCTTGGCCGGGAAAATGAGAAGATCGCGCAGCTCTATTTTGTGGATAAGCTCCCCCAGGTAGACGTTGCAACAGAGCTGTTTCTGGGCCGCGCCACGGTCCAGCGCCGACTGCCGGAGATCATGGCGCGGATGAAGGCTGCGTCCGGCAGTCTTCCAAACTGAGCGGAAATGATGCACAAGTGATACGCAGCTGAGGCACATCAAAACGCAAAAAAGCCCATACTGGACACATCAAAGGAGTGTTCGGTATGGGCTTTTCTTATTTCAATCCAAATCCCGCCGGGCAGAAGGTCGGAGACTGCACCGTCCGGGCTATCGCAAAGGCGACCGGGAAGAGCTGGGACGAGGTGTATATCGGCCTGTGCCTGCAGGGGCTCATCATGGGCGATCTGCCGAGCGCAAACAGCGTATGGAGCGCTTACCTCCGGCAGCAGGGCTTTACCCGGAACGTAATCCCGAACACATGCCCGGACTGCTATACCGTCGCGGATTTCTGCGCAGACCATCCGCGCGGCGTGTACGTTCTTGCTCTGTCCAGTCATGTGGTCTGTGCGGAGAACGGAAGCTATTTCGATACATGGGACAGCGGCAATGAGATCCCGCTGTTCTACTGGGCAAAGGAGGATAAATGATGTTCGGACAACAGCCGTATGTGTATCAGCAGCCGATTTATAATCAGCCAATCGGCCAACCGATCAGTCAACCAATGCAGGAGCCAATGATGCGCCCACAGTACCAGCCCGCGCCGCAGATACCGGCCTACCAGCCGCAGCCCCAGCAGCCGCAGAATCAGTCGATCATCTGGATTCCGAACGAACAGGCCGCAAACGACTTTATCGTCGCGCCCAACAATGCCGTTACGCTTTGGGATATGAACGCGCCGGTCGTGTATGTGAAAAAGGCCGATGCAAGCGGCAAGCCGACCATGACGACCTACGACCTTGTAGAGCGTGCGCAGGCCGCGCCAGCGCCCGCAGCGCCGCGAAAAGACATGAGCGAAGAATATGTGACCCGCAGGGAGTTTGAAGAGCTGGTAGCCAAACTGACGGCCCCCAGCGTAAGACCGGCGAGAAAGACAAAGGAGGCTGAAAGCGATGGCTAACCCCCTGTTTCAGGCCCTCGGCGGCGTGCAGATGCCCGGCCAGATGGGGCAGTTTCAAAATATGGTGCAGCAATTCCGGCAGTTTCAGCAGACGTTTCAGGGCGACCCGAAAGCAGAGGTCGAAAAACTGGTACAGAGCGGGAAAATCACGCAGCAGCAGTTGAACCAGCTGCAGCAGGTGGCGGGGCAATTCCGGCAACTGCTGCAATAGTTCGGGAATTCCGAACAGTTGAACGATTAAAATCGTGGCCACGATTGAGATAAATCTTTTGAATCTACGAAAGGAATGAAAAATATGAGTTTGAATGACGGCGCCCCGACCATGACAATGCCCGTCGCGCCTACCGGCATGACAGGTGGCGGCTGGGGCGGCTTCGGCGGTGATAATGGCTGGGGGATCATCATCCTGTTCCTTGCCATTTTCTGCGGCTGGGGCGGCAACGGAAACGGATTCGGCAACAACGGCAGGAATTCCGGCGGCGTTGTAGACGGCTATGTGCTGGCCTCTGACTTCTCCAACATCGAGCGCAAGATCGACAGTGTAAATCAGGGACTTTGCGACGGATTTTACCAGCAGGCGCAGCTTATCAACGGCACCAACATGGCGATGGCAAACGGCTTTGCTCAGGCCGAGCTTTCCCGCTGCAACCAGCAGGCCGCGCTTATGCAGCAGCTGAACAACATGGCGATGCAGGCACAGGAGTGCTGCTGCGAAAACCGCGCTGCAATCGCCCAGGTGCGCTATGACATGGCGACGCAGGCGTGCGACACCCGCAACACCGTGCAGAACACCACCCGCGACATCATCGACGCCATGAACTGCGGCTTCCGCAGCATCGACCAGCGTCTGACGGCGCAGGAGATTGCGGCGAAGGACGCGAAGATCGCAGAGCAGAACCAGCAGCTTTTCGGCTACCAGCTGGCAGCATCGCAGGCGGCACAGAACAATTACCTTGTTTCCACGCTTCGCCCGAGTCCCAGCCCGGCCTATGTTGTAGCGAATCCGTACTGCTGCAACAGTGGCTACAACTACGGCTGCGGAAACTGCGCGTAACAACTCCACATCGTAGAGCTTTTTCGTGGTCTCACGAAAATGGTCGGCCCCCATTGCCGATACTCGATAGCAACGCGGCGGGGCAATCGTCCCGCCGCTGTATTTTTTATGAAAGGAATGATTTTATGGCAACATATAAGGAACTCAAGAAGAAATTCATCGATCACCTGATGGGCGTGGATCTGTACAAGATGAACATCACGGATCTCTACACATACGCCTGTATCCTGAAAACGGTGGACGAAATGGAGCAGCCGAGCTGCGCAGAGGCGATGAAGACGGCGATGGAGCCGATTTTGAACTACTGCAAAGCAGGCAATTCGGGAAGCGGGGTGTTTGGAATTGGCTGAGTTTACGAATTCCAACATCGTCGGCGTCGCCGCCGGGCAGAACGTCCCGCTGGCGGAAACGGCAGTGAGCAGCAAGCCGTGCATCGTGCACCGCGAGGGCAGCGGCCTGATCACGCTGCGCGGGCTGACGAATCAGTGTAGAGCAGTTTTCAAAGTCTCCTACGGCGGCAACATCGCAATTCCAACCGGCGGCACGGTCGAGGCGATCACGGCCGCACTTGCCATCAACGGTGAAGCCCTTGCAAGCGCGACGGCGATTGTGACACCGGCAGCGGTAGAAAACTACTTTAACGTTTATGTATCCGCACAGGTGAGCGTGCCAAGAGGCTGCTGCCTGACGGTAGGTATGCGAAACACCAGCGCGCAAACGGTTAATTTTGCAAACAGCAATCTTACCGTCGAGCGCGTAGCATGAAAGGAGGAAGCAATATGTATGATCTGAGGAATCTCCGCGAAATGCTCTGCAAAGAGCTGGACGAAATTGCCGAGAAGCGGGAAATGTCCGCAGGCGACCTCGACGCGATCCAGAAGTTGACCAGCTCCATCAAGAATACCTACAAGATCGAGATGGCTGAAGACGGCGGCTATTCCCGCGACGGCGAGTGGGAGGCAGATATGCGCGGTACTTACGGCCGGGGCAGCTCTTACCGTGGCCGCCGCCGCGACGCAATGGGCCGCTACAGCCGCACAGACGCCCGCGAGCATATGCGCGCGCAGCTGGACGATATGATGCGCGATGCGGACGACGATAAGACCCGCGAAGCGATTCGCCGCTGCATGGAGCAGATCGAGCGGGCATAAGGGGGATATGATATGCTGGATAAAGCCGAGATCCGCAAGGAGATAGCGCGGCTGGAATATGAGGAATCCAGCTATCCCAATTATGCCAAACTGGCAGATCTTTATGTGATACGCGACAAGATGCAAGAAGAGGAACGGGGCGACGGCGGTAAGTATGTGGGTTACTACTCCGGCGCTCCCGCCCCTGTGACCGCAGAACCGGCTACCGTGGGCGAGTACGGGGACAGTGAGTTTTTACTTGCGGTAGCTGGGAAAGACCCGGCAAAGGCTTGGGCGGTCGTTGATGAACTTATGGACACATTATCGCTTGTGAACCGAAAAGTCTATGATTCTATGCTTCGGAAAATAAAGTCCATGTAGCAAAAAATAGGGGAGTCCCCTCGCATTGCGCTGAATTTGTAGCATACAATGTAGCATACGGGAAATAATTTTATGTTACAGAGCGTGTCATAACGTGATTTTTTGCTTTTTGAAAATACGCAGAAAATAGGGTGAAAATCATAAAAAAGTACCGATTTCAGCTTTAAAACAGCTAAAATCGGTACTTTGGCGCGGAAGGAGAGATTTGAACTCTCGCGCGCTTTTTAGACGCCTACTCCCTTAGCAGGGGAGCCCCTTCGGCCACTTGGGTACTTCCGCAGGTCGGTTGAGCCGATATGAAGGAAAGAAAATGGCGGAGAGAGTGGGATTCGAACCCACGGCACATTGCTGTGTCACTGGTTTTCAAGACCAGCTCCTTAAACCGCTCGGACATCTCTCCGAATGCCGGCCTCCAAAGCCGTGAGTTATCTTATCATATCAGGCCGGGTTTGTCAATTCCTTTTAGAGAAACCCGTGAATATTTTGCAAAAAGTCAAGAATAAATTACAATAAAATTGTAAAGTTGTATGAACGCACAAAATAAGCCGTGCTATTTGCGGCTTGTTTTGTGCGTTTTTCTGTATCTGGGCATGACAACAGCGCCGGTGGCCTCCGTGGGCTCCGGCATTCAGCTTTATTGTGCGGCAGATCAGCAGGCGCTCATGTAGCTCCGCAGGAGGGTGGCCGCTGTCTGCCACCCCAGCACCTCCCGTGGATAGTTGTTCATCCACTCCTCTGCCCGGCGTATCTCTGAGATAGGCACCTCATCAAAGTTGGTGCCCTTGGGGAAAAACCGCCTTATTATCCTGTTCATGTTCTCGTTGCTGCCACGCTCATGTGGTGCATGCGGATGGCAGTAGTAAACGGTGGTACGCTTTCCTTTCCGGCGGCAGGCCTTTTCCATGCCATCGTAGTCTTGAAACTCACAGCCATTGTCCACCGTGATGCTCTGAAACATGGGGTAGAAGTCCTTGCCCAGGCGGCGCTCCAGACCATTGAGCGCCCGGACCACGCTGGCGGCGGTATGGTCCGGCACCGGGAGGATGATGCCCGCCCTGGTGAGCCGTTCCGTGAGCACCACCAGCGCCCGGCTGGAGCCCACGGTGCCCATCACGCTGTCCATCTCCCAGTGGCCAAAAGTAGTGCGGGAGTTGATGATGGGGTCACGCTTATCAATGCGGGGGCCTTTGGCGGCTCTGGCAGCGTTCCGTTGTTCACCGTATTTCTCACCATAGTGGCGGCGGCCCTTTTCGTGCAGGTGCTCCGGGTTGAGGACCAGGAACACATCACCCCGGTAGATGTAATTGTAGAGCGTGGCCTCACAGACCGTGGTGTCAAACTGGGGCGGCTTTGCCTTGAGCTCTGCCAACAAAGCGGCGGGAGAATAGTGCTCCTCCACAATTTTCTGCTCCACATAGTTTGCAAAGTCAATGTCATTGCCAATCTTGAGGTCCGGCCCCTTGGCCCGGAGGTTTTCCTGGTATTTGCGCTCCGCCATCTCCGGGCAGTAGCACCAGATAAACTCATAGTCAGAGGTCATCTGCTGGGTCCATCCCCGTTTGATTTCATTGTAGATGGTCTTTTTGCACACGCCCAGCGCCTCAGCGATCTTGGCCTTGCTGTCACCCACCTTGAGCATCTTTTCAATGACCAGGCGGTCCTCCCATTGCAGTTGATGAAAGCCCTTGTAATTCATGTGATACCCTCCTCAGAATATAAAAAAGCGGCGGGGTGATGAACACCCCGCCAGAAAAGGCTTTACTGCCCGTATCGGGTCAGCAATTCGGTTGTTTCTCCGTCAGGGAGAATGTCAGCCAATGTGCAGTTGAGAGCCAGGCACAGCTTGAGCAGCGTGGCCAGCTTGGCACCACTCAGGTCTTTTGCACCCTGCTCATAATACTGGAGCATCCGGCCATTGATGCCAGCGGCAGTGGCAAGCTGGGACTGTGACATCTGCGCCTCCAGGCGCTTGGTTTGCAGTTTAGAATGGGTCATAGAGCAGCACCTCCGTTTAATGTACTCTGATTATACACCAAAAGGTGTATGAAGTCAAGAACAAAAAAGCGGCCCACGAAAAGTGAGCCGCTGTGTCAGTCTTTGCAGTTTTTGAGCCGTTCGGCCAGCTCTGCCAGCACCGCAACATCACGGTCCGCCAGGCCGGTGACATCCACCGTGGTGAGCCGTTCCAGCCCCAGCAGGTAGTCCGTGGACACGCCAAACACCTTGGCCAGGTCCACCAGGCACGCCGGTGATGGCATAGAGAGCCCCTGCTCCCAAGAGTTCACGCCGTTTCTGGTGATGCCCAGCCGCCGGGAAAGTTCCGCCTGGCTCCAGCCCCTTGCCTCACGCAGGGCTTTGATTTTCTCAGCGATCAACTGCACCGCCTCCTCTCATAAATAATTATAGTTTGCACATTTGGTATGTCATTATCAATAAAGGCTCCAATACTTGACACGCAGACAGGGTGCAAACTATAATGGAGAAAAGTCAAGAATAAACAGAAAAGGACGGTGAGCTGGGTGTATATTCGCTATACAACGGAAAGTAGCCGCAGGTGGTCAGTCACGCCGGATGAGGAGGCTTTCTTGGCAGCTCTGGAGGCGGCACTGCGTCAGGGGCATAAAAGCGTAGCATTGACCATCAGCCGCATGGCCAATGGCGCTCTCTCCGTGAGCAGCCCCAGAGCGTACTTGGGAAAAGTCAAATTGCAGGGCCGCAAGACCTGGATGCAGTATATAGTCCGCAATGATGCGGAAAGCATTGAGGGTGCGCCACTGGAGGAGTACATCCACCATCTCAATTTTTGGGTCAGATCAGCATAGGAGGTTTTGACATGTTCGGAAAGAAAAAGGCACCGCTGCCGGAGTGCATCCGGCTCATGCACTATGAGGGCCTGCCCGGCTTTGCCCAGGATGCGCCCTGCTTTATGGAGCAGACGGCGGAGGCGCTGGTGTTCCGCCGGGTGGAGGGCCCCAGCGTGACCCTGCCGCTGGCCAAGGTTGACAGCTTGGACATCATGGATGAGCGCAATTTTGCGGCCAAGTACAGAGGCACCAGTCCAAACACTTCCCGCACCAATGCGGTCAAGTGGTATGCAGTTTTCACCTATGGGGACAAACATGTGGCCGTTTGGTTTTTGGGCGGCAAGGAAAGCAAAGAGCTCTATGCCCTTAAAAAGCAGATAGACAGCACAGGCCAGGACATCACCCTATAAAGCAAAAAAGCCGGAGAGGTTTGACCCTCTCCGGCTTTCGTCTTATTCAGCAGTTTCTTGTTCTGCGGCAAGCTCCTCCGGCGGCGTGCCGGAGGTCTTGCTCAAGATTAGGTTTTTCAATTTCACAAATACATCTTTGGCATAGAGCACATAGGCCGTGAGCAGCGCCAGGTTGGAGGCGGTCATCAAGTTCACGGTCTGCCCATCCACCTCAATGGCGATGATGTCCGGGTTGAGGTAGCCCGCCATATAAAAGGCAATAAAACAGGCCGCCACGATGATGCCCTTGATGATGCCGTTGCGGAGTTTTACCTTGTCAAAACTGCCGTCAAAGAGGGCGTTGAGGCTGCCCAGCACGATGTTGACGGCCACCAGGAGCACCAGGCCAACGGCCAGATGGATGATGGAAGTAGTCATAAATTTCCTCCTTTACCCCACCAGCGTGAGGTCCTTGATGTTGACAGCCGCCGTGACCACTCCGTTGATGCCGATGACCACACGGGAGCCGTCAATCTGAATGACGGTGTAGGCGGTGGTGTAGACATAGGAGGCCAGACTGCCGCCGTTGTAGGTCTTGGCTCCCTTGGCCACCTTGACCCTGGAGCCCTTGACGATGGCCGGGACCACTTCCTTGACATCAGCGGCATCCACCCAGCCATAGACGGTGGAGGAGCTGCCGGTGGTCTTGATGAGGTGGTAGGGGTGCTTGCCGGACTTGGCCACAGCGGTGACCTTGGCCTCACCGGGCTTGCAGCTCTTGCCGTTGACGGCCATGGAGCTGATATAGTGCTTGGTGCCCGTAAAGGTCACCACGGAGCCCACAGCAAGCCCAGGAGTGGGCTTTTCATCCTTGCCGGGCGTGGGTGCCTCCCCGCCGCCGGAGGGCGCAGAGGTGGCCTTGGAGGCGTACTTGGGCACGCCAAAGCCCCGGATGTAGCGGCCATTGATGGCCAGCTTGCGGTAGCCAACGGCATCACTCATGTTGCCCTCAATGACCTTAATGGTCTTGCCATCGCAGGACACCACAATACCAACATGGTCCGCAGAGCCGGTGTTGTCCGTGGTGGCGTAGTTGCTGCCGTCCTGCCAGTCATAGAAAATGTAGTCACCAGGGCTGGGTACATAGGCATCATTCTCCACCCAGGAGCCCAGCTTTTTGAAAAGGTCAATGTGGCGCTCACATCCGCACTCCGTGGGGATGATGTCCGTGAGGCCGCAGGCGATGGCCACAGCGGATGCAAAGGTGGAGCACCAGGCATCCGTGTATTTCACCGCATAGCCCCTGGCCAGGGGCTTGTGGGAGTTGTAGAGGTCAATGATTTTGCGGTGGGAGCCGTTGGCCTCTTTGCAGCCCAGATAGCTCACCGCAGTGTCCACAACTTTCTGCCGGAGTTCTTTTTCAGTCATTGAGCATGTCCTCCTTTACTCAATCTTTCAGCACGATCTCAGTGGCCCGGAGGGCCGCATCAGCACCGTACTTGTCCGCAAACTTGTTGAGAAAACGCTGGGCGTATTTCGCCCGGTTTTCATTCTTGCTTTTCCAGTAGTAAAAGCCGCCCCAGGCACCATCTGTCACAAAAGAGGTGCCGGTGAGCGCCGCAATGGCTGTGACATCATGGTCCGTGAGCGTCCCCACTATCGTGGTGATGCAGAGGAGGACGGAAATGCAGATGTGCAGCACCAGCATTTTCTTTGAAAACTCCATGCGCCCTCCTCTCCAGCTCAGGCCTGAGAGGCGGGGCGCTTATCGTCCCGGACCTCAAGCTCATGGATGGTATTGACCAGCGCCGTCACGGTGCCATTGCCGCCCAGAGCGTGGTACTCCTTATACATGGCATTGACATTCTCAAGGCCGTGCAGAGTTATCCAGCCACGCTCCTCATAGTGATAATAGGATTGCACGATGCGGTCACGGAGGAGGGCCTGGACCCCCAGCTCTACCGCCTTTTGCCGTGCGTCTGCCTGCTTGTATTTCTTGTAGAGGTAGCCAACGGCGGGGACGGCTACCACAGTGATGATGGTGGAGATGATAGACCAGTAGCTCCTCAGCGTTTCCAGCATCCTTTTTGTCCTCCTGTTGTTCAAAAATAAGAGGGGCACACCACACGGGTGTGCCCCTCCTGCTGGGCTGGGGCTTTAGACCTCAACCTCCAGGTCTGCCAGGATTTCCTCCACCTGCTTACGCAGCAGAGCGGGCACCTGGTCAATGGTCTTGCGGCCCTTGATGATGAGGGTAGCATACACAACAGCCATGTCTTGCACCTCCTTTCTCAACAGAAATAAAGCAAGCCGCAGGCGGAGCTCACGCATCGGTGCTCTCCTCCAGCAGCTTGGCAACAGCGTCACGCAGGTTGGCGGGGACATCATCCAGGGTCTTGAGGCCCTTGCGGATGAGGGCGGCATATACCTTAGCCATTCTCTCCACCTCCTGCCAGCATCTCATAGACCTCCGTGAGAGCCACCTGGGTGTTAGTCAGGTCCTCCTCCGTTGCCTGGAGCCGGGTCTTGAGCTCTTTGTTTTCCTTGGTCAGTTCCTCCAGGGAACGCTTGCGCTCATGCTTTGCCTTGAGGCTTGTGTTGTCATAGTAAACAGCCATTATTCAAAAGCACCTCCGATGTTAGAAATATAGCCGCCGGTGTCGCTGGCTCCACGCTCAACAGAGAGCTTGAAATTGAACGCAAAGCCGTTGGCGGCGGTCTTATTGGTAAACACATGGTTTGCGCCATTCTTGACATCCGCCGTGGCATCCTCCCAGACGGGGGTGGTGTCCTTGGCGTTGTTGGTGACCAGCACCTCCATGACCGCATCCGCAGGCAGGGTGCCCACGATGTTCATAACCATCACAGAAATGGCATCATCCGCCGCCAGCGGCGCTGCCAGCGTGACAGTGGCCTTGGTCACCTTTTTGGCAAAGGTCACCGTGTAGGCGGCGCTGTCAGCCTTGCCGTCAGAGGCCACCACCTTGAGGGTGTGGGAGCCGTTGAGGATTTTCTGCCAGTTGGCAGCCGTGACAGCTTGGAATGTGTTGACCTGGCCCAGGGTTGCGGTGTAGGTGCGCTTGAGCACATTGTCCAGGTACTCCTTGACCGTCACAGTGTCCCCGTCCACATCGTTGACCGTGTACTGGAAGTTAAAGCCCGCCGTCTTGGTGCCCAGGTTGGAGCCATTGGCCGTGGAGCTGGTGATGGTGGGCGCAGTGTTGACGGACACAGTGCCGTCATCGCTCACAGAGAGGGTGGAGGGGAGAGTGAAAGCGGGGCGGGACCCGTAGGTGTTGAGGCAGTAGTTGCTGCTGACATTGCCATTGGTGCCCAAGCAAACGGCGTCGCCGGTGTAGTTCGTGAACGGGGAGCGGGTCCACTGAACAACGGCGGAGCCGTTCATGTAGGCGATCTGGAGAGAGCTGGCGATTTCCAGCGCCGTGCCCTCCACATTAAACCAGCTTGCCGATCTGTTCAGCTCAGTGGCAGACAGCAGGAAAATGGCCCGCTGGAGCGTGCCAACGGTGTTGTTGCCGTTGCCGGGGGTGTACTTGATTTTTGTGGTGCCGATGACCCCACGGATGTCTGCATCAAGCAGGTTTTTGTAGGTGCCGTTGAGCCAGCTATCAATGGCGCTGGAGGCGTAGGCATTGACATTGGAGCTGTGCCACTGGCGGGTGTCATAGCAGTCCTTGCGGACCACCAGCGTGCGGCCCATGCCGTTGAGGGAGTTCTCATAGTTGTGCTTGGCAACATAGAAGCTCACCAGCTTGCCATTTTCCTTGAGCTGGATGATACTGCCCACAGCTTTGTTGCCCAGGGTGGTTGTGGCCATAGATCAGATTTCCTCCTTTAGAATATTTTGCACACGGTCCCGCACCTGTTGGCGCAGGGCCCAAGTGTTGCCATGTGCGGCGTGGGCATCCCACGCCTGCCAGGATTGCAGGATTTGCTCACGGGTCACCAGGCCCGCCGGGTATTCCTTTTCCCAGTGGCGGAGCTTGGCACGCATCCGCTTGATGCTGCTGTGCCGCAGCTTGCGGATGACCTTGCCGCTCTCCGTCAGGTAGGTGTGAAAGCCCAAAAAGTCAATGCCGTTGCGGATGGGAAAGATTTGGGTTTTCTCATTCAGTTCCAGCCCCAGGCTATCCATGTAGGCCCGTATTTCCCGGAGGCAGAATTGCAGGTATTCCTTGTCCGGGTGGATGAGGAAAAAGTCATCCATGTAGCGGCCATAGTATTGGATGTGGAGCTGTTCCTTGACGAAGTGGTCAAAGTCATCCAGGAACAGGAGGGCAAAGAGCTGTGATGTCTGATACCCCAGCGGCAGGCCGTCAGAGCAGTCAATATAGATGCAAAGCAGGTCATAAACAACAGGCTCAAGGTCCAGCTTTTTGAGCTTTTCCTTGAGCTTGTCATGGTTGATGCTTGCAAAGAAATGGCGGACATCACACTTGAGCACCCAGCCCTCAGCGGTGTGGTGCTTATTCCAGTAGTCCGTGAAAAATCCTTTGAGCCGGTCCAGACCGAAGTGCAGGCCCTTGTTCTTTTGGGATGCGTAGTTGTCCAGGATGAAACTGCGGGTGATGCGGTCATAGAGGAGATTGTCCACTATGGCGTGCTGGACCACCTTGTCCACAAAAGCGGGTGCCTGCACCAGCCTTTTCTTGGGCTCATAGACATAGAACACACGAAACACACCGGGTCTGTAAATCTTGGTTTTTAGGATATAGACCAGGTTGACGATGTTCTCAAGCAGGCGCACCTCATAGTGTGCGGTAGCGGCTCTGGAGCGTTTGCCCCGCCGGGCGGCCAGGTATGCCGCATAGATCACCGCAAAGGTGCATATTTCAGAAAATTTCATACAAACGGATGGCCCCCTATCAGTGTTCGGCTGGCCAGCCTCTCCTCATGCGCTGTGTGGGTGCCGCATGATAGGACCAGTAGCCCCGCCACTTTTCTGGAAAGCAGCGGGGCATCAGCGCAATGTGTTTGCCTTGGCCTCACCAAGGCTGGGTATGACCTCCTTTGATGTGATGGACGGCACGGTTTTGGGCTTTGGGCCTACTCAGTCAGGCCTTACCATCAGAGCGGGGCGGGACCCGTTGGTGTTGGTGCAGTTGTTGTTGTTGACATTGCCATTGGTGTTCAAGTAAACGGCGTTGTTGGTGTTGTTCGTGTTCGGGGAGCACAGTAGAAAAATAGGTCATACCCAAATATAACAGCTCTCGGCTGGTATATCCTTTCAGGGGTTGCGGGCCAGGGCCTCAGCAATTTGCTGGGCCATCTGGCCCATTTTGGCAAGCTCCTGGTTGGCCTTTGCCTCACGCAGAGCGGCGGCACGGTTGCTGTCATTGCGTTTCCAGTTGAAAGCCTTTTGACGGACCGGGCGCACCAGCTCTGCCCAGTAGTGGCACTGGTCACCAGAGATGTACTTGCGCTTATAGCTCAGGTTGATGTACTGGTTGAGAGTGTCGCAGAGGACGATGACCTCATCAAGGTCCTTGAGGCGTTCCTCATACTCAGTTTCAAAATAACGGCCATCAGCGGAGTTGCATTTCTGGAGGATGGCGCTGGCCATGCGCTGCATGTCAGCGCACATGTGGAAAGTCTGGCTCTTGGGAAAGTGAGGCTTGCCGTCATCCTTGATTTTCTCAAAGAGCTCCTTTTCCACCATCTGGCCGTTTTCCATCACATAGGCCTTGACCTTGGTGTATTGAGGCTCTTTGACCTTGACCCGCTGGATGGTGTAGTCCAGCAGATCAGTGGCAAGCGGTATGATGTCATAGTTGGGCACTTAAAACTCAATCCTCCCTTGGCTTTCATTCCACACACCGGTGACCACCACGCCGGAGAGGCTGGTGAAAGCCACGCTCCAGGAGTTGCCGGTGACATTGGTGTCATATTTCAGCTCCAGCGTGCGGACACGGGTGGCCAGGCCGGAGAGGTCCGTGGTGTTGGTCTGGACCTGCCCCTCCAGTGTGGTCACTCTGGAGCTCAAAGGAGAAACCAGGGCCTTGACCTTTGCCCAGAGGCGTGCTGTCTGGAGGTCATCAAGGTAGGGCCTTTTTGCCATGTCATTGGCCTCCTTTACTTGCAGATATTATCCAGCTCTGTGTTGGAAATGGCCACAAGGTCCTCCGCAAGCATGTAGGCGGACAAGTCCATCGTACCGGCCAGCACATCCCATGTGGTGCCGTTCCAGGCCACATTGTCACCGGCGTTGACCCCGTGGGCCGCATCGGCATTGACAATGTTCCACACATCGCCTTTCTTGTTGCCGGTGGTGGGCAGGTCTGCATAGGTGTCCTTGGAGCCCTTATATTCAAGGGCGCTGGACATCTTGGCATCCACCTCATCCTTGGTGTAGGCATCTGCAATGCCGTAGCCTGCCAAAGAGGTGGCCGGGCTCTGCTTGCCTGCCGCCAGGTCATAGGCAGCTTTGACGGCGCTGGGCGTGGCGGCCTTGGTGGTGCTGGTGTCATCGGTGGCGCTGGAGAGCTGCACCACGCCTTTCTGGTTGGTGGTGCCGTTCTTGACGGAGATTTTGCCGCCGCTGACATCCACATTGGTGCCAACAGTCACGCCTCCCTTGACGGAGGCGCTGGCATCCGGCAGGGTGTAGTTGTTGGCGTTGGCCTCCACGCCGCCCAGCTTGGCCTTTTCCTCGTTGGTGTAGTCATTGGCACTCAGGCCCTTGCCCTCCACCTTGTCCACCTTGGTGGTGTCAGAGGGGTGCACATGGTCACCACGGGCAAAAGCGGTTTCCGTGCCAGCGGTAGCGGTGCCGTCCATCTTGGGTGCGGTGCTGGATGCGGCAGCGCCCTCCGGCACATCCTTGGCAGTGATGAAACCGCTGTCATTGGTCAGATCAGAGGTCTTGCTGGGCAGCTTGATGTTGGCAATGGCCGTGGCCACATAGGTCTTGACCTTACCCCACAGGTAAAGTACACCATTTTCATCAAGCGCTTTCTTGCTGTTTGCCATTTTGGCTGTCCTCCTTATATGAGTAGTTTTTCAAGCTCCAGGTTTGTGATGGGCAGGATGTCTGCGTCACTGCCAGGAGCGCCCTGGGGGCCTTGTCGGCCCCTCAAATTGACAGGCTTGGGGTTTTCTTTGTTGCCGTCATTGGTCCAGCTCAGGGTGCACTCATCGCCCTCCACAGAGGGGTAAAAAGTGGTGCCGTCAATTCCTTGCTTGCCGGTGTTGACATACTGCACAGAGCCAAAGCTGGCGTGCATCATGCCGCCGGTGGAGAGCTTGACCGCAATGACCCTGGGCGTGGTTTCAAAGTTTACTGCATAGGTCACATTAGATCACCCCGTCCTTGAATATCTCCCCCACATTGACCCGCATGGGCTCACTGGCAATGGCGTTGTCCAGATTGTCCCGCAGGCGGAGTTGCACCCAGACAGGCTCAAGCTCCGAAAAGAGGAGCGTGTCCTCTTGGGAAAGCGGCAGCGTGATGATGCCGTTTTCTTTGTCATAGGTGACAGCAGTGAGGTCCTTTTCCAGCACAGTTTGCCTGTTCTGCTGAAAAGTGATATACAGGGCAGATATAGTGATTGCCTCCGGCAGCTCAAAGGTCAGCACAGGGTTTGTGCCTCTCCGCATCTTGTTCACCTCCGCATCTTAAAACTCAATTCGGCCAAGTTCCTCATTCCATACGCCGGTGACCACTACATCCGTCAGCGTAACAAAGGTGACCTCAAAGCTGCTGCCGGTGACATTGGTGCCATATTTCAGCTCCAGCGTCTTGAGGCGGCTATCCAGCCCCGTGAGGTCCACACGGATGCTGGCGTGCGCTGCGTCTGAGTTGTTATGCTCATTCACAGCGCCCCCCACCAAAGCGTTGACCTCTGGCTTGGTGTAGACATCGCCCTGCTGCACAGCATTGAGCGCCAGCGCCCGGATGTCGGAGTGGCTGGTGCCGTTGGTGTTGTGCTCTGCCAGGGCGCTCTCCATCTCCGCCCGGCTCACTGTGTCCAGGGCCGGGGTGATGGTGAAACTGACAACGGAGGCATCCGCTACCACGATGTGCATAATCATGGTGAGCTTGCCAGACACGCCGCCATCCGTGGACACCTTTTCTGTGTCAGGGGTGTTGCAGATGGCAATGAGCGTGCCGTCATCGTCAAAGAGGCCCATCTCACGGATGGTGAAACCGCCCACGCTGTCATCAATGGTGATTTTCACATCAATCATGTTGGCGTTGGTGGTGCTGACTGCGGCGCTGGCCACATCGCCCTCCCACTTTTTGCCCCGGAGGGCGGTCTGGGCCACGGTGGGCTCATAATACTCACCGCCGCCGTCACCGGCAGCAGCAGTCTTGATGTTGACCTTGCCGCCGTTCAAGATGCACTTGGCGATTAGCGCAGCGCCCGCCGTGGTGATAACGGTGCCATAGTTTTTGGTTTCATTGGGCATAGTGCTTTTTCCTCCTATTCTTGTGGGTAAATCTCCACAGTGTTGTGATACTCCAGAGCACCCACAGCAATGGACTTGCCGGTGCTTTCCATCTCATGGACCATCATGGGCCAGATGTTGACCTCATCCTCATACTCGGTGTAAACGCCGCAGGTGACGGTGCCGTATGACTGCAAAAAAGATGTCATCAGCACCCGCATGTTGGCCGGGCGCACCATGAGGAGCATGTCCAGGATTTCCGCCGCCAGGGCATCCGCATCCGGCAGGACGGTGTAGTCAAGCTGGATGTTGATGGTGTAGTCCACAATGCTCTCCTCATGCCCCAGCTCACCGCAGAGGCCGGTGAGCCAGTTCTTGAGCCAGGGCAGAGTGTAGGGCAGCTCCAAGTTCCACAGGGCCTTGATGCGTGCCTTGCGGACCTCCAGCGTGTCCGTGTCTTTGGGGCGGATATTCAGCTCACGCTCCCACACGGCCACGCCGCTGGCCGTTGCCGTGTCCAGGAATTGGTTGGCAAGGACCAGGGCCAGAGCGTCCCACGCAATGGAGATTTCCGGCTCGTTTGCGGCATTGATGGCTTGAAACTCAAGCACCTCACGGAGCACCGGGGGGAGGTAGTCAAGGAGCTTTCTATCCATTGATGTCCCCCCTCACCGGGATGCTGTCTGCACCCAGCACAAGGTTTTCCTCCTTGCCGTTGATCTGCGTGTCAGCAATGTCCGTTATCATGTCGGAGCACTCGGAGAGGATGCGGCTTTCAATCTGAGAGATGCGGATGGTCAGGTGGTCCGAAGTGGCCCAGGTGCCTGCCAGCTCTGCAAAATAGTCATCAATGACGGCCTCCACATAGCTTTTGATGGCCTCCCAGTTCCAGCCGGAGGCATAGGTCAGATTGAGCGTGATGCTCACCGGCACCGGCTCCACGCCGGTCACATGGACCACATGGCCGATGGGGGCAAGTCCCAGACCCTCCCCGGCGTTCTCGGTGGGGTCCACCGCCGTCTGCACCTCATCAATGAGGGTTTCAGAGGGGGCGGTGTTATTGGATGCCAGCAGCACCAGCTTGACGGTGCCGCCCACCGTCAGCTTTTTGTTGAGCGCCGCCGTGTAGACGGCGGTGAGCCAGGCCGCCACGGGCTCACTGAGCCCCGCAATGGCGCTGGTGTACCAGGCTGTGACAGTAGCATCCGGGATGAGCGTGGACGGCGCAATGTCCCCGTTCCAGACCGGGTGCACCTTGACGGCGGAGATGCCGGGCATGGCTTTCACCTTTTCGATGTAGTCAGCCTGGTTGCCGCCAAAGGCCTGGGACTTGAAGCTGTCAAGGACACGCTGGCGGAAAACCTCCGTGTCCTCCTCATCATCTCCAGGGATTAGCAGCTCCACCAGCTCTGCATGGGTCAGCCCGTCCACATACTCAATGGGGATGAGCTGGCCGGTGTAGCCGTTGGCATGGGCCCCTGCTGTTTCGCAGGTGACCCGGTGGCTCAGGCCGGTGGCGGTGTCCTCGGAGGTGTCCATGCGGGCCGTCACCACAAAGTTTAGGTCCTCGCAGGAGAAACGGGTGCCCACCGGCACCTCAATGTTAAACTCCGCCCGGAACACTGCGGCGCTGGGCAGGTAGGGGCTCATGTTACGGTCAGCGGCCCGCTTGATGAGATATTCACGGGGCGCTGTTGCCAGGTATGTGGCGGTGAAAACGAAGTCCAGCCCAATGTAGAGCTGGGCCAGCTCCGCCATGGACGGAGCCACACCGTTCATCACCATGGAGCCCTCCCGCTTGTCGATGCCGGAGGACACCCTGGCCAAGGCGCTGGCCAGCAGCGCCTCATAGGTCTTGGTTTCAAACATGGTTAAATCTCAACCTCCTTTGTGGCCTCCAGCTCTCCATAAATGGTGTAGACGGTAAAGCGGACCAGCACGGACTTTCTGCCGGTTTCAAAGGTCCAGTCATCCACGCCGGTGATGCGGTCATCCTGCATCAGGGCATCCGTGATGCGCCTTTTCATCTCACTCATGGCGTAGTCCATAGGTTGGCCGATCAGGTCAACCAGCTCGGAGCCATAATTGCGGGAATAGATGGGGTAGGCGTAGCGCTCCACATTGAGGATGAGATAGACCGCTTGGCGCAGGGCCTCCCGCTTGTCGGTCATGCCCGCCACCCGCTGCCCCTCAATGTCCAGCTTGTGAGTATAGCTGGGCTGCTCCTCCAGCTCAAAGCCGATGAGGTCAAGGTTTTCTCCAGTTGTCGGTAGCGTTCCCATCAAGGTGCCTCCCATCTGTCCAAGACAATGTATTTTTGCCCGCCATCACAGGAGATGAGGATGACCTTTTCCCCTGCCTTGAGGGCCAGGTGCACCTTAAAGGTTTTCCTGCCCTTGTAGGCGTGCTGGTGGGCGGCAAAAGCAGCCTCTCCGCTGCCGCCGCTTTGGCTTTCCGTCTGGTGGTCCACCGTCATGTCCACATTGAAGTCCCGGACATTGTTGGTGAGGATGAGCTGGGCCTCCGTCAAGGTCTTTTTCTGGTCCACCTGGATTTTCAGCGGGGAGGCGGATGTCACAGTGCCAAAGCTCACGGCCATGGGGCCGTCCGCCTTGACCGCCTCCACCGCCGCCTGTTTCACAGCACGGACCAGCTCATTGATGTCAAGCGACAAATGTACCACCTCGCATTTTGAGCTCCATGAGGTGCTGCCCATCGTTGAATGTGTGCTTGACCTGTTCGGCCATGAGGTAGTTGGACACATTGATGTCACCCAGGCCCAGCATGACCACCAGCAGCGTGCCCGCCCTCACACGGATGTCACCAAGGACATCCTGGAGCTTGAGGGTGCGGGTCTTGGTGTTGTAGAGGTCCAGGAGAGCGTCCGCCATCGCCTTGGCGTTGGCCTTGCTGTCCAGTTTCTCATAATATTGCAGGACACCCCATTGATTGATGTGGGAGCCATCCTGGGCAATATAGATTTCCCGCTTGCCGGTTTCCTTGTTCTCATAGGAGAGCTTGATTTTGTCATAGGTCTGGGTGGCAATGGAGCTCTTATAGTCGTAGTCACCGGCGGTGTCCTCATCCACAAGCATGTTGAGTTTCATGTTGCCCAGGCTCTTGAGGGTCAACTTTCCAACATTGTCATAGAGCACATACATCTGCCCGGTGGCCTTTAGGGTTTCGTCCAGGGCGTTTTGGATGATGTCAAACAGGGTTTGATTGTCCTCCACACGGCTGGCGATCTTGTAGCCCGTGTCCTCAAGCTCTCCCACATTGAGCTGGAAGTCCTCCGCCACCATTTTGATGACCTCAGAGGCCGTCTTGTTGGTGTAGACATAGGTGTCTTTATTCTTGAGGTAATAAAGCTGGTCATACACCACGCACTTGATGACATTGGGGTTGTTGCCCTTGCGGGATTTCTCAAAGACAAAGCCATAAAAGACGGGGGTGCCGTCCACGGAAAAACGGCAGGGGTCCCCCTCTTGAAAGCTCAGGCCTGGGGTCTTTACCACCTCAAAGGTGAGCTTGCCCGGCTGGCCTTTGCGTTCCCACTCAATGGTGACACCCTCCACCGTGGGTGGGTACATGATATTGCTACCATGTTGTATCAGCAGCTCATAGCTCATGGGATGGTGAGCACCTGCCCAGGATAGATGAGGTTGGGGTTGCTGATTTTGTCCGTGTTGGCCCCGTAGATTTTGGTGTACTGGGCCCCAGCGCCATAATACTTGGCGGAGATGGCCCAGAGGGTGTCACCCTTTTTCACGGTGTAGGTCTTAGCGGAGGGGGCCGTGCTGGCATCCCGCTCCTTTTCCACGGTCACGGTCTGCTTGCCCGTGTCGGTGCTGGGCTGTTCGACCTTGGCCGTTTTCGTGCCGTAGGAGCGCCATTGCTTGAGGTTGATGTCCACGCTGACATCCAGGCCCTCCTTGGCATCCTCCGTGATGTTGTAGTCCTCCACGCTCACGGTCATGTTGGTGTCGAACAGCCGCCGTCCATCCGGGGAGCGCCGCACCAAAATAAACTGGGTGGTGCCCTTGGAGGTCTTGAGCCGTTCCAACACGCCCATGTAGTAGGACGGGGACCGGCTGCCGGTGAGCATTGAGAGCGTCACCGGCAGCACGATCTCACTCAGCCCAGGGGTGCGGAGGAAATTGATTTCACCCTCATTGAGCAGCGTGAGCGTCTTATTTTTGCCCTTGATTTTTACGGTCAGCTTGGCGGGAGTGGGCCACTCCACGCCGCCCAGGTAACAGGAATAACTCATGCGTGCACCCCCTCAGCAGCGGTGACCAGCGCCTCAGTAAAGCCCTCTGTGAGCTGGCTGATAACGCCGTCCAGATCAGCACTGCCGTCAATTCTGTTGGTCATGCCGGTCATGTCAATCTTGACCTCTGCGGTGGTGAAACGGTTGATTGCATCCCTTTCTGCGATGTCCCGCAGGTATTCAAGCTGTTCCTCTGTCACGGCCAGAGCATCAGCGGTCTTGCCGGTATTGTCGGCGGTCAGCCCGGTGTTGTCAGCAATGCTGCTCAGGTCAAAACCGCTGCCAAGGTCCGTGCCGCCGGTGCCGCCTCCGCCGAAGTCAAAGAAACTGCTCACCTTATCAGCCACACCGTCACCCCACGATGCACCGGCCTTGAAAGCATCAGAGGCCCAGCCATCCGTGAATGTGTCAAAGGTGTTGTAGCCTTTGGTGAAAGCGTCCCCAATGTTCTGGTACTCCTCAACACTGCCATAGGCCTCCGCCGATTTTGCGGCGTATTCATCCGCCTTTGCGGAAATGCCGGAGTAGTCAAACTCGACAAAGGGCAGCTTGTTCAAAGCCGCACAGATGCCCTCTACAACGGTGAGGGCGGTAGACAGCAGGCCGTAAAACCAGCCTTGCACATTGGAGATGACATTGTGGAAAGCGGTGCCGATGTTGGAGCAGCAGGCACCCAGAGCGTTCCAGATGCCAATGGCCACATTGGCCACCACAAGCATGGCGTTCCACACGGCTTGAATGGCCACATTGATGCCGCCGGTGATAACTCCAAAGCCCGTGGCCGCCACGCCGGTGGTCTTAGCAATCCAGTTGCACAGGGCGATGATGCCCGCCACAAGGGCGATGACCCCCACCACTATCCAGGTGATGGGGCAGGCCAGCAGGGCCGCATTGAGGCCGTACTGTGCCGCCGTAGCGGCAAAGGTTGCCCCAGTGCTCATCATCTCTGCCGCCGCTTTCACGCCAGCAGAGAGCGCCACAGCGCCATTGATGGCCTGAGTGATGAGCGCCACGGCGTTGTAGGCCACAAGTGCAGCCACAAGGCCCCAGGCAATAGGCTCAATCACAGACCAGTTATCAACCACGGCAGAGCCGATGTTGACGAACACATCAAGGATGCCGGAGGCAAGGGCCGTGATGGTGGCCAAGGCGTTCAAGGCTCCGTCCACCACCGTGCTGAATTGCTCACTGTTGGCCAGCTTGTTGAGCTTGTTGAGAATGGGGTCCAATGTCTGGAGCGCCCGGTTTTGCATGTTGGTCCAGATTTGCGCCCAGGTCATGGGCATACTCTCAAACTTGGCGTTGGTTTCGTCTGCCACAGAGAAAAGGGCGTTTTTGACCACCTCGGCGGTGACCTGGCCCTCCTGGGCATATTGCTTGATGGAGCCCTCTGCAATACCCATGTACTGCTCAATGGCTCTGGCGATGCCGGGCGCATTTTCAAGGATGGAGTTTAGCTCCTCGCCTCTCAGAGCGCCTGCCGCCATTGCCTGGGTGAGCTGGAGCATGGCCGCCGCCTGCCCTTGGGCGGATGCGCCGCCAATGGTAAACTGGCGGTTGACCTGCTCCATAAAAGCAATGAGCTCATCATTGGAGCTGAAAGCGGCTCCAGCGTTTGCGCCCATGCTGGCAATAGCAGATGCCGTGTCAAGGTAGGCAGCTCTGGAGCGCTGGGCAGAGGCCATGATTTTGGCCTCCAGCTCATCCACGCTGCCGCCGTCATCCACAAGGAAAGACAGGCGGGCGGTGGTGCTGGTCATCTGGTCAGAGAGGCCGATGAGCTTATTGAGCCCGGCACCGGCGGCCAGTGTGGCCACCAGGGTCTTGACCTTGCCCAGCATACCATCTGCCAGGGAGCCGCCGGTGCGGAGGCCTCGGTTGAGGTTTTCCTCCTGCTCTGCGGCTCTGCGGTAGCCGTCCGCCATCTCCTGGATTTCGGCATTTGCTCCCACAAGCTGGGAGCGTGCTTGTGCAATCTGGGCGGCATCAACAGCTCTGCCAGAGGCACGCTGGACCTGCTCAAAGGCGTTGAGCGTAGTGTCAAGTGCGGAGGTTATCCTCTTGAGCACGGCGCTCATCCCGTCATTGAGGACCATTTGCGATCTGATAGTTGCCATAGTTTCACCACCTTGGGAAAAGCTCCCGCCCTGTATCGCTCAGGGCGGGAGCCTTATTTGCGTTTTGCTTTGTTCTTGAGTTCCGCCTCTTTTTTCCGCTCCGCCGCACAGCGGGCATCAATAGAGGCGATGACAAAAGCACGCTCCTTGACGGGCAGGCTCAAAAACTTGGACGGCTCCCAGCCAAACTTTTGCAGACAGAAGTGTGCATAGCTGGCCTCTGGGTCACCGTCCTCTATTAGTTTTTTGCCTCATCAACCAGCTCATTCTCAGTCTTGAAACCGTTGAGCTGGAAAACTTCCGTCACATAGTCATCAAACTCACCGCCGATGAGCAGCTTGCCCAGCAGTTCCTCCGGCTTGGCAACACCCCAGTCATTCTGGAGCTCTGCGTTGCTCAGGTCCGGGAACACCGTGCAGCGGGCGCACACCTTGGCCTGGAAAGCGTAGCTATCAAGCTGCTGGGTGTACTGGCCCTTTTTGCCGGGCACCGGCACCTGCCGGACGCAGGAGTTGCGGATGCGGGCGTATTCATCAGCGGAGATGCAGCAGATTTCCCACAACATGGGCTTGCCATCCTCCCCCTTGAAACGGGGGGAGGCGGCAAACTTGTAGTTTTCGATCTGCTCAACATTGGCGTGCATAAATGCGGACAGGTTACTCATGGATGATTTCCTCCTTTAGTTGGCCGCCCTTACATATAGGACGGGTTGGTGTGCTTTTCGGGGCGGGTGAAGCTGTCGCAGTAGCCCTCAAGGGTCTGCTCCACAAAGTCACCCTCTGCGTTGAACATGGACAGCAGCACATCACCATCCAGCACGCAGTTGTTGTAAATCTTGGTGCTCCGGCCAACGGAGGTGGCGGGGTCATCGTTGGAGGTCTGGATGTCAAAGGTAGGCATCACACCCGTCTTGATGAAGTCCTCAACCACCTGGTCAAAGATTTCCGTGCACTTATAGACCGTCATGGAGAAAGCCAGGGCAATGGTTTGGGCCTTGTGGCCGATCACGGGATTGCCCAGACGGTAGACTTCCTTGGTGTTGATGGAGGCCTTGCCCTCAAACTCCTTGGCCATCAGCATGGAGTAGCGGGTGCCGTTCAGCGTCACAAAGCACTCAGCAAAGTTGGCGCTCACGGCATCCTGGGTGTTCATAGAGATTTTGTCAGCCATGTGTCACAATCCTCCTTTACTGAATGATAACGCTCATGTAGAGCTGGGCCATGGCGTTGATGATGTTGAGGCCGTTGATGGTCAGCAGCACTGCCTTTTTCTTGTCACCCTGCTCACAGGTCACCGTGTCGGGGTCAAAGTTCTCAACAGCACGGATTTTCTCAAGCTCCTGGATGAGCTTGACCACATCGCCCCACAGGGAGGCACGGCCAGAGGCATCATTGGGCACGGTGCCCACATAGCGGGTGTTGAACAGCACCGCCGTGTCATTGGCGATCTGGTCACACACACGGATGGTCTGGTTGGACTGAAAAACCTCTCCCTTGGTGTCGGAGAGGGTCAGCAGGGTGTTGATGTCCTCCAGCACACGGGTGACCCCGTTGACATTGTGGAACATAAACTTGCCCGCCTTGAGAGCCGCCTCAAGCGCTGCCTGGGTGTATTCGGTGTCCAGAATGAGCTCACCGTCATACTTAGCATTGGTGAGGGACTTGTTGACGGCCACGCCAGCATGTGCGCCGGTAGTCCAGTAGACCACCGCCTGGGTGTCCACATTGGCAATGGTGGCGTGGGTGGCGGTGTTCCACACGCCAATCACGCCCTCATAGTCAGCGCTGGGTTTCCAGGCCACAAGCTGGAATTTGGCACCCACCTCATCCCTCATGCGCTGGGTGTACTTGACATACAGATTGACCACGGTGCTCTCCGTGGCCGGGCAGCACAGGGTGTTGAAAGCATAGGCCTCCAGCTTATCCAGGAAAGCCTGGTGGTCCTCGCCGGTGACCGCCGCATCATCAGCGCCCCCGGTCAGCTTGGTGCCCGCAGTGGCCGCCAGCGTGGCGCTGGTCTTGAAAACCACATAATCATTGGCTTTCAGATCAGTGGCCGCCTTGACCGTCTGGGTGTCCACACACTGGCCATCCAGATAGGTGCTCACATCCCATGCGCTGGTGTCATCGACATTGGAGGCGATGACAATAGAGAGGTCATTGCCACGCACACCGGGGTACTTGGCATCCGCATAGGTGCAGCTTGCCTTTTCGCCGTTGCCCAGCCGCCAGCAGTAGACGGTGGTGGCGTGCTGGAAAATCTCACGCAGGGCCAGCAGCTTGGGGTGGTCATACCCATAGCCGAAGATGGCCTTGCTGTTCTTCTGAAACTCACCAGAGGTGACGGGGAAAACCTCACCCTCCGGGCCCCAGCTCAGAACAAAGGGCGCTGCCGCATAGCCTCTGTCAGACAGAGTGGCGGATGCCTTTGCCACGCTGGAGAAATTGATGTAGCTGCCGGGCAGGACCTTGTTCTGGGTCAGCCAGTTACCTCCGCCAAGAGCCATTTATCTCACCTTGCCTTTCATAAACTTTTCAATCAGCGCATCCACCTCATTCAAGGTGTAGGTCTTGCCATCCTCCAGCAGTGCGCCGATCAGGTCCCGCCGGTGGACATATCTCTGAGAGGCCACCAACTGCGCCTTGGTAAAGGCGGCGGCATTGGCCTCCGTGGTCTGGGTTTTTGCCATTGGCTTATCCCTCCTCATTGATTTTGAGAGTTTCCATGTTCTCCTGCTCCAGCGGGACACGGACGAAGTGGTCATAGCTCAAAAGTACATGCAGGACATCCTCCGCCAGTGTCCACTCACAGCCGGTGGCATGGATGATGTCCCCCTCCGGGGTTGTGATGCTCCCCAGGACAAAGGACAGCCGGTGTGCCATGCCATAGCACTCCGCATCCCCGGCCTTGGGGTAGTAAATCACATCCACCGTGGGTGTCCGCTTGTACCTCTGGCCCACCTCTTTGGCGTGACCGGCACCAGGCATGATGACATTAAAATCTCCGGGCTTGAGCCCTTGCTTGACATTCCCGCCATGCACCTGGGCGGCAGGAAAAGCGGCGTGGAGCGCAAGGCTCACGCCGTCATAGATGCTGTTGAAATTGATTTCAGCCATTGAATACCTCCCGCAGCAGGGCCTCCAGTTTTCTCTCGATCACGCCCGGCGCAAGCCTCTTAAGGTCCTGCTCGGACAGGGTGAGGAAATACTGGCCCGGCACCCAGCCGTCACCGCCCCGTGTTCGGTGGCCAAACTCAACATAGCTGGCATATTCCACAGGGTTGATGACCTCAATGATGTAGGCGTTGCCGGACTTTCTGACTGGCAGTGCCTCAGCGTAGGCTTTCGCATCATTGCTGCCGCCTCTGCTGGCAGCATCCGCTTGGGTTTTGGATGTCCAGCCCCGGCGCAGGGTGCCGCCCTTTTTGCCACTGGATTTTGGGTACTGCCCCACAGGTGTGCGGGGAATGACCAGCGCCAGCAGGCGGGCGGCCAACTCCTTTGACACCTCCGTGCAGAAACGGTCCATGTCCATGCTCTGGAGCGTGGCCAGACTGTCACGGAGGCGCTGGAGCTGCTTATAATCGCAGTTTCCCCAGTTCATCAGGCCCACTCCTTGAAAAGCTCCAGCGGCACCTCTTGGTGGCAGCTATACACTGCGCTCTTGCCGCCCCGTTCATAGTCACGGGTCACGCCGTTCTGGGTCACTGTGATTTTAGACCCCTCCGGGATGTCCACGGAGGGGTCAATGTAGAGCACCACGCTTTGGGCCACCTGGGCGGCCTCCTCGTTGGGCTCTGTACTCACCACAGACTTGTGGGAAATGCGGCAGCGGATGTCTGCCGCCAGGATGCGCTCCTGGGGCTCCGTGCGGCCATTGGCGGGATTGAGCACCCCGTCCAGCACGGTGATGGTTGCCTTGCCCACCCAGAGGCTCTGCACGGCCTTTTTGTGGGCGGGGCTCCCCACTACCATCTCATCCTCCGAAAAGCCGCCAGCGTACTCTCAGACGGGCGCATGAGCCCTGCAAGCAGGGCATCAAAGCGGGCCTCAGCGCTGCTGGCTCCATCACTGGCTCCAGCAAAGGTGATGGCCACATCACCCTCCGTGATGCTCTTGGCCGGGGCGGAGAAGTCAAAGCCCTCCAGCCCGTCCAGACCACCGGCGGCTTTCTTATCATAGAGGAATTGCCCGGCCACCATATCCACATGGACATAGAAAAGGCCATCCGGCAGCACCCTTTGATTGATGTCTGCCAGGATGTCCTTTTCACACTTGTCTATGAGGAAATTGAGGCCGGTTTCGTCATTGTCCGTGACGGTGTAGCCCAGCATGGCCAGCCGGGACACCACGGCCTCATACACGGTCATGGTTTAGCCTCTGGACTTGATGCGGGCGATGGGGATAACCTTGTGGTTGATGTAGGAGCGCTGGCTCTCAGCGGCCTCACCAGAGTGGACCAGAGCCCAGTTTGCACCATCGGACAGCTCTGCATCCGTGGGGGAGAGGGTGGTCTGGCTGGTCTTTTCGTAGGAGATGCCCTTGGGGGCAAACACCTTGCGCTGGCGGGTGTAGAGGGTGTCCTGGCCACCGTTCTTGGCGGGGTCACGGGACATCTCATAGGGCACCTTAGCACCCAGGTCCTCAAAGTTGATGGAGCCCTCACCCAGGACATAGCTGGTGTATTCCTCACCGGCAGGGACATCCACCTCATAATAGGTGGCAATGTTGTCCACGCTGGGGGAGGCCACAGCGTTGTACTTGGTGCCGCTCTTGGTGTAGTAAGTCTTGCCGGGCGCCAGGGCGGTGTCAGAGGTCAGCTTATAGGTGGCGGCAACAGCCTCAACAGGCATCCCGTCATCCACAATGACCAGCTTGCCGTTCCAGGTGTAGAGGGTCAGGTCACGGGTCACGCCGTCCTTATCGGTGTACTTGAGGGCGGTGAGCAGGTTGAGGTTTTCCAGGTTGGTGGCCGGAACAGAGTGCATGAAAATCATGGCAAACTTTTTCTTGTGGTCACCGCAGGCCTGGGCAGTGGCGCTGTTGAGGGTGGAGGCCTCCAGGTTGCCGTTGACAGAGTAGGTGTGCTTGGTGACAAACTCACCGCTCTTGCCGCCGGTCATGGAGAAAACGCCCTTGAGGACCGCCAGGATGGTGTCCTGGTCAATGTCCTGCCAGTAGTCCGCCACCTGCTGGGCCACATTGTTCATAAAGTCCACGCCGCCGGTGATGTCAAAGGAGAAGTCCTTTTCCACCCACGCCTTGGCACGGCCAATGACCACCACACCCTGCTCAAAGGTCTTGGTGGAGGTGGCGGTGATGTCAGTCTGGCCGTCATAGTTCACAGCCTCACCGTCCAGCAGGCCACGCACGGCCACACGGGCATAGCCGGTGCCGTTCTGGGTGCCCAGCACCGCACGGATGTCCGGGTTGCCCACCAGGACCTTGGACTTGCGGATTTCGTTGAGGCGGGTGCGGGGGATGCGGTCCATGATGTACTTGAAAGCCTCAGGGTTGAAAGATTTTGCGTCAAACTTAGCGTTAGGCATAATTCAATACTTCCTTTCTTGAAATGATTGTGTTGTTGGGGTTATTCCAGCTTTGCGTCAGGGTTTTTGGCCATGTACTCGGTCAGCTCGGAGTAGGACATCTCAGACAGCTTTTTGGTGCTGCCGGGCTTGCCCCCGTCCCCGTTCTCGCCGGGTTTCCAGCCGCTATACTTGGGCGCATCTCCAAACATAAAGTCAGTAGCAGCGTCCTTTTTCATCGCCTCGACCTTGGCCCCCAGGGTGACGGTTTCGCCGTTCTCCTTAGAGGTGACCTTGCCATCCACCACCTTGGCATCCTTGAGGAAGTCCGCCAGCATCGCACGGACGGCGATGTTGTTCTTGGACCCGGCAGCGGTGAGCTCCGCATCCACCGCAGCAGTCAGCTTGACCGTGGCCAGCTCCTTATCATAGGCGGCTTTCTGGTCCTTGTTCTGCTGGGTGAGCGTGTCGATCTGCTTTTGCAGTTCGGCATTGTCACCGGCGGACTTTTTCAGCTCGGAGAGCTGAGTGTCACGGGTCTTGATACCCTCACGGAGCTGCTTGACCTCGGTTTCCAGCTCTGTGACCTTGGCAGTCTTTGTGTTGAAGTCGGTGCGGGCCACAAAGCCCTTGCCGATCTCCTGAGAAACTGCCGTGTCAATTTCGGGGGTGTACGCATCCCCCAATACGGTTTTCAGCCATTCCAACATGATTGTTACCTCCTTGCATGTCTGCTGTCCTTTTTATCCGGCCAGTCCCGGTGTTGCAGTGCCCATCTTGTAGTCCGCTGGGCCAGCGGTATTTAGGTATGAAAAAAGCACCGTGCATTTTCAGCACGATGCTTTTAACATCAAAAAGGGGTTACTCCTCGGAGCTCTCCAGATCAGCGTGGTAGGGGCACTTGAGGCACCGCTCACGCTGCTCCTCACTCCATGTGATGCCATTGGGCAGAATAGAGGGCTTTGCCTCATGGTCTGCCACAAGGACAATTTCCAGGCAAGTGGTCCCATCAACCTGCCCACCCGTAACAGGGCAAAAAACTGTGTTCATCTGAATACCTCCGCAATGGCCTTGGTTGTCGGGTCAAAGTCTTTTTCAGAAAATGCCGTCTTGACTTTCATGGTATCAGCATCAATATATGCCGCACCGTCAAGAGAATAGCAGTTGATGCTCACACCATCCCAGCGCTTGCGCCGCACGGTGCACTTGGCGGCTCTTACATAGCCCTTGGCATCGTCCAGCGTGCAGCCGTGGCGTGCGGCGTGGGCATCGTTGAAAGTGAGGATGTCCGCATCAATAGTTTCCGGCGGCACACGAACGGTGCCAATCACGCCGGTGGCTTTTACGGCCTTATAGGCCTTGTAGTCAGCCTTGGAGGCCTCCGGCACACGGCCCTTGTAGGAATAGAGCCCAGCCAGGTCCTTGTATTCGGCAGCACGGTCATATTTCAAGGCTTGGAAGTCCTTGAAATAGCGGGGTGCATCCGCACCCAGGCGCTCCTTGTACTTTTCAAACTGGGCTCTGTCAGCGGTTTCATTATAGCTGATTTTCTGCATCTTATCAACAGTTCCTTGACCATGGAGAGCATCCTGCTGGGCTTTCCATTGGTCATAGGTCATGTTGCCGGGCACCTTGAAGCGCTCACCCGTCACAGCGTCACGGGCATAGCGTTCACCCATGCCGTCCATGTCCTCAAAGTAGGGGCAGGTGCAGCACCGGCACCACGGATGAAACGGTGGAGCGGTGAGCCCCACCTGGTACTCTGACATCTTGAAAACCTTGCCGTCCATGTCGGCACACAAGCTGCATGTGTCCTTGTCAAAGGAGGCCACGATTTTGTAGCGCTCCACATCCAGGGCCTTGTAGCAGTCCTTTTGCCCGGCGCTGGAGAAATAGGCGCTTTCCGTCATCACCAGGCGGCCAGCCTTTGCCCTGGACACATCAAACTGCTTGGAGATGGCAGAAATGGCACGGTCCGGGGCCTCGCCCCGGATGACCATTTGCGTGAGCTGGGTGTTGACGCTGTTCACAAGGCTCTGCTTGTTTGTCCAGCACCGATCACGGAAAGTCTGGTTGTCCGTGGTCCAGGGGCGGGAGAGCACCTTGGTGATAGTTTCCTCATTGATGGCCTGCATGGTCCAGCCCACGCCCAGCCCCTTTTGCAGTTCAAAGGCCGTGTGATAGTAGCTGCCCTCATACATCTTGCGGGCGGCGGCATCCACATAGTCCAGTTGGTTGGAGTATAGGACCTCTGCCTGCTGCTGGAGCTGGAGCTTTAGAGCCTCCAGCCGGGAGATGTGTACCCTGGCGCTGGCGTTCTCAAGCTGTTTCATCCAGGCACCATCAATGGCATTTTGCTCACCATAGGCGATGTACTCAGCCACGGTCCAGTGAAACTCCTTGAGCTCCTTGGAATTGAGCAGCCGCTTGGCCTCTGCCAGGTCAATCTCATTGTTGGTGGCAAAGCGCTGATACCAGCGGGCCATCTGCCGCTCGATCTCAGCTTGGGCGGCGGCAAACTGCTTTTCAAGGTTTTCCACATAGGAGTAGGACTGGTCCAGCAGCGCATCCTCCATGTTTTTCATGCGCTGGGCCCAGTAGGCGGCGTTAGTCTGTCTTGCCATCGCCACCACCCTCATTGTTTACCGGCGGCTGGTTGCGGTTGGCCAGAAAAGCGGCCTGGTAGGGGTCAGCCTGCATGGCCTCCTCTTTCTCATCCTTGATGCGCTGGAGCTCCTGCTCCGGGTCAGTGACCCAGGGGTGCATCTTGACGATGGTTTCATCAGAAAGGATGCCCACGGAGTTCTTGCAGTTGTTGATGGCCTCCGTTTCGTTGATGAGCACATCCCGGTCAAAGATGACTGTGACATCCTCGCCCTCAAAGCTCCTGCCGCCGGTGTTGGCCAGGTGCTTGTTGATAAACCAAAGCAGCTCCTCCATGCTGGCCTGAAACTCCATTTCAATGCCATTGGCATCCAGGTCAATGTCAGAATACATGCTCTGAATGTTCATTTGGTTTGGGTCACCGCTCATGCGGTCATCCTTGGCATCATAGCCTCTGGCGTTCTCAATGATGGCATCCTTGAGCAGGGACAACAGGGTCTTGTAGTTTTCAGCGTTGACGGATATTTCCAAAGTGTCCACGCCGCCCTCAGCCCCCTCATAGGACCGCACCTTGATGGCACCATAGGTGGCCAGGTTGCGGCGGAATGTGCCCAGGTCCTCACCGTCATAGTTCTTGATGACCAGGATGGTGGTGTGGATGTCCTCCTCCATCTGGTTGGCAAAGTTGCTCAGGATGTTGTTGTAGGCATCCTGGAGGCACTTGACCTTGGAGAGGAGTGGGATTTCATGGTGGGAGCTCTTAAAGCACACCAACGGGATGCGCTCCCAGTTGTAGCCCTCCACCTTGCCGGTTTCATCGTCCTGCCGGGTGATGATATAGGGGCCGGAGTAGGCAAAGCTGTCCGGCTCCAGCACGCCGTCATCCGTGCGGATGAAACAATCCACACCGCCGCCGTGCATGACCTCTACCTTGACCACATTCTTGGCGTGTTCGGCCTCATCGTATTCCTGCACCACATAGACATGGACAGCAGCGTCCAGGATGGTGTGGTCAGCGTCCGCCCAGAATGGCAGGACCTCATCAGCAGGAAAGCGCCGGAAAGCCAGTTCCCCGTTTTCGTAGTATGGATAGAGCCAGGACTTTCCGCCAATCCATGCGCCCTCACCAACATTGTGCATAGTACGCAGAAAACGGGCCCCGAACAGAGCCCCCAGGGCCTTGGCATACTCCTTGTTTTCGGTGTCAAAGGACAGCGGACGGCCAAAGGAGTAGTTGGTCTTTTGGTCCACCATCTTGGAATAGAGGTTGTTGACCAGCCGGTTGTTGGGCAAGTTCTTGAGCACAATGGGCTTGCCGTCCTCATCCAGCGCCAGGCGTTCCCGGTGGGTCACATCCTGGTAGCCGTCATAGTAGGCCTCACCCTCAAGCTGCTTTTTGCGCTCCGGGCTGGTGAGCCATGCGGTGATTTCAAGCTCCAGAAAGCGCTTGTCCGTCATGCCCCGTTTGAAATTGGTGGCCACACGGCCATTGCAGTCATCCCTCAGATTGAGTGTCACCATTGGTTTCTCACCTCACAAACATTTTGCCTGTTTCCAAGCATCATAAAGTTTCGGCCCTTGTATAGCCATCCAGTCCGTCATTTCCTCATTAGAGGCCCAGCCAGACGGTGAGAGGCTATTGATGCTCAGGCCGCTCTCATAAAGAAAAGCGTGGACCAGTTCATGCCTCATGCACTTACGCATGTAGTCATCCAGACATTTCTTGCTGCCGGGCTCTTTTCGCTCTGCCGCCGTATATTTACGGGCCACGCATAACTTGATGCTGGTGTCACAGTAGCCATCACAATCTGCTGCCTCAAGCTCAGGGTCTTGGGCCCTTGTCCGATATTCCACAGCATATTGCACACCCAACACAGAAACTCGCACAGTAAAACCTCACTTAAAGCTAATCAGATCAGGCGCATAGACACGGTGCACGAAGTAGCGCACATCGTCCATGCTATGGTCATTTTCTTTGATGGGACGGTCCATCTGGGCTTTTTCATCCCAGCGATACATCCCAAACTCACGGATGCAGTCCGTGCAGCAGTCACAGAAAAAGATGTCACCGCTCTGAAGCCGGGTGGCCACATTGCGGATGCCGTCCAGCACGGAGTTGGAGGCCTTTTCTACACGGTAGCGGTCATGGCGGCGGATGACCTCAATGAAAGAGGCCGCCGATGGGTCCACAATGATGGCGGACACATGCAGGCCATCAGCCAAGCGCTCCAGCTCCGTGTAGTGCTCCTCATCGGTGCGCTGGCGGCCCTCCTTGCGGCTGTCATAGTAATACTCCCGCATCCTGTACCACTTGCCGCCAGCCTTGCCCCAGAGGCCAATGCTGGTGGGGTTGATGGTGCCGTAGTCGCAGGACATCACATACTTTTCATAGGGCCTGGGGACGCTGGGCACAACATGAAAGTCCTTGTTGAACATCGTGTAAATAAGCCCCTCCGCCACCACCCACAGGCCCCGGATAAAGCGATCATAGAAAACGCCAGAGTAAAGGCTCTCATACCTTGCCTTGACTGAGGCGGAGAGGCTGAGGTTGTCATCCATGGTGAAATGGAGGTGCAGCATTTTCCGCCTGCTGGCCTCCAGCACCCACTTGGTATAAAACCAATGGCTGGGGCCCTCCGGGTTGCAGTTAAACCACAGCTTGGCCCCCTCAACAGAGCAGCGGGCCGTGGCCTGGTTGACAAAGCTCTCCGGCATCAGGGCCACCTCATCCAGCAGGATGCCCGCCAGCGTGATGCCCTGGATGAGTGCGGCGCTGCTTTCGTCCTTGCCGCCGAACAGGTAAAAGCTGTTACTCTTGCCGTTGGCGCTCACCACGATCTTGTTTTCAGTGCGGTGCTCCTTGAAAGAGAAAACGCCCGCCAGCCAGACGGGCAGATTGCTTGTCACATTGCGGCGCAGGCTCTCAATGGTCTTGCCGCAGATGGCAAAATTGCAGCCGTCAAAGCGGGTCATGGCCCACATGATAAAGCCCACCGTCATGGCCACTGTCTTGCCGGAGCGGATGGAGCCATCACAGATGATGCCGTCATAGACCTCAAAGCCGGGTCTATTCCACCAGGTCATGGCCAGGTTTTGCCGGGTGCTCAATCTCTGGTATTTCATCCGTGCCTATCTCCTCTCTGGTGCTTTGGTCAATGACCTCAAAGATGTTATTCTCTGGGGCCTCGCTGCCACCGTTCTTGCTGTCGAACATGCCCAGGTGCTTGGCCAGCAGCTCCAGGGCCTTGACCTTATCGTGCACCTTGACCTCCGTGCCATATTGCCCCTCCTTGATGGAGGCAATGGCCTTGCGCTTTTCCTCCGGCAGCTCAGAGGTGGGGGTGATGCGGACAATGCCATTTTGGTTGACGGTGGCGAAGTCAGCACCGTTGGCAAAGGCGATTGCAGCCAGCTCCTCAAGCACTTTTTCCTGGGTGATTTCCACCCGCTTTTGACGCTTGGCCTGCTGCTTTTGGATTTCGGCAGAAACTTGAGTTTTATTGAGTAGTTCCACGGCTATCCGGGAGGCGCTTTTTTCGCTATATCCGGCACGCTTGGCAGCCGCCGTGGCATTGAGGTCCACAAGGTATTCCTGCACAAATCGCTTTTGCTTTTCAGTCAGCTTTGCCATCTCACCACCCCATCACATAGTAAAAGCCGCCCTCATCGGACGGCTCTAAAAAATCGTTAGAATGAAACAGCGGCAAGGGTCTGGGTTTCATCATCCGTCACCTTGCCGCTGCTCAACCAAGGAGGTATTGCATCATCTTGAGGCACTACCCGCAGGATATAGTGTACCACAGAAACACCGAACAGAACGAACAAGTTACAGTTGGACCTCTGTGCCGTCATCTGTTTCCGGCTCCGTGGCCTTGATGTACCTGTTGCACATCATCCGCACGCCGTCAGCAGTGTTACTCCCGCCGATACATGCGGCCACCTGCTGCCACGGCAGTCCATTCACAAAGCGATATGTGAAAACCTGCCGGAGGAGGCTGTCCTCAATGGTGGTGATATACCTCTCCAAACGGTTGCGCTCATAGATGCACTGCTGGAGTTTGGCCTCAATGATGCCCTTGAGGTCCACGATCTCCGCCGCATAGCGGCCAACACGGTCCCCCACGCCAGGGCTCCTGGGCATCCCGGACAGATCTGACGAACAGGACACCGCCTTGGCCTCCAGCTCAAGGAGGCGCTTTTTGTCCATCTCGATCTCCCGGTTGAGGTAGTAAAGCTGGGACAGTTCTTTCAAAGTCACAAATCAGCACCAGCCTCTCCACGCCACACGGGTTTGCAGTTGCCCTCACCAAAGGTGCACTTGACGGCACACACCCGGCAAGGGTCACCACCGGCCATGACAAAGCGCAGGTCCGCCACGGCCTTGTTCAGTTTCGCCTCAGCAAAGCGGGCACGCTCCTGGGCCCTCTCGCAGGCCACCAGCGCATCCGTGGCATCCTGGACGGGGGCAAGCTCCGCATCCAGGGCCGCTGCCTCCTCCGTGATGCTCTTGGAAACATTGTTGACGGTCTGGAGGGCCGTTTCCAGGATGGCGGCGTGCTGTTTCAGCAGTTTAATATTCAGATTATCGCTCATTTTGCGCTCTCCTTTACTCGCTTAATTCTGGCCTTGAGTGCGGACATGACGGCCTCATGGGTGTCCTGGCGATCTCGCACCGTAGCCATGACATCCTCATCCTGGCAGCCCTGCACCACAAGATAGTGGACGAAAACCTTGTCATAGGGGGAGCCCTGCCGGTATAAGCGGCAGTTGCCCTGGTCATTCAGCTCAAAGGACCAGTTGAGGCCGTACCACACCACATGCTGGCCGCCTGCCTGGAGGTTGAGGCCGTAGGCACAGGAGGCCGGATGCACCAGCAGCACATCAACCTCTCCGTTGTTCCAGGCCTCCTCATCCTCCACGGTTTTGTAGACCCTCACCCGGAGGTCCTTGCGGTGCTTTTTCAGCGCCTCCAGGATGCGGTCACGGTCATGCTGGTAGCCGTAGAAAGTCAGGCAGTGCTCTCCGTTCAACTGCTCCAGCAGCTCCAGATAGGCCTCCAGCTTGCAGTCATGGACCGGCACGATGTGACCATCATTGCTATACACAGCACCGTTGCACATTTGCAGGAGTTTTCCCACAAGAACGGCGGCAGAGGCGGCGGTGATGACATCCTCGTCCACCTCCAGCAGCAGGTCACGCTCAAACTGGTCATAGGCCCGGCGGGCTTTGGCATCCAGCAGCACCGGCACCTCATGCTGGATGAAGTCCGGCAGCTCCAGGTAGTCCTCCGCTTTCATGGAGATGCAGATGTCAGAAATAGCATCCAACACAGCGCTCTCCGCACCGTCTTTGGCCTTGTAGGAAAAAATCTGTGTGCGGCTCCGCTGGTCAGGGTCAAAATAACGCTCACGGTAGGCGCTCAGGGATTGCCCCAGGCGCTCTCCGCAGTCCAGCAGGTAAACTTGTGCCCACAGGTCAATGAGGCCCTTAGAGGACGGCGTGCCGGTCAGCAGGACCATCCGCTTGATGAAACGCCGCACCCGCCTCATGGCTTTCCAGCGCTTGCTCTGGCTGTTCTTAAAGCTGGTGCTCTCATCAAGCACCACCATGTCAAAGGGCCAGGCTTGTTTGTAGTAGTCCACCAGCCACTCCACATTTTCCCGGTTGATGACATAGATGTCCGCCGGAGTGTTGAGGGCCTTGATGCGCTTGGTGGCGCTGCCCAGCACCACAGAGGTGCGGAGGTGCTGGAGGTGGTCCCACTTGGCGGCCTCCTTGCTCCAGGTGGCCTCTGCCACCTTTTTGGGAGCCACTACCAGGACCTTTTGCACCTGCCAGCGGAAATACTTGAGAATATTGACCGCTGACAGAGTGATGACCGTTTTTCCAAGGCCGGGACGGAGAAACAGCCCAACGGCAGGGTCCTCAACTACACGCTGGATGCAATAGGCCTGGTAGTCATGCGGCACATATTTCATGCGGGGAAAACCTCCCTCAAAAAGTCCTTTACTGCGTCCATCCCAAACAGCACCCGGCAGTCCGCCCCCCGTTTCTCCATCTCACTCCGCTGCCATTTCTGGACTTTGGCCAGCCTGCCCACCTCCGTTTTCAGTTCAACAAAGATGGTCTTGCCGGTGGGGGTGATTATCAGTCGATCAGGCACGCCGGGATTTCCGGGTGACACAAACTTATAGCAGAGGCCACCGTGCTCTTTCACCTTGCGAACAAGGTAGCTCTCAATATAGCTTTCTTTCATGGATTTCCTCCTTTCGGAACAGTGGAACATTCGCGCGTGTATGTAGCGCAAACAGGCGGTTTAGAGAGTTTTATTTTTCTCTATTCTCTCTAAATCCTCTCTTTTACCCTAATATAGAAAATGAATGTTCCAATGTTCCACTTAGCTCAAAAGCCTTGCGGCGCAAGGGTTTTGCCCGGAACATTTGCCGGAACATTGCCCGGAACATGTTCCACCCGCCCGGAACATTGGAACATCTGAAAATCTCAAATGTTCCGGGCAATGTTCCGGGTCAAAGCCGCACCTTTTGAAAGCCCCGTTGCTTGCCGCAGTAGCCAAAGCGCAGGGAGCCTCTGGCCCTTTCCCACAAGGCGCTGGCCTCAATGATGCTGTTGATTTCTGCCGTGTCACTGTACCTCATATCCCGCTGCTTGCCATCCAGAGCCTCACACCAGACCTCCAGAGCACACACACGGTCACGGGGCACCAGCTTGACATCTCCCTGCACAGCGCCGCCCCAGAACATCCGGCGGCGGTCAAGCGGCCAGTTCTGCCAGTCCTCCGGCACCGGGCGCTCCAGAAAGTCCAGTATGATGCCCTCACGGGTGTTGACCTCACGGTGGGCCTCCTGGGCCTCCTTAGCGGCGGCCTCAATTTCCCCTTTGAGGAAAAGCGGCTCCCCCGTCTGCCAGCGGACCATGGCCTCAGCCCAGAGCTGGTCAATTTCTCCGGGCAGATCAGTCCAGACGCTTTTGGCCGCCGGGGCCAGGCCCACATCCACCGGCCAGAAACGCCGGTTGCCGGTGCGGTCCCGCAGGTAGTCAGAGGTGTTGGTGGTGCCGAAGAACACACAGCACCGGGGCAGCTCCTTGACATGGCGGCCATAGGCCGCACGGAAACGGTCAGAGCGCAGGGAGAGAAACTGCTTGATGCACGCCACATCCGTCTTGCGGAAAGCGTCCAGCTCACCAATCTCCACCAGCCAGACCCCCTGCAAAAGTTCAGAGGCCTCCTTGCCCTCAAAGGTGCGGATGCTGTCATTAAACCAGCCCCGGCTCATCTTATCCAGCAGGGTGCTCTTGCCAATGCCCTGGGGCCCAGCCAGGATGAGCATGTTGTCATACTTGCTGCCGGGCACCATGGCACGGGTGACGGCGGCGGTGAAAGCCTTGCGGGTCACCGCTCTGGTGTAGGGGCTGTCCTCCGCCCCCAAGTAGTCAATGAAAAGGGTGTCCAGGCGTGGCACGCCGTCCCACTTGAGGCTCTGGAGATAGTCCTGGACCTCGTTGAAAGCGTGCTGTGTGGTGTGGAGGGAGAGCGCCCCGTCAATCTTGCCGTTGCCGGTGATGTGGTGGACCTTTTCCATGTACCAGTAGAGGCCATTGTTGTCATTGTCATCCCAGAGGCGGCGCTTGGTGGAGGCGTTCCAGGGGAGCGCATCCAGCACCTCACCACGGCCCGCAAACTGGTTGAGGGCAAACTTGCCCTTGAGCAGCGGGTCATTCTCAAGAATAATCCAGACATTATCAATGGTGGCCTTGGGGAGGCCGGTCTGGCTGTTGATCTCCAGCCGGTCCATCCAGTTGGCGGGCTCTGCATCGTTGGTGGCCTCCACGCCCTCAAAGTCCTTGACGGCCTCCTGGTAGCGCTCCTGGCTCATCAGGGCGGACACATCGGGGTCTTGCGTGGCCAGTTCGCACATGGCACGGTAGGAGGGCAGGCGGTTGGTGGGAGTGCCCGGCTGGGCCTCATCGTCCTTGTCACCAAAGCGATGCAGGCGCACCAGGTCAAAGGCGTTCACCAGCTTGCCGCTGCACGGGTCAGTGGCGTGGTGGGAGTAGAGAAACTTGCCACTGTCATAGATGACAGCGCCGCCGGTTGTGGAGCCGCCCAGGTAGGTGTAGCGGCCAGGCATACTCTCCACCGGCTCATACATGCCGGGGATGAGCTCATCCATGGCACGGTATATGTCATAGGTGCGGCAGAAAGCGCCCACAACACCGTTTTTGGCCTCCGGGTCACCCTGCTTGACTGCCAGCTTAGTGGGCAGGTTTTGGGAGCCGGGCACCTGGGGCCAGAGGGTGCAGTCACGCCAGTCCTCATACTGGCCCAGCAGGCCCTTGACGGACAGCAGGGGCTTGTCTTTCCACACATAGATGTATTGGCTGTCTGAGCAGCAGCTTGGCCAGTACATCAGACGGGACACCTCAAAAGTGGTGGGGTCACAGAGCTCCAGGCCTATGTACTCCGCCATCTTGCGGGCGATGGGCTCATATTCATCCGCTGAGGCCGTGCGGTCCAGCGGCAGCAGAACACGCAGGCGGGGTGCCGCCGGGCTGTGCTTACGGGTGGAATAGATGCAATAGCCGCAGCTCAGCCCCTCAACACGGCGCAGGACATCCTCCGTGCCGCCCGGTGGGATGTTGTCCAGGTCCAGCGTGATGACATCACGCCCGGTCACATTGTTGGCCTTTCGGCGGGGGCCTGACAGTGTGCCTGCCATAAAGCCGCCCACATCCTTGAGGTCATCCTGCTGGGCCTTTTTCATATTCAGATATTCTGCCAGGGGCTCAGTGCCTCTGGCGGGGGTCTGGAGCTTTGCCCACAGCTCAGAAATGAGCAGGGTTTGCGCCTGCCAGACCATGGCCCTCCGGCTGCTACCGGCGGAGATGGTTATTTTGCGGTCAAATTGCATGGGTCACACCTCACGGTTTCGGATGTATCAGGGATTGAGAAATGCGGTTGTCAAGCCGCTGGAGCTTGACGGTGCGCTGCTGGGTCACCTCATCACGGATGCTAAACATGAGCTTGAGCTGTTCCAGCATGATTTCAACATCAGCGATCTCCTCAGCGATGTGGGCGGCGTTGTCCTGGCCACGGAGGTTTTTGGAGAGCTCCTTGGTGAGCTCTGCCATCTCCTCCATGCAGACCGTGCACTGGCTGGTCTTGCCATAGACATTCACCGCAAGCTGGCAGATTGCCGTTTCACATTTGGTCATCTAAAAAACCTCCCTGTCTTGCGGTCCCGGAGCTCAATGCGGGCCGCCAGCTCAAAGCCGCTTTCCGCAATGATAAACTTGAGGACCTTGATGAGAGTGTTGACCTTGGCATCCAGCGCCTCATGTCCCTCTGCGGACACTTTCTTGATGGCGTTGTATGCCGTTGGGTCTGCGTAGCCCTCAGCGTTTTCCCAGGGTTTTGGGCTCATTGGCCAGCACCTCCTTTTGCCATTGTTCGACATCTGCACCCAGCTCCTTGAGCTTGAGCCGTTCCGGGTACAGGTCATCCATTTCATAAAAGTCACGCATCCGGCGGTGTTCTGCGGCCATCGCCAGATAGAAGTCATGGAGCCGCTTGACCCCAAAGCCCAGGTGCCGGTGCAGTGTCCAGAGCACCATGCAGTCCACATCCAGAGCCAGCAAGTCATCTTTCTCAAGGCACTGCTGGTTGATTTCGTGCATCATGGCCATCTGCATCTCCGGGGTCATTATGGACTTGCCCAGAGCGGAGAGCTTGATGTTGAGTGTGGGGTCTTTGGGCACCTGCACACCTTGGCGTTGCAGGTTTCGCCGCTCTTTTCTGTTCATCGCTTTGTGCCCCTCCGGCAGCGCCCGGCGTTCTCATTGGGCTGCCAGTCCTCAACCACAAGGACCGGCTGGCCGGGGCCTTTGTCACAGATGAAGTCACCCTCACCAATGTACTGGCAACAGTCACACATGCCGGGGTCACACATCCGGGGCTTTTCACTCCTGGGTCTGGGTTTCCGCTTTTTCATAGGGGCAGCTCCTTTCTGTCACGATTTCACCGGCGCAGGCCGCATAGCCCGCCAGATCAATAAAGCTGTCAGGGCTGGAGCCGGTGGCGATGCGGGCCACCTTGAGCAGGGCCAGCATAGTGCCGGCATCCTTGGCCGTGATGCCATTGATGGGCATGACCTTGGCAAACTCCGGGTGCGCTGCTCTGAGGTAGACACCCCAGAGCAGGCCGATGGTTTCAAAGTTATTCTCCGGCGTGCCATAGTCCTGCTCACGCTCACCGCAGACACAGCGGCGGGCGGCCTCCAAAATCTCAGAGCGTTTCATGGGTGGCCTCCTCAATGTCATCAAAGATGACCGGCACCTGGGAGCGCATCTGGTGGAGCAGTGGGATTGCCACCTCACGCATCTGCGGGTGTGCCGCCGGGGCGGTCCGCAGCTTGAAGAAATGCCGCCATTCTCGCAGGTTGGCTGTCATCACCACCTCAGTCTTGAGGCATGTGGGCAGGACAGAACGGGCCTCTTGCGGGGTGCAGCCCCAGTCCAGCAGCTCAAAATATGACTTTTCAGCCATTCTGCAAGCCACTTTCCAATACTGCCAGCCCGGTGTGCCCTCCGTCAGGAAAGAGGGGCGGATGACGGTGATTTCACTGTCAAAAACATCCTTGGAATAGTTGCAGTAGCGGGTGCTCTCCTGGCAGTAGGAGGCCATGCGGTGCCGGACAATTTCATGGGACACACCCCGGTCACACACAAACTTGACGGTGATGTCAAAGTGTTCCAGGACGGCCTCATGGCCACGCTTGATGATGCCCGCCACAAACTTGGCGGCGCTGGTGTCGGTGATTTTGTCCTCAGACTTGTAGCAGACCCGCCCGCACAGCTCAATGTGCTGGAGGATAGCTTGGCCATCCAGCGGGGTGAGGATTTCGGTATAGGGGTTAATGATTTTCATGTGTCACGGTCCTCTCTTGCAAAGCGTTCATCCAGTTCAAACACGCCACGGGGCTGGCCTTTGTAAAAGCCTTTCATGGGGCGCTCTAACTGGGCTTGTAGGTGTTTCAGCTTTTCCCAATACTCCGGGAGATACTGGCGGATGTTTCTGAGCTCCTTGAGGTTTTTGTTGCAACAGCACCAGCAGGAAACACGGTCCAGAATGTCATAGAGCCGGATGGAGCCCTCCAGCCAGAAATATCCGGCGGAGTAGCAATATTGCAGGCAGTCCGCCTCAGTCATGCCAAACTCCGCAAGCGGAAAGAGCTTGTAGGGCTTGCGCTCTTTTTGGAGCCTGGGCGTTTCATCTGCGGCGATGCCCACATAGACCTTTGCGCCCTGGCGCTCTGCATACTGGTCAATGGTCCGCAGCTTGCAGGTGGTGCCCCAGCGGCACAGGCCGCCACACCAGCCATACCCACGCCGCTCACGCCCCTTGACGGGACGCTCCAGCATGTCATAGAGAAAAGGGCTGTCCGGGTATAGTGTTGTGTATTTGATGCCGTGCTGCTGGAATATCGGGAGCATATCATCCCGCAGGTCATAGATGGCTTGAAACTCCATCCCGGTGTCATAAAAGACCACCTCATCCAGCGGCAGACCACGCTCTATGAGCATGAGCACCATGGCCAGGCTGTCCTTACCAAAGGAGCACGATGCAATGTATTTCATGTGTGCCTCCCACGCCCTGCCTCCGCAAACAGCGGGGGGGGGCTGATTATTAAGTAGTCACGGGCCCGGCCCATTGTTCCGCCATTGCGGCGGCTATGCCGGGGAAAGTTTTGGCCCTGTTGATGGGGTCCCGTTCTCTGCGGCCTTGAAAGCGCCGGTAGTTCCCATGTGCGTCTTTGCATCCGCCATTTACCCATGGGGTGACACCCTCCGTGATGATTTCGGTGGGGACCAGCAGGGGCAGCTCTTTGAGCCACAGGCATGTCCGCTTTGTGTACGGGTGCCCAAACTGCCACGGCTGTATTGCTTGGGTGTAGGGCGGTAGCTCCACGATTTTCAAAGGAGTGGGGTTTTCCACGGCGATCTTTGCACAGTCGGCGCTCAGAAAGCTCATAAAGAAAGCCTTGGCCTCCATTGCTTTGGCGTATCGCTCCGCCACAATCTCACCCTTTACCCTCATGCGGACGGCGCTGGCGTTGGTCAGATAGGTGCACGGCGGGAAAGCAATGAGCATGTCCCACCGCCCCAGCACATAATGTGCGGAGCCGTCACAGGTCTTGAAAAAGCAGTAGCCGTTGAGCAGAGGGAGCACATCTTGCTGGATGTGCCACTCAGGGTGGCCGCCGGAGCATGGGATGAGGTCACAACTGTATGCCTCATGGCCCAGCTTTCTCAAAGCTATGGTGACCGCCTGGCTTTCCTCGCAGGCAACAAGGATTTGCATAAAAGCCTCCCTCAGCCCACCACCGCATTGGTAGCGGGGGGGGCTCGTCAGTTATTTAGTCTTTCTTGAAGAATGTGCCCACCCAGCCATCAGCGTTGAGCGGCAGATCAGCGGCCCACGGGATGGGCTGGCGCATGATGTTGACCACCGTGTCCAGCATGGTGTCCTCATCAGCCCAGGGGGCAATGTCAATGACCACCTCATCATGGATGTGGAAAATCACCGGCAGGCCAGCGGCCTCAAGGCGTTCAATGGTGTCCGCCAGACAGTCACGGGCAATGGCCTGGACGCAGTTTTCCACCAGCTTGCCGCCGTAGGTTTCGATGCGTTTCCACCGTTTGGTTTTCTGGTCCATGCCCATGTAGGAGATGGAGGGATTGCCCCATTGGTTTTCACCAATGCCGGGGCTCACATAGTAGAGCTTGCGGCCAGAGGGGAGCTGAATGGTGAAACAGTCGGTGCCCTGGTTGTAGTCATATTCACGGGCCAGCAGCAGGCCATTGATGCCCACACTGCCGCCCTGGGTGATGACCTGCACGGCGGCATTGTCCATGGAGTACCACAGGTCACGGATGCGCTTGTTGGCCTCACGCCAGCGGCTCACGATGTCCGGCAGGTCCTCCTCCGGGATGCCCATGTCCAAGGCTCCCATGTTGATGAGTGCGCCGGTGCTGCCCTGGTAGCCCAGGGCCAGCTCTGCCACCTTGCCCTTTTGCCGGAGTGCATACTCTGGATTGCCCTTTTTGATGAGCTCAATGGGCACGCCGAACATCTGAGAGGCAGAGGCCTCATAGATTTTGCCGTGGGTGCGGAACACCTCCAGCCGCCATTGCTCACCGGCCAGCCAGGAGATGACACGGGCCTCAATGGCCGAAAAGTCAGCGTCAATGAGGACATGCCCCTCCGGGGCCACAAAAGCGGTGCGGATGAGCTGGCTGAGGGTGTCAGGCACGGAGCCATAGATCAGCCGGAGGGCATCCAGCTTGCGGTGCTCCACCAGCTCACGGGCCAACGGCAGCGGCTCTGTGTAGGTGCGGGGCAAGTTCTGGACCTGCACCAGGCGGCCTGCCCAGCGCCCCGTCCTGTTCGCTCCATAGAATTGGAGCAGCCCACGGACACGGCCATCCGGGCACACAGCGGCCTCAATAGCGTCATACTTTTTGGTGCTGGTCTTGCCCAGCTCTTGGCGTATCTCAAGCATCCGCTGGACCTGGGGGCTGTTGTCCTCCTTGCCCAGTAGGCGGGCCACGGTGTCCTTGCGGAGGTCCGCAAGCTCCTCTCCCATGGCCTCCTGGAGCCATTGCGTGAGCTGTGCCACGCTGTTGGGGTTGTCCAGCTTGGAGATGTTCATGGCCTCCTTGGTGAGGTTTTGGCGGGTCACATTGCCCAGATAGAGGGCACCGCTCACCAGGTCCATGTCCACGGCCACGCCACGGGCATTGATGATGAGGTCCGTTTCCCATTGCTTCTGCACGAAGTCCGGCACGGGGAAAGCAGAGAGCCGCCGCTCAATCTCCATCTCAGTCACAACATCCTGGCGGCAGTATTCTTTGAACAGCTCCCACTTGTCGGTGTCATGCTGGGGCAGGTTGCGGGTGCGGCCTCCATTGGCCTTTGTGGGAGCGCAGGGGACGCAGAAATAACGGATGAGCGCCTTGCCGGTGTTGAGCTTGCGCTTGTCCTCAGCAAGCCCCAGGGCCTTGCCAGTGGCATCCAGGCCTGCTGTGTAGCCACAATAGAGGCCGTGAAACATGGTGCAGCGCCATTGGTCCGGCGGCAGGGTGCCCAAAAACTTGGACAGGCAGCCCCACTCAAAGGGGGCGTTGTATGCGTGCTTGATGTACTCCGGGGAGGTGATGGCCTGGACCAGCCACGGGGGGAGGTGTTCCCCCCGTGCCAGGTCAATGATCTCAACAGGCGCGCCATCCACACTGTACGCAAAGAGCAGGATTTCAAAGTCCGGGCTGGAGATGTACTTTTGCGCCCCGGCTTTAGCAATCGGCACGCTTGAATAGGTTTCAAGGTCAATGCTGAGATGGTGCATGGTGTCATCCTTTCTTAATTGCGGAAAGCCTCATCCATGGTGTAGAGCTGCAAGATGTTCTCCGTGTTCACGCCACGGGCCTCCAGCTCCGCCAGCATGGTATTGAAAAGCGTGGTGCCCTTGACATACTCCACCAGCTCCTCAGCGGAGAGGCTGGTGATGTTGTGGACGGACACCTTGCGGATGTCCTCCTTGCGGTTGGCGGTCCACGCCTGGGGCTCCGCAAAGGTGGCGTTCTCAATGTCGGCCACAAGCATGGCCTGCACACGGGCGGGTTTCTGCAAAAGCATCTTGACCGTGTTGAGCAGGTGGCCGGTTTCCATCTCTTTGACCTCAAGGGTCACGCCAAAAGCCCCAATCCAGAGCTGGCCATCAAATCTGGTGTTCATCAGTCACTCCTCCTTATCACATGGGCTGGCCGGTGATGGGGTTGATGCCGCCGGTGGTAGCCCAGGGCACCTGAGCAGCAGGGGCGGCGGGGGCCGCAGGCTGGACACCGTAGGCACCGGGGGTGGCGGGCATCGCCGCACCGTAGGTGGGAGTGGCCGCAGGAGTGCCGCCCAGCCCGGCGAAGTCGGAGGCAGCGGAGGCCTGGCCGCTCAGGGGCTCCCCGTCACGGGTCTTGAGAACATTGCCCAGACCACAGCCAATGCCCTTGTTGCCGCTGTTGGAGTAACCGAAGAAACGGACGGTGACACGGCCATACATGCCGCTGTAAATGTCCGCCGGGGACAGTTCGCAGTTGATGTTGTCGATGCCCACCACCTGGGGCTTGTTCTTGGTGGAGGCGGTCATCACCCAATGGCCCTTGCACTCATCACCAAAGGGCACACCAGAGGGCCGCACGCCGTCACCATCGTAGATGGGCACCTTGAGCATGGGCGGGCGGGCACCGTTCCACACCTTGGCCAGGGCATCACTGGCGGCGGCCTGGATGGCAGCGTCAATGTCAGCCTTGGTGGCGGCATCGCTCTTGGGAATGAGCAGGGTGACGGAATACTTGGGCTCACCGCCCTGCTGGGCGGCTCTGGGGGTGGTCAGGTTGGCATAGGAGAGGCGGACCTCACCAGTCAGGACTTTCATGGCATCATTCTGATACATAATCTTTTGATCTCCTTTACAGTTAAATTACACTCTGGTGTTTGCATCAGGCTGGGCCTCAGCCCAGCAGGTTTGAAGTTTCACCCAGCGCTCATGCCGGGCTTTGCTCCGCTTTACGGCAGCGGTCAGCCGGTTGTTTTCCCGGAGCTTTTGGCGGTCCTCTTTTAGGCGGCTTTTCTTATTGAACACATTGCGCCAGCCGTTCTGATACTCAATACTGTCCTGTTTCCAGGCCTCTTTGCTTTCAATCACGGCGGCATCCAGGTAGAGGGTCATCTGACGGATGGCTCCCTCATTGCTCCACGGGTCCGCCAGGAGTAGCTTGAAAACCTTGCGGATGTTGGAGAGGGGCATGTCCTCCAGCCGGTCAAAATAGATGTCTGCATGGTAGTCCCCAGTGTTGATGGTGATGAGCTTGGTGGGGTCTGTGTACTGCGTGCAGCTCTCGCAGACTGCCGGGTCACGGATGACCGCCATACTGCGGCAGGCGTGCTTGCAGAAACGGCCCACGGGGTAGCTCTTTTCCTCATCATCCAGCGGGATGGGTGGCTGCCATGGGGCGGAATGGGCGCAGGTCTGGTACTTACTCATTGGCAGCCACCCCGGCAAAGTCAGCAGCGGCGGGGTTGTAGGCCTCACGCTTGTCTGTGCTGAGGGCCAGCGTGGGCTTACCCAGGGGCTTGGTCACATAGCCGCCGATTTTCTCAGCAAACTCCGCCTTGCCCATCAGTTTCTCCATCTCAGAGAGCGTCTTAGGCTTGCGGTCATAGAGCAGGGCCTCATCATATCCGGCGGCAATGGCAGCTTGGATGGCGGCATCCTGGTCCGTAAAGGTGCGGATGCTCCGGCCAGCCACCAGTTTCCAGCCCTCAATGGGCTTGCCATCCAGTAGGGCCTTGGTGGCGTATTCCTCCAGGTCCTTGTACCAGGCCACCAGCTCCTTGCCACGGATGAGGAGGTCACCGATCTCCGCATCAGAGAGGAGTGGGTGCACCTCATTCCCATGCGGGCCGATGTGGGAAAACTCCTGGGGGGCCATAGCGTCAGGCGGGACGGAGGCGGCAGGCACGCAGTCCTTGAAGTCCTCCAGCGCCGTATTGGTGTTGGCACGGGCACGGCACTGAGCCTTGCCACGGCAAAAACGGCAGTGGTCACCGGGGACAAACTCACCCAGCCCGGAGAAAGCCTTTTGTGCAATGGGCTTGATGCTCTCGCCCCAGGCCATCAGCTCCTCCACGGTGATAGTGTCGGTGGTGTAGCTGTCAAGGCGGGGCTGGTCAATGGACATGCGGACTTTCTTGATGGCATCGCCGAACACGGGGGCATAGCGCTTGAGAGCGCCCAGAGCGTAGAGCCGCATCTGCGGGTTGCCCACGGCGGACACCGGGACACCCTTGCCGTGCTTGTAGTCCGTGATGCTGAGGGTGTCCCCGCCAATCATCACATTGTCACAGGTGCCAAAGCCCTCCGGGACATACTCCCCAAAGTCCACTTGCACCTCCGCTACCACAGTGGGCGTGCTGTCATAGAGCATGGCCTGCTCAATCAGGTGCTCAATGTAGAGGTCACTGGTCTTGTCCATTTCCTCAGAGTAGAGCGGGTCCTTTTTGAGCTTGTTGAGGCGGGTGGTGTAGGTGCGGGAGGTCATCACAGTGAATTTCTTGAGGGCCTTGAGCTCACAGATGGCGTGGGCCAGGCGGCCCTCCTCCGCATATTCGCTGGTGCGCTCCGGCAGGTGCTCCTCAAAGCGGGGGGCAGCCGTGCATTTCAGCCAGCGGGATGCCGATGAGGCAGATAGCAGGGCGTGCTTTTCGGGAGGCATAGGGCACCTCCTTAGAGCTGTGCGCCCAGCGTCCGCAGCTCAGTGGCAAAGACACCGTACTGGTCCGGCTGGAGCTGGGTGACGGCCTGCACGCCATACTTGGCCAGCAGAGCCAGCAGTTGCTCCATCTTGCCCGCATCCACCAGGCTGGCACCGGCCTTTGCGATCTTGTCAAGGGT
>ERZ773145.86-NODE-86-length-92778-cov-29.863604_pt1 | contig 92778 bp, 80 predicted proteins | sample MGYA00580848_ERZ773145 | MGnify/ENA primary metagenome ERZ773145 (study PRJEB29015, sample SAMEA2737858) | human gut metagenome | biome: human gut; feature: human-associated habitat; material: faeces | place: China | collected 2012 ... | reverse complement strand
TCCCACATATAGCTTCTTACATGCTCTGCTGCCTCTCCATGCATCTCCGACATGGTAGCAATCTCTACAATACTGCTTCTTACCGCATCTATCTGTTCTATCCACCGGTCAAGCTGTGCCAGAATCAGTTCCCGGATGCTGGTAATTTCTTCATACTTTACCTGAAATCCCATAACTTTCTCCACTTTTATTATTCTGTTTTTATCCTGTCTGTTATCTATTTTTCCCCTTTTACATTCGACTTTCAAGGAAAAATATTCGACTTATTTTTGTCTGAAATTCGACTTTTCAGCACCCTATATTCGACTTTTATGCCACTCTTATTTTTATTATTTTTTCTTCCAAATTCCTTGTTTTATGCTGTTTTTCTCAAAATTTTCTTTACCGCTTTCCAGCAGATTCAAGGTCGAGCCAAAAATTTTTTAAGTCGAATTATATATAAAAACCGGTTACGCTCATGTACGAAGTACGAATTGGTTGTGCATTTTTACCAATAACTATAACCACAATTTCTTACAATGCAAGGCAACTACGAAAAGCACACTTTGCGAGTTTCTCGCATAAAGAACAAAGAATGTGCCTTGACACATTCTCGCGCCTGCGGCGGTCGCTTGCGACATCTACCTTATACGCCGCAGTGCGCATCCTCGCGGAGCGTTTTTTACTTTACAGGAAAGCAATTTCCTGTAAAGTAAAAAAAGAAATCTGAATCTCCTTAGAAATTCAAATTTCTTCTATTTTGTAAGTATTTATTTAATGTAAAACATTCCTCAATCGTCTGACCACACACTGAATATACTCTGTATTCGATGGTTTGTTCTGTATTGAGCCTCTCCATTCTGGATTCTTGAGGTATGATGTCTCCTTATCTGGCTTTGACCATACCCGTTCTATTACATTTCGAATTGATTTTTCCACACCACTTACTGATGTCTGATATACTTGTGCAACCTGCGGATAAACATCATTCGTTATCTGGATTGACGTACCATTGGGAACAGCCAACAGAATCCCAATTGCTCTTGCAAGATATTTGGTTCCTTTTCGGTCCGGCTCAAAACCGCTTTTTATCAGTTCACCCCATGCCAGTACATACTGAATTTCGGTTTCTTCCTGTTCCGTATAGATTACCTTTCTTCCATTATGATATTCGCTTTCTCCATCTGCAGTCGTTGGTGCGGTCAGCTTAATTATTTCAATAATTTTCTTTGGTGAAAATAATTCGTTATTTTTCTTATAAACCAAATCTATATCTAACTTATTGATGCTATGCAGAAAATGCTCCGAGCCATAATTTGTTGTTACGATAATTTCCGGATGTTTCTTTAACTTCCGTTTCATCTCTATAATGAGATGGATTCCGTCACCTTCTTCTAACTCCAAATTTACAATTACTGCATCTACTTCCTGTTCTGTCAGAATATTGATTGCATCACTCTGCCGCCCCGTTACTGCTACCAATGCAAATTCTTCATCCCGGGCTATTTCTAATGCATATTCCTTGCACAAAAGTTTATCACTTTCTACAAGCATGATTCGAATCATTCTTTCTTTTCCTCCCTCAGCATTCCGATTCAGCTTCTTAGCTGTTTTGTGGAATCTACTCCCTGTATCTATACAATGCTACAGATATATATTTATATCATTTGGTCTAAAAAATCAATACCCTTTCTCTTTTTCCTTCTTCCGCAGTGCTTCCTTAAAGCCCTTCAGGGCATCGAAGGGCATAAACTGCTTGGCACGGTCTTCGATGTCCATTTTCTCTCTTCTCAGATTCTCTCTCTCATTCCAGCCGGATGCTGTTTCCTGCTGTCCGGCTCCCATGGTGTCTCTTCTATACGCCACTCTTATGCCCTCCAATCTGACCGTTTCGTTCTATTGTCGTTGCACTCTCTTCCAAATTCATTCCCTTTAAAATAGCATTCTTACCGTAGCGCTGCTTGATGGAGATTGCTGCACGCTGTGCCTTCACATCCTTCTCTGTCTCTTCCGGGTCTGAAAACAAATCAAATTGCTGATAATCTTCTGCCATTACGCCGGTATAAGTCAATGTAATCCGCCGGATATATGCTCCCGGTCTTACAATTCTCCGATAGAGCTGCTCTACATAAGACAGCAGCCGGCGGTTGGAGCTGGTTGCACTGCGCAGCGTTGTGCTTCCCTTCGCCGGTTCAAAGCATTTCTGATTGCTGTAACCGATTACCAGACTGATATGGGATGTTACAAGACCCTGGTCTACCAGGTCAAGGCACAATAAATCTGCCATCTCTTTTACCACCAGCACACCTTCCTCATACTCATAATCCCGCGGCAGCACCTGACCGCTGGAAAAGGATGTATTCTTCGGCCGATATGCCTTGATGTCCGCGATTGTTACCGGTTCTCTTCCCCATGCGTGATCAATTAACAGCTCTGCATCTATGCCAAAAGCCTTATATAGTAAAGACTCTCTGGCATGGGCAATCTCTTCCATTGTGCAGATGCCCATATTCGATAGACGCTCTACCGTTCCACGCCCTACCCGCCAGAAATCAGTCAGCGGTTTATGTTTCCAGAGCTTCTCCCGGTAGCGCGCTTCATCCAGATAGGCAATCCGGTCTGTCTCATGCTTTGCCATAATATCTAAAGCAACCTTCGCTAAATAGAGATTGGTTCCTACACCACAGGCAGCCGGAATCTTCGTGGTGTCTAAGATATCCTGCATAATTTTTCTGCCCAGTTCCATTGCTGTCATCTGGTAGAGATGCAGATAATCCGTCACATCCAAAAATGCTTCATCAATGGAATAGACCTGAATATCTTCTTTTGCAATATATTTTAAATATACGCCATAGATTTCCGCTGCATAATCAATATATAGCTGCATACGGGGAGGTGCCATCTTATATGGAATTTCTTTGGGAATCTGAAAGACACGACACCGGTTGGGAACTCCCATCTGCTTTAACGCCGGCGATACGGCAAGACAGATGGTTTTCTCTGAGCGTTCCGGGTCTGCGACCACCAGACTGGCAGTCAGTGGATCCCATCCCCGTTCCACGCACTCCACCGATGCATAAAAAGATTTTAAATCAATACATAAATAGATTTTATTTCCATTCATATCAATGCCTTTCAAGAACATTTGTTCTTGTTTTATATTAGCACATATGTTTGGATTTTACAAGAGGAATTCTCATACAGGATTTCCACTTTCTGCTTCTAATAATACGGTTCCAACCGGAAATGCTGTTATTATTCCGTCCGGAGTGCTGTTACCGGGTCACTCTTCGATGCTTTCTTTGATGGGATCAGACCACCCAGAAGTGTCAAAAGGATACTGAGTAAAATCAGCACCAGTGCCGGAACTACCGGAAGCACCGCACTTACATCGGTTGTATTTGCAAGATTATGGATAATCGCATTGACCGGAATAATCAGAAGCAGTGTAAATCCGATTCCAATCAGTCCGGCACACAGTCCGATAATAAAGGTCTCTGCATTAAATACCTGGGAAACATTCCGCTTCGATGCTCCGATAGCTCTTAGGATTCCGATTTCTTTTCTTCGCTCTAACACACTGATATAAGTAATGACACCAATCATAATTGAAGATACCACCAGCGAAATTGCCACAAATGCAATCAGTACATATGTGATAATATCCACAATATCGGTTACGGAAGACATCAGCGTTCCTACCATATCGGTATAGGTTATCACCTGCTCGTCCCTGCCTTCCTTTTCCATGCGGTTATTGTATGCATCTAAAATTTCTACCACATGCTCCTTGCTTTCAAAATCCTTCGGATAAATATTAATTCCGCTTGGCACTGCAAAATCCACATAGCCTAATTTCTTTAAGTTATTCTCATAGGTTGTTCCGGTTGCAGAACCCATAGACATCAAAAGCTCTGTCAGCTCATCCTCATTCATATTAATCTGAAATGCATTTAAAAATGCTTCTTCATCCACCTGCATGCCGGATGCCATGGCACTTTGCAGCTTGTTTCCCATCTGTGTCACTGCCTGCTGCATATACTGCTGTATTGCCGTCATCATCTGCTGCTGTACTGCGTCCACATTCATAACATTCGAAAGTCCGGCTGCAATTCTCTGCTGACCATCTGCTGTATTCAGATATGCCGCAAAAGAATCTCCCAATTTTGCCGGGTCAGGTAATCCATTATTCTGTGCATAAGTCTGATAACCTGCAAATAATTCAGAAGACAATTTCTGCATCTGCTCCTGCGTAATCTCAATATTTCCACTACCTGTAAATATCTCAGATGCCCACGCTGTTATGATCCCCTGGGCTTCCTCTGTCTGCAAATATTCTGCTAAGTACTCATCAAATTTCTCCGGGTCGGTATAACCATGGTCTATGACATATTGCTGATATCCACCCATAATCTGCTGGATGAGGCTCTGTATCTGCTCCGGTGTAATAGTTACCATGCCATTTGCCGTAATAATCTCTTTGATATTATCGGATAAAATTTTCCGGGCTTCTTCCGTATTTAAATAGTTCATAAAATACTGGGACAGATTCGAATAATCTGCCTGCGGATTATCCTTTGCATACTGCTGGTAGCCCTCTAAGAGACTGCCTGCAATTGCCTGCATTTCTTCCGCAGAAATTGACTGACCCATGGAAGAAGCATCCATGGAAAATGCTTCGGACAAATCGGCACTTCCCATATCCCCCATAGAATTTTCCAACCCGCTTAAGGCACTTTCATCAAAGGAAAATGCTTTTTCCAATGCTTCACTGTCTACGGTAAACAATGACTGCATATCAAATCCGTTTTCCTTATCTACCTCACCAAACGCTTCATTGGTAAAGACATTTACGGATGGATTTGCAAGCTGCTGTTTTACAATCTCACTCTTTGCCGATTCCTCTGCCACATGCTTTGTCAGAGATTTTGGATATGCAATTCCTGTATTTAAGGATGCGGCATTACTTCCTTCTGCCGGCTGCACCACACCTACAATCGTAAGCTCTTCTCCATCTGCCACCAGTTGTTTCATAAAGTCTTCATTATCCGACTTATCCTTCCAGACCTGATACTCTTCATCATAAGTATAATAATCCGCACTGTTCACCAGTTTAAACTGGATTCCTACCAGATCCTTATAAGTATAAGTTCCAAAATCAGATGGTGTCTCAATATTTTCCTCACTGGCAAACTGCTGTATCATCTCGTCTAATTCCAGCGGGTCACGAAGACCTAATGTATACAGTAAAAAGTCACTAATTCCGCCATTGGAAGTAAGCACCACCACACACTCATTATAATTTTCCGGCCAGCGTCCTTCCTTAATATCATACTGCTTTTCATATAACTTACTGTTTTCCGGCATCTCATAAAAAACATCCGTGCTCATCATGGATGACATCAGACTATTGGAACCAGATGAAGATCCAAGACCTACTGCATCAAAAGATTTGTCCGGATTTACCTGACGTATCCCGTCTTCATTTTCCTTAAAAATCTGCGGACTGGTATTATAAGTATACTCCACCGCTGTAGTATACTGCTCAATTCCGCTGTCTCCTTCATCAAGATACTTTTTCAAGGACTCCAGGTCATTAGATGCCATCGTGGAAAACATATTGGTTACCATCTTAATGACTTTTACTTTATCCCCGGAATTTTCTTTATCTGTTTCGGCATTTTCGTCATCACTTTCCGTATTCTTTTCAGAATCTGCCATTCCAAGGCTCATGGATGCAAGGCTGAATCCCGTACTCTGAATCTGCAGCGGATACTCGGATAAGGTCTCTTTCTCTACATTTTTGATATATTTATTTACACCGGTAGAAAGAGATAATATCAGTGCAATGCCGATAATTCCAATAGAGCCTGCAAAGGAAGTCAGCAGGGTTCTTGCCTTTTTCGTTTTTAAATTATTAAAGCTTAAGGACAATGCCGTAAGAAATGACATGGAGGATTTTCCCATGTTTTTATGCTCTGGTTCCTTCAGCATTGCCTCATCCACTTCATAAGGATTGGAGTCAGCACGAATTTTTCCATCACTTAATCTAACAATTCTGGTAGCATACTGCTCTGCTAATTCCGGGTTATGGGTTACCATAACTACCAGCCGGTCTTTTGCCACTTCCTTCAGCAAATCCATGACCTGCACACTGGTGTCACTGTCTAATGCTCCCGTCGGTTCATCCGCCAGCAGAATATCCGGGTCATTGACCAAAGCTCTTGCAATGGCTACACGCTGCATCTGTCCACCGGACATCTGGCTTGGCTTCTTGTGTAACTGGTTTCCCAGTCCCACCTGCTCTAATGCCGCAACGGCTCGTTTCTTCCGCTCTGCCTTACCGATACCGGAAATGGTCAATGCCAGTTCCACATTTGCAAGTACCGTCTGATGGGGAATCAGATTATAACTTTGAAACACAAAACCAATGGTATGGTTCCGGTAAGAATCCCAATCCCTGTCCTTGTATTTCTTCGTGGATATTCCATTGATAATCAAATCTCCGCTATCATAACGGTCGAGTCCTCCGATTATATTAAGCAACGTGGTCTTTCCCGAACCACTCGGTCCGAGGATTGCCACGAACTCATTATCCCTTAAATTTAAGCTGACATCATCCAGTGCCTTCTGCACCAGACTTCCGGTCTTATATTCCTTATAAATGTGTTGAATCTGAAGCATATGATATTCTCTCGTTTTCCATTTCTTATTTTTCTATTTTACTTTTTCTTTCTCACTCTGTTTTTTATATTACCTTATTTTGAACATTTTTACATCTCACTTTCGAAAAATATCATGGTTTTCATAAAAATTTTAGAAATACCCGTAAGTGCAGAACAAAGAATATGCCTTGGCACATTCTAGCGCCTGCGGCGGTCGCTTGCGACATCTACCTTATACGCCGCAGTGCGCATCCTCGCGGAGTGTTTTTTACTTTACAGGAAAGCAATTTCCTGTAAAGTAAAAAGAGGACTCTGTTTTCTGACCTGCCGCCAGATTCCAGAATCCTCTTTTCTTTTTCTTTATCTTCTAATCAAATAATCCAATGTGATATTTTACCTTCCGGCAAATCTTCCATACCAGAAGTACCGGCATTGCCAGTACCAGATAAGCACAGGAAAGAATTCCTACTCCACCACCTAAGATTATCATAATCCAGATAAAAATATTCATTTCTTACACCTCGCATATTATTATTTTATGTATTTAATATGCGGGTGCCAATGCTTCCTTCTTTCCGTCCGCCTTCCGCTCAAACCTTGCTAACATCAGGCTCCTTAGTACATTATCGCCATGCTTCTTCCGATTCCTCTGAATACGTCCCATAAAAAGCTGTGGCAGCACCACCAACAGCAGCCAGAACATCATTCCAATATTTCTCCTATGGTTCGCCAGTCTACCGCTGCAGCCTAGTGTCAATGCCGCAATGCCTGTATTCTGCATCTGCTCCTCTCTGGATAACATCTTATCCGGAGTATCTAAAAGACGGACATTCTTTAATTCTATGTAATTTACTGCAAAGGCTTCTTTCTCTGCCGGGGAAACCTGTTCTGTTCTGGTGGATGCGCCTGCAATGGCTACCAGAAACAGGATGCTCCACAACAGTGCCAAATGCCTGATTATCTTTTTCCGATACATCTGTCTCATTCCTTACCTTGTGATTAAGCTTAGTATATGTCGCAGGACAGCTTCCGTCAAGAGTTGATGCAGCCAGATGGGCTAAGGACAGAGAAAAAAATACAAGCACAAATTTGCAGCCGGTGTCCGGGAAGAAATTTTTGATGAAATGCGTTATCGTTCTTGAAAGTGTTTTTTCTGATAATAAATTGTCTTTCCGCTGCTTTGACTGCTCACCCCATCTGTCCGTCGGAAGCGGATGCGAACTGGAATCTGCAAGGGCACATAAGAATTTCGATATTGTGTTTGATTTCGGCTGGCAACCGGCGCAAATTCACATCCGTGTTCAATTGCGCCTCACTGGCACATCCCTGTGCCAGTGTTGCCGGTTACAGACGAAATTCTAAGAGCCTTTGTGCAGATTCCGATAATGCATCCGTACTCCGACGGACAGACGGGGCGAGATGTCAAACATTGGAAAGACTATTTTAATATAGAAAGAAAAAACACTTTCTTAGAACGGTCGCATTTTAGCAGCTTGCTTCTTCCCGGACACCGGCGCAAATTTGGCTTATTTTTTTAACTCTCTCACTCCTCTGACCATCTGGATGACAACGGTCGGAAGTGCTGCCAGCAGAATAATCTCAATCACAGCAGGACCAGACAATGATTCTACTGAAAATAACCCCCGCAGCGGCGGTACAAAAAGCACCAGTCCAAGCAGCACGCTTCCGGACACAAATGCAAGGATACTGTATGGATTTCCGGTAAAGCCCAATGCAAAAATGGTCTTGTTTCCACGACAGTTAAATCCATGGAAAAGACGCGCCAATGTCAGTGTTGCAAATGCCATAGTGGATGCCATTGCCGCACCTTTTCCATTTCCGATATAAAATGCTGCCATGGTGGATGCCGCAATGCATAAGCCCTGCAACATAATTCGCCGGAATGTCTCTCCAGATAAAATTCCTTCCGATGCCTGCCTTGGTTTTTCTTCCAATAAACTTTCATCCTGCGGTTCCACGCCAATGGCAATTGCCGGAAGGGAATCTGTCAGCAGGTTAATAAACAGTAAATGCACCGGAGCAAATGGAACCGGAAGCCCCAAAAGGGATGTATACAATACAGATAAAATTCCTGCCATGTTGCCGGAAAGTAAAAATAAAATAGCATTTTTTATATTGCGGTAAATGTTTCTTCCGTTCGTTACTGCTTTAATAATCGTAGCAAAGTTATCATCTGTTAATATCATGGCTGCCGCATCCTTTGCCACTTCCGTTCCGGTTATTCCCATGGCTACTCCGATGTCTGCCTGCTTTAATGCCGGTGCATCATTTACACCATCTCCGGTCATGGAAACGATATTGCCCCTCTTCTGCCAGGCTTTTACAATCCGTATCTTATGCTCCGGTGACACTCTCGCATAAACAGATATTTTATCAATCTTTTCTTCCAGTTCTTTTTCCGGGCAGGCATCCAGCTCTGTTCCGGTTAATGCCAGGTCCCCCTCTTCATAGATTCCAATACGCTTTGCAATCGCAACGGCTGTGATTTTGTGATCTCCGGTAATCATTACGGTGCGGATTCCCGCCCGCTTCGCATCTGCTACTGCCTGTATGGATTCTTCCCTTGGCGGGTCTGCCATGGCAGCTAATCCTAAAAAGGTAAGTCCATTTTCATTTTCCATCGTCAGTTCTCCCCCGGACTTCTTACATGCAAATGCCAGTACCCTGAGTCCCTTTTCAGAAAAATGCTGATTCTGCTTCTGGATTTTTGCGATTTCTACATTATCCATCGGTCTTATCTCTTCTTCATATGCCACATTTATGCAACGGTTTAAAAGGACATCTACTGCTCCTTTTGTAAAAATAATTTCTTCTTCGCCACGCAGCCGGTATTTACTGCTCATGCATTTCCGTTCAGAATCAAAAGGAATTTCTTCTAATCTCGGAATCATATTTCGAATCGTTTCTTCCTGTATGGTAAGCTGCCCTACATTTTCCGTTCTGTCCTGATTCAGGCGGACTTCGTGGAACATTTCCAACAGGGCAGACTCTGTCGGATCTCCCAGTACTTTTCCATCCGTTATGCTGGCATCATTATTTAAAATGGCATTGTATAAAAAATGCCTTTGCAGGCTGGTTTCTAAGGTCAGCTCATCCGGTTTACAAGTCATACCATTCAGATAAACCTCTTCCACATGCATCTTATTCTGTGTCAGTGTTCCCGTCTTATCGGAGCAGATTACCGATACACAGCCTAAGCTTTCCACAGCTTTTAATTCTTTGACAATGGCATGCTCCTTTGCCATTCTCCTGCTTCCCATTGCCTGCACAATTGTAACAATGGAGCCTAATGCTTCCGGTATTGCCGCTACTGCCAGTGCAACAGCAAACATCATGGCATCAATGACCGGCATCTTCCGGTAAATGCCAAGACAAAAGACCAGTGCACAGATTGCCATAATCAGTATTGCCAGCTTTTTGCTGAAAGAATCAAGACTTATCTGAAGCGGAGTCTTCCGCTCCTTCGTCTGATTCATCAACCCGGCAATCTTTCCTAATTCCGTTTCCATTCCTGTTGCTGTTACAAGTACCTCCGCTCTTCCATATGTTACAAAGCTTCCGGAAAATACCATATTTTTCCGGTCTGCCAACGGTACTTCTTCCGGCAATACTTCTTCATTCTTTTCTACATTGACAGACTCTCCTGTCAGTGAGCCTTCATTGACCTGCAGGGAATAATTGCGAAGAATTCTTCCGTCTGCCACAATCATGTCCCCTGCTTCTAAGATTACATAATCCCCGGGCACAATCTCTTTGGATGCAATCTCCTGACGTTTTCCATCCCGGATAACTCGGGCCGTTGGTGCCGCCAAATCCTTCAAACTATCCAGTGATTTTTCTGCCTTCCTATACTGTATCGTACCAAGAACAGCATTCATAAGTAATACCAGAAAAATTACGATAGTGCTCTCAACATTTCCGGAAAACATGGAAATAATTGCTGCAATAATCAGGATTATGACCATCAAGTCACAAAACTGACTTAAAAACACCTGCAGCAGACTCTTATGTCTGCCCTCGCTCAGCCGGTTCTCGCCTGTCTCTTTTCGTATTCTTTCTACTTCTTCTTCTGTTAATCCTTTTTCCCGAAAGCCAAACATTTCTTCCAACTGCTCTTTCGTACAATTCCAATATGCTTTCATATACGCTTAACCTCCTGCTTTTTATGTTACCGGGTATCAACTATGCGCAACAAAGAATGTGCCTTGGCACATTCCCGCGCCTGCGGCGGTCGCTTGCAACATCTACCTTATGCGCCGCAGTGCGCATCCTCGCGGAGCCTCTTTTACTTTACAGGAACGCAATTTCCTGTAAGCAAAAAAGGAACGAGCACTTTTACCGCATCAAAATAATACGGTAAAAGTCTCGTTCCTCTGCAGTGTATATTCCGGTTATCCCTCTTCAGATAACGTGATGACGAAAAATACAACACCGGCTATCCGGTGCGAACTACTCCCTGATACGCCATCATCATAACATATACCTTTTGTCTCCGTCAATGCCTATTTTTCTGACTCTTCCCAGTAACAACAGGTATCCTTTCCTTTATGCTTCGCTGTATACAAAGCTTTATCTGCCTGCCTGATACTGTCTTCATAGTTATAGCTGTCTTTTCTAATCAGGGTGATTCCAACACTGCAGGATACAGGAGTTGAAAGCTTCTCCCGCAACTGTTCCTGCATCCGTGCCAGTCTCTTATCCAAAGTTTTCTTTGAGCAAAATCCTTTAAACAATACTACAAATTCATCCCCACCAAGTCTTCCTATATAATCAGTACGGCGGAAGCTTTCATGAATGGTATCCACAAAAGTACGCAATACTTTATCTCCATATGGATGTCCCTTGGTATCATTAATCTGTTTAAAATTATCAATATCCAATATGAGAAGTGCACACACTTCCCCTTTCTTTGCTTCTTCTAATACATAATGGCTGGTATATTGTTCAAATATCCGCCGGTTCAGTACGTTCGTCAACGGATCGGTATTGGCTGCACGCTCCTGTTCCTGCTGACGGCGTTTCTGTCCATCTATATCCTTAAGATACAGCAGTGCATACATATTTTCTGTTACCTGCTCCTGAAATACATGTACGGTAAGCTCCATCCAGTGGTAACTTCCTCTTGCCATCCTTCTGCGAAGCTGATAATTCACAGTAGCCGTTCCACTGTTATAATTATAAACCATCTTTTCCTGCTCTAATACATCATAGCATCCAAACTGGTCTTCCTCTAATACCAGTTCATCAATATGACGGTTGAAAACCTTCACATAATTTAATGCTTCCCGCTCGCCCTCTGCTACGTAATCTTTCCAGAGTCCACCACTGCTTTGAATCTTACCATTACTCAGGTCTACCTCAGCATATGCCACGGTCTCCGACAGCATTGCCTGATAAAAGTCCTCTCTCTGTAAATATTTTAACTGGATATTCTGATGATCTTCAATCTGATAAATAGTAACTATCCTCAAATTTTCATCCTGTTTCTGGTCTCCGATTTTACAGATATCCAGGCGGAACCATTCAAACTCATCCTGCTTGTTTTTTAAAAGAATTTCTAATACCTGATCCTCTTTTCTATATTCTACGCCGGTAAATGCTGCATGAAATACATCCCGGAAATGAGGATGTACCATTCCATCCTCCCAGCTTTCCGGAAATCCAACCTCTTTTAGCTGATTGCCCTTTAACATAGAACGATTTGTATGGAAATAAATGGTATGTTTCTTCTCATTATATTCCATACGTTCATATTCCTGACTCTTTAAAAATTTTTTCCGAATCATATCATTATTAATGCGATGATATCCTTTTAATGTATAGACACCATTTTCCTGATGGTCAAGCACTCCAACGCAGCGTACTGTCACTTTGCCACGTTCCGGATGATTCCAGGTATATTCCATCTCAATAATCTTTCCGGTTGTAATAATATCATGTAATGCATTCTGTACATAATCGTAATAACCATCACTGATGTTATCATACCAGAACCTGAAATATTCCTCGCTGTTCATAATGTCGTCTATGCCCAGAATGCTGCGCATGCTCTTATCCACATACAGACGGTTCTTTCCATTGACTGTATCCAGTTCCAGCGTCCACAGTCCCAGTTTTACAGACTGTAATATATTTTCTTCCTTCAGCATACCCGTCATACGGGCTATCATCTCACTCTTTACATCCATCATTCCGTCACGAATCAGTATATTTGAAATAAAAGGACGTATTCTGGTAAGAAAAGTCTTATCATTTGGGCGGTATTTCGGATTATCCACACCAACAAATCCAAATAAATGGCCTTCATTTAACAATGGAAGAAGCATCAGCCTGCGTATTTCCTGATGCACTAATATTTCCCACAAATCCGGTGCTGACTCCCGATACATATCCACATCTTTGATAATAACCGGTCTGTCTTCCTTCAGACTGCCAATCACCAGTTTTACCCGGTCACCCGGTACTGATGCGAGGTAAAGCTGCTGGCTCTGGATCTCATTTTCACACCACTCACAGACATTGCTCCAGCTATCTGCCTCTTTGGAATATAAAAAGATATAGCAGCGGTCTGCCTGATAAAATTCCCCGGTATGATGAAGAAGTTCACTGATGATATCAGCTTCATTTTCTTTTTCTTTCGCCTCTTCCAAGGCTTTCACAATGCCCTTTTCCACTTCTAACTGTTCTTCCAGCCTGCTCACGGAAATATTGATGGTATTCATGTCAATACCTATCTGAAGGCGGGCTGCCTTATTGCCCCAGTTTACTAATTTATCTTTCATCAACATCTGGGTTCCTAAGAATTCATTATTTGCATATCTGCTCAAAAACTTCTTGTGCTTTAATTTTGCCGTATTACAGTCCGGGCACGGTTCTTCCCTGCCCTCTAATACCTGATAACATTTCTTGCCGGCATAATCACTGACGCCGCTGATTCGTTGTCCGGCAGAGTTCATATAATATAACTCATAGCTTTCCACATCTAAGACATAGACCATCTCTTCTAACTGGTCTAATATTGCTTTATAATCGGTACCGTCTCCTGCTTCCGGCAGAATCACTGTACTATTCCCGCAATCTTCCTGCCACCGTTCTTCCTCTACATGTCCAAAAATATACTGTTTTTCAAACAGTTCTTCTTCAATCGGTTTACTGAAATAGAACCCCTGTAAAACTTCAGGTGCGAGCTCTGCAAGTGTCTGTAATTCCTCCGGTGTTTCTACCCCTTCACATACTACCCGGATCTGTGCACTTCTTGCCAGTTCAAAAATATTACGAAGAAGTCGGTAATTGTATGCACTCATATTAATCCGGCTGACAAAGCAACGGTCAATTTTAATCTCATCAATTGCCAGACTCTTAAGATAACTTAAGCTGGAATATCCGGTTCCAAAATCATCCATGGAAATCTGTATACCACGCTTGCCCCACTGATAAAATAACTGATTGTATTTGGTATAATCCTGTAACTGCATGCTTTCTGTCAGTTCCAGAATAATAGCTTCTCCGGGAATTCCTTCCTGTTCTAATAAATCATAAATGTACTGGCTTAAATCCGGCTGCTGTAACTGTATATAAGAAAGATTGATGCTCATGCGGAATTCCGGATTATAACGCCGCCACTTTGCACACTGGGCAATGGCTTCCTTTAATACCCATTTTCCCACCTGCACAATCATTCCGCTCTGCTCTAATATTCCAATAAAAAGATTTGGTGACACCACCCCATGATATTTTGAGCGGAAACGGAGCAATGCCTCTGCTCCCACTACTTCATAATTACTCATCCCAATCTGTGGCTGGAAGAGAAGATAAAATCCATCACACTGGTTGCGGATACTCTTTCTGATTTCTTCTGTTAAGTCAATAACCGACAACTGTTTCTCATAATCTTCTGCTGAGAAAAGAATCAACCGGTTCTTACCGCTCTTCTTGGCACGGTCCAGGGAACTTTCCGCATAGTTAAACAGTATATTGGCATCCTTGATTCCGGACATCGGATAGCAGACTGCACCTGCTGAAAAGGTACAGTTCTCCATCATCTTCATCTGTATATTCTGATATACCTCACGCACAGCCTCCATATCATATCCTACAAAATTAACTGCAAACCGGTCACCATCCAGACGATAAATTTTTATGTTTTCATCAATACTGTTTTCCAGAAGAGCTGCAATCCTCTTTAAAATAAAATTACCATGGCCTCTTCCATATTTCGTATTGATATTTTTAAAATTATCCACACCAAGGACAAGCAAAACACCTTCTTTTCTGCTGTTCAGCATTTCATCCAGATGTTCCATTAATTTAGTACTATTAAAAAGTCCGGTAAGTGAATCTGTCTTTCCCAAAAGGACAGTATCTGATGTTCTTCCCACCATTACATAAGGAATCCCGGTCTCATCCAGTTCAGCTTTTCCACGACAGCTGATCCAGACCAGATTGCTGTTTCTGTCTACCAGCCGGTATTCCAAATCATGTATCAGGCTTTTTCCAGAGCAGATAGATTCCATATCATTAACCCACTGGTTTAAGTCTCTTTCATATACAATATCTTTCCAGTCATCTATGCCGCAACTGTTGTTTTCATCCATGCGCAATGCATATCTCTTTGATATATCATTGCTGGCGAAATAAAATTTACCCTCTTTTAAATCTGCCAGAAATAAATAATCATCGGTACTTTCACTTAATAACTGCAGAGTCTGGTAACATTCCGCAAATCCTTTTTTCCCTTTAAACAATTCATCCAGCGTATTCTTCTCCTGCATAGCCCCTCCAAAAAATATATATTTTTCTGTCTATACATTCCTTCCTGCATTATTTAATTGTACATCAAATTATCGTTTTTTACAATATTTATTCAGAAAAGTGTCATAAAAGTACAACCGTATTCATCCAGCATCCGATGGCAGACTGTCCGCTGCACACAATACACCCCAGCCCAGCCTTGGATTTGGGAAAAAGGAATATCCCGGCAGTGGTCTTGCTCCCCGGATGAGATATGCTTTTATTTTTTCCCCATATAAAAAAGCATCATGTTTCTCTACAATTCCCCATTGCATAAAAAGTGCTGCCGTCCCGGTTACAAATGGCGTTGCCATTGAAGTTCCGCTTCGTACGGTATAACCGCCGCCTGGTGCACAGGATTCAATGTCCACCCCTGGCGCACAGATGTCCGGTTTCACCTGATTGGTCTCTCTGGTGAACCCTCTCCCGGAAAAGGCTGCCACCTGATTATATCTTGCATCATAGGCCCCCACCGAAATTACCTTATAGGCAGTGGATGGAATTGTAAGCGTTGTCTCTTCTGTGGGATATAAAAATCCGGTTGCTTCTCCGATGACCGCAAGGGAAGGCAGCCACATATTATAGACCCCGGTTACAATCTTTTCCGGTATCAGCGTTATTTTATAGATTCCGCTGTCGATATAATTTTCCACCGGAAGAAAATCAAAATAGATTTCCTGAAAAGGACTGAAAGGGCTTGGTTCTCCAAAATATAATAAAATCTGCGTTCCTTCGATAGTAAATCTCTGGGGACCCTGCAGCTGCCGGATAATCCCCACCGTTTTCCCACTGGGATGTGTCATCCGGATGGAAAAAATATCCGCATAGGATTTCCAGATTTGTAAGCTTAACGCAGGCTCATATTCTCCTACTGCAAATTCCACTTCCTGTTCTCTTCCCATTACAAGCTGCCCGGAGGTATGCCCTCTGGCACTGCCTTCATTTCCGGTGCCAATCACCAGAACCGATTTCCAGTAATTTGCCATATCAGATAAATAGGTTTCAAGAAGAGAGGTTCCATCATGGGAACCATAGGTATTGCCAAAGCTTATATTTACTGCCACCGGCTGCTTAAGTTCCAGTGCTTTCCGGAGAATATAATCCATTCCAAGCATCAGCTCTGTTGTCCTTGGAAAGGAATTTTTTCCCGGTGTGCCAAGCTTTACCACCAGCAAATCACTTTCATATGCCACGCCCCGGTTTCTTTCATTGGATGATCTTCCATTTCCCGCTGCGATTCCTGCCACATGGGTTCCGTGCCCGGATAAATCCCGGCTGGGGCAGATACGGTACCCCTCCTGTATATCCTCCTGCTGCAATGCTTCATTGATTACGTCCCGGTCGTATTCCGTTCCAAGCCGGAATCCCGCCGGTGGATTTCCTGCAATGGTCTGATCCCAGATTGCCAGAATCCGGCTGCTTCCATCTTCCTTTCTAAAATCCGGGTGTCTGTAATCGATGCCACTATCTAAAAATGCCGTTATCACACCTTTCCCACTCAATTCCTTTCCCCCTAACCCCATTTTTCTTGTATAAAGGGACGTAATGCAGGAGGCTCTGATTCCCTGCTGTACAGAGAAAAAGAGCCTCTTTGGTTTTTCCATATATTCAATTTCTGTCCGGTCTGTTACCGCATCCATCAAAGCCTCCGGCAGCCGGATAACTGCATATTCATTGCTCAGTTCTGTAACTTCAATATCCGGAAATATCTCCTCTAATTTTCTGAGACTTCCGGTATATTTTACAATGACTTCCCATGTGTCCGTTTCTTCCTGATATCCTACATTTAAGTTTAAGGACTGCAGTCTTTCCTCTTCCGTTGCATCCAGTGCCAGATTCAGTAAGTTTTCCCGTTTCGAACTGTTCATTCCATCTCCCGGCAATTTCTTTTATTACTACTCTATCGCAATCCTGTATTTTTATGCACTTCTTTTCAGCTTATTGTACCAATACTGTTTCATACTCTGCTGTCTCTTATTGTGGTGTTACGGTTCCGTCATCCTGCACCGTTACGCCAAAGGAAATGCTGTTGATATAGTCATTCAACTGCTGCTGTTCTAATTCATTCATCTGTCTGGTCTTTCCATTTTCTGCCTTTGCTCCCACCAGCTTATAAGAAATTGCACCATCCTTATCCACTACCATTTCCACTGCCATGGTGCGCTCAATGCTGCTGCCAAAAACAAAATTGCCAAGGCTGTAAAACACCGGCTTTCCATCGATATATTCAATGCCCTGCAGACAATGGGAATGTGCACCAAACACTACATCTGCACCGGCTTCAATATATTTCTGTGCCAGCGTTCTCTGATATGCCTCAGGTTTTTCCTGATGTTCCAAGCCCCAGTGGACATAAACCACCAGCACATCACACTGACTGCGCGCTTCGGCAATGGCATTGACAAACCGCGTTTCATCATAAGTAGAAAGGACTCCCGGTACTGCGCTTTCTACATTCCAGCCGGCAACCGGAAGTACACGGGATGCTGCAAGAAATCCATACTTTTTCCCATTTACTTCTATTACCTGCACTTCCTGCGCCCGCTCTACGCTGTCCCCTGCTCCGGCATATAAAATGCCCTGTCCATCTAATGTTGTAAACGTATCACTCAATGCTTCCCGTCCATAATCGAGGATATGATTATTTGCCAGAGTGACCACGTCCACGCCCATTTCCTTTAATGCTGCTGCATAGGATGGGTCTGTGCGGAAGGTATACTGCTTGTCCTCCATCTGGGTGCCCCGGTTACTAAACGGAAATTCTTCATTTACCATGGTAATATCTGCATTTACAAGCAGTTCTTTCATGCCATTATCTATGACAGCGTCTATGCCTCCGGCATCATAGTTTGTTTTAAAAGAATTGGCAAAAAGTACGTCTCCGGTAAACATCAGTGTTGTATCTTCGGTTACATCTGTTGTTTTTACATTTTTCTCCGTATTCTTATCTGCATCTTCAGAAGCAGCATCCTTTCCGGCTTCCGCATCATTTTTACCGTCAGTTTTATCACTGGTCTTTAAATCGGATTCTCCATTTTTATCCTTGCTGTCTTCTGCAGCTTCTGTCCCTGCTGTTGCGGCAGTCTGCCGGCTGTCCTTCTGGCGGATGCTTCCACCGTGATGGGCTGCATATATCATTGCTGCACCCAGCAGAATCACACACACTATAGAAACTATATATAATGCAATCCGAACTTCTTTCTTCATTATTTTATCTCCTTTTTTGTAGTCATGTTTCCGTGACTATTTTACCAATGAATGAGCATTTCGGCAATCGTTAAAATTTGTATACTCCTTTTGCCTTTAAACTGGCATGGTCATATTTGTTATATCTGGCTATTTTAATCAAACCACATTTTACATATGATAGGGAAAACGATTTGCAGATCATATACCAAAGAAAGGATTTACTTTATTATGAAAAATACAAAGAAAATGGTTACTGCGGCCTTGCTTGCTGCATTTACCTGCATTGCAACTATGATTATTAAGATTCCTACACCAACTTTTGGATATATTCATTTAGGAGACGGACTGGTACTCCTATGTGGTATTATCTTAGGACCTGGAATTGGTGCACTTGCCGCTGGTATCGGCTCCATGTTTGCTGATATTTTCTCCGGCTATATGACCTGGGCTCCTGCCACTTTAATCATCAAGGCTCTGACCGCATGCATCGCCGGACTTCTGTTCCACAAACTGCGGCTTAACATTTCTTCCAAAGCTAACCGCAGTGTCCGCGTTGTTATCGGCGGTATCGTAGGTGAGGCTCTTATGGTACTTGGCTACTTCCTGTTTGAAGCAGGTCTTGCTGCATTTGCCAGCGGTTCTTTCTCCTCCGCTGCTCTTGCTACCGGAATTGCTTCTTCTGCTGCAGGTATTCCATTCAATATCGTCCAGGGTGTTGTCGGCATTATTCTCTGCCTGATTCTGCTCCCGGTTTTAAGTAAAATCAATGATGTAAATGAGTGGGTTTCCAAGTAAATAATTTTATAAAAAATGATAGCAGGCAATGTCTTTTCACATTATCTGCTATCATTTTTATGCTGGCAGCCCGCAAAGCGTGTTTCTCATCGTTTTTCAAAAATTACATCAACATTTCCCACGTCACAGTTTATATCCATATCATAATCTGCACCATTGTCGATTTCGTCATCTCTGCCAAGTCCGGCAACAGAAATATCTCCTGCTTTTATAGAACCAACACCACAGCTTAAACTGTAATTGTAATCCTGCTGCTCTCCGGTTAATTTCAATTCCATATTTCCCACATTACAATTGGCGTCTAAATCACCTTTTACTTCACCGGCAAAATCAAGATTTCCGGCATCCACATCCAAGCTTGCATATGCTGTCGTCAACAGTCCTTCTTTTATATCAATATTTCCTGCTCCTACTTCAACTGAAAGTTCCTCTAACTCAAGCTGTTCCGGCACTTCAATAACCACCTGTAAACGATGCACTCCATCGCCCCAATATGCTGCATGGAAGTTTTCGCTGATTATTAAAGTTCCATCTTCCAATGCAGTCTCTACCTCAGCATTTTTAGAAGTTGTTATTACCTTAATCTCTTTGCCTTTTCCTTTGACTACTTTCAACATTCCTGCATCCATATCGATATCAAGTGATTTCACATCTTCCGGTGCAAATGCAGTCTCTTCTGTACTGGCTGTTCCTTTATCCTGTCCTTCCCAGTCAGTTATATCCCAATGAAATGCAAATTTATTATTTTGCACTGCTTCTACAAATTCCCGCATGGTTCCACCGGTTGCAATTCCAATTCCTAATACCACGCAGCCTAAAAGAAAGCAGCCTAATGCAATACCAAAAATAATTTTTAATGCTTTTTTCATGCGCAAGCGCCCCCTTTCTTCTTAAACAGTGACTGCCATAATTTTGCAATTCCTTTTGCAAACCATGGAAGAAACTTTCCACATACCAGAACCAGAAGTCCGGCCGCACATAATCCAATTGCAAGCATCAGAAGTCCGGCTGCCATAGAAATAAGACCTAGGGAAATTGCGCCTGTTACCAAAATTGTAATTGCTACACCTGCTACCGCTATTCCGCCGATTACACAGCCGACTGCAATTCCAAATAGTCCTCCGATAATTCCTGCTAACGTTCCACCAATTGCTACTAAAATACCGCCCCAGATTGGTGAAGTAAGCACCAGCAGGATTATAAGCAGAATATTTCTTGTGGTATTGTCTTCCCTCTGGATCGTTCCGTTATAATTCTGCTGCCCCATATTCTGGCTTGCACCGTTATAATTCTGCTGTCCCATACTCTGGCTTGCACCGTTATAATTCTGCTGATTACCGGAAGATGCTGTCTCACTGCTATTGCATCCCGGAAAATCTGCCCGGATGGTTGCTGCCACTTTTTCCGGTGATTCTAATTCCCGGATTATTTTTTCTTCATTTTCTTCTCCTGCATCTTCAAAGTAACTGGTATAGTATGCAATTGCTTCCCGTTTTTCCTCTTCCGGAATTCCTTCTAATAACTGCTCCAGCCTTCTCATAAACTCCTGTCTGTTCATATCTTCTCCTCTCCGGAAAATAATTCTGTTATTTTCGAAGAATAATTTTCCCATTCCTTTCGATAATATGTTAATCTTTCATTTCCATTTCCAGTTATCTTATAATACCTTCGGTTTCTGCCCCCACATTCTCTGTCATATACTTCCAGACAACCGTCCTTCTGCAATCTTCGCAGCACCGGATACAGCGTTGATTCTGACACTTCAATGGCTTTCCGCACATCCTGTGTAATCTTATAGCCATAAGTACCTTCCTCATCCTTTGATACTACAGCCAAAACAATTGCATCCAGAAGTGCCGCACCTGTATTAAATACCATGCAATCACTCCCTCCAGATTTTCATAAATATAATATTATTCTTTATGCATTACTATTTTATATTCAATACTATATATCATATAGTATTATTTGTCAACCTATAAAACCTGTCACTGGCAGCCTTTTACGAATGCCGGGCAAGAAAAAAGAATGTGCCTTGGCACATTCCCGCGCCTGCGGCGGTCGCTTGCGACATCTACCTTATACGCCGCAGTGCGCATCCTCGCGGAGCGTTTTTTACTTTACAGGAAAGCAATTTCCTGTAAAGCAAAAAAAGAGCCTTGCTTCGTTCTTTTCAAACAACCAAGACTCTTTTTCTCTTATTTCTACATTCGTTTCCTGTTTTCTATTTTAATTATTTTCCGGCAAATACTTTTTCTACCACTTCCGGAAGCTGTGACAAATTTTCAATTTCCGGTACTTCATCATCAATTGTGCCAAATCCATATGCTGCATGGATAAAAGCGACTCCTGCCTTTTTGCTGGATTCGTAATCGCTCTGGATATCTCCCACATACACTGCATCGGTAAGTGCATTCCGGGATACTACCAGGGCTATATTATCTTCTTTCTGTTTTTCATTATTTCCATAGCATTCTATATCCGAAATATATTTTCCTAAGTTATAATAAGAAAGAAAAGCCTCGATATATCCGCTCTGACAATTGCTTACGATATAAAGTTCATATTTTTCCTTCAGCTTTGCAAAGGTTTCTTCCACACCCGGATATAACACCGCACCATGCCCGGACAGATATTCATTTTCATATTCGCCACATTTATCTAAAAGTTCCATCCGCTCTTTTTCCGGCATATCCGGGAAAAATTTTGCTGCAATAACATCCATTGTTTTTCCCATGATTCCACGAAAATCCTCTACAGTCAGAGGTGTACGGTTCACTTTTTCCTGTTTTAATATTTCATTCCAGGATTCTGCCACACCGACTGTAGAATCCCACAGAGTTCCATCCATATCAAAAATTATTCCCTGCTTCATTTTTCTTTCCTTCTTCTATTTTTTTGTTTTCTATTAGTTTTCTATTAGTTTTTGAATTTTTTGTTCAATTTTATTCCTACATGGTGTATAATACCATTATTATTAAAAAAATTGCAAGGAGATTTCTTATGAGTCAGGAAAAAGTTGACCGTTATAAAGAACAAAAGAAAAATCGTAAAAAAATAATGAAACAGGAGAAATGCAAGCGTTATCTGGGTTATACCGCTACCGTTGTTGTCATTGCACTTATCATAGGCTGGGCAGGCTTCTCCATTTATAAAAATCATGAAGCAAATAAACCGGTATCCTATACAGAGGTAGATTTAAGTGCTCTTACGGATTACTATTCCAATCTGCAGGTGGACTAATTTGAGCGGAACAGATATCATCCAATTAGTAAGTCTTGTCATACTGATTCTTTTATCAGCATTCTTTTCTTCTGCTGAAACCGCCCTTGTAACCGTTAACCGGATTAAGATGCGGACCTTGGCAGATGAAGGAAATGTAAGGGCAAAGCGCGTGCTTGCTATCACGGATCATTCATCTAAAATGTTAAGCGCTATTTTAATCGGAAATAATATTGTAAACTTATCCGCCTCTGCTATTTCTACAGCACTTGCCATCCGCATTTTCGGAAGTGTTGCTGCCGGAATATCAACTGGAATTTTAACTGTTTTGATTCTGATTTTCGGTGAAATCACTCCAAAAACAATTGCTACCATACATTCCGAAAAACTGGCATTGGCGTACTCCGGAGTTGTCAGCTTTCTTATGAAGGTTCTTACTCCTGTCATCTTTATTATTAATATGCTTTCCCATGGCTTCTTAAAGCTCCTGCATATTAATCCTGATGCCAAGAAGCAGACCATGACAGAAGCCGAGCTTCGTACTATCGTAAATGTCAGTCACGAATCCGGTGTTATTGAGAATGAAGAACGCAATATGATTAATAATGTGTTCGATTTAACTGATTCTGAAGCAAAAGAAATTATGGTTCCCCGCATAGATATGACTTTCGTAGATGTCAATGCCAGCTACGAAAAATTATTAGAGATTTTCCGGGAAGCCAAATATACAAGATTACCGGTATATGAAGATACCACGGACAATGTCATTGGTATTTTAAATGTAAAGGATTTATTGCTCTATGATGACCGGACGAATTTTTCCATCCGCTCTATTATGCGGGAACCGTTCTTTACATATGAGCATAAGAATACTGCTGAATTATTAAAAGAAATGCAGGCTTCTTCCCTCAACATTGCTATCGTATTAGATGAATATGGTGCAACTGCCGGTCTTGTTACTTTAGAGGATTTATTAGAGGAAATTGTAGGCGAAATTCATGACGAATATGATGCCAATGAAGAAGCTGATATTACTGCTTTAAGTGAAAAAGAATACCTGGTCAATGGTTCCATGAACCTTTATGATATGTGCGAAAAACTGGGGATTCATTTAGAGTCAGAAGATTATGATTCCATTGGCGGCTATATCTTAGAACATTTAGACCATCTTCCGGACGAGGGAGAATCCATTACCACAGAAAATGGAATCCTGCTCCGGGTTGAAAAAATGGATAAGAACAGAATCGAAAAGGTATATCTGAAAACTCCTTAGGGAGTTTTCGATATACCTTTCTTTTTCTATCATCAGTCATCTGCATACGGAATATGATAACTGAATTTACTTAATCTTACATGATATGCGCCATCATAATTTCCCACAAAAGTTGTACTTACCAGTCTGGTATAATGTAATTCATACAATTCCTTGTCCACTCTTACTGCATCTGCAATATCATAATCCATCGGCCAGTAATATCCCATAGTTCCATCATCAAAACTCATCACTGTCCAAAGCGGATACGGGCATGGATTTGCTGGTTTTGTTTCCTCTGCCGGCTGTTCTGTCGGTGTCGTTGCCGGAGTTTCTGACGGTGTATCTGATGGTGCTGCCGGAGTTTCCGACGGTGTCTCTGATGGTGCTGCCGGAGTTTCCGATGGTGCATCTGATGGTGCTGCTGGAATTCCACCGACAGGTTCCTGTCCCCCGGATGTCGTTGCGTTTTTCTGAGCTGAAGGGGCCGGCCCTCCTGCAGTTGATGCCGGCTCTGTTGGTTCCTTTCCCGGTGTCACTTCCTGTGTTCCCTTTTTATCGGTTTTCTCATTCTTTCCCTCGGATTCATCCGGCACTTCCTGCTTTGCCAACAGAACCTCTTCTTTCTTCTGCTGAAATACCTCCTGCAATGCTTCCGTCTTACATACCACAACTCCTGTTGCAGTATGCTCCTCTGCTTCGTGGAATTTTCCTATGGATGTTTTGTTCAAAACATGATTACTGCTCTTCTGTACGAAAAATGTACCACCAACTACAGCTGCCACTGTAAGCAGACAGCCTGATAAAATCAATATTTTTTTCTTTGGATTCAACTTTTCATAACTCCTTTCACTTTTCTCCAACTATACCATAAGTTATTTTCATTGTGCAACCAATTTCTTCTTTCTTTCTAAATTTCGGCATTTACACCGATACAATGGATAAATTTGTTCCGAAAACGCTCTATTTCCGTCATTTTCCCGGTATTATGCTGCAATTCATATTCTTTCATCTCATTCATCTGTTGATGTGATAAATTCCAGACTTCTAAAGCCGTATTCCTTTGCAATGCCTCTTCTAACTGTCTGTAATTTTCTTCTCTCCTCCAAATAGAATCCTGTGTTATGGTATCAAGATATTTTTCACTGATAAATCGAAACGTTTTTTCTTTGTCCTCCACCTGTTGCGAGGTAGTATCCACCAGATAAACGGTAACCTGTTTTCTGCTGACATTGCCAACTGCATCTTTTGCATAATAAGTAATCGTGGTGGTTCCTTCATGCGCAAAGTTCTTCCACTCTTCTTCCGTATAATCTTCCACGCAAAAAACAGTATTCTTCTCTTCATCTACTCCGCTCTCTAAGATACCTTCCGGATTATCTTCTGAGCTGTTTTCTCTGTCCTTTGCACATGCCTGCTGCAAAAGTATTTCCTCTGTAATCCTGCCGCTTCTTGCATCCGTCAAACTATAATACTGATCTTTTGCCTCAATAACAGGACTCTCATCCCACTGTGCATATAATCTCTGTTCCCCTGCATGGCAAAAAACATCTTCTTCCCCGATAAGTTCTTTTTCCTGCCATATTACATCCGGCTTTTTATCTTCCTCTTTGTCCTGTTCTGTATCCGGCTCTGTGCTCCATCCTAAGAAAAGGAAGTTCTCCCGCACGGCGTCTGGCATTTCTCCATAGGGTGTCCCATAATATCGGCTCTCCTGCTTTGTCTCTTCTCCATCGATCAGGCCTCCATTTCCATCAAAAATGATTGGAAAGCAATAGCAAAAATCCGTATCTGCTGTTGCATAGCCATCCAGACTGTCATATGCATAAATTGAAATCAGATGCCTTCCATATTCATTCTTATGTTTTACAGCAGAGGTATAATAACGGTAATTATAGTTTTGCCCCTCTATAAAATAGTCCCCTTTTTCTCCTAATTCTGACATCTGCCATTCTGCCGTCAAATCATCCTGACCCTGGTTTTCACTCCACACCGCAAAAGCAGTCTTTTTAATTCCATCTCCGCCATCCCGCACAAAGACATATGTATAGAATCCATCCGTTCCATTCTGAATCGATATCGTCCGCTCTATAACCGGTGGCTTTGATTTCTTCCAGATGGCATAAAAGGTCTGATTCTCCGTTACCACTACCTTATCTCCTGAATTATATACCGGCTCTTTAGCATCTTTCCTGTCTGCCCAGCCGGCAAACGCATACCCACTGCGCTTTGCGGATGGAAGTATTACTTCTGCATCCTTCCATTGTGCCTTTAATAGAACCTCTCCCTTATGCTTTGAAGATAAATTTAATACCTGTGCCTTATCTTCGTATACAGAAAGTTCCGATAACGCTTCCGGCACACCGATTGTGCCTATTCCCTCTCTATGCTCATTATATCCATGATTTATCCAATGTAATAAATATGACTCACGCCGGCTGCCAAATGCCTGTTTTAAATCTTCCCCTCCATATTTCATATAATCCGTCAATCGAAAATATGGACTGGATATTCTTCGTTCCCTGCCCTGTATCACATACTGATAGAAATGTTTTACTAATGCTGCCTTATTAAACCCGAAACTTTCCAGTAAATCCTGATTTGCTTTTGCATAACAGGGGGCATCAAATGCATACCACGGAAATTCTATTCCGTTATAATAAAAACTGTTATGATCTTCCCACCCGGCAAAGGTGCTTTCCGCGGTAAGTTTCTCTGTCTCAGATGTTCCACCATTTCCATCCAAGGTTACTGTATACTCTTTCTTATACTGATTCTGCTGTAATTGAATCGGTTTTCCATACAGCACATCCGGTTGAGAAGCAACCGTTCCGCTGGTAGCTCCATTTCCATCATAATGAATAATATAATGGTTTTCGAGGTAATTTACCTCAATATTATCATTATGCCATGCGCCATCATCTCCCCAGGGTGTCATTCCACATCCATTGGTGTCCACCACAAAACTACAGGTTTCCTCTTCCATACTCTCAAAATAGGTCTGATAACAGTCACTGGTCGACACTCCCTCAAAATGATGCCCCAGTTCTGGCAATCGAAAAGTAACCGGAAGATGATATTCTCTTGCTCCGATTTCAGAAGTTGCATTATCATGTCTGGTATAATATTCCCTATCTTCTAATGTAATGCCAAGCTCGTCTCCCCCAATCAGATACATTTTATAATAGATTCGATAATTAATCCCATTGGAATGACGTTCCCCTATATTACAGTCAATCCGGTAACGGCCCGTTCTTCCACCTGCATTGTCACGGACTGTCAATATGAAATACCCGGAAGTTTCCGGATACCAGGTCTGGGCACTTCCGTAAGCAGATGAAGTCAATTCATCCGTCATTTCTTCCAACTGCTTGGTTTCTTCTGTTTCTAATACTTCTGCTTCTAATACTTCTGCTTCTAATACTTCTGCTTTTTCAGATTCTGCCACCTCAGTTTCTTCTACCGTTTCCGCACTTATCATCTGAATACTGCACGGACTCATAAAAAGAATCATGCATCCGCAAAGGAAACGGCATACTCCCTTTCGCACCTTCTTTTTCATGCTTACCCCCCTATTCAAATACTGCATAATATGTCTGATTTTCTTCTACACACTGTGTAAAATCCGCGAGATAATCCTTGCTGTCCCGCCACTCTAAAAACTTCTTTTTCAAATCATCACAAACCGGTTCTGCCGGAGAGGTACAGTAATCCCCCTTTTGTATTTCCAGCTTCTTATAATAAGATTTTCCCTGTTCCATTTCTTCCCTGGAGCGATAAAAGATTACCGTCTGCATTGCCACTTCTTTTTCCCCTTTCTCCGTTTCTTCTCCATTCCCATCGTCATCTGTAAGAATTGTACGGCAGCACTGTATGCTGCCCTCTTTCCCGCCCGGATACGAAAAATACTCTTCCACTTCCACAGAAAGTAATCCTTTTTCTGCATCTGCTGCAATCATCCGAACAGTTAATTCTGAATCGGAATTCATCTGCGGAACCAGATTTCGAATCAGTAATGTCCTCATATCTTCGGAAGTATAATCTCTGTCTGCATCCGCCTGTACCATCTGCAATGTTGTTTCCATTGCTTCGGTAAGACTCTGTTCTAATTCTTCTTTTCGCACATTCTTATGCTGCATGGTCAGCAGCATCACTACAAAAAGTATGACAATGCCACCGGACAATACCCCCAATACCATATGTTTCATACACCGCCTCCATTTACCGGAATCCGGAAACGGGAAACCGTCCGCTTTTCATATGCATCTTCTGCCCGCACCTCTATTTCATAGATTCCTGCCTTTTCATAAATATCTTCTACTGTTTTTCCTGCCTGATTTCTGATATCAGTTATCTCAATCTTAAGTTCCTTTCCATCTGCATCCACTGCGTGAAACAGTTCTGATAACGCTATCTTATCTGCAATCGTTAAGATGCGATGATCTTCATAGATAATCACCGGAACCTGACGGCTATGAATATCTTTTAACATTTTTCCGTCCATATTATTTCCAACATCTGCACCGGCTGCCGGACGTTCCATCCCACTTCCAATTATGCGAAATCCCCATAAGCATAATATCAGTAACATTGCCGCCACTAATACGGTAATTACTGTCTGTCCATATTCTTTCCATAATGTTTTCATTTGTTTTACCCCAATGCCCCCTGTGCCCTGCTTATCATTTCATAAAGATAACCTCCCTGTGAAAACAGTCCAAATAAAATTCCTGTCAGAACAATGACTGCCAGAACCGCTATCACAAGTCCACCATATTCTTCCATAAAAAAATGCATTTTTATCCCCTTACCGGACATAACCAATCAAATACCACAACACTCCGATACAACCACTTCCAAGTACTGCATAGATGATTGCCTGTCCATAATCCTCCATAATTTTTCTCATAAATCTACCTTCCAAATCCCCGGATACTATGCTCCGTTTTACTGTGAAATGGTCCCATCCGGTATGCGTAATGCAATATCACCTCCGCCATGGTTACCTCCTTTTCCACGGGCGGCACGTTTCCATTTTCACATACAGTTATAGCTCCGGAATCCTCATATAAATTAACCTGCAGCTGATAGCCCAATTCATCAGCCTGCTTTATACAGGCATTTATTACTTCCCGGTTATAATTGCTGTTTTCCAGTTCCACTACCACATCCGATTTAAAATTTCTTGCCTGACAAATCTGCGCTTCTGCTGCAACAATACCTATTCCAACTGTTGACAGCAGCATCATCAGAAATATTCCAAGATATGTTTTTATTACCTGTTCCATCTAATCCCCTATCTATGTACGCTTGCTAAAAATACCACCAGAAATGCCGTCATATCAATCATCATTTTTCCTGCTCCAGTCAATGCCGGGGCTAAAAACAATGCATATAATCCAGCCAGTGAATCCTGATTTTGTTCTCTTTCTGCCTTATCTAAAAGTTCCTGATTCCGTTTTAAAATCTGACTTAACTGCTTTTCACTGTTTCCATATCCGCCGTTGGATAATGCATACAACATCCGCATAGCAGAATGCACATCCGGTAAATCATAATCTTTTAAAAAATTAAGATATGGTTCCAGACTCTCCGGATTCTGTGAAAGTTCTTCCAGCATATCATCCACTGCCGTTCTTAGAACCTCCGGTGTCTGCGGCCGGATACGATAGAATGCCACCTGCACATTTTCAGTCTGAAGCAATAAAGAAATGTCCATTAACCACTGCGGAAATTCCGTTTCCATTTTCTTTCTCAGATACTTCCGGTAGAAATTACTGCGCACTCCTTTATGGGACTGCACATAACGATATTTCTTTTCATCCCCTTCTCCATAAGATTCCCTTTCCTTCAACCAGTTGCGACAGGTACGCTTCATTGCCCGGAAGCAAATCAGCATATCCAGGGACAGAAAAAGAATTGATGCAATCTGGCAAACCAAAAGTTGCGATAATTCAATATCTTTTGGCAGCAAATGATTCGTTATTGCACATACCAGAATGGATAAACCCACCGCTAAGAATACATTTCTTCGATATTTCTTACAGTCCTGCTGATGCAGTCTGACCCGTTCCATCCACTTCTGCAAATCCTCCAAAAGCAATTCCACCGTTGTCTCGTATGCTCCGCCATACTGTTCTACCATCAGAAAATACGCATGAATCTCTTTCATTCTGCGATTTTCATACTGCTGCTCAATCGCATCTAACTCTTCTTTCATATTGCTGTCATATTCTTTTCGTAAATGAAAGATTGCAGTTTCTATCTGTTTTCGCATGGCTCCCGGTTCAAACAATGCACAAACTGTCTCCAGTGCAGATAAGATTTTCGGATTCTGCAAAAATGCATACAGCATCTGCTCCATATACAATTCTGCTTCCTGCAGACGGGTCTGTTGCTTCTTTTCTTCCTTCAACACTTTATCCATACGCCACATAACAAGAACAAATACAATACTGCAGCAGATATATCCCTGCCACTTAAGCTGTAATAAAAATGCTGCCAGCAGCAATAATCCATAACAACCTCCATAGGCAACGAAACGCTCATTCTTTTTCATATTCTTCTCCTTCCAGACGATGTTGTATCATCGGATTATCAAATGGCTCGGAAATTCCATGCCGCTTCATACGCGCAATCAGCCCTTTTGGAAGTTCTCTCACCATAAGATTGCCATCCACCACCTGCATATGTATTTCATTTCTTCCTTCTTCTCTTACAAAGAAGCAGACCTGATCTATATAACGGTACAATTTTCCTTCTGCACTCATTTTCTTCCGCAGCAGAATTCCAACATCAACATAGCTGTATACATCATTTTCCATGCGGTCTGCATCCATACGGCTCTCCATCATATTCAAAATACGGTCCGGAATTTTACGCACATCATCCGTATGAAGCGTGGTAAATCCACGGATTCCGGTAGACCAGCATTCCAGTAAAGACTTTACTTCCGTAGAACGTGCCTCCGATAACATAATCCAGGATGGGTTCTGTCTGAGACATGTCTTAATGGCTTTGGTATAATCAAAATCCGGATTAATTCGCAGTTCCACACAATCTTTTCCGGGATTAATCTGACTGTAATGCCATTCTGGATTATCCTCTATCGTAATGACACGCTCTCCTGCCGGAATAAACTGCGAAAAAAATTTTGCACATTCTGTCTTTCCCGCCCCCGGTTCTCCGCAAAAGACAAAATTCATTTTTGCAGCCACACAATTGGTCAGCAATTCCAGTACCGGAACAGCTACATACTCATCCTCCACCATCCTTTTTACCTGCATACGCAACATTGGCATTGACTTACGGATACAGATACTCCTGCCGGATATGGCAACAGATTCATGCACAATACTGATACGCAGCGTGTTGGTCTCCGCCTCCAACAAATTATTTTTCTTGTTAAAAGGCTTGCTCACTTCATTGGCAATCCGATGGGAAAACTGCTCTACAAACTTCTCTGTAATGCCATGACTTCGAATCAGATAGCGTTCATTTTCTACATCTGTAATCCACAACTGGTTTCCGTTATAGTCAATATCTGTAATCTTATCATTCCGGACATAACGCCAAAGGGGGCCAAAATAATCCGGCTCCATCCGGATACCCAGTTCCTGTCTGTCCAAGTCATCCCCTCCTATGGTGTTCCGATGTTATTTCCAAAGTTATCAATTAAGTTCTTAAATGCATCATAAACGGGGCCACTGGTTCCATTTCCCATAATTGCTGTCACAAGTGCTGCTAATGCTGCAATCGCAACTACTGTTATAATTACCCCACCATACTGTTCAAAAATTTCTTTCAAATAAGAAAACCCCTTTCCATACTGAATTTCGTTTCACTGTTTGGAATATTTGGGAGGAAACTCCCGGATAAAAAAAGATAAATAAGATGGCTCTAATCATACCTGCTTTTTCTTTTTTTGTAAATATATTTTTTCATTTTTATAAAAATTTTACATTTTCATTTTTCATTATGCTATAATAAAAAAGGTATGATTTTATGCCACAATTTTATATAAGAACTACAGGAGGACACATGAATAAATTTATTATTACCACCGACACTACCGCAGATTTGCCGGCAGATTATGTAGCAGAACATAATCTTGGCATGCTGTCACTCACTTATACTATAGACGGCAAAACCTATGACTGGGAACATCCAATGGATGTCAAAGAATTCTATGCAAAAATGCGCGCCGGCTCTCTGCCTACCACCTCTCAGGTCAACCCGGAAACTGCCCGCGAAATCTTTACAAAAATTGCCACGGAAAATGACTGTGATATTCTTCACATTGCCTTTTCCAGCGGACTCAGCGGCAGCTACTCCAGTACGAAAATTGCTGCAAGTGAAATGGAAGAAGATAATTTCCCACATAAAGTCGTTGTCGTAGACTCTCTCTGTGCTTCCATGGGCGAGGGACTTCTGGTTCACAAAGCTGTCCAGATGAAAGAAAATGGTGCCACTTTAGAAGAAACCGTAAAATGGCTGGAGGAAAATAAACTACATCTGGTACATAACTTTACGGTAGATGATTTGTTCCACCTTCACAGAGGCGGACGTGTTTCTAAAACCGCTGCGGTTCTTGGTACCATGATTAACTTAAAGCCGGTGCTTCATGTAGATGATGAAGGTCATCTTATTATGGTTTCCAAGGTTCGTGGACGTAAAAAATCCCTGATTACCCTGGTTGACAATATGGAAAAGCAGATGGGCTCCTACCGTGACCAGAATGATATCGTATTTATCAGCCATGGTGATGCTTTAGAAGATGCACAGTTTGTTGCAAATCTTGTAAAAGAACGTTTTGGCATCGACAGCTTCTTAATCAATTATGTCGGTTCAACCATCGGTGCACATTCCGGTCCTGGAACGATTGCATTGTTCTATATGGGTGAATATCGATAAAACACCGGCAGATACAAACCGGTCAAAGTCAGCTTCTTACGGATGTCTGGCGAGCATGCGTTTTTTCTCGCTACTCGCGTAAATCAAAAAAGAGTTATTGTACCACGGTTTAAAATTCTGTGATACAATAACTCTTTTATTTATGTGAGAAACATGCTTTATCTGTTTCTTTATTTTTCTGCAGCTTCTTCTGCTTCTTTTTCTTCTACTTCTTTCTCATCCACTTTGATGCACAGTTCCTCTAACTGCTTCTCATCTACGATATCCGGGGCATTGGACATAAGGTCGGATGCATCCTTTACTTTCGGGAATGCGATGACATCACGGATGGAATCTGCATGTACCATATGCATAACCAGACGGTCAAGACCATAAGCCAGTCCTGCGTGTGGTGGTACACCATAGGAGAATGCATCCAGAAGGAATCCAAACTGCTCATGTGCTCTCTCTTTTGTAAAGCCAAGAACCTCAAACATTTTCTCCTGAATATCACTCTGGTGGATACGGACAGAACCACCGCCTAACTCGGTACCATTTAATACGATGTCATATGCTTTGGCACGTACTGCACCTGGATCTGTATCAATCTTATCCCAGTCCTCTTCCATTGGCATGGTAAACGGATGATGCATTGCCATATAACGATTCTCTTCATCTGACCACTCCAACAATGGGAACTCTGTAATCCAGAGGAAATTATACTGGTTCGGGTCTAAGAGGTCTAATTCTTTGGCAATTTCAAGACGAAGTGCACCTAATACATTCCATACAATTTTATTCTTGTCTGCTGCAAATAAAAGCAGGTCTCCCGGCTTTCCGTCCATTGCTGCTACCAGATTCTTCAATTCCTCTTCTGTCATGAATTTTGCAAAGGATGATTTATAGCTGCCATCTTCCTGTACAGAAAGATAAGCAAGTCCTTTTGCTCCATAGCCTTTTGCAAACTCTACCAGCTTGTCAATCTTCTTTCTTGGCATTGCGCCCTGTCCTTCTGCATTGATACCACGGACAGAACCGCCCTGCTCTAACGCACTGGTAAATACACCAAAACCGCAATCTTTTACAATATCAGATACATCCTTTAATTCCATTCCAAAACGGGTATCCGGCTTATCAGAACCAAAACGATCCATTGCTTCCTGCCAAGGCATTCTCTTAAGTGGAAGTTCTACATCTACACCGATGGCTTCTTTGAAAATGTATTTTAACAGACGCTCATTGACATCTAATACATCATCAATATCTACAAAAGAAAGCTCCATATCTGCCTGGGTAAATTCCGGCTGACGGTCTGCACGTAAATCCTCATCACGGAAACATTTTGCAATCTGGAAATAACGGTCATATCCGGATGCCATCAGAAGCTGTTTGAAAAGCTGTGGTGACTGCGGCAATGCATAAAAGCTACCCGGATGTATACGGCTTGGCACCAGATAATCTCTTGCACCTTCCGGTGTAGACTTACAAAGAACCGGTGTCTCAATCTCTAAGAAACCTTCTTTTGCCATAAAATCACGCATCAGATATGCTACTTTACTACGCAGCATCAGGTTACGCTGGATATCCGGTCTACGTAAATCAAGATAACGATATTTTAAACGAATCTCATCTTTCGTCTGGCTGTTCTCTTCAATCTGAAATGGCGGTGTCTGTGATTCTGAAAGAATACGGATACTCTCAGCAATTACCTCAATATCACCGGTCTTTAAATTCTCATTAACTGCTGCAGAACGCTTCTGCACGGTTCCTTCGACTGCAATAACAAACTCGCTACGCAGTGTTCCTGCTTTGGCAAAGCCTTCGCTTCCTACCTTTGGCTCGTCGAATACAAGCTGCAGAATTCCGGAACGGTCTCTTAAATCTATGAATATAAGACTTCCTAAATTTCTTCTTTTCTGTACCCAGCCCATGACGGTAACTTTTTCTCCAATATTGGCATTGGATACTTCTGTACATCTATGGGTTCTGTGTAATCCCTGCATGGATTCTGACATTTTTTTATCCTCCTAAAAATCGTGTATCTTTTCCTTCTATACCTAATTGGATATTTTACCACATAGCAGGCAATCCGTCAAAATAACTTCTATGGATTTTATGAATTATTTTAAAGAATTATGGTCTGTTCTGTATCGCATGGTATAAACAAATAGCCATCTACTTCTAATACACCACTTAAACTTTCCATTCCGGATTCTACCTTTTGAACCGTCTGCTTCTTTGAATTCCTTCCATCCATCTGAATATTAACGGTGATACTTTTTTCAGAAAAAGTGGCATCATTTTTATTTATTACTATCACACAGCCACAATCATCCGGTACAACGGTTATCGTAAATACGCCTTTTTCTTTTGTACATGTTACTTCCGGCTGTGTTTTTTCTGCCTGATAAATAACTGAAATTCCATTGTCTTTCTTTGCTACTGCCGAATATCCATCCGAATCTTTTGCTCCATTATACCAGTCTGTTATGAATGGCAGAACGAAAACATTGTCTTCTGACAGATTCTTCTGCTTTAATATATCCGTTACGCCCTCTTTTTCCTCACCTTTTATCGCATCCAACTGATGATACAAATCCTGTGGCAATGCAGAAGCAATGATTTCTATCTTATACTTCTGTTCTATATTTGAGATGGCATCTTTATCTATTCCACTGCTCTTTACACCATCCTCTATAAGACTTTTTACATCCAAAACATTTTCATCCGGGAACCACACCGTATAGCGTCCGTTCCATGCACCATTTTCTGTTATCATCTCTTCCTCTGCAATTGTTGTGTCATTTTCCTGCCAGTCCATTCTCCACTGACTTTCCTCTTCAAAAAATGCTTCTAAATCACCCTGATATAATGCATGATAAGCAGGTGTTGACATGTCAAAACGCTCATAGGCAAAAGCCGGTTCACAGGAAGTCAGATACATCATTCCTTCTGAGATACCAAGCGTATTTTCCAGTTCTTCCTTTAATGCCTGTTCAATTTCTGCCTGCTGGAAATTGTCAAAACAGACTATTCCCCAATACGCACCAAAGACTTCCGGATTCCCGCTTTCTACGCGTCCCCAGGAAAATACTTTTTTATCCGGTTGTGAGGAAAGCTGACCTTTATAATAGCAATAATAATTACTTCCCTGTTCCAATATTACCGGCTGTAACACAAGGTCCTCTGCCTGAACGGTTCCTTCTCCATATTTTTCATTCAGATAATTAGTTATCTCTTCTTTAAAATCATCCGCAGAAAGCAGTTCTCCGATTGCAGGAGTATTTGAAGTTCCTCCTTTAGAAGCATCCCTATTATAATCCTTACTTCCACCTCTTGTGGATGAATTACTGCTGTTTTCATTTTGTGGAACATTAGATGAACTGATCGGTGCCGACGAATCATAAGACTTTTCTTTTGTTGTATCCGGCTTGTTAAAAATAAATAAGCTGACAAAAAATACAGCCAAAAGAGCTACACTTACTGCAGTCATCTTCCATACAATAGAATATTTTCCATTCCAGAATTTACTGGCACCGAATGATTTTTCCGCTTTAAAAAGGCACATTGCCTGTACGGTATGGGACTCTGATAAAATTCTCTCACCCATGGTACGTCTCAGCAAATCTTCCCTTTTCTTTAATTCACTTCCGATGTATTTTGCCGCTTTGGCACATATTGAAGTATTTCTTAAAACCGCCTGCATTTTCTTCCAGAAATCTATCTGCCCGGCATATAGATTCCAGTGTTCATGCTCCATAAACTTCTTCCAGCATTTATAAGACTGAAAATATCCGGCATCAATCAATTTTTTAAACTGCTCTTCATATTCTTCCTTCAGTTTTTCTGGAGAAATAATCGTATTATCTTCAATCCGTCCAAAGATTTCTTCATACTCTTTCTGACTTTCTTCCGTTTCCACAGTATGATTTGTTTCCTCTGTGGTCTCTGCCTTTTGAATCTCCGGTTCCATTTTCGGTTGCGCATTTATTTCCTGCTGAGTATTTATCTCCTGCTGTGTTTTTTCCTCCTGCTGTAACGGCTGTGCATAGACTGCTCCATTTTTCGCATAATTCATCGCAGTTCCGTATGCATCGTACAAATTTTTCCAGCCAGCCTCATCTTCCTCCGGATGGCATTCCCTTACTTTTTTAGCAAATGCAGCTTTAATCTTTTTCTTATCCTTTGCTATTTCTATACCAAGAATATCAAATGCTTCATCAATTCTCATTTTCTCATTTCCTCCCTAGCTTGTATAATATGGTCCGTTCCAGGTCTGATTTGTCTCCTGTTCCGCTAATTCATCTTCCTCTGCATCCTCATCTTCATCATACCAGTCTGAGAAATTATTCATCTTCTCCCACGGTTCATTTACCTGCTGTAAATATTCCTCTATCCGGTTTAAATATGCTTCAAAGGAACGGCGTGCTTTCTTTATGTCAAGTTCATTTTGATATATCAGTATTTCTGTAAAATACTGCATTCTACGTTCAATTTCTTCTCTTATATTTCCGGTTGTCTCCTGATAAAGTTTCTTTGCACGCTCCAATACCAGTTGATTTTCTTCTTCTCCCTGCGGTTGAAATTTTATCTTCTCTAATTCTGCAACTGCCTTTTCTATTTCTTCTTCACTCATGCCAGTCTCTTCATTTACAATAACAAGTCGCTCCTCTTTTCCTGTGGACATAATCGTTACATCTACTACCAGTATTCCATTAATATCATATGTAAACCGCACTTTAATTGCTTCGGTACCACTTCGTACGGTTTCTTCATTTTGCGGTAATTCTACCTTCAATTCACCCAAATGCAGATTATCTTTTGCATACAACGCTTCTCCCTGATTAACATCAATCAATACTCTTTTCTGCCTTGGGCTTGTGGGATAATATATTTTTTCCCTGCTTGCCGGCAATGCGCTATTACGCTCAATAATCACATCATTATAACTATCCTTCGGATGTGCCCTGTTATATACGGATGTTCCCAGTGAAAACGGACATACATCCATAAGAAGCATATCCTTTACCTCTGTATCACGTTCCTTTATTCCTGCATAAGTTCCGGCTCCAATTGCAATCATCTGGTCCGGATTCATCAGACAAACCGGTATTCCCTTTAAAATATGTTTTATATACTTATGCACAACCGGCATCTTACAAGATCCGCCAACCAATACCACTTCATCTATCGCATCTTTTGCTATCTCTGCATCTGCAAGAACTTTCTGTATCGGTTTTAACATTCTTTGAAACAAAGCTTCTGTCAAATTGATTAATTCTTTTCTGGAAATTGTCATCTGACCTTCTACGCCAGGATAAGTCACTTGCATTGTTGCCATTTCTTCTTCTGTCAGCATTTGCTTTGCTCTATTAGCACTCTCCAAAATGGCAGCCTGCTGCTCTTCTTTCATTTCTGTCCAATCCAGTTTATTCTTCTGAGCAAATTCCTGTGCGATATATAAATCAAAATCATTTCCGCCCAGGTGGTTATCTCCACTGACCGCCTTTATTTCTATGATATTTTCAAAACACTCTACCAGCGAAACATCTAATGTACCACCACCAAAATCAAATACCAGCATGGTGCTCTCTTCTTCCTTCCGCATCTCATGACAGGCAAGTGCAGCTGCTGATGGTTCATTAATAATTCTTTCCACTTTAAGTCCAGCAAGAACTCCCGCATTTCTTGTGGCTCTTCGTGCCATATCATTAAAATAGGCAGGAACACTAATTACTGCTTCTTCCACCGGTTCTCCCAGATAACGCTCTGCATCTTCTTTTAATCGTTTTAAAACCATTGCAGACAATTCCTCCGGCTTATAATCTCTTTCTCCTAACCGGTACGTTTTTGCTGTACCCATAAAGCGTTTAAAAGAAGCCACTGTTTCCTCCGGATGTGTTATCATTCTCTCCTTTGCCACTTTACCGACATATGTAATTCCAGCCGGTGTAACACTAACCACACTTGGTGTCAATAATTCTCCAAATGAATTTGGTATTAATTGTGCATGTCCCTCTTCCCACACGGCTACCAGACTGTTGGTTGTTCCTAAATCAATTCCCACAATTTTGCTCATAATCCCTTCTCCTTTTCTTCCCAGACCGAAAAAACTGCCATCAGCAGTTTCTTACGGATACCTGACAACTTCATAACTACGAAAAATGCGCTTTTTCTTGCTACTCGAGTAAAAAAGAATGTGCCTTGCACATTCTCGCGCCTGCGGCGGTCGCTTGCGACATCTACCTTATACGCCGCAGTGCGCATCCTCGCGGAGCATTTTTTACTTTACAGGAAAGCAATTTCCTGTAAAGTAAAAAAACAGCATCAAAAACATCTCTGCTTCCGACGCTGTTATCTTTCACTTCTCTTATTTGTTAAAAAACTCCACAAATTCTTCATAACCCTCTGCCGTAAGCTTCTCCTTCTGGAACTTCTTGTTCTTATTCATACGAACCACTAATACCTGGGTTCCTTCGGAACGTTCCTTCTGAGCCTGTGCAATTACCTCCTGCAGCTTATCAGCCGGATATCCCTTTTCGATGAGATATGCCTTCTTCGCTGCCTGTCCCGGAATCTTAAATCCGCTCTCTAAGAGCAGAAGAATGATTCTTTCAAAACCGATGGAAAATCCACATGCAGGTACATCGTTGCCGGTAAATCTTCCAACCATCTTATCATAACGGCCACCGCCGCCACAGCTTCCGCCGAACTCCGGCATAGCTATTTCAAAAATAGTTCCTGTATAATAACCCATGCCACGCACTAAAGTCGGATCAAATACCATTTTAAAATCTGCTGCCTTGGTAGCTTCTACACTGTCGATAATCTCTGTCAGGTTCTGCTTTACTTCTTCCTCTAAGAATCCTGCCTCAATTAAGGTATCACATAAGGTAACCAGTCCGTTTTCGGTACCTTCTGCTTTTTCAAATAAGGATAAGTACTTATCGACCGCTTCTTCTGCAAAGCCTTCCTTTTTCAGTTCTTCTGCGACTCCGTCCAACCCAATCTTGTCCATCTTGTCTAAGATGATAAATACAAGGTCGTAGCTTTCTTCCGGAAATCCGCTGTAAGCTGCCATTGCTTTTAAAATACGGCGTTCATTGATTCGGATTTCAAAATTCTTAAATCCAATCCTGCCGAGGGTTGTAGTTGTTGCAAGAATCAGCTCAATCTCTGCCAGATTGGACGGCTCTCCTAAAATGTCAATATCGCACTGCATGAACTGACGATAACGCCCTCTCTGAGGACGGTCAGCACGCCACACATTTCCCATCTGTAATGCCTTAAACGGGGATGGGAGCTGGTTACTGTTATTGGAATAGAATCTTACCAGTGGAACGGTAAGGTCGTAACGCATACCAAAGTCCACTACATCTTCTTCTTTTTCCGCTGTCTGTAAATTCAGCTTTTCACCACGTTTTAATACTTTGAAAATGAGTTTTTCATTTTCTCCACCCTGTTTGCTGGTGAGGTTTGCAATATTCTCCATACAAGGAGTTTCAATTGGTGTAAATCCAAAACTCCGGTAGGTCTCTTTAATTACATTCTGCACATAATCACGAATCTGCATCTCCTCCGGTAAAATATCCTTCATGCCTGTAACCGGCTTCTTACTCAATGCCATGAAATTTCCTCCATTTTCCGAGATAAGCATTTTATCTATTTTTCTTATTATATATTTGTATTCATACAGAACTATTATATTTTTCGTGTTCTGATATGTCAACCGCTTTTATTCCTTTGTAAAGAGCCGGCTCTTCCGTTCAATCATCTCATCAATCCTTGTGATATACTGTGCCACATCCTTGACATTCTCGGCACGTTCAATCCGGTGTGTGCCATCGGGATTAGGCTGTACCCAGACACGCTTCGTGGATGCACCAGCACCACAGGCTACAATACTCTGTTTCTCTTCCATAATAAGAACATTGTATACACCGGCTTTTCCCGGTGCTGCATAGCCTACGTTTTCAAAATTGCCTGCCATATTCTTCTGGCGGTATAAATAATATGGGAAAAGGCCCATTTCTTCTGCCACTTTCGAAGTCAGTGCAATATGGTCTGCGGTATTGACAATTTCAAAATCCTGATAACGCTCTCTTTGTATATTCAGCCTTGCTGCACGCTTGATGGCAAGTGAGTGAACCGTCAGATTATCCGGTGCTAACTTCCGGATTACTTCCATGGTATCTGCTACATCCGAAAGACTTTCTCCCGGAAGTCCTACGATTAAATCCATATTGATATTATCAAAGCCTAATTCTCTTGCCAGATAAAAGCTGTCAATAGTCTGCTGTACGGTATGATGTCGTCCAATCAAATCCAGAGTTTCCTGTTTCATGGTCTGTGGATTAATGGAAATTCTGCTGATATCATGATTGCGAAGCACCATAAGCTTCTCTTTTGTAATACTGTCCGGTCTTCCGGCTTCCACTGTAAATTCCACTAAATCAGATAAATCAAAACTACATTTAATTTTTCGAATCAATCTGTCTAACTGTTTCGGATTTAATGTGGTCGGTGTTCCACCACCGATATAAATGCTGTTTAATTTCTTATGTGCAAATTTGACCGCTGTATAATCCAGTTCCTTTTCCAGTGCACTTAAGTAGTCATCCATGCGGTTTTTCCAGGCTGACATGGAATAAGAAGTAAAGGAACAGTAAAGGCAGGTCGTCGGGCAGAATGGAATTCCAATATAAAGGCTGTAGCCTTCTTCGTAGTCTAATTTGTGTAAAAGTTCCAACTCCCGCTCTGCAATTTCAATACTGAGCTTTATCTTCTCATCGGAGGTAAAATACGTTTCCTTCATATAGCGGGCAATTTCTTCCTCGCTCTTACCCTCTTCTAAAAGTGCCATCGGAATCTTGGTCGGGCGGATACCGGTAAGATTTCCCCACGGAAGTTCCACTCCGGTATATTCTGACAGCAACTGATACAGCGTCCGTTTCAGGCTGTTCTTTGTCTCCTTGCGGTTTGTATCATCTACTGCTACTCGTTTTGTAATTCCGGTCTGATTTTCATTTTCTTCTGAAGGCTCTACCTTTTTCCAGGAAAAAATGATTTCTTCCGGTGCAAACTGCACATCCATGTGATAATGTACCGGTTCTTCTTTTTTCTCCTTATCCTTCGTGGAAACATATACCTCTTCCTTCGGATAAAATGCCTTCACCAGCGAATGAATATCATATTCAAATTCTGCTTTATCTAATAATACTGTTATCATGGTTCGTCCTTATAAATACGGATTATGCATCCGCTCATAGCCTATTAAAGTGCTTTCGTCATGTCCGGTATACACGGTCACATCATCCGGCAGCGGCATCAGTTTTTCTCTGATTGCCCGGATTAAATCCGATGCACTTCCTCTTGGGAAATCGGTTCTTCCCACAGATTCCTGAAACAGCGTATCTCCGCTGAAAAGAATCTTCTCATCTGCAATATAATAGCAGCATCCGCCAATGGTATGCCCCGGTGTAAAAAATACACGGATGGAAAATCCTGCAAGATTTAATACTTCTTCGTCTTTTACGAAAACATCTGCACGATAGACCTTATGCTCTCCTATCATCCCGCAAAGGTTAAGTCCCGGGTCTTCCAAGGTCTCCCTCTCTGCCTCATGGGCATAAATGGAAATCTGGTATTTATCTGCAAGCGCTTCTGCTGCTCCTGCATGGTCAAAATGTCCATGGGTCAGAAGGATTGCCACCGGTTTTGCTCCGGTTTTCTCAATCTGCTTTTCAATCAACTGTGCCTGGTCTCCCGGGTCTACCACAAGAAGTTCTCCTGTCTTATGATTTACCAGAAGATAGCAGTTGGTGCAGACTGGTCCCACAATATATCGTAATACTTCTGTCTGTTCTGTCATAATTTCCTCTTCTATAATAACTGTCTTTGAATGCTTCATAAATCAGCAATTTATTCTGCTAATATTTTATCAGCCGGTAGTACGTTCAATATCAATCACGCTCTCTACCTGACGGATTTTTTCTATTAAGCTGCTCAATTCCTCTTTTCCTTTGGTATTAAAGGAAATAGAAATGGTCGCAACACCCTGTTTGCTGGTCTTGGAATTAATGGAACTGATATCAATTTCCCGTTCGGTGAAAATTCTGGTAATATCTACTAAAAGTCCGGTACGGTTATTACCAAATATTTTAATCTCAGCAAGATAAAGTCCATTGTCACCATGCTCTGCACCCTGCTGCCACTCTGCATCAATCAGACGCACTTTTTCCAGCTCGGAAAGGTTCATGATATTAATGCAATCGGTACGATGAATAGATACACCACGACCTCTTGTGACAAATCCTACAATTTCATCTCCCGGCACCGGGCTGCAGCATTTGGAAAAATGCACTGCCACATCATAAAGTCCTTTTACAATGATACCACTCTTGGATTTCTGTGGAACTGCCTTATCCTTATTCTCGGAAGGCACATTGTTCAATACATCCTCATCGGTAAGCTGGATTGGGTGGTCTTTCCGGTACTCCTCCAGCATCTTATTCACGACCTGACCTTCTTTCAGTCCGCCGTGTCCTAAGGTTGCCAGTGCGGAATCCCAGTCATGGAATCCATATTTCCGCATAACCTTACTCTGATATTCCGGTTTGTTAATATCCGTAAGATTAATGGATTTTGCCTTACAATACTGGGCAATCAGTTCCTTGCCCTTTACGATATTTTCTTCTTTTAACTCACTCCGGAACCACTGGTTAATCTTATTTTTTGCCTGTGTACTCTTAACAATATTTAACCAGTCACGGCTCGGTCCCTTGGAATTCTGGGACGTGATAATCTCAATACGGTCACCGTTCTGAATCTCGTAATCAATTGGAACTAATTTACCATTTACCTTGGCTCCAATCATCTTATTTCCAACTGCCGAGTGGATACTGTACGCAAAATCTACCGGTGTGGAACCCGTTGGCAGATTCTTTACATCTCCGGACGGAGTAAAGCAGAATACCGTATCGGAAAAGAGGTTCAAATCACTCTTTAACAGGCTCATGAACTCTTTATTATCTGACATGTCTTTCTGCCATTCCAAAATCTGGCGCAGCCAGCTTAACTTCTCTTCCTCTGATTTGGTGGTAGCCACTGTGCCGCCGTTATTGGCAGCTTCCTTATATTTCCAGTGGGCAGCGATACCATATTCTGCGGTACGGTGCATCTCAAAGGTACGAATCTGAATCTCAAACGGCTGTCCGGTCGGTCCAATCAGTGTGGTGTGGAGGGACTGATACATATTTGGCTTTGGCATAGCGATATAATCTTTAAAACGTCCCGGGATTGGTTTATACATCTCATGGATGACACCCAGTGCTGCATAGCAGTCCTTGACATTATCCACAATAATTCTTATGGCAAATAAATCATAAATCTGGTCTAAGGTCTTATGCTGATTGACCATTTTCTTATAAATGGAAAAGAAATGCTTTGCTCTTCCATCAATCTGTGCCTTGATTCCTGCATTTTCAATATGTTTACTCACTTCTTTTACAAGGCTCTGCACATAATCATCACGGACACTCTTACGAAGTGCAACCTTTTCTACCAGATCATAATATGCTTCCGGCTCCAGATACTTTAAGGAAAGGTCATCTAATTCGATTTTAATTTTAGAAATACCAAGACGCTGTGCAATCGGCGCATAGATATCCATGGTCTCTCTTGCTTTTTCCTTCTGCTTCTCTGGTGTCATATATTTTAACGTACGCATATTGTGCAGCCGGTCTGCCAGCTTGATTAAGATAACACGGATATCCTTTGCCATGGCAAGGAACATTTTTCTTAAGTTCTCTGCCTGAACCTCGACTTTATCCGCATCATAAGATAACTGACCCAGCTTTGTAACGCCATCCACCAGAAGGGCAATCTCTTCTGAGAACTCGGAAGCAATTTCCTCTACTGTCATGACGGTATCCTCTACGACATCATGAAGCAGTCCGGCTACGATAGTCTCTTTATCCAGCTCCAGCTCCGCTAAAATAATTGCCACACACAACGGATGAATGATATATGCTTCACCGGATTTTCGTACCTGTCCCTTATGTGCCGTATCCGCTGTCTTATATGCCTTTTCAATCAAAGAAATATCTGTCGATGGGTGATATTTCTTCACACTGGCAATCAGCTCCTGATACAGGCTCTCCGGACTGACGAATTCCTGCATGGTCTTTATGTTGTCATCCTTAGACACCACTTCATTTTCTAATTCTTCTAATTCTTCTGTTGTAATATCTGCCATAATTCACACCAACTTTTTTGCGTTTTATCCCACTTTTAACTATGATTTTTCATTATAATAAAAAATATATAAAAATGCAATCTTTTATACTTGCCATTTCCCCCCGGAAACCTTATACTTTATGGCTGAATGGCAGATTTTTTCTACCTCTTTAAGAAAGGAGTTTTCCCTTATGCATCCAGTTTTATTATTTTACAATTTAGAAAACAGCAAAGGCAGAACATTAAAAATGCTCTGCCTCCGGTTAAAAATAAAAATCCGTATTATCACCAAAGAACAATATAACCAGACTTTAGGTGCCCTCGCAGGGATTGATGGCTTCCCTTTGAAAGAAGAGGTCTATACCGGCGATGGTTTCACCGACGAAATGCTGGTATTCAAAGGCTTTGATAATGCTCTTTTAGACCGTTTCCTGGTGGAATTTAAAAAGCTTCATCTTACCAGAATCGGTCTGAAAGCCGTTCTCACGGAGCACAATATCAACTGGGATTCCATTGCACTTCATGAAGAACTCTTAGCGGAAGATAAGAAAATGCATGAAAATTAATCTTCTCCTGCAATTTCTATGGTGTATGCTGCCTGAAAGCATGCACCCTGCGCTAACGCATGTCCCCATTCCCTTTCTTCCAAACTTCCGTTAAAATCCTCTTTATCGCATCTTCCAAACCAAGGTTCAATGGCTGCATATGGTGCATTCTTCTTCTCTGCTGACCAGAGTCCAAATAACGGAGCTTCCGGGAAATACACATTTTTTCCTTGCCGGTATTCTTAATGTTCCATGTGATTTCCAGTCTGTTGCCATTCATATGATAGATTAATTCCATCTCATAAGTCTTTCCTGATAATGATAGACTCCGTCTTTTAAGCTTCCAACAATCGGAAACAGATTTGGTGCACTCCGTTTGTAATACTCCGGATTGCTGCACCACATGTACTCAATGTTACTTTTCTTTCCAAGCACAGATTTCAGTTCTGCCCCAAGAGACTCAACTTCCACCTTCATGCTCGCGTTTTCCATGGAATAACGCATATTCTCTCAACCTTTTTTCTCGTATTCTATGATCTGACATCACAGTATCCAGCACCTGATAAAATCGTCTGCTGTGATTTGCTTCTACCAGGTGTGCCAGTTCATGAGCAGCAACATATTCTGCGCATTCTAACGGAAGGTCTGCCAGTACTTTATTCAAAGTAATGGATGCCTTTGCCTTGCAGCAGCTCCCATAGCGGCTGGTCATGCTGCGGAATCTGACCGTTGGCATAGAAATATGATAAGCCTGAAACAGTTCATACTCCCTCAGCAGTATATCTCTTAAATACTGCTCTTTCTGCCGGTTCCACTCCAGTGCATCCACATCTATCCTCTGCTGATTTGCAAGCTTCTTTTGCATCATGCGGATCCACTCCGCCTTGCTCTGCACAAATGCATCCACTTTCTTTTTGCTCATGCGATAGGGCATCGTTACTGCTACTACGCCATTGGCTTTTACCCGGATGATAATATTCTTTACTTTTTTTGGTGTCAGTTCATATTGTATTGTATTCTCCATTTTATTATTATAGCTTTTTGGTCCCGGCACTGACAAGCCTTTTTCTTGTTTTCCTTTTGCTATTTCTGTCGTATCGTTTTATACTGTTACTCCGCCTCTGTCTCCGGGGCAGCCGCTGCTTTTTCCAGGGCATCATCAATGGCGTGAATCAGCACCATGGACGTATACTGGTTATCATCGGAATAGCTGAGATTATCCGTTGACTGATTTTCATATATCTGTTCTTTCAAATTATCCAGTGCCGGCTGCATCAACGGATACATTGCGGTTACAGTTTCATCGAGATTTACCAGCGAAATGGAATTGATTTTATTCTCATCCACCACAACCTCCACATCCACGGTTTTATCATTAAATATGATGGAAGACGTATATACCCCTGCCACATATTTCATGGTCTCCCGGCTCTCCTCATCTTTATCCGGAGAAAACATATAGACCAACAATAATACCAGTAATATTCCAAGTACCGCAAAAATTCCTGTGTAAATCAGTTCCTTCATATGAAGCACTACAATCTTTGTCTTTGCACTCAAGGGAGTCCTCCTGCTTTCTTGCTTATTGTATTTTATGTGAAAACTTTTCTAATATTACACTTGACAAACCCTTTTTCTTATAGTATAGTAAGTTTCGTGTTCAGCACAAATGCGATAGTGGCGTAGTTGGTAACGCGCGACCTTGCCAAGGTCGAGACCGCGGGTTCGAGCCCCGTCTATCGCTCTACTTTTAAGAAAGGACATCCGATTGGATGTCCTTTCTTTTTACTTTACAGGAAATTGCTTTCCTGTAAAGTAAAAAACGCTTCCGCATCCTGGAGGTCCCCACTGAATCAAAAATCCAGATTAATCCTAACACAGGATCCAGGTGCTTTCATTATTTATTATAGCAAATACAGGAAACTATATGTTATAATAAATAATGACTATATTTCGTCTCATGTAAATGAGGACAAAAAACAGGAGGTGTTTCAAATGAAAACGATACATAGAAAACATGGTATCGGACGACTAGTAAGCTTTGTGCTTGCATTTAGTATGATATTTGCAATGGTACCGGCTACCGTATTTGCAGATGATACGACCCAGACTATATATATCGGGGGAAATGAATTAACGGTTAAGACAAATGAAGCATCGTATTGGAAGTATAATGAGGGGACCGGCGAAATTAAGGCATGTTCCGAGGCAGAGGCAAACGTGGTGATAAATGCAGAGACGAAATATGACCCTGCATCGGCAATCGTTGTGAACCTGCGAAATGTAAAGATTTACAGCAATAGTGGAGGTGAATCGGAAGATTGTTTTAATTCAGGTATTTACTGTCCAAATACCTTCTTGGAGCTACGGATTAACGGAGACTGCAGCATTACCGGTGCCAGATATGGAGTATATGTAAACCAGATTCGTATTACACCGTTTGATACAGCAGCTAAGCTTACCATTACAGGGGACAACAATCGTGCTTCCATAGGGACTTATTTTACGGAGGCATGTGCCTTGTATTCGTCAGGATTAATTTGGTTTAATCCGGGTTGTGAGCATACGGATTTTTCTGTGATCTTGCGAAGTAGTACGAAAACTCTGAAGCAAGGAAAAGGAAAATTTTTTTATAACGGTTCAACAGCATCTATTCTTACCAGTCCCAATATGCTCGGCGGTAATGCGACAGAATATTTTCCGGATGAAAACGGCGACTTTAATCTTGGAGATACGAGTCAGGTGATGTATATGGAATATAAGGTTGGCTCGCGGGTGTTTGACCGTGCGGAGATTACCGGAGCAACGTTACAGTTTAATGACGGAGATGCTCCGGTATTTACGGCACAGGTTGCTGCCGGAGAAGAAGGCAAATATCTTATCGACTCTGAGCAATGGAGTGAGTTGGATGAAAACGGGAATAAGGTGAAGTGGTGTTCTTCAAATAAATATGATAATCCGCAGGATGAAAGTCAGTTGTTAAAAACCTTTGAAGCAGGAAAGACCTATTATTATTCTGTAAGAATTATACTTTCTATGATGACAGTTGACAGCTTTACAGAAAAGATGCCAGTAATTATTAACGGAGAATCCTTTCCGGTCACCAATACCCAACCAACATCCGGTAATTATATGACTGTTTATGCTACAAATATTAAGAGCATGACGTTACCGAGCAGACAAGTGCCGGAGGACATTAAGACGATTGACGTTACGAATGCGACACTTACCTATCATGCAGGAGATGCACCAAAAGCAACCGCAGCCTTAAGTGGTGAAAATGCCACCAAGTACAAGATTGTATATGAATACTGGGCGGAAATGGAAAAACAGAGCGACGGCACTGTGGTACCGGTAAGATTCTGGTATTCGGATGCAGCAGAAAATGCAAAACTGGCAGACGACCAAAAGATAACCGCCTTTAAAGAAGGCAAAAACTATATGTACTGCATTAATCTGGAGGCGGTCGATGGAAACTTCTTTGCAGATGTAGATACGGGACTGACTATGACCTTAAATGGGGAAACAGTTGATGCATCCAAAATAACAGTCGATGAGGGATGTGATTCCTTATATGCTATGGAACTTAAGACCATGCAGCCGACAGTAGCACAAAGTACTTATAATTTCCTGGAGGGAGAAAATGTTTCATGGACGCAGGGTGGAAACGGTACATTAAGATTCCGTGTAAACGGAGAAATCAGCAAGTTTACAGGAGTAAAGGTTGACGGTACTCTGGTTTCGGCTGATAATTACACAACACAGTCCGGTTCCACAATCATTACATTAAAGAGCAGTTACTTAAAAGACTTATCTGTCGGTACCCATAAGATAACAGTCATTTATACAGACGGCGAATGCAGTGCGGATTTTGAGATTAAACGGGCAACTGGCGGTACGACCACAGAGACAACTACGGAAGCAACTACTGAAGGCGGAAAGAGTAGCTCAGGAGCAGCCACGGCTACAGCTACGGCTACAGCTACAACGGAAAATACGACTGCTACAAACGCACCAAAGACAGGGGATGACAGCAATCCATTGGGTTGGATAGTATTGCTGGCAGCTGCCTGTGGCGGAATGGCAGTTGTTGTAAGGTATAAATCAAAATATCTAGAAAAAAAGATGTGAGCGTATTTCCAAGTGATGGATACCTTCTGGATTTCTGCTGTCTCCTTTACTTCAAAGGTTACATCACTAGCTGCCTTATATCCATATAGTGCAGATTTCTCTCTGAGCGTGTACTTTCCAACAGGAAGGCTCTCAATCATGTGAGCCTTCCTGCTGTTTCATCCTCTTCTTTCGATTCTTCAACTCTCTTCGCAAAGCTTTTCATATTCTAACTGCCAAGCTTCTGGTTCCGCCATTCATTGGCAGACATTCCTTCCTGCTTCTTAAATACACGGGAAAAATGTGCCAGATCCAGGAATCCTACTGCATCAGAAATATCCCCGATGCGAAGGGACGGATTCTCTAACAGCTTCTTGGCATGTTCAATTCGACAATGATTTAAAATATCAGAAAAACTCTGACCGGTATGACGGTTTAATAATTTACTCAAATGCCACTGGCTGACATAGGTTTTCTCTGCTACTTCACACAAGGTCAGCTTCTGATTATAATTGGATTCTATGTATTTTAGTGCATTCTTTACAATAAAACTGCTGGATGCACTTTCATGTGGCTGGGCTGCTGCATCATCCGAAGACGAAGCACCGCCGTTATTGCCGGTTGTGGCATAATTTGCATAATATTGTGGTGCTGTCGTATTAACAGGCAATTGGGAAAGAAATAAGAAATTTCTTTTTAATATTTGGATATTGAAGGACATCTGGATAATATGCACTGGAATACCAGCAGTTCTTAAATATCGGTTTTGCCTGATGGTAAACTGTCTTTCCGTTGCTTTGACGGGGGTACTGCACTGTCCGTCAACTACGGATGCAACATAAAATCTGCAAGGGGCACTAAGAATTTCGTTATAAATAGTATCCATTCCGGCAACCGGCGCAAATTCACATCCATGTTCAAATGCGCCTCGCTGGCACTTCCCTGTGCCAGCGTTGCCGGATAACAGACGAAATTCTAAGTGCCCCTAACAGACCTTATCATGCATCCGTAGTTGACGAACAATACAGTGCCTTTGTCAAACATTGGAAAGACTGTTTTAATAGTCAAAAGCAAAACCGATATTTTAGAATTGCGGTATTTCAGTGTAAAATCCAGATGTCCTTCGATATCCAAACTTTTTAAAATAAATATATTTTTCTTCCCAATTGCCTGTTATATCAGATATCAAAAAGGGACAGCAATTAAAATTGCTGTCCCTTCTATATTTTCGTATATCCTTATGATACTGACTTATAATGCCTTAATTCTCTCTAATGCTGCAACTGAATTCTCATATGTTCCGAATGCTGTCAGTCTGAAGTATCCTTCTCCGCTTGGTCCGAATCCGGATCCCGGTGTTCCTACTACATTGGCATTTTCTAAGAGGTAATCAAAGAAATCCCAGGATGTCATCTGCTCCGGTGTCTTTAACCAGATATATGGTGCATTTACACCACCGAATACTTCGAAGCCTGCTTCTTTCAGACCGGTTTTGATTACGCTTGCATTTTTCATGTAATATGCAACCTGTTCTTTTAACTGTGCTTTTCCAGCTTCGGAATATACTGCTTCACCGGCACGCTGTACGATATAAGGTGCGCCGTTGAATTTGGTGCCGTGACGTCTTGCCCACATATCATGTAAAGATACGCCATTGCATTTCAAATCCTTTGGTACTACAGTATATCCAAGACGTACTCCGGTAAATCCTGCATTCTTTGAGAAGCTCTTAATCTCGATTGCACAGGTCTGTGCACCTTCACATTCGTAAATCGTATGTGCCACATCTGCTTCTGAAATATATGCTTCATAAGCGCCATCATAAATGATCAATGCACCTTCTTTATTGGCATAATCAACCCATTCCTGTAACTGTGCTTTGGTAATGGTTGTTCCTGTCGGGTTATTTGGCAGGCACAGATAAATTACATCTGGTGTCTCCTTCGGGAATTCCGGCACGAAATTATTTTCCCTGGTACATGGCATATAAATTACATTGCTCCACATCTGGGTATCCGGGTTATATGTACCGGTTCTTCCAGCCATAACATTGGAATCCACATATACCGGGTATACCGGGTCACATACAGCAATTCTTACATCCGGTCCGAATAATTCCTGAATATTTCCAGAATCACTCTTTGCTCCATCGGATACGAAAATTTCATCTGCTTCGATTGCACATCCTCTTGCCTGATAATCATTTTTTACAATAGCATTACGCAGGAAATCATATCCCAAATCCGGTGCATATCCATGGAAGGTTGCAGGATCTGCCATCTCATCAACTGCCTTATGTAAAGCCTCAATAATTGCCGGAGCGATTGGCTGGGTGACATCCCCGATTCCAAGACGGATGATATTCTTATCCGGATTTGCCTGGGTAAATGCATTTACCTTTTTGGCAATGGTACTGAATAAATAGCTTCCTGGTAATTTCTGGTAGTTTTCATTAATCTGATACATAATATCTCCTTTTCTTCTCTCTAAATAATCTACTATATTTAACCTATTTTTCATACTTATGCATGCATAAGGCTCAAAATCATCTGTGCCGTCTCGATGAGTCCGGTTCCATTATCCATACTCCGTTTCTGGATATACCGGTGTGCTTCTTCTTCACTCATGTTATTCCGTACCATCAGAAGTTCTTTGGCATCCTGTAACATGCGTTTTTCCTCTTCGCTCCGTACCTTCGGTTCCATACGCCGTTTCTTACGCATTCTGGTAATAGTATAAGACATGGTCTCTACCGTCTGTATCAGTTCGTGCACCTTAAGCGGCATGGAAAGGCACATAATATCAGCAACTTCGTGCTCATTGCAGATATCCGGCGAAGCAACGAGAAGCATCTGAAATGTAGCAGGAATATATTCATGCAGTTCAGTATACATCATGTCCACAAATCTTGGACTGCAGACCAATATACCTCCATCTAACGAATTCGCATACTGCAATGCCTGAGCCCCTGTTGTGACTGCTGCATCTACATGAAATCCACTGCGCACAAGTATATTTTTTATACTTTTGGCGTTTTCTATCTTAGGGAATGCAACAATAACATTAATCAAGTTCTTATCTCCTGTAGCATTTTCTTACATCAACTAAATCTTATACAGATACTCATCAATCTCCCACTGTGTCACCTGGGCTCTGTAGTCCGCCCACTCAGCCTTCTTGGCTTCTGCATATTTCTCTGTAATATGTGGTCCTAAAACCCCTTTGATATAATCATCGTGTTCGAACTCTTCGATTGCTTCCATTAAATCTCCCGGAAGTGATTCAATACCCTTTTCCACTTTCCTGGAAAGTCTCATTTCAAATACATTTTCTCTTACCTCTTCCGGCGGCATAATCTTATTTTCAATTCCATCTAAGCCTGCTGCAAGGCATACTGCCAATGCCAGATATGGATTGGCTGCCGGATCCGGACATCTTAATTCCACCCTGGTTCCTGCTCCTCTGGATGCCGGAATACGAATCAGCGGACTGCGGTTCGTTGCAGACCATGCAATGTAAATCGGTGCTTCATAGCCCGGAACCAGTCTCTTATAAGAATTTATCAGTGGGTTGGTGATAGCGGACATACCTTTCATATGTTTCATTATTCCGCCAATAAAATAATATGCTTCTTTGCTCAAACCAAGTTCACCGGATGGGTCATCAAATATATTTTTTCCATTCCGGGAAAGTGACATATTAATATGCATGCCGGAACCGTTGATTCCATATTTTGGCTTTGGCATAAAGCTTGCAAATAAGCCATGACGCTTTGCAATGGTCTTAACTGCCAGTTTAAAAGTCATAATCTTATCGGCTGTTGCCAATGCTTCATCATAACGGAAATCAATTTCATGCTGTGCCGGTGCTACTTCATGATGGGATGCCTCGATTTCAAATCCCATATCCTCTAAGGTCAGCACCATATCACGTCTTGCATTTTCACCTAAGTCTACCGGTCCTAAGTCAAAGTATCCTGCTTTCTCATGGGAAATGGTTGTAGGCTGGCCATTGTCATCGGTATGGAATAAGAAGAATTCGCACTCCGGTCCTACATCAAAGGTATAGCCCATCTTTGCTGCATGTGCAATCTCTTTCCGCAATACATATCTTGGGTCTCCTTCGAAAGGTGTTCCGTCTGCACAATAAACATCACAGATAATTCTTGCAACTTTTCCCTGCTGTGGTCTCCATGGGAAAATAGTAAACGTATCTAAATCCGGGTAAAGATACATATCGGACTCCTCAATCCGGACAAAGCCTTCTATGGATGAGCCGTCAAACATACACTGATTATTCAATGCCTTCTCTAACTGACTTCGTGTGATTGCCACATTTTTTAAGGTTCCAAACATATCCGTAAACTGAAGCCGGATAAATTCCACATCTTCTTCATCTGCCATACGGATAATATCCTGTTTTGTATACTTCATACTGCCGCTCTCCTTTTCCTTATACTTGATTTATATACTGCAGAACCTCTTTATATGCCATTCTGCCGCCAAACAGGTCTAATGCACTGCCTATCGTCACATTAAGCCTGCCTTTTCCATGTTCTTTTAACTGCTTTAAATCTTCAAAACTGCCGACTCCTCCGGCATATGTAATTGGAATTCTGCCCCAGTCTCCCAACATTTCTGCCAGTGGGACTTCAATGCCGGATGCTTTTCCCTCTACATCTACTGCATGTACTAAAAATTCATCCGCATATTCCTTTAATTTATCTAATAACTCCGGCGTGATTTTCTCTTCGGTAAATTTCTGCCAGCGGTCTGTCACTATATAGTAGTCACCATCTTTTTTCCGGCAGCTCAAATCCAGAACCAGATGCTCCTTTCCTACTGCTGCAAGAATTTTCTCCAGATTATTATAATTTACTTTTCCATCCTTAAATACATAGGATGTCACAATTACATGACTGGCTCCTGCCTCGATAAATTCTTTGGCATTCTCTGCATGAATGCCGCCGCCAACCTGCATACCGCCCGGATATGTGTGAAGTGCAAGCAGTGCCTGACGTTTCGTTTCTTTATAATAAGAACTGTCTGCCGGATTCAGCAGAATGATATGTCCGCCACGAATCTTATCTTTTTTATAAAATTCTGCAAAATAAGCGGCATCCTGCTCCGCCACAAAATTCTCTTTTGCCTGATTTCCTTCATCCTTAAGACTTCCGCCCACAATCTGCTTGACCTTGCCATTATGGATGTCTATGCACGGTCGAAATTCCATCCTTTTTCCCCCTCTGTTTGAAAAAAGGACAACGTTCACCCTTGGTTGACCCCGTTGTCCGTCTAAAAGAATAACATATTTTTATATAAAATGGAATAGTTGTTTTAACAATTGACAGTATATTATTTTTTTGCTAGAATTGAGAAATTAAAGGCTTTATTATATTACACACTTTTTAATAAGAAAGAGAGGAAACGAGAAAATGGGTAAAATTATCGGTGAAGGAATTACATTTGATGATGTTTTGCTGGTTCCTGCATATTCGGAAGTTACTCCTAATATGATTGATCTTACCACTTACCTGACTAAGAAAATCAAATTGAACATTCCAATGATGAGTGCTGGAATGGACACAGTAACTGAACATCGCATGGCAATAGCTATGGCAAGACAGGGTGGTATCGGAATCATCCACAAAAATATGTCTATCGAGGCTCAGGCGGAGGAAGTGGACAAGGTAAAACGTTCCGAAAATGGAGTTATCACAGACCCATTTTTCTTATCCCCAGATCATACATTAGCTGACGCAGAAGATTTAATGCACAACTTCCGCATTTCCGGAGTTCCTATTACAGAAAACGGAAAATTAGTCGGCATCATCACCAATCGTGATTTGAAATTTGAAACAGATTATACAAAGAAAATTAAAGAAAGCATGACTTCCGAAGGTCTTATTACTGCTCCGGAAGGAATCACATTAGACGAAGCGAAAAAAATTCTCGCTAAGGCAAGAAAAGAAAAGCTTCCAATTGTTGATAAAGATTTTCACTTAAAAGGCCTTATCACAATCAAAGATATTGAAAAACAGATTAAATATCCATTATCCGCAAAGGATGACCAGGGCAGACTGCTTTGTGGTGCTGCTGTTGGTATTACTGCTAACATGATGGACCGTATCGATGCACTGGTAAAATCCCATGTCGATGTAATCGTTGTAGATTCCGCACATGGACATTCCTTAAATATCTTAAATGCAGTTAAGAAAATCAAAGCTGCTTATCCTGATCTTCAGGTTATCGCAGGTAACGTAGCAACCGGTGAAGCAACCAGGTCTTTAATTGAAGCTGGTGCTGATGCTGTTAAGGTTGGTATCGGACCTGGTTCTATCTGTACTACCCGTGTGGTTGCAGGTATCGGTGTTCCTCAGATTACTGCTGTCATGGATGCCTTTGCAGTTGCAAAAGAATATGGTATTCCAATCATCGCCGATGGTGGTATCAAGTACTCCGGAGACATGACCAAGGCTTTAGCTGCCGGTGGTAATGTATGTATGATGGGAAGTATGTTCGCAGGATGTGACGAAGCTCCTGGAACCTTCGAATTATATCAGGGAAGAAAATACAAAGTTTACCGTGGTATGGGTTCTCTTGCAGCTATGGAAAATGGAAGCAAAGACCGTTACTTCCAGGAAGGTGCTAAGAAACTTGTTCCGGAAGGTGTTGAAGGACGTGTGGCTTACAAGGGAAGTCTTGAAGATACCGTATTCCAGTTAATCGGTGGTATCCGTTCCGGTATGGGTTACTGCGGATGTCCTACTATTCCAGAATTACAGGAAAGAGGCCGTTTCGTTAAGATTACTGCTGCTTCCTTAAAGGAAAGTCATCCACATGACATTCATATCACAAAAGAAGCACCAAACTACAGTATTGATGACAAATAAGTTTTTCACCAAGAGAAACAATTTTATATGAGTCATCGTGGTACTCATATTATACAAAACAGGATTGAAAACTTTTCATTGAGTTTTCAATCCTGTTTTTGCATTTAAAAATCTTTATTCAAAACTATCTTGCTGTTTTTGCATTATTATTACCATTTCCATTGGTTCCGGTTGTTGCATCATCCACAGCATCTTTAATTCCGGTTCCGGCATCATCTACTGCATCATCCACACCATCTACAATATCTTCTGCACCATCTACTACTCCGTCTGTCACATCATTTACCACACCGTCGCCATTATCTCCATTGTTTGTGGTATTGTCACGATTATTCTTGTCATTTGTGTTATTCTTATTGTCTGTGTCATTCTTATTGGTAGTATTGTTACTTCCTGCTCCGTTTTCCGTGGTATTTTCCTCATTTCCATTTCTATTACCACAGGCTGCCATACTGCCAAAGAGGCACACTACCATCATGGTCAACACCAGTTTTCTTAATTTCTTCATGTTCAATATCTCCTTTTTATTGATTTCAAGTTTATTGTTTCCAACCTATCCTTTTCTATGCATCTTCTGTGTGGATTTTCTACTTTCTCATCTTTGGTTCAAATATCAGGGATGCCAGATAGGCAAATACCAATGCAGCAGAGATTCCTACCGCCGTTGCCGTAAATCCACCCATGAAGATTCCGATAAATCCATTGGTATCAACTGCTTCCTTAATTCCCTTAAACAGCGTATTGCCAAAGCCTAACAATGGCACCGATGCTCCCGCCCCTGCAAATTCCACGAAAGGCGGATATACACCAATTGCTCCCAAAACAGCTCCGGAACATACCAATAGCACCATAATCCGTCCCGGCTGCATTTTCGTCTTTTCCATTAAAATCTGGCAGAGGGCACATATCAGGCCTCCTACCCAGAATGCATTCACATAATCCATGTGTTCTTTTCCTTTCTTCCATCATTCTTATCAAAACTATTATTACTTTTTTATTATCTACCAGACTTTTGTTATGGCACATACTCAAGCATTACTCCATGGGCAATTCCCGGTACATTTTTCCCTTCGTTATAACTTACTGTGGAAAGCAATGCTCCGGTTGGCACAAATAACACCTTTTTCCATTCCCCTGAAATAATCTTCGGAAGATAATAGGCAGATAAAACAGAAGCACTGCAGCCACAGCCACTTCCACCGGCATCCGTATCCTGTTCTTTTGCATCAAAAATTTCGATTCCGCAATCTGAATGATTGTTCTCGATGTCATAGCCCTTTTTCTTTAGCAAATCAAATAGGATTTCCTGTCCGACAGTTCCTAAATCCCCTGTTATAATACGGTCATATTCTTCCGGCTTGCTTCCAAAATCCGTAAAATGTGCTGCTATGGTATCTGCTGCTGCCGGAGCCATCGCTGCTCCCATATTTAAGGAATCATGAATTCCATAGTCCACAATTTTTCCGGTGGTGATTCCACTGATTTTTACATGAGTCCGTTGGGTGGACAATACATAGGCACCACTTCCGGTAACCGTCCAGGTAGCCGACATGGGACGCTGATTCCCATATTCCAGCGGAAATCGGAACTGTTTCTCCGCGCTGGCAAAATGACTGGATGTAATCGTCAGGACATTTTCTGCAAATCCTGCCGCCACGCACATTGCTCCAAGTGACATGGATTCCCCTGCCGTAGAGCAGGCTCCATACACACCAAACAGCGGAATTTCAAAGTCGAGAAGTCCAAAGGATGTTGCTATAGTCTGACCCAACAGGTCTCCTGCAAAAATATAACGGATTTCTTCCGGCGTAAGCCCAGATTTTCCCAATGCCAGGGTTGCTGCTTCCTTCTGCAAGGTACTTTCTGCTTCCTCCCATGACTCACATCCAAATTTGTCATCATTTCCAATCACATCAAAATACTCTCCCAGTGGTCCTTCTCCTTCTTTCTTTCCGACCACTGATGCCGAATTTAAAATAAAAGGAGTCTTCGCAAAGCGAAGACTCTGTTTTCCCTTTACCTCAGACATGTCATCACTCCTTTTTGTGATTAGCATGTCCAGGTTCTGGCATTTTATGTATTTTTCAGAAATTTTTCATGTTTCTTTTCTTTACTTCTATCTACGGTTATGCTGTAATAAATCCATGGCAGCAATTAATTTCAACATTTTTCAATATTTCCATTGAACTTTTTGAGAAAGGAGAAACTGACATCTATAATAAACTATTATCTCATTATAAGAATCTTACGGAGCAAATCTCTGCCATTCAGGATGAACTTTCCACTCTGCCACCCGGCACTCTTTATTGTACCCACAATGGCAACTATACCAAGTGGTATCATCAACTTCTATCCCAACAGTTTTATATTCCCAAGAAAGAGAAAAATTTTGCTCAAGTCATGGCCCGGAAAAAATATTTAGAACTAAAACTGCAGTCCCTCTCTTTTGAGCGACAGACAATCCGCACCTGTATTGACACCCTTGCCTCACATCCTTCTAAAATTGAAACTCTTTTTCAAGAATCTTCTCCCTATTGTGAATTATTTCACACTGTCCTCCAACCCATTTCCACAGAATTAAATCAATGGATGAATGCTGATTTTGAATACAATATCAAATACCCGGAACAACGGATTCACAAATCTGCTTCCGGTCTGATGGTCCGTTCCAAATCAGAAGCACTGATTGCAACACTGCTCTCACATAACCGTATTCCTTTTCGTTATGAATGTGCACTGTGTTTAGGCGAAACTACCCTGCACCCTGATTTCACGCTTCGTCATCCTAAAACAGGAGCATTTTATTACTGGGAGCATTTTGGTCTGATGGATTTTCCTTCTTATCGAAAGAATGTCTTTTCCAAGCTTCAGCTTTACACCGCACATAACATTATCCCATCCATTCAATTAATTACTACTTATGAAACAAGTGAGCATCCCTTTGATTCTGCTTATGCCGAGCAATTAATTCATTACTATTTTGGGGATTAGCGGGAAGCTGACTTTGTGAATTTGTTTTTCTTCTCCTTTTGGGCAAAACTCTCTTGTTTCTCAACGATTTTGCCCAATTTACCGCGGGACACGGCTCCTCTTCCTTGGTGAAGTCTCTCTTTTCTACTTCTTTTGGGCAAAACACTCTTATTTCACAATGATTTTGCCCAATCTACCACCGAACACGGCTCCTCTTCCTTGGTGAAGTCTCTCTTTTCTACTTCTTTTGGGCAAAATTCTCTTGTTTCACAATGATTTTGCCCAATTTACCGCGGGACACGGCTCCTCTTCCTTGATAAAGTCTTGCTTTTCTACTTCTTTTGGGCAAAATTCTCTTGTTTTTGAACGATTTTGCCCAATTTACCTCGCTATCAGCTGATATATCCAGTATATGACCCCAAGTAGCCAGCTTGTAAAGATTCCATAAAGGATTACCGGACCCGCAATGGTAAAAATTTTGCAGCCAATACCAAAGACCTGACCTTCCTTTTTGAATTCGATGGCAGGAGCCGCCACTGAATTGGCAAATCCGGTAATTGGAACGAGGGCTCCTGCCCCGCCAAATTTTGCAATTGATGGATAAATATTAAGACCGGTAAGAATTACGCTCATGAGGACAAGGATCATACTGCACCAGCCGCCGGAAGTATCTTTATCCAGTCCTGCGTTCTGTGCAATATTTAAAATCACCTGGCCAATACAACAAATAATTCCGCCGGTCACAAATGCTTTTAACATTTTCAGGGCAAGATTATGCGTTGGTGTTACCTGCTTTACATATTCGTTATATGCCTGGTTTCTTTCCACAACATCCTGCTCCTGTACTGTTTTATTCAGATTTTCATTTTTTTGCCGCATATCTTTTTCTGATTCACTTTTTGCCATGCTAAAACCTTCCTAAATAATATAATATTTTTCTCTTAGTATGGCAAAAATTGTTTCTTTTATACATACACCGGCAGCTTCTTACGGATGCCCGGCAGTTCCTTATGAATGTCAGTCAACCAATATACGATTTAAGATTTCATCTTCTCTCACCAGACGCTTTGCTTCTTCCCGGTATTTTTCTTCGTGAAGGTAAGTGTGACGGAATGGCTTAATAGACGGTGCCAAATCAATTGCCGCAAGGAAATCGCTCTTTTTCATCTGAAGTGTTGCTGCAAAATCAAAAAATCCGGTCTCTTCCAATACGGTCTGTACCCGCACATATCTGTGATTGTGCACCTTGCTCATGATATAGGTTGCAATGCCGACCTGAATACCGTGTAACTGTGGTGCTTCCAATAATTTGTCCAGTGCGTGGGAAATCAAATGCTCGCTTCCACTGGTCGGTGCGCTGCTTCCGGCTATTTCATTGGCAATTCCACTCATGGCTAGAGAATCCACCAGTTCTTTTAAAAACAATTCATCCTTTATGCTCTGATATGGAGTCCGGACAAAACTGTTCACCGCTTTCTTCGCTATCATAACTGCAAAATCATTTACCGTGGAGTAACCACATTTTTCCTCATAAATCCAGTCATATAATGCTGTGATTTTTGAAATCATATCTCCGATACCGGAATAAATAAATTTCTCTGGTGCCGTGCGGATAATCTGCGTATCCACCACAATGCCATAAGCCAGTTTTGCCGGAACCGAAGTTCTCTTACCGTGCACCAAAAGGGATGCACTGGCACTGGAAAATCCATCACTGGAACTGGAGGTCGGAACGCTGATAAACGGAATGTTTCTTAAAAATGCGGCATATTTTCCAGCATCGATTACTTTTCCGCCACCAATTGAAATAACTGCCTGCGTTTTATTCGGCATGGAAAATGCAAGCGTTATAATATCATCGATATCAACGGTATCCAGTTCGCTATACTCCAACACTGTAATTTCTTCTTTTTTCAGTGATTCCATTACAGTCTCACCAAACATATCAATCAAACCATTTCCAAGAAAAATGACTACCTGCTTTAAGCCTTCTCCCTTTAAATAACTTCCCAGTTGATTTAACGTGCCATTTCCGACTTTCAGAATTGCCGGAACTGAAATTGCTTTTCCTGTCTGCATATTTATTTCTCCTCTTTTCTATCTCAACTTCTTAGATTTCTCAAACTTTTGAAATACTCTGACTCTTATTATATGTATTCTATGCCATAATATCAAGCTCGTCCTGCAGAACCTGTCACTGGCAGCTTCTTACGGATTCTTTGCGAAAAAAACGGCAGCCAGAAACCTGACTGCCGAATTATATTCCTTACTGTACCTTGAAGATACTTACTGATGTATCCAGATCCTCTGCATCCATCTGAAGCCGTTTTACCGCATCATTTAATACTTCTACTGCCTGTAACTGTTTCTCTGTACTACGGGCAAGTTCTTCAGATGCAGATTCTGTCTGGTTAGAGGTCGTTGAAATACTTTCGATGGCATTCATGGTATCTTCTTTTGCCTGTTCGATGCCACCCACACTCTGGGTAATCTTCTCAACATCCTCTGCCAGCTTGCTTACCTGCTGACTGATATTCTTAAATACATCAACGGTATTATTCAATGCTTCTGTCTGGAATGCAACGCTCTCGCCTGCAAGTCCAGCTGTCTCGATGGTAGCTGCCAGACGTTCCTGAATATGGTTGATAATCTCACCAATCTGATTACCCGCATTTCCGGACTGTTCTGCCAGTTTACGGATTTCTTCGGAAACTACCGCAAATCCTCTTCCTGCTTCACCGGCTCTCGCTGCCTCAATTGATGCATTTAATGACAAAAGATTGGTCTGTTCTGCAATCTCATTGATAGTTCCGATGATGCTGTTAATTGCAATAGATTCTTTGTTCAGTTCTCTGATTTCCCGGATGATAGTCTCTGTTACTTCCGTTGTACCCTGAACTTTTTCACCAAGGTTTGCTACGATAACCATACCATTTTCAATTGCTTCCTGGGCTTCCTGGGCAATTTCGCTGATTTCATCAGTATTCTCATGTACAACATTGATTCTTTCTGCCAGACCATTCATCTGCTCCAGACAGCTTTCCGTATCCTGTGCCTGCTGGGAAATACCACTGTTGATATAATCCACTGCTTCCGTGATATCCTTTGTTACTTCCAATAAAACTTCGGAGTTGGTTCCTACCTGGACTGCCGAATCAGAAACATGACCACTGACATTGGTCATCTTGAGAATCAGATCCTTCATACTGCCAATCATATTGGTAATGCTGGATGACAACACATTAAACTCATCCTTACGCTTCATGCTAATCTGTCCGGTCAAATCTCCATCGGAGGTCTTCTTTAAGACACGGTTGACCTTACGGATTGCTTTGGAAATTCCGCTTGCAAGAACGGAACCTACCACGATTGCAATAACTGCACATATTGCTACGGCAATTAACGTATATCTGAGAATCGCCTGTGCACCTGCCATAATCTCTTTCTGCGGAACCATGGCACATACCAGCATATTCGTACCTTCAATCCTGCTGTATGTAAACAGATAATCTGCGCCCTCATAAGACACTTCTTTAGAACCCTGCAGATTTTCTCCTGTTAATGCTTCCTGATAAAAGTCCGTATCTGTAAATTTTATATCACTATCTCCACTTAACACCTGGCTTCCATCCTCTAATACAAAGCCCTTGATGCTGTTATCACTAATCTGTGCATTGTCTAATATATCCTGGATAAAGCTTGTCTTAACATCAATGATGATATATCCAACAGATTTATTGCTATTATTCTTAAGAACGGTAACAAGAGATAATGCATACTCATCACTGTCATATCCGGTGACTTCATCAATGGCTGGGTGGCTGCTGATCCACATACTTCCCATGCCAATCTCAGACTCTACATTCTTTCCTTCTTCCGACTCAACAAACGCATTATATACATCTCCACGGATTGCACCCTTTTCACTGCATGCTGTTCCACTCTTCGCACAAACTATAATATGATCGATGAATTTGTCTGCAGTAGATTCATTGCTCAATGCAACCTTTGCATCCATCAGCATAGACTCTGACTTTACTTCTGAACCTGTATAATAACTTGTAATTGCAGAATTAATAGAAAGACGTGTTGCCATCAGTTCAATATTCTCAAAACCAAGTCCGAGATACTCTTCCAATGTACCAACACTGGTATTTGCAGAAGCCTCGTATGTACTATTCAAGGTAGTACTGCACTTTGAATAAATCATAAAACCGATGATAACAAACAGGACAACCGGAATCATAAATGCCCCGATTAATTTTACCTGAATGCCACGAAGCCCCATTCCCTTATCCTTCGCAGCCTTTCTACTGTTGCCTGTTTTCTTCGGCTGTGGCTTTCTTTCCGTCTGTTTTGCCGGTCTTTCCTTCTTAATCCGTTCTTTCTTCGGTTTTCTTACCTTTTCTTTCTTTAACTTTTCCTTTTTTGGCTTTACTTTCTTAAGCTTCTCTTTCTTTACTTCCAACTGCTTTCTTGTCTTCATCCGTATTACCCCGTTTTTCCAATTGTAAGCATATCTTTCTCCCCGCTGTTTCTGTCCGCTCTTTACGTCTTCATTTGCATGGAAACGTTACCATATGATTTGCTTTATTCTAGCATATTTTCGTTTGTTTTTCAACACCGGCTTATTACGAATTCTCGAAATTTACATTACGGCAGACTGTCTTGCGCCGTTTCTTTTTTTCCTCATACAGATATTCATCAGCATGCTTAAACATCTCAATAAAATCAATCTTCTTTTCACAGACAAATTCTACTACTCCAACTGAAATTCCAACATAATACGGTTTCATGGAATGTTCATTGTACTGTTCACATTTCTGGTGAATATTGTAAATGAGCTGTTCCTTCTCTTCCATCTCGCTATATCTTACAATGCCTGCAAATTCGTCCCCTCCGAATCTTCCCACATCTCCATACTGTCCAAAGACTTCTTTTACAATTCCTGCTGCTGTCCGAATCGCGCAGTCTCCTTCCGCATGGCCAAAATTATCATTGATTTCCTTTAAATGGTCAAGGTCAGCTATCATAAGACAGGCTTTTTTCCCTAAATTGTCCTGATTAAACCGGACCAGACTCTCCATCAGTCCCCTGCGGTTATAGATTCCTGTCAGTTCATCATAAATTGCAATAAAATTTAATACTTCATTCTTTTCCCGCAGCCGGTCACGATATTTTTTCTGTTTAATATTTGCTTCCAGAAAACGGAGAGATGTTCCAAGCTGCAATGCCAGTATATAATAAAAAGAAATCTCTTCCGGTTCAATCTCAAGCATCAATAGTCCGTACTGCCGCTTTCCATCAATTAATAGAAAGCTGATATAAGAGAAATGATCTTCACCGGAGCTGCAACAATCCGGTACACCAAAGCTTCCATCTATATATGGACGTTCCTTTTTCTCAAATACCTGAATATTTTCCCTGTATTGGTGCATAGTTAAATACATCCTTTGGGGCATCTTCCATTTCTGTCCCTTTTCGTAGGTAACCGGCTGCTCCAACAGATAAAGCAGGGAACTGCGTATACCCAGATGATAAAATACTTCTCCACTTTTCCGGTAGAAAGATTTCTCATTCTCTGCTTCCTGCATCAGGTCCCGGATCAGAAATGGGCCAAGCCACGATTTATGCTGAAAAAGCCTTAATTCATCAATAATATGAAGCAGCTCTGTTTTCTCATCTGCCTTTTCTTTCGCTCTTCGTGTTACTTTGCAGCCACAGGATTCCCGGATTATAAGTTCTGCATCCAACCGGACAGATTCCACCGGTCTGCCTGCACAGATATCTACTGCCTTTTCTACCGCTATCTGCCCCATTTTATAAGCATCCTGGGAGACAGTCGTCAATGGTGGATTACTATAACGCGCCCTCTCCACATCATCAAAACCAGTAATCAAAATGTCTTTTCCTATCCGGAGTCCATGGGCTTTGCATACACGATAACACGCCACTGTCATTTCATCATTAGCTGATATAATTGCTTCGGCATCCGGATTGTCCCTTAGCAGCTGTTCTACAAGATTATCCACGAATTCCGAATAATCTCCCACCGCCATCATTTCCGGCGTCACGGGCAGATGATGTTCTGCCATAACATTTAAAAATGCTGCTTTCCGCTCTATGGCATCCTGATTGTCTTCCGGTCCCCCAAGATAAACCAGATGCTTTAAATGATGTTCTATAATAAGATGCTCCACACATTTTTGCATACCACCATAGTTATCCACCATGACATAGATACCCCGTGGATCATCCGTCGCATCTTCTAACAGTACATATGGTATTCCCGCAAATTTATCCAAAAATGCCTGTTTATCTTCATTTTCCTGAAAAATGCAAAGAGAGCCATATGCAATAATCAATACATCTACTTTTGCTAATTTTGCATAATCATAGACGGTATTATACTGATAATCAAAATCCTCCAGTGCAAATTTCTGGTTGAAACGCACACTCTGCGTTCCCAGAAAATAAATCATATTAACATCCATCCCGCTTGCTGCTGCCCGAATCCCCCTCATCAGGTCCTTCGGATGTGCTGTATGCACATTTCCAATCAATACCCCAATTGTAAATTTCTTCCCCATAACATCGCTTCCTATTCCTGCCACAAACGCTGTTCTGTCTGTCCCTCCTGAAATAATTCACGCATTTGTTCATCTAGTTTATCATCCGGTTCGTAATCTTTTAACATCCGAATCAGATGCTGCTCCCGCACATCATCTGTCAAATAGTCTGCCAGCATCCGGTTGACCTCTTCAATTAACTGCTGTGGTTGTAAAATCTCTGTTGCCATATTTCCGGTCAGTTTGTATGCAAGACCTGCCGCATAATAGAATTCATAGTTTCCCATCATAATAGATGCCTGCAGATTACATTTGATTACAACACTCTGACGTGCAATTGACTGTATCATTTTTTCACTTCTTCCTTACGGATTTTTATATTTTCATTTTATAACATCCCGAGGAAAACATCAACCCTAGCCGCATATTGTCCTACAGACTTCTCCTGTAGATTCCCCTATCGTTTAAGGAATTGCCTGCCCTGTGATTCAGGAATCCGACAGCTGTCTTATGAAATAGAAAAGTGCCCCAGCCATTTTTCCAAATGCCATAAATAAAAGAATCACCTGCAATCCGGTCTTTACTTTAAGCCGCCGGAATATAACCGGAAAAGTCTTTAATATTTCAGCCAGTGCAACTGCTACACAGCCCACAAAGAAACCGGCACAGATACCGTATACTCCTAAGAAAATATGTCCCAATGGAATTCTCATTGTAAGAAAGACCGACAAAAGATTGCCTCCGATTCCACCCAGCACGATCATATTTTCATATAGATAAATCCTTCCTGCCGTCTTGGATTTACCAATCATCCGCGGGATGATATTAAGCATGATCAGGAATGCAAAGGTTCCACCTGCCACTGCTGCACCGGCAGTCAGTCCAACCAGGCCTAAGAAAATATGTCTAATCCACATCAATGGTCTTACCTCCACGTCCACAGTTGGCAATATAAGTATCATCTACATCTTTCTCATACTTACGCATTTCCACCTGAATCGGTGTCGGGTCATTGGTTATTTTACTGTTGCCAAAGTGATTAAAGAAAATGATAACACCAATCGGCAGACCAATACTGTAGCAGATTTCCAGTTCTGTAATCCCCGATGACTCCTTCCCCATCACCTGATAATAGAGTTTCTGGAAAAGCTCTGTCACTGAAATATCATTATTAAATGCCATAATCGTAAATGCTGCCCCGAAGAAAATCAGGATACATAAAATGCTGGTTTTGATAACCTCTGATGCTTTGCCCGGCTGTAGTTTGGGCTCATATTCTATGACGAAATCCGCTTCTCCTTCATTGGTAATATTTACATTCGGATACTGTGCCTGTATCATTTCAATTATTTTTAATGAAGTCATCACCTGAACATATTCTGTCTTTTTCGCCTTCTGTGGAAAGGAATAAATTTTCATCTGCTTCAACTGACGTATCATTGCTTCATCCGTTCCTGTCATCCTGGCAACATCCGATAACTTGACATGGCGGTCTTTGACCATGGAATTCTTTTCGATTTTAATATAAAGACTTGTCTGCTGACTACTCATGAAAATGGCATCCTTTCTACGAATTTTGTTACAAATGTTCCTTCGCCCTTCGTACTTTTATTTCCATTTTCATTGGTATAATAAAGAATGCCTCCTATCACGGCGATTATCACCAGTGAAAGGAGGCAGATACGATACGTTTTATATTTCATGCCATTCCTCCTTGCTTACTGCATTTTCCGGAATAGTATGTGTTACGATTCGTTTTTTATTCTTTTATTTTGTTTTTAAAGCATCTATCTGAACTTCCTTTCCATGTCCAAAAGCACCCTCCATTTGGCATACTTTTGCTGCAAACTTTGCAGCCTCTTTTATACTCTCTTTGATTGAAACATTATCATCTATACCTTTTTTCTTACGGTCAAGATAACCTACCATAAAAGTTGTAATAAGTGAGTCTCCTGCACCCATAGTATCTATTGCTTTTTCAATCGGATATGCCGGTTGCTCAAAAAACTCATTATTTGCATAAAGCATACAACCTTTTGCGCCTCTGGATGCACACACAATTTTCGGTCCATAAGAGGCTACTTTCTTAAGGTGTTTTTTTACTTCATCATCCGTTCCATCAAAGGAGCAAAATGCATATGTTACTAATGGTGCTATTTTTTCATAATATTCCGGTTCAGAATCATCCGAGAAATCAAAAGATAATGGAAGTTCGGCTGCTTTAATCTTTGGAAGCTGTGACTCCATATAACAGTAATTTCCACTGTGTACCAGATCAAATTCTGCAAGATATTCCAAGTCAAATTCATCCAGATCATAAATATGTCTGCTCCGGACTCCACCTTCATTATAATCTAAGAATACACGGTCACCATCTTCTAAGGTACATCTGGAATAACCATTTTCTCCCTCAATTTTCTTACACTTTACCAGTTCAATCTGTTCTTCCCTCAACGCAGAAATAACATGATCTGCATTTTTATCAGTACCAAAATAGCCCATATAGGCACACCTTTTTGCACCAAACATTTTGGCATACACAGCAAGATTTACACAATTTCCACCTGGATACTGTACATTCTCGTGAGTATAAATATCTACCACGTTATCCCCAAAGCCTACCACACTTACGTCATATTTCATACTGTTTCTCCTTTCGTCTAGTACTCTACAACTCCCATATACCGGCGCATATCCAATGGGTGTCCGCTCTTATTCTGAATTGCAGTACGGTATAACACGCTCATTTCATAGAACAATGGAGCATTAAAATAATCTACGCAGGAATCATCTATTGCATCCATTCCACAATCTGCTGCATCAATAATCTCATATTTTTCCGCATATTTATTTAAAAATACTTCTGCTCTTTCATCAATCATTCTTGTTTTTCCTACCGATTTTAAGAGGATATAAATATGGTCTTTATCTGTTACCTCAAATGGTCCATGGAAATATTCTGCGGAATCAAGATAACAGCAGTCCATCCACTGCATCTCCTGAAGAGAACAGATTGCAAATCCGTATGCCTGTGCATATGCAGAACCGGATGCCATAATATATAAAAATGGTGCATTATAATAATGTTCAGCAAAATTCCATGCCTTATTCTGAAACTTCTTTGTTGCATTACGGATAATTGCATCGCATTTAGTGATTCCATCCTTCATTCCTTCATAAAGTTTATACTCCGGCTCCTGTCTGTGAATCAACTCATTTATAATACTGTAATTTAATCCTAATGGTCTATCCTTCTGTAATGTTTCCGGCTCCCAATCATAGACAATTGCATGGAATTTTTCACTGTCGCAGGCACTGCCCGGTGTATGTGTATATGTAATTACAAATGCACCTTCCTTTACACCAAGTTCTGCTGCTTCTACCGTTTCTTTTGTATTTCCACCATGTGAACAGATAATGACAACAGAGTGTTTTCCAAGTTTCTTTGGAGGGGTTAAAACAAATTCTTTACTGGTAATCCACTCTGCTGTCATGGTGGATGATTCTCGGTTAATAAAGTAACATGAAGAATAAAGGTCAACCAGAGAGCCTCCACAGGCCACAAAATATACTTCACTGATTGTTCCATTTTCCTTTTCAATTATATCAACAAATTTTTCTACGTTAAATTCTGATGCATGCATTTTTAAATACCTTCTTTCTTAGTTATTTTTCTTAATCAGTTTTCTCATTAAAATTGTTATAGCCATACCAAGTACAGCAGTTCCCATCAGGAAGCCAAAAATCATTGGATAAGCATTATTTCCAAATTTATCCATCCACTTTCCAAAAATTATATAGTAAAAAGAATCTGGCAAATATCCGATAATAGATGCAATTCCAATTACAGTTCCTGCATATATCGGTTTAAATTTACATTCCTGTAATCCCGACCAGATTACTCCGTAAAGCATCATACCAATTGCACTTGGTAACAAAGAAACAATTGTTGCCAGTACCGGACTGATGTTGGATGGCATTATCAATACTCCACCATAAATCACAATTGTAATTCCAAATGCAGTAATATACCATTTTGTAGAAGATTTAAAAATCTTATCTACGATAATTCCACCAATCGGACATAAAAGGTTCATAAGATTACTTCTCACAATACTGATAAAAGATGAATGTACCAACGGTATACCAAGTACATCCGTCAGATATGGTGAAAAATAGGATACACTTGTATACAGACCATATGCACATAATACCATCAGTGAAAAGAGCCAGGTCATCGGATTCTTTAACGCTTCACCGACATATTTAATTTTAAATTCTTCATCAGAAGATTTTGTCTGTGTAATACTCTTTTCTTTAAAAAATATCATTGTCAGAATTAAAGCAACTGCTGTAAATGCTACCATTGCCCATACTGCAATACTAAAGGAAGTAGATGGGTCATCTGATAAACGGCTTACCTGTAAACATACTGCATTTAAAATTGCAGAAATAATACCTGATGCAGCATAATAAATTCCATAACACATTCCCTGCTCTTCTGCTGTGCCAACCTGACCTACTGCTTTGGTTATTGCTGCCCAGAATACAAAAATTGTAGACACACCAAGTCCAGCCCATAATACGCAGGCTACTGCAAAATTCATGGTAAGTGCATAAATAATTCCGATAACTACAGAACCCAGAATAGAGCCTACTAGACATTTTTTCACAGACCACTTATCAGCTAATATTCCACCGGGAATCAATGTAATCGTATTTGCTGCCGCATAAATTGTCATTAAAATTCCTGACTGGGTATTTGTAATTCCCATAGCTGCAATCTGCTGATCATAAAACACATATCTGATATAAGGGAAACAATACATAACTGCATTTACAAGTCCCAGAATAAAAAGTACCCATAACGTTTTTGCACTCAAATGTGCTTTTGTTTTGTCACTCATCGCAAAACCTCCTTTACCTATTCTCCATTTCTTTATAAACATCCTGTCCAGCACATATGGTTCTTAAAACATGTGCCTTTCGAATTTCTTCAATATCTGTTTTGAAAAGATTCCTGTCAAAAACTACTATATCAGCCTGCTTACCGCTTTCCAGCGTTCCTAATATATGTTCCTGTTCCATGGCATACTGGCTTCCAATTGTCCAGGTTTTTAACATTTCCGGTATTGTCAGACCATTTTCCGGCTGAACCGGTTCTTTTCCATCTGCGGCATAGGTTCCGCATCCATAATAAATTGCCTCAGGTATATCCGGTATTAACATCGGAAGATCCGTTGCACCACTTAAAATCACACCATGATCTGCCATTGAACGATAATTCATATAACGGCTCCGCCTGCTACCAAGTTTTTCATCATAGTCTTGTTTCCAATTTTCACAGGAATCCAACTTATAAACCTGTGTATAAATCTCACCAAAGACTCCAAGCTGTGCCATTTTTTCTTCGTCCACTGCACCCGTCAATTCCAAATCAGTAATTCCATGTCGATTCTTTAATCTTCCATTTTCCTTTTCACATTTATCATAAATCTGAAGAATTTTATGGAAGGAACCATCCCCTTCAGAATGCAATGTAAATCTGAATCCTTCACGGTCTGCTGTAAGTACATCTTCTTCTAATAATGCATAATCAATATTCTTTTGGCAACAATAATCTTTTCCCTCATATGGCTCCATCAGATCTGCCTCTTCTGAGACAATCAATCCATCTGTCATCTGATTATAACCGGAAAACCTTAAAAAATCAGAATGATATTTCTTCTTCATTTCTTTTCCATATGCTAAATCCATTTTCTTTCCTACTGGTTGTGACATAAAGGAAATCCGAAGGCTCAATTCTGCTTTCTGTTCCAATTCAGCCAATATATCTGTAAATCCATAAAAATTATCAAATCCCATTTCTTTTACAGATGTTATCCCATGGCTGTTTAACATAGACATATATGCCTTAAACTGTGGAATAATAAAATCTCTATCATTCAGATAAATTTTCATAATTTTATAAATTGCCTCTGAACTTCCGCATGTATCTGGTGTAAACCCAAACACTTCTTCTGCAACTTTGTTCATAGCACAATACCCATGTCCAGCAGTAAATAAAATAACCGGTCTTTTAACCTGTTCCAATTCACCTCCCTTATTTATTTTTTCTGCCAGCTCCGGTTGTAAATGATTTCCAAATAAAACGACCGTCTCCGGATTCATTTCCAGATTTTCTGATAACCGTTCAACTATTTGTTTCAGATTAACTGCTTCTGATAAATCCACACCAAGATAATCCACTACATATCCTGTGAAAAATGTATGGGTATCACCAAATCCCGGGCAAATGGTTCCCTCTCCATAGTCCACAACTTCAGTAGATTCACCCACCAGTTCATTTGGGATATCTCCACATCCGACTTCAAGAATCTGTTTTCCTTTTATTGCCACATATCCTGAATATGCCTCTTCTGAAACAGAATCAAAAATACAGGTTGATTGAAATATCTTGTCTGCTTCTTTTTGCATTTTTCCACCTCCTTTTGTTAAATTGATTATATCATAATATAACGTTATATTGCAATATTGTTTCTTTTTCTCAAATCACTTTCAGCATTCTCAACATTTTATTATCTATTTTTTATACTTTCCCTTTACTTTTTATTACTTTTTATACAATTTTTCACATAATCTTTTCAATATGATGTTTTTTAAATTCATATTGTTATGCAAAACATTATATGTTATTATAATGTTTGTGAGGTGATATTATTATGAAATTGAACACAGCAAGCGATATACCACTGTTTGAACAGTTAAAAAATGATTTACTCGAACAAATAAAAAAAGGAATTTATATTTCCGGTCAGCAAATCCCGACAGAAACTGAATTGTCTGAACTATATCATGTGAGCCGTATTACCATAAGGCGTGCAATTACTGAATTATGTAATGAAGGGGTCTTAATTAAGAAACAGGGAAAGGGAACCTTTGTAAAAGAGCGGAAAATTTTTCGTAAACTGGAACATACTCTCAGCTTTTCTGATGCATGCAAAACCAATCAAATGGAAGCTTCTACTATTGTAACAAAACGTGAAGTCATACCTTACGAACAATATCATTTGGATAATGCCAAACTTTTTGAGGGTGATTCTATTGTTTATATCCAGCGTATTCGATATGCAGATGCAACACCTATTATGATTGAGAACAATTATTATCCATGTCACAAATTTTCATTTTTGCTGACAGAACCTTTAGATAGCTCTCTGTATCAGCTATTTCGTGAAAAATATGATATCTGCATTGGTTGTTCACAGAATTCTTATATTGATGCAGTAAAAGCCTCAACGGAACAAGCCAATCTTCTTCATATTTCACCCGGTGACCCATTGTTTCTTTTTCATACAGAAATGTATGATATTCACAATGAGCTCATCCATGTTGGATATGAATATATCTGTGGCAGTAAATACCGTTTTTGTTATGACAATTCATAACTTCATTCTTATATTCAGCAAATTTCCAGCATACAAAATGCTCTGTTTTCTAATTACGAAAACAGAGCATTCCTCTTTTTATCTGAAGCAGATATTCTTTATTTATTTTTCATTGCAACCTGCAATGCCTTGGTAATTGCACTTCCTACCACGAAGCAGGCTGCTGCTTCAACCAGTCCGTTGACACCTACAAAGGCAATGACAAAACGGAATGGATTTAATCCGCCTGCCAGTGACTGTATGTAATCGGAGCTGAAGAAAAAGATTACCAGTGTTGACATGAAGAAAAAGGTATTTAAGATTGGTCCTGCCAGGTTGGCAATTAAAATCTTCCAGTTCTTCATCTTCGGGAATTTGGATAATCCCTTATAGATAAGTCCGGTCAACCAGCCCATCAGAATTCTTGATACTACACATACCACGAAGGTTCCAAATGGATTGATGCCAAGGAGTACTGCTCCAAAAGGACTCATTCCAAAGCACTGGATAAAGCTTGTGATTCCAAATACTGCTCCTAATACTGCTCCACCCAATGGTCCTAAAATAATGGCACCAATTGTAACTGGAACTACAATCAATGTAATTTCCAGACCAAGTGTCTTAATATAACCAAGTGGGGTAAAAGCCAGAATCAGAATGATTGCAACCAACAGAGCCATCTCAACGAGTTTCACTGTTCTGCTACTTCTATTCATAGTCTCTTCCTCTTTTCTGCATCTGTCTGCCGATGCCGCAATATTATTTGTCTGCCACACTGCCAAAACAGTTTCCTGCAAACCTTGTTTAGAATACCACTTTTTTCCACTGTATACAATGTATGTACCCAAAAAAATACCTGCGGTTTAACTACAGGCAACATACTTTGCAAATTTCCCGTCAGGTGCATAAAAAGGGCATCACACAAATCTTCCGGTTTGCATGACACCCTTTTATCACACATCTCAAATGAGACTCATCCAAGATGAAATATTACATCCGTAAACGGATTATTTTGCAGCCATTTCCTCTTTTAAAGCTTTTGTAAGAGCTGGAACGATCTTGTTTAAGTCTCCTACTAAACCGTAATCTGCAACGTCGAAGATTGGAGCATCTTCGTCTTTGTTGATTGCGATGATGAGATCAGAATCTTCCATACCAGCTACGTGCTGGATTGCTCCGGAAATACCGATTGCAAAGTAAATCTGAGGACGAACTGTCTTTCCTGTCTGACCTACCTGTAAGTCAACTGGAAGCCATCCATTCTCTACAACTGCACGGGAGCAGCTTACTGTTCCACCAAGAACTTCTGCTAAGTCCTCTAACAGTTTGAAGTTTTCTTTAGAACCAACTCCACGACCACCGGATACTAAGATCTTAGCGTCCATGATGTTTGCTGTATTCTTAACTTCTTTTACGATATCCATGATTTCAACATATCTGTTGTTTGGTGTAAATCCTGGATTGAACTCGATAACTTCTGCTTTTGCACCTTTGATTGGAGCAATTTTCTGCATAACGCCTGGACGTACAGTAGCCATCTGAGGACGGTTATCCGGACAAGCAATTGTTGCGATGGTATTTCCACCGAATGCAGGACGGGTCATCAGTAACTGATTGTGTTTCTGCTCCTGGTTTCCAACCGGATTGATTGGAAAATCACCAATCTCAAGAACAGTACAGTCAGCTGTCAGACCTGTTGCAACTCTTGCAGATACAGTAGGACCAAGGTCACGACCGATTGCTGTTGCACCAACTAACATAACTTCTGGTTTGAATTCGTTGATTACAGATGCTAATGCATGTGCATATGGCTCTGTTCTATAGTTCTTCAGTTCCGGATCATCTACTACGATAACTTTATCAGCGCCGTACTCAGCAAGCTGATCTGCAAGACCTTTCACATCAGAACCAATTAATACTGCAGTTACTTCTGTATTTAAATCTTTTGCAAGTTCTTTGCCCTTTCCAAGTAACTCAAAAGCAACACCATTTAATGTGTTGTCTACCTGCTGCGCAAAGACAAATACTCCTTTATACTCTTCTAAACCCATTTTATTCACCACTTTTCCTTATTTTTATTAGATGATATGTTTCTCTTTGAATTTGCCAATTAAGTAAGATACTGCTTCGTCGGTATCGAGAGCAACCTTCTCGCCTGCACCTTTACGAACTTTGTCAGATGCTTTTGCGATTTTGGTCGGTGAACCTTTCAGACCAAGGTTAGAATCATCTACGTCTTTAAGGTCAGCTCTGCCCCATACAGTTACTTCTTTGTCAAATGCATCGAAGATTCCGCCTGGAGTCATGTAACGCGGCTCGTTTAATTCAGATAATGCTGTCACTAAGCAAGGCATTTTTGCTTTTAATACATGATATCCATCTTCAAACTGACGCTCAACGATTACGCTGTCACCTTCTACTTTGATATCCTGTGCATAGGAAATAACCGGAAGTCCAAGATGCTCTGCGATCTGAGGACCAACCTGTGCGGTATCTCCATCGATAGCCTGACGGCCTGTGATAATTAAATCATAGTCAAGGTTTCTTAATGCACCAGCGATTGTAGTAGAAGTAGCCCAGGTATCTGCACCACCTAATACACGGTCTGTTACAAGGATTCCCTTGTCAGCGCCCATTGCCATTGCTTCACGAAGAACTTCATCAGCCTTTGGAAGTCCCATGGTAAGTACAGTAACTTCTGCACCGTACTGATCTTTTAATCTTAATGCTGCTTCCAGACCTGCTTTGTCATCTGGGTTCATGATAGTGAGCATTGCAGCTCTATCCAAAGTACCATCCGGATTAAATTTTACTCCGCCTTTTGTATCTGGTACCTGTTTTACACATACAACTATTTTCACGGTATATTCACTCCTTATATTTTTAATTTGTGTGCGCCATGATTTTTCGTTTAAAATCCTTTTGCGCCGATCTGTCAGAAACTATTTTAATAATGCGCCAGAAATAACCATTCTCTGAACTTCGCTTGTTCCTTCGTAGATCTCTGTAATCTTAGCATCACGCATCATACGCTCTACATCGTATTCTCTGATGTATCCGTATCCACCGAATAACTGAACTACTTCTGTAGTAACTGCCATTGCGGTTTCTGCTGCGAATAATTTTGCTTTTGCTGCTTCTACAGAATATACCTTCTGTGTTGCTTTAGCCATAGCAGCTTTGTAAACCAGCATCTGAGCTGCTTCAATTCTGGTTGCCATATCAGCAAGCTTGAACTGGGTATTCTGCTGCTGAGCGATAGAACGACCAAACTGTTTTCTTTCTTTGGTGTATGCAACTGCTCTGTCTAATGCACCTTCTGCAATACCAAGTGCCTGAGCTGCGATACCGATACGTCCGCCATCCAGAGTATGCATAGCGATTGGGAATCCTTTTCCTTCCGGTCCTAACAGATTTTCCTTTGGAATTCTGCAGTCTTCAAAGATTAACTCGTATGTAGATGATCCACGGATACCCATTTTCTTTTCTTTTGTTCCGAAGGAGAATCCAGGAGCTCCCTTGTCCACGATGAATGCAGAGAAGTTCTTCTTCTTTCTTCCTCTCTTATCTTCGGTAACACTTGTGATTGCGATTACAATATAAACGTCTGCAACTTTACCGTTTGTAATAAAGCATTTAGATCCGTTTAATACCCACTCATCACCATCTAATACAGCCTTGGTCTGTGCTCCCTGGGCATCTGTACCAGCACCAGGCTCTGTTAATGCGAATGCACCAAGCTTCTCACCTGTTGCAAGTGGCTTTACATATTTCTGTTTCTGCTCTTCTGTACCGTAAGTCATAATTGGGTCGATGCAAAGAGAAGTATGTGCAGATACGATAACACCTGTTGTACCACAAACTTTAGATAACTCTTCTACACACATAACATAGGTTAATGGGTCACATCCCTGTCCGCCGTACTCCTTTGGTACCGGAATTCCCATGAAACCAAATTTTGCCATTTTATCAACTGTTCCCTGTGGGAATACTTCTGTCTCATCAACTTCCTGAGCCAGAGGTTTTACTTCGTTTTCTGCGAAATCTCTGAACAGAGTTCTCGCCATTTCATGTTTCTTATCTAAACTGAAATCCATGTTCTGAAATCCTCCATAAATTTTATTTTACTGAGCGTCAACCGGGGTCTTTGTACGGTCAGCGTTGTATACATAGAATCCTTTTCCGCTCTTAGCGCCGAGGTTACCACCACGAACCATTTTACGGATTAATGGACATGCACGATATTTGCTGTCGCCTGTCTCGTTGTAAAGTACATCCATGATTGCAAGGCAGATGTCAAGACCAATGAAGTCACCTAACTCAAGAGGTCCCATTGGATGATTTGCGCCAAGCTTCATAGCTGCGTCGATACCTGCGATATCAGATACACCTTCCATTTTGATAAATGCAGCTTCGTTAATCATTGGGATTAAGATACGGTTTACTACGAAACCTGCAGCTTCATTTACCTGTACCGGAGTTTTTCCGATTTCTACAGAGATTTTCTTAATAGCTTCTACTGTTTCAGCAGGAGTATTTACACCAGCGATAACTTCGATTAATTTCATTCTGTCTGCCGGGTTGAAGAAATGCATACCTACCATTGGACGGGTAAGACCATTTCCGATTTCTGTAATAGAAAGACTGGATGTATTAGAAGCAAAGATACATTCTGGTTTAGCAATCTTATCAAGCTCCTGGAATGTTGTCTTCTTAACGCCCATATCTTCGAATGCTGCTTCTACGATTAAATCGCAGTCTGCGCAAAGATTCTCTTTTAAACCTGGTGTGATTTTAGCAAGGATTCCGTCAACAGTTTCCTGTGTCATTTTTCCTTTTTCTACCAGTCTTGCATATCCTTTTGCGATTTTCTCTTTTCCGCCATCAGCCCATTCCTGCTTGATGTCGCAAAGAGCTACTTCATATCCTTCTACCTGAGCAAATGCTTTTGCAATGCCCTGTCCCATGGTACCTGCACCAATAACGCCAACTTTCATGTTAGTCCTCCTTAAAAATTTATGTATTATATTTACCCGAAAACGAAAGCCTTCTGGGTTATAACTTGCAACGCAAGACCCGAGAAGCGTTTTGCACTTCCCGGGTATATTTACTTATTCAGAAAGAGTGAATTAGTATCTCTCAACGATTGTTGAGCAGCCCATTCCACCACCGATACACAGAGTAGCAAGACCTTTCTTAGCGTCTCTCTTCTGCATCTCATGAAGCAATGTAACTAAGATACGGCATCCAGATGCTCCAACAGGATGTCCAAGTGCGATTGCACCACCGTTTACGTTTACCTTAGACATATCAAATCCAAGATCTCTTGCAACTGCGATTGACTGAGCAGCGAATGCTTCGTTTGCCTCGATTAAGTCGAAATCATCGATAGACATTCCGGTTCTTGCAAGAACTTTCTTTGTAGAAGCAACAGGTCCAACACCCATGATTTCCGGCTCAACTCCGCCAAGTGCTCCTGCAACCCATGTAGCCATAGGTTTTACACCAAGCTCTTTTGCTTTTTCTTCGCTCATAACAACGATTGCTGCTGCGCCATCGTTGATACCGGAAGCGTTACCTGCAGTAACAAGTCCGCCCTCTTTACCAGAGCAGCATCTTAATTTGCTTAATGACTCAGCAGTTGTGCCTGGACGTGGTCCCTCATCTGTGTCAAACATAACAGTTTCTTTCTTAACCTTAACAGGTACAGGAACGATTTCGTCTTTGAATCTGCCTTCAGCAATTGCTTTTTCACATTTCTGCTGGCTGTTTGCTGAGAACTCGTCTAACTCTTCACGGGTAATTCCGTATTTGTCACATACGTTCTCTGCTGTAATCATCATATGATAATGATTAAATGCGTCTGTTAATGCATCATTTACCATGGTATCGATAATTGTTGCATTGTTCATACGATATCCAAAACGAGCTTTTGTCATAGCGTAAGGTGCCATAGACATGTTCTCCATACCACCTGCAACAACGATGTCTGCCTGACCAGCCATAATCATGTTTGCAGCTTCGTTTACACATTTCAAACCAGAACCACAAACTACGTTTAATGTAAATGCAGGAACCTCGATTGGTAAACCTGCTTTGATAGAAGCCTGACGTGCAACGTTCTGTCCCTGTGCTGCCTGGATTACACATCCCATCATTACTTCATCAACCTGTTCTGGTTTAACACCAGCTCTGTTTAATGCTTCTTTGATTACGATTGCGCCTAAATCTGCGGCTGGAGTATTGCTTAAAGCTCCTCCCATTTTACCGATTGCGGTACGACATGCGCCTGCTAAAACTACTTTCTGTGCCATTTTCTCGTCTCCTTCTGAATTAAATTTGCCTTTTACTATTGTTATTTTTTTAACAATCTTTTGTAAAAAAAATAAAAGAAAGCCTTTCCGGCTCTTTCCCGACAATCTGATGTTATCATAGAAAGGGGATTTTTGCAAGTGAAACTTGCTTTATTGAGCCGGATTTTCAGCTTTCCTTAATAAAATACATGGTTTCCGATTACAGTTCCATTAATCAGTCCGTTGTTTCTGCGGAAATATAAGCAGTTTAAGGTTCTTGTGCCTGCTAACACTTCTGTTGCAGCCTGCACACAGGACGCATCTGCCCCGGATGAAAGCACTACTGCGAAACGACCGCTGGCTACCGGTGAGAACTGCCCGCTCTGATAGATGACACCTACCACGGTATCCGGGAAATAACTGCTGTCCACACGGTTCATGACCACGCTTCCAACGGCAAGCTTCCCTTCATAGCTTTCGCCGCCTGCTTCGCACTGGATCAGTGCTGCCAGCATGGCAACATCACTGGCATTCACTGTCCCCCCACCGGAAGCATCGCTTCCTGTGGTATTATCCCCGGTGGATGTCCCATCCGGATTTACATTATTATCTGAAGCATCTGGCTGCTGACTGTTAATAAGTTCCTCTTCCTGACGCCTAATCTCCTCCTGACGGGCAGCATCTTCTTTCGCCTTCTGTGCCTCTAATTCTTCCTCATAGGCTTTCTGTCTTGCGATTTCCGCATCTGTGTCTGCTATTTCCGTCTCTGCATCTGCAACATCCGACTTTGCTGCGCTTATTTTTTCCTGCTGGGCTGCCACCAGACTGTCTGCCTTGCTCTTCTGCTCCTGCTTCGTCTGTTCTGCCGCAAGCAGTTCTTCTTTTGCCGTCTCTAAATCTTCCTTCTGCTGTTTTAATTCAGCCAGTGTATCCTGATAATCAGAAAGCTCCTGCCTGTCATAATCATAAATAGATTTGGCATATTCCATCCGGTTTAAAAAATCCGAAAAGGAGCTTGCTCCAAGCAGCAGCTCCAGGTAAGACTGATTACCATTTTCGTACATATATTGTACTCTTTTCTTCATGGCTTCGTACTGGCTCTCAGAACGTGTTGTCAGCTCTGCAATCCGGCTTTCTGCTGCTTCAATCTCCACATTTTTCGCCGCAATTTCATCCTGGGTATCCGCCAGTTCGTTGCTGATTTCCTGCAATCCATTATTTAATTCCGTCAGTTCATCGGAAAGATTTATCTGATATTCTTTCAAGGAATCAAGCTGCGACTGCTGTTCCTCTCTCTGACGTTCCAGTTCTTCCACGCTGCTTCCGGTGTCCTTAGATGCCAGATCCACTCTTTCCTTGGTGCCGGTGTCTGCCTGCACCGTCATCTGTATCAGCAGAAACAGTATCAGCAATGCGGAAAACATACGTTGTTTACTGTTTTTCTTCATATCTTTATCCTCTTTTATGGATTTATCACGCCTCTTGTTTTCTTCCTTTATTATAGACGGCTTTCTTATGAAAATGCAACGAAAAACTACACTTCTTTTTCAATCCCAAGATTGTTTTTCCTCTCTGCTTGTGCTATATTTGAACTAGGAATTTTAACGGAGAAAAACATATTTTGTAAGGAGGTAACCGCTATGCTATTTATACGGACAGATGACTTAAAACCCGGCATGCGTCTTGCTAAACCTATCTATAATAAATTGGGCGTCATGCTTTATGACCGCGACACCAGACTGACCCGGCAGGGTATCGAAAGTATCCGGAATTTCGAGCTGATTGGTATTTATATTCTGGAGCCTGCCGAACCGGTTCCGCCATTATCCGACGAGGATATTGCTTTCGAACAGTTCCAGACCATTTCCATGTTCCAGCTTCGCGACTGCATGGATATGATTCGTAAAGGCAGACAGCCGGACAAGCTTCCAACGCTGGTCTCTTCGATTCTGTCCCAGTATGGCCGTCTTGACCACAAGCTGAACTTTGCGCAGAATTTAAGAAGCTCTGCGGATTATGTATACAAGCATTCCATCAGCGTTGCTATTCTGGTCGCCATGCTGACTCACCAGTTAAATATGCCGGATGATTTTCAGCAGACCTGTGTAACGGCTGCTCTGCTCTATGATTTTGGCTGGCTTTTAGTTCCGACCGAGCTTGCTGAAAAAACGGATCCTTTAACAGAAGAAGACGAAAAGAAAATCCTTGCCTGCCGTATCAAGAGCTTAGATTATCTGAATCCGCAGACTCACAGTATAAAGTTATCACCGGATGCTTTAAAAATCATTACCCAGTTTATTACACTCTCCGCTCCAGAAGAGGCTGCTGACCCATCCAAGATTTTCCGCAGCAGCGGCACAAAGCTTTTACAGGTTGCAGATGCCTTTGACCGGATGACCGCCATGAGCCTAACCAATGAGCCGATTTCCGAAATCGTTGCCATGAAATATTTGCAGGAGTTTCCGGAAAAATATGATACAAAGATTGTCCGTGCACTTTCTCTTTGCATCCACATTCTTCCAAGAGGTGCCTGTGTAGATTTATCCAATGGCGAAAAGGCGATGATTCTTGAAGATAACCCTGAGGATTATTCCAAACCGCTTATCTTACAGTTTACCAATAATGAAATCTTTGATTTGCGTGATCCGCACATCTATGACATTATCCAGATTCAGGATATCATGAAGACCATGGATAACCGGATTGCCATTGACGAAAATACTTTAAAGCATTTTACCTCAGACAAATATATCAAAGATGTAGCCGACCGGTTCCGCAAGCGCCAGAATCAGGCTGCCGCAACAGCCGCTGCCGAGCCGGCACCAAAGAAAAAGGCTGCAAGAAAGAAGCTGGTGTAGGATTATCAATACAGAATAGCCCACATATGTTCAATCCAAGAAAACCTTGAACATATGTGGGTTTCTTTTAAATGGGACAGCTATTATTTAATATTTAAATTCTTCATATAACATTCTGTCTAAGCTATGTTCAGTCAAAAAGAAGAAGATCATATCGCAAAACAGTCTCAAATTATCTTTCTCGACTACATAACTTAAAGAGTTTAAAATTCCCTTTTCTCCCTCAACCTCATACTTTATCTTTCTTTCCTGAATTTCATCTTCAAATCCACATATTCCCATCGGAACAACAACATTATACCCTTTATAATTAACATAAACTCTACATTTATTTTCTTCATATTGAACTTTCAATGAACATAAGTCGTTTTCCCAAATATCAAATTTTTCTTTCTTTTGGATTCTCCACATTTCATTTTCTCCACGGAAATTTTATCTTTTATAATGAACCAAATCATATGGATAATATGGCACATTCTTTAAATTACTGTCATCTAAATTTAATATTTTTGCAATAGCTCCTGCTTCAAAACTCCAGTAACCATAATATATATTCTGGTCACTTTTATGAGCCTCATAACACTCGTATTCTTTATTATACCAGTCCTCTTTCAAATATTTCTCCAATAAATCTGATTTATCTCTTTCTTTAACTAACTCTTTCATTATTTGAAATATGTCTGGTCTTACTTCTCCGCCATTTACTTTTTGGGTTAATTTTAAAATCCTGGCTGTATCTTCCGCTATGAATTCGTCGAGATATTGTTCACTTTTAATATAATCTCTCATTCCCTGATTTTCTCCATTTGGTATACACCACTGTATCATTAGATAACTTTATTTTCCATTAATGCTTTTTCTATTCGCTGCACCTTTTTCGCATCATCCAGAGTTTTCCACGCATGATGTGTCACATTGGGCATCTCCACACAAATAATTTTTTCCGGCTCAGCCATTAAATCTTCAAAATCATCCGCGGCGCAATAGATGCATTTTTTATGGTTCATTGCAAAGTCAATCTCACTTTCCTGTATCCTGTCACAAGTCATGCCAAGTATATGATTAATTATATTTTGCAATTTTTCTTCTGAAAATTCTTTTTGATGCAAATTTAAAATGGATTTCACTTTATCAATAAAATCATTATAAACATCATCTTTCAACAAATTAATATATGCATAACTCATACCGTTATGAAATAGCACTAATCTCTCACCATATGAAAAATCTGATAAATAATAAAATTCATTAATTTTCCCACAATTTGTGCATTTAGCAGCTTCTCTTCTTACTTTTATTTTCATATTCATCCTATAAAATATTTTTTTGCTTTATCACCAATTTGCTCGATACTTTTCATTTAAAACAGAATCCATATGATTATCAACCAAAAAGAAATATATTTCATCTAAAAACTTTTCTTTATCCTCTTTTTTAATAACAAAATGTTTATCAAATCGGTCGTTGCCTTCCATACGAACATCTTCTATTGATGCTAACTTTAAATCTTCTCCAAGCTCCCATACCAACATAGGTATTGTCAAATTAAATCCCTTATAGTTGATATATATTTCATCATTCTCCATCAATTCAAAAACTTTTATCTTTAAATCAATGTCTCTGTTTACATATATCACATAATTCTCTTCCGTTAATTTATCCCACAACATATAAAACGCCTTTTATATCCTCTAATCCCGATTACATACTATTGCTTTTATAGTGAACCAAATCATATGGATAATATGGCACATTCTTTAAATTACTGTCATCTAAATTTAATATTTTTGCAATAGCTCCTGCTTCAAAACTCCAGTAACCGTAATACAATTTTTCTTTTGCTTTATGAATATCGTACCATCCCATATTTTTATGTCCCACATACCAATATTTTTCCAAATATTCTTTTAATTTTTCAACTGCTTTTTCTTTATTTGCAACAATATCCGTCAACTTATCATATGGGAAGCCAAAGGAATAGTCTCCTTCCAGTTGTTCTATGCTTCCATGCATTTTGTAATTAATAAGAAATTCCAATAAGGCATCTTTCAGATTATATTGAGTTACCAAATCCGACAATATACCAAACTTTTCTCTACTTACATCGAATAAAATTGCAAGTGCCATCATCCACAGCATATCAATATAGCTAGAATTACCATTCCAATACAATGGCATATCATTTAATAACTGCATAAAATCATTTTCTAACTTTTCTACGTCTTCACCGGCAGAATATCTTGCAATAAGTAATTCAAATTGTATCGCATCTATCTTTCTTTTTACGGAATAAATTCTATCTTCTCTTACCTCATTATTTTTTAATTTATTTTGAAATTTTCTTATTCGCTCTGTCTCTTCCAGAATATATTCCGTAAAATATTGTTCATTCATTACTGTATCACGCAATGTCTGTTTCTCCTTAGTAGTGCTTCTTTCATATCATCGCCAACGATGCACTTTTAAGAATTTATCCGGAATTCTTAACTTCAGTTCTCTTTCTAATTCTTTAAAAAAGACATCAAAATCAGCTTCTTCCCACCATTGTTGTGAGTTACTTAATGCCACTGTTCTTTCTCCATATAAAATGCAACATCCAAATCTTCCTCTTTCATAATTCAACCTTATTGGAAAATAATCATATGCTGTAAATTCCACGCTGAATGCTCGGTTATTCGCATCATCATATACGTCCAAAATGCAAAAATCTTTAACCTTATCTCCCATTTTTTCTTTTGCCATTTTAGTAAAATTAATTGCCATTGTCTGTGTCTCATTAAATCCCATACCAATACCCTCCGTTTTATTATCCATTCCTATTCTCCTATCAAATTTTTACCGTTTTCATCCATCCAATATCTCTGTTTTTCTGGTATTTCTTCTGTAAAATCCTGATACTTTCCTATCCAGCCATCTGGAACAAACGCTTCAAAAGATTCCGGTTCAGCATAATACGATATAAATACCCGATTTTCAAAATCTATTAAAATAGATGGATTATATGCTAATTTATCATTATAATCAGATTCCTTCATTAACATTTTCTTTAATTCTTCGGCTGTAATTTTATATTCTTTTATATTATCCAAAAATTGTGTTTTCGACAATTCATTTACTACTTTTATGCCAAATCTGGAATCATCATCAAAAGTATCATTATAGCCTTTCTTACGATATGCTTCTTCTAACTTAGGATAATCTAAAAAGCAATAATCTTTGTCTAAAATATACCACTCTATACAACCGCACGATTTTATTGCTACTATAATATTTTCTGCATATATTGGTTTCATAATATATCTCCTTAGAGACCTGCTATTCTATTTTTATTGCCTTATATCATTTGGGATTATCACCGGAGAATTCCGGTATCTATGAATTGTCCTATCTGATTATTTCATATCATTTTCCATAGCTCAGTACTCCCGCTGATTCTTCAGCAACTACCTATCAGATTAACCATTTTACATTTCTTTGTCAATTGTCATTTTTATTCAAATTATGTTTCCGCTTTTGTATATATTATATAAACGCTGCCTGCGCCTGCTACCGGCAGCTTCTTACAGATGCCTGACAGCAAAAATTTCAGCCCCATGTGTTCCACTCGAAACACATGAGGCTGTTTTTTTACGCGAGTAGCGAGAAAAATCGCATGCTTGCATGCAGATTTGGCGAACACCGCGATAACTCGAGAAACTCGCAAAGCGTGTTTCTCGTAGTTACTCTTAAATATTCTTCACGGTTGCAATATCTACCAGAGTAAGCTCTGACTGGGCATTCTCCAAGCTGGTTGCCAGTGCATTGGCTGTATCCATTGCCGTGATACAGTATACGCCGGTCTCAATTGCATTACGGCGAATTAGGAATCCGTCACGGTTCTTATCACCATTTCCCTGGGTAGGAGTGTCGATGACAAGGTCAATCTTATGTCCTAAGATTAAGTCCATAACGTTTGGTGACTCCTGGGTAATCTTATTGACACGCAGTGCATCTACGCCATGCTCCTGTAAATATTTTGCAGTACTTCTGGTTGCATAAATCTTGTAGCCTAAGGCTGCAAAACGTTTTGCTACGCCGACTGCTTCCGGCTTGTCCGCATCTTTTACCGTCATAATCATCTGCTTATATTTCGGAAGCTGAACACCTGCTCCTAAGAAAGCTTTATATAAAGCTTCATCAAAGGTCTTGGCAATTCCTAAGCATTCTCCGGTGGACTTCATTTCCGGTCCAAGGCTGATTTCTGCTCCACGCAGTTTCTCGAAGGAGAATACCGGCATCTTGATTGCGATATAATCTGCGGTTGGTGCAAGTCCCGGTGTGTAGCCCATTCCTTTGATGGTATTTCCAATGATAACCTTGGTTGCCAGGTCTACGATTGGGATACCGGTAACTTTACTGATATATGGTACCGTTCTTGAAGAACGTGGATTTACTTCGATGACATATACCTGCTCGTCCATTACGATAAACTGGATGTTAATCAGTCCTACTACATGTAATGCCTGAGCCAAACGCTTGGTATATTCTACCAGCATTTCTCTTACTTCATCACTGATGGTCGGTGCCGGATATACGGAAATACTGTCTCCGGAATGTACTCCGGTACGCTCGATATGCTCCATGATACCTGGAATTAAAATATCTGTACCATCGCATACGGCATCTACTTCGATTTCCTTACCCATCAGGTATTTATCAACCAGAATCGGGTGATCCTGAGCAATACGGTTGATGATTCCGATAAATTCTTCAATCTCTTCATCATTGTATGCAATCTTCATACCCTGTCCGCCCAATACATAGGAAGGACGAACCAGTACCGGGTAACCCAGACGGTGTGCAACTTCTTTGGCTTCTTCTGCGGTAAATACAGTTCCGCCTGCTGCTCTTGGGATTCCGGTCTTCTCTAAGATTTCATCAAAGAGCTCTCTGTCCTCGGCAGCATCTACATCTTCTGCCTTGGTTCCAAGAATCTTGACACCCATCTTCATTAAGCTTTCGGTCAGCTTGATTGCGGTCTGTCCACCGAACTGAACTACAGCTCCGTCCGGTTTTTCTAATTTTACAATTGCCTCAACATCTTCCGGTGTCAGCGGCTCAAAATACAGTTTATCTGCAATATCAAAGTCTGTTGATACGGTCTCCGGGTTGTTATTTACGATAACTGTCTCCCAGCCTTCCTTGGCAAAAGCCCAGGTGCTGTGTACAGAACAGTAGTCGAACTCGATACCCTGTCCGATACGGATTGGACCGGAACCTAATACCAGAACTTTCTTCTTCGGTGTTGTCTCTTCTGCTTCGTTTTCACTGCCAAATACGGAATAGTAATATGGAGTGGATGCTTCAAACTCTGCTGCACAGGTATCAACCATCTTAAAGGCTGCTACGATACCATTTTCGTAACGCATGTCATGAATTTCTTTTTCACTCTTTCCGGTAAGTTCTGCAATGACTTTATCCGGGAATTCCATACGTTTTGCTTCTTTTAAAAGCTCTACGGTAAGTGGTTTTGTCTTTAAATCCTGCTCCATCTCAACTAAGATAGCCAGTTTGTCAATAAACCATTTATCAATCTTTGTAATCTCATGAATTTTATCATAAGATACGCCACGGCGCAGTGCTTCTGCAATAACCCAGATTCTGCGGTCATCTACTACATGTAACTGCTCCTGTAATTCCTCATCAGAAAGCTTGCTGAAGTCATAGGATAAAAGACTGTCTACATGCTGCTCTAAGGAACGGATTGCTTTCATCAGGGCACCTTCAAAGTTATTGCAGATACTCATAACTTCTCCGGTTGCTTTCATCTGTGTTGTTAACGTACGTTTTGCAGTGATGAATTTATCAAATGGAAGTCTTGGGATTTTTACTACGCAGTAGTCTAACATCGGCTCAAAACTTGCATATGTCTTTCCGGTAATTGCATTCTTGATTTCATCTAAGGTATAGCCCAGTGCAATCTTTGCAGCAACTTTTGCAATCGGATATCCGGTTGCTTTGGATGCTAATGCAGAAGAACGGGATACACGAGGATTAACCTCGATAACACAATATTCGAAGGTTTCCGGATGCAGTGCATACTGTACGTTACATCCACCGGTAATATTTAATTCGGAAATGATATTAAGTGCAGAAGTACGCAGCATCTGGTACTCTTTATCACCTAATGTCTGGGAAGGTGCTACTACGATAGAGTCTCCGGTATGTACACCAACCGGGTCAATGTTTTCCATATTACATACAGTAATACAGTTTCCATTGGCATCACGCATTACTTCGTACTCGATTTCCTTCCAGCCTGCGATACAACGTTCTACCAGTACTTCTCCGACACGGCTCAGACGAAGTCCGTTGGATAAGATGTCGATAAGCTCTGTCTCATTATGTGCGATTCCGCCGCCGCTTCCTCCTAAGGTATAAGCAGGACGAAGTACAACCGGATATCCGATGGTATTGGTAAATTTAATACCATCTTCCACATTGTGTACTACCTGGGATGGTGCACACGGCTCACCGATTTTTTCCATGGTATCTTTAAATGCCTGACGGTCTTCTGCCTTGAAAATTGTCTCAGCAGTTGTACCAATCAGTTTGACACCCTGTTTCTCTAAGAATCCGGATTCTGCCAGCTCCATACCAAGGTTTAAGCCAGCCTGTCCACCCAGAGTAGGAAGGACGCTGTCCGGTTTTTCTTTTATGATAATCTGCTCTAATACTTTTGCAGTTAATGGCTCGATATAAACTTCATCTGCAATATCCTTATCCGTCATAATGGTAGCAGGATTGGAGTTTACCAGAACAACTTCGATTCCTTCTTCTTTTAAAGAACGACATGCCTGTGTTCCTGCATAGTCAAACTCTGCAGCCTGTCCAATGACAATCGGACCTGAACCAATTACTAATACTTTTTTAATATCTTTATTCTTAGGCATTATTTCGTTCCTCCCATCATCTCAATAAAACGGTCAAAAAGGTAAGCAGAATCCTGTGGTCCCGGACATGCTTCCGGATGGAACTGTACGGTAAAAATGTTCTTTCCGACATACTCTAATCCTTCGTTGGTTCCATCGTTTACATTTACAAATGCCGGTTTTGCAATTTTCTCATCCAGTGTATTGGTATCTACTGCATAACCATGGTTCTGGCTGGAAATGTATACACGGTTGGTCTTTAAATCCTTAACCGGATGATTTCCTCCACGATGACCATATTTCAAATGATATGTGTCCGCACCGGTTGCAAGTGCCATCAGCTGATGTCCCAAGCAGATTGCAAAAATCGGTGTGTCGGATTCATATAATTTACGAATCTCTGCAATAATCTCCTTGCACTCCTTCGGGTCTCCAGGTCCATTACTTAACATGATTCCGTCCGGATTCGTGCTTAAAATTTCTTCTGCTGTGGTGTGTGCCGGATAAACGGTAACTTCACAGCCTCTTTTATTTAATGACTGGGCGATGTTTCTCTTAGCACCAAGGTCTAACAGTGCTACTTTTTTGCCCTTTCCAGGCAATACGCTTTTCTCTTCACAGGTTACTTTATCTACCACATTTCCTGTGGTGTAAGCCTTTAATTTTGGAATAATCTCATCCAGATTGTAATTCTCATCTGTTGTAATCATTCCATTCATTGTTCCCTTTTCACGTAAGAGCTTGGTTAATGCTCTGGTATCAATTCCTGCAATTCCCGGTATATCGTATTTTTTCAGAAAATCCTGAATGGTTCCTTCACAACGGAAATTACTTGGCATTCTGGATAATTCTCTTACGATATATCCATCTACCCATGGACGTCCTGACTCCATATCCGGTGTGATTCCATAATTTCCAATCAACGGATATGTCATTACTACCGCCTGTCCTGCATAAGATGGATCTGTCAGTACCTCTAAATATCCTGTCATCGACGTATTAAATACTATCTCGCTGATGACTTCCCGTGTTGAACCGATGCTGGTTCCGGTAAATACATTGCCATCTTCCAATATAAGAAAAGCTTTCATTTGTTCACCCTGTCCTTTCTATTCTTCCGATACCTGCGCAAAAAAAAAGAGTCAGTCATCTCTTTTTCCTTCTTTCTGCATAAAAAATGCCCAAACCAGCACAGGCTACCTAAATTGTAAAAATTCTACCATATCGGGAAGGTTTTTTCAACCTTTTTCACAAAACAAATAGTCACTAAGTTTGATGCATATTTATCCATTTTTTATGCATTTTTTCTTTTTTCCTCTATAATAACCACCCTTCCATTTTCCCGGCACGCCAAAAGAAGCTGCCGTACTGCAGCTTCTTTGGTGTTTGTTAAAGAATATCATTTATCTATAGGAGTACGATTAACTGCTCTGCGGTATATTCCGTGCCAGCTTTTGGAAGTTTATAACTTTGAAGCTCGGTGCAGTTCCTCTTCATATTTTGTCAGATACAGGACTCTGCCTCCCGGAAGAATATTTCTTCCGGTGAATACGGATATTTTCGTCTCCATATTCTAAAGAAGTCCCTATGATTTGCACGAAGTTAGTTATTTCTAACTCGAATTATTGTATACTAATCCTATAAAAAGTGCAAGGGGTTTGGCGATTCGTTTTTCTCATTACTGTGGCGGGTTACATCTTGAGCATGGTGTCAAACCCATGTTCTTCGCCTCTGACAAAGTCACCTCATGGTCACTCTTTTTCAAATACGAGCAGCCTGCCGAATGATATTTTGAACCGGTGTCTGTAATATGTACCATAACGGAACTGCTGTCACTATTTGAACTGCCGGATGCATCTGCAGCTATACCTGCATCACTGCTGCCTGATGATGTAGTGCTGTCTGCTGTGGAATTATTTGCTGTACTATCACTGCTTCCGGTCGGTTCTCCTGCTTTCCAGCTTTCTGACGGGGAGCAGTTCCAGGTGATATCATTTCCATCTGACGTGGCTACAATCGTACCCTGTTCATCGGTACGAAACACGGATATGCCGGCTGCCCGCAGACGGTTCAGCACCTCTGCATGAGGATGTCCGTATTTATTGCCTTCACCGGCACTGATTACCACATAAGTTGGTGATACCTTATCCAAAAATGCCTGACTTGTGGCTGTTTTGCTTCCATGATGCGCCGCTGCATAGACATCTGTGGAAACATCAATTCCATTACTTAAAATGTCCTCTTCCGCTTTTTCTTCTGCATCTCCGGTAAAGAGGAAACGGTTGTTGCCATTCTGCACCAGCACACCCACCGACCAGTCATTCATGTCATTTCCATAGTCTGCATTCGGTGCCACGATGGTAAAAGTTGCTCCGCCCAAAGTATAAGTCTCTCCAACTACCGGATAAGTAGTCTGATAGCCCTTGGACTTCATTGCCTGCACCACATCATCATAGGTTCTGGTGTCATTTGCCACATCCGGCATGATAATTGTATCGCAGTCAAATTTATAAATTACTACATCCAGTCCGCCAATGTGGTCTGCATCCGGGTGTGTTCCTATGACATAATCCAGTTTTTCTACACCCTGGCTCATAAGATAGGACTGTACCGTTGTTCCTTTGTCATTATTGCCGGCATCTATCAGCATGTAATGACCATCACAAGCTATCAAGGTAGCATCGCCCTGCCCTACATCTATGAAATGCACCTGCATCTGTCCGGCGGAACTGCTATCTGTCTTATAGGTATTACTGATGACTCCCTCGGTAACAAAATCCTCCGTATCACCACCAGGCTCTGTATTGCTTCCTGTCTCTGTTTCAGTCTGTGCTTCCGTGGCAACGGAACTTTCCCTGTCAGGCTTTTCTTTCTTATTATCCGAATGATTGCCGATTGCTCCGGCTATCATCAATACGAAAATAATAACTGCAATCCATATTTTCTTGTTTCCGGATTTCGATTTCATTTTCCTAACTCCTCCGTTTTTCTTAAAATTTCTTTTCTATTATAATATTTTTTTTATGTTTTTTCCACAGAAAAACACTCCAGCCTAAGCCAGAGCGTCATCCCACTTCCATATTAAACTACCTTAATTTACTTCATAATATTTATTTCTTTTATATTTCTCAGTTACTTTACTAGGTGCCACATTTCCGACT
>ERZ773145.78-NODE-78-length-95995-cov-10.977955_pt1 | contig 95995 bp, 98 predicted proteins | sample MGYA00580848_ERZ773145 | MGnify/ENA primary metagenome ERZ773145 (study PRJEB29015, sample SAMEA2737858) | human gut metagenome | biome: human gut; feature: human-associated habitat; material: faeces | place: China | collected 2012 ... | reverse complement strand
TAGAAGTGTTTTTTGCCTCGGCAGAGCTGAGGCAAAAAACGGATTTCAAATGCCCGCTTCGCGGGTAAAAGACACTTTTTCGACAAGCAGAAAGGGAACGCTCATCGCGTTCCCTTTTTTAATTATTTGCGTCCAGCATGGAAAGTACCATTCCCGCCGCGCCGAAGCGTACAAAGAAATAGTTCAGCTTTTGCTTTGTCACGTCGGACTGCACTACCCTGTCGGTGTAGGACAGCATCTGATACAGCATGAAAAACATCACACGCGCCGCGATATCCTCGCCCAGCGTGAAATACTCCGGCAGACGATCCGTGGCCGAGCCAAGCTGACGCGCGCGTTTTTTCACCGCTTCCGGTAGTTGTGCGTTCTCAATATCCAGCCCGGAATATACCTCCGAGGCCTCGACAAGCTGTTCGCGCACCGCAGTGCTCACCTGCTCCATCGTGAGCCTTCCGTCCTCGATAAGACCGCGTATCCGGCTGCTTGCCTGTATGTAGATATCGGGGCTGTCGGGCTCCTTAGTAAGCGGAGGAATTGCCGGAATCTCCACTGGCTCAGGCGGTTCCGACGTCTCGGACTGCACTGCTTCAGTTTTAGCAGGTTCACCGGAAACAGCCAGGATCTCCTCCGGCTGTGCCGGCGCTGCGGGAGATTCTACAGGCTGCGCCGCATTTTCAGGCTCTGGAGTGGAATTTATCTCTGCAATGGAATCCAGGAGGTAACTCATCGTCTCCTCGTGTGACATATCGGAAATATCCTCGTCGCGCTGGCGCGGCTCAGTCAGGCTGACAGGCTCGGCGTCTGGCGTTACCGGCGCGGGAGTTTTCTCCGGCTCTTCCGACTCCGCAGGATTCAACGTTTCGCTCTGCCTGCTGACATGCGGGGTGCTCAGCCACTCGACCTCCTCCGGAATGTCGATGGGCTTCGGCTGCAGATCAGCCAGCGCCGCCTTTTTTGCCCTGGCTATCTCCGGAACGGCAGCGGCAGCTTCTACTCGCACCTCGGTGCGGGGATGCTCAGGCTCTGAAAATAACTGCTCCGCATAGTGATCGAGCGCGTCGGAGGTCAGCACTTCGTTGAGCGCTTCGCGGTCGGAATCGGTCATTCTCAGGCTGATACGGCTCATATTGCTGATGAGCTGCCGCAGGAAAAACTTGTTCATCGAACAGTCCGAGATACGTATATCCCCCGCCGGAGAAGCTATCAGCAGCTCGTCCTCGAACGGAGTTTCATAGCTCGGAAGCGTCTCCATAACGCGGATATCCCGGTAGTCTATCCGACGTGCGGCGCCGTCCAGCTTGACTATCATGCTGTCGATAAGGAACGCAATGCCCCGGCTGCCGTTCCCGGAAGCCGAAACGTCTATCACGCCGACTGTTTCATCTGGCGGCGCGAAGTCGCAGAAACGCGTTTCGCGGTAGTTTTCTGTGATCTTTGGACCGAAACTCTTTACAGCGTCCAGGAGCGTCACAATCTCTCCCTCCCGTCGCGTGCGCGCAGAACTCCGCCGTTGTCAAGAAGTTCGTGCTTGATGTCCCACAGCTTCCGGGAAAGATCGACATAATAATTGTGCGGATTCTCAAAACGCAGCACCTCGTCCCACAGAGTGTCTATCTGCTGCTTGCAGTAGCTGCGTATATCCTGGAGAGACGGCTTATCATACACCAGCTCGCCGCTTTTAAATACCGGCACCTGGAGTTCCCGCACCGTGAAATCCGTGAGTGTCTTTTTCTTCCATGTGAAATCCGGGTCGAACAGGGTCAGCGGCTTTGACTGGTCGATAGTCTCGTCATACACGCAGAGCTGATCCGCGATAGCCTTGCCGTTGCTCTCGTATATCCGGTAGAGCTTCTTGAAATGCGGGTTGGTTATCTTCGAAACGTTCTCGGATATCTTGATTTTCGGGGTTATCACGCCGTTTTCTTCCACTGCGGCCAGCTTGTAAACTCCACCGAATACCGGCTCGCTGCTCGCGGTTATGAGCCGCTCTCCTACGCCGAAAAGGTCGATCGCAGCTCCCTGCCTCAGCAGGTCGGAAATGATACGCTCATCAAGGCTGTTGGAAGCGACTATCTTGCAGTCGGGGTAGCCCGCCTCGTCGAGCATCTTGCGCGCTTCCCTGGAAAGATACGCGATGTCTCCGGAATCCAGCCGGATACCGCACGGGCGCTTTCCAAGCGGCTTGAGAACGTTGTCGAACGCCTTTATCGCGTTGGGGACGCCGCTCTTTAAAACGTTGTAGGTGTCCACCAGCAGAGTGGAGGTATCGGGGTACGTCCTGCAATAGCTTTCGAACGCTTCAAGCTCGCTGTCAAACATCTGAACCCAGCTATGCGCCATCGTACCGGTGGCGGGAACTCCGTAAAGTTCGTCCGCGATAACGCAGGCAGTGCCTGCGCAGCCGCCGATGTAAGCAGCACGGGCTCCGAGCACCGCGCCGCTCGCGCCCTGCGCCCTGCGGGATCCGAACTCCGATATAGCGCGCCCCTGAGCCGCACGAACGATACGGTTAGCCTTAGTTGCAATAAGCGACTGATGGTTGATAAGAAGCAGCAGCATGGTCTCGATGAGCTGAGCCTGTATCGCGGGAGCACGCACAGTCAGCAGCGGCTCCGACGGGAACACAGGCGTGCCCTCCGGGACAGCCCAGATATCGCCGGTAAACTTGAAATCCCGCAGATATTCGAGGAATCCCTCGCTGAATATTTTCTTCCCGCGGAGGTACTGTATATCGTCGTCGGTGAAATGCAGCCCCTGAATGTAGTTTATCACCTGCTCCAGCCCGGCGCAGACGGCGTAGCCGCCGCCGTCGGGAACTTTGCGGAAAAATACGTCGAAATAGGCGATGCGGTCGGCGTGCCTTGTGTTGTAGTAGCCGTTGCCCATGGTGAGCTGATAAAAATCGCACAGCATGGTGCAGTTCTGTTCGGTTATCATGTTCGCTCCCCCTTAATGCTGTATTCAGGCGTACCTGCCGAGGTACGGATTGTTCTGGCGTTCGTAGTCAAGCGTTGTGGTGCTTCCGTGACCGGGATACAGCTTGAAGTCGCCGGGCAGTTTCGCTATTTTCTTGAGGCTGTCCAGCATATCCCGGGTGCTGCCGGAATAGCCGTCCGTTCTTCCTACGCCCATGCAGAACACTACGTCTCCGCAGAATGCCGAAGGCTCGCCGCCGATCTCAGTGAACAGCAGACAGCTTCCCGCGGTATGACCGGGAGCGCCCATCACGCGGAATTTCAGCCCCTCGGCGGTGAACTCCTCACCGTCCAAGAACAGCTTATCCGGCTTTATTGGTCTGAATTCCACCGGCATAAAATCCGCCCAGCATTTCGCCGCGCTGGAGTACATAGCCTCGTCCGGCGCGCTTGCCAGCAGCGACGCTCCGGTGCTTTCCATGAGCTGAGCCGCGCCCGCGAAGTGGTCGTAATGTCCATGCGTCACAATGATCGTCCCGAGCTTCAGACCGTGGGTGTTGAGAAACATCTCCACTTCTGCGGCAGACGCGGGGTCTATGACCACCGCCCGGGAATCCTCGCCGGGGATAATATAGCAGTTGGTTCCGAGCGCTCCCAGCGGGAGCTGATATATCTGCGGCATGTCGTTCTCCTTTTTACTGCTTACCGGTACGCTCAACTGAGATAACTCCGGGTATCTTCTGTATCCTGCCCATTACGTTGGAAAGCTGCTCCACGCCGGCTATCTCGACAGTTACCACCAGGTCGAGGTTGCCGTTTTTCAGGTGGTGTCCGTTCATTTCCTGGAGCGGGATATGGTTGGCGGCTATCGCAGTGGTGATATCCGCGAAAATCGTAATGCGATCCTCCGCGATAACGTCGATGGTCGCGCGGTAGGTGGAATCCTCAACGCCAGCCCATGTCGCCTTGAGCCAGCGATCCTTGTTATCAGGGTCGTCGCGGTTGTTCACAACGTTCACGCAGTCCTGCTTGTGGATAGATACGCCGAATCCCCTGGTTACAAAGCCGATTATCGGGTCGCCGGGAAGCGGGTTGCAGCACTGCGCGAACTTCACGAGGCAGTTTTCCATGCCCTCGATTATGATGCCCTTCTTGCGGCTGCGGCGGTTGTTTTCGCTTATGCTCTCCATCGGATTTTCAGCCGCCGCCTGGATAGCCTGCTGCTCCTTATGGTTGCGGAGCTGATCTTCCTTTATGCGCTGGACTATCTTCGCCATGGAAACGCCGCCGTAGCCTATCGCAGCGTACAGGTCGTCCACGGAGTCCAGCCGCTGGCGCGACGCGGAGGTCTGGAGCAGCTCCGGAGTTATCGCGATATTGTTTCGCTTGAACTCGCGCTCGAGTTCCTCCCTGCCGCGTTCGATGTTCTCCTCGCGGCACTCCTTCTTGAACCAGCTTCTTATTTTGCTCTTTGCCTCGGTGGTCTTTGCGATCTCTATCCAGTTGCGGTTCGGACCGTAGTTAGGCGAACCGGAAGTGAGTATCTCCACGATCTCGCCGGTATGCACAACATAATCGAAGCTGACCATTCTGCCGCCGACCTTCGCGCCGGTCATTTTATTGCCGACCTGCGTGTGGATATGGTATGCGAAATCCAGCACCGTAGCACCGGTGGGGAGCGCAACAACGTCGCCCTTCGGAGTGAACACGAACACCTCGTCCGGGGAGAGGTCGGTCTTTATTGCGTCAGCGATGGCTTCTACGTCGTCTGCCTCCTGCTGGCGCTCAAGGAGCTGCCTTATCCAGTCGAAGCGCTTCTCGCCGGATACGTTGCCGGATATGCCCGCCTTGTACTTCCAGTGAGCCGCAACGCCGTACTGCGCGGTATTGTGCATTTCCACCGTGCGTATCTGCACCTCGAACGGGATACCCTCGCGCCCGATAACTGTGGTGTGCAGCGACTGATAGCGGTTAGGCTTCGGAGTAGCGATATAGTCCTTGAAGCGGTACGGAATAGGCCGGAACATATCGTGGATAACGCCGAGCACGTTGTAGCACTCGATGACCGACTGCACTATAACGCGAACCGCGTAAATGTCGTATATCTCGTCGAAGCGCTTGTTCTTCACATACACCTTCTTGTATATGCTGTAGATAGACTTTACCCTGCCCTCGATGATGGGTTCCGGCTTGATATCCGAAATGCGCTCTCTGATGCGCTTTTTAATGCTGTCGATGAATGCGTCGCGCTCCTCTTTGTGGAGGGCTATCTGCTCCTCGACTTCCTTACAGCCGTAGGGGTCGAGATAGTGGATAGCGATATCCTCCATCTCCTCCTTGACATCGCTCATACCTAAGCGGTGGGCGATGGGGGCGTAGAAGTTCATCGTTTCAAGGGAGGTCTTGCGCTGCTTCTCCGGCGGACGCGCCGCGAGAGTTCTCATGTTGTGGAGGCGGTCGGCAAGCTTGATGATTATTACCCGGATATCCTTCGACATAGCCATGAGTATCTTCCGGATATTCTCCGCCTGCTGCTCCTCCTTGGAAACCAGCGGGACAAGTCCTATCTTTGTAACGCCGTCGACCATCAGCGCAACATCTTCTCCGAACTTCTTGCGGAGCTCGTCAAGGGTGACGTCGGTGTCCTCCACGGTGTCGTGGAGCAGCGCCGCACAGATGGTATCGGTATCCATGCAGTAGTCCAGCAGGATAGCCGCCACAGCCAGCGGGTGCGTTATATACGGGTCGCCTGAGGTGCGGAGCTGTCCCTCGTGCGCCTTTTCAGCCACCTTATACGCCTGTGTTATCTTCTCAAGGTCGTAGGGTTTCTCGCTTGCCCTGATTTTCTCCACAAGCTGCTCGAATGTCTTTACCGCCGTACCCGCGGCGCCTGTCTGACTAGTCATGCTGAATGCCACCCTTCATTCTGTTTAGTGTTCCCCTTTGTTCCCTTTTTCGCCGTTTTACGCCGTAAGACTCTGACGCAGCCGCGAGATGACCCCCGTCGCCATCAGATCCGTTTTTGTATTTACCGGAATGAGCGTGACGCTCCCGCCGTCAGCGGACACCTGAGCCATTCCCGCTTCGCTGAACGCGTCAAGCGCAATGCGCAGCATGCAGTAATTAAGATCCCCGCCGCCATAGACGCACATCTCCTCTGCGGACATGCTGCCGCCGTGTGCGCGTATCAGGTCGTACACGGACATCAGCGCCGGTCTGTCGGGTATCACGCGCGGAGCGAGCCGCTTGTCGCAGCCCTCGCCGCGGGATATCTCCTCATATGTGCGAAGCGCCGCGAAGAACCTGTCCTCCCGGAATCCTGCGGGGCGCATTTCAATGATCCGCAGCTCCGCCGAGGTGTTCCCGCGGAACTCGTTCAGTTCCACCGTCGCGAGGACGTCCACGCTGCTGCCGATATCTGCGAAACATTTCGCAAACGGCATTGCAAAGCTTATCGCCTTCAGAACTGCGCCGCCTGTCCGAAGCTCCATCGAGGTGAACTTCCCCTCCTTGAGCGCGCGCTTTGACTGCACCGTGCAGTTCCTGAGCAGGAACACCGGCTTGCGGTTGCCCTCGCCGCAGGGCTCGAGCTTCATCAGCTCGGTGACCTGCTCCACGGTCAGGCAGTCGCCGGTTATCTCCATGTCTGCGCTGACGGAGTACTCCGGCATTTTAGGATAGCACTCGCGGCAGTAGGCGTAAACCATCTGCCGGAATGTTTCCACGTCCTCCGGCCTGAGGGAGAATCCTCCCGCCTTCGGGTGGCCGCCGAATTTCGTCAGCACGCGGCTGCACCCTTCCAGCAGCTTATATATAGAGAAGCCGTCGATGCCTCTTGCGGAACCTCTTGCCTCCCCGTTTTCGACTGATATGACAAGCACCGGCTTGCCATACTTATTAAGCAGCTTTGCGCATACCAGACCTATAACTCCATGCTTCCAGCCCTCGCCGGATACCACGAGAACCCGCTCCCTGAGAAGCTCCGGGCGCTGCTCTATCTGCTGCGCTGCTTCCTCCATTATGCGGGTCTCCTCCGCGGTGCGCTGGGAGTTGCACAATGCAAGCTCCTCGCTGATAAGCCCCGCCTGCTCCGGGCTTTCGGTGAGCAGCAGCTCCACCGCGCGGTCAGCCCTTGCGATACGCCCAACGGCGTTTATGCGCGGAGCGATCGAAAACGCAATGCTTGTGGAATCCACCCTGACCGGTTCGATACCCGCGCTCCTTATCAGCTTGTCAAGCCCCTGGTTCTGGCTGCTGTGGATATTTTCAAGTCCCCTGCGGACAATGAACCGGTTCTCTCCGATAAGCGGCATTACGTCCGCCACGGTGCCGACTGCGGCGAGGTCCGCGTACTGCTCGAGTACGAAATCCTCGTCCTCCTCAAGTGCGCAGAGCAGCTTCAGGACAACTCCCGCGCCGCAAAGCTCCTTGAACGGAGAGTTGTCGTCGGCACGGTGCGGGTCGACGCACGCTTCGCATACCGGAAGCTCCTGCGGGGGCTGATGGTGGTCTGTAATGACCAGCTGAGCGCCCCGCTCTGCGATGTACTTTGCTTCCTCAACGGCGGAAATCCCGTTGTCGACCGTGATGATAAGCTCGGTGCCGGAATCGAGAATGTGCTTCAGCGCTTCCAGATTCATTCCGTAGCCCTCGCTGCGGTCGGGTATGTAGTAATCAGCCTCGGCGCCCATCGCGTTGAGGTAGCCGTACAGCATAGCCGTGGAGGTTATGCCGTCGCAGTCGTAATCGCCGAAAACGGTGATCTTCTTTCCCTCGTCAAGCGCGCCGCGAATGACCTCCACAGCCGCTTCCATATCCTTTATCAGCAGCGGGTCTGACAGGCTGCTGCACCCGAAAAATTCCCGGGCGCGGTCAAGCGAGGTTATCCCCCGGCTGAGCATTACTCCGCCGAGGAGTTCCCCGAACTGCTGCGTTATTTCATTATCTGCTGCGGGTGCCGCCGCACATAGCCACTTTTTCAACCTTGCTGCTCCTTTTGCTTATTGCCTGTTATACGCTAAGCTCCACGTGCTCGCCGAGAAGCTCCTTGTTCTTCTCAAGAACGGGGCGGACGAAGCCGCGCAGGAATTCCTCCACCTGCTCGGGCGCGCGGCCGGTGTAGTTCTCCGGCTTGAGCACGGATCTGATCTCCTCTTCGGTGATCTGGAAGATCGGGTCTGCCGCGATGCGCTTAACGAGGTCGTTCTCGCCGCCTTCCTTCTTTACAACGTCTGCCGCAGCCATGCTGTGACCGCGCAGAGCCTCGTGAAGTTCCTGACGGTTGCCGCCCTTTTCTACCGCTCTCATCATGATGTTCTCGGTAGCCATGAACGGAAGCTCGCGCATTACTCTCTGCTCGATGACCTTCGGATATACTACAAGACCGTCGGTTATGTTTATCATGATGTTCAGGATAGCGTCGATGCCGAGGAACGCCTCAGCAACCGAGATACGCTTGTTAGCGCTGTCGTCGAGGGTTCTCTCAAACCACTGTGTGCCTGCGGTGAACGCGGGGTTCAGCGTGTCGATCATCACATATCTCGCAAGGGAGGTGATACGCTCAGCGCGCATAGGATTGCGCTTGTAGGGCATTGCGGAGGAACCGATCTGGTTCTTCTCGAACGGCTCTTCCATCTCCTTGAAGTTAGCGAGGATACGCAGGTCGTTGCTGAACTTGGAGCAGCTCTGTGCTATCCCGCCGAGGGTGGCGAGGACCATGCTGTCCATCTTTCTGGAGTAGGTCTGACCGCTTACCGGTACGCATGCGTCAAAGCCCATCTCGTTTGCGATGGACTTCTCCAGAGCCTTTATCTTTGCGCTGTCGCCGCCGAAAAGCTCAACGAAGCTTGCCTGGGTTCCGGTGGTGCCCTTCTGACCGAGCAGCTTCAGCGTGGATATACGATACTCGATCTCCTCGTAGTCCATCAGCAGCTCGTTTATCCACAGTGAAGCGCGCTTGCCGACGGTGGTGAGCTGAGCGGGCTGGAGGTGCGTATAAGCGAGACAGGGCTGGCTCTTGTGCTCGTCGGCAAACTTCGCGAGGTTGTTGATGACGTTCACGAGCTTCTTCTTTACAAGCTGGAGCGCGTCGCGCATGATGATGACGTCGGTGTTGTCGCCAACGTAGCAGGAGGTCGCACCCAGGTGGATTATTCCCGCCGCCTTGGGGCACTGCTTTCCGTATGCGTATACATGGGACATTACGTCGTGGCGTACCAGCTTCTCGCGCTCCTCAGCGACCTCATAGTTGATGTCGGTGATGTGGGATTCCAGTTCGTCTACCATTTCCTGTGTGATCTTGTCTATGCCGAGGTTCATCTCTGCCCTTGCGAGAGCGACCCACAGACGGCGCCATGTGGAAAACTTCTTGTCTGCGGAGAAGATGTACTGCATCTCCTTGCTTGCATAGCGTGTGCAGAACGGGCTTTCATAGGTGGAATAATCTCTTGACATTGTTTTTCTCCTTATGTGGTTTATAAAGTATAAAATACTATTTTATTTTAGCACAAAACGTCGATTTATACAAGAGTTTTTTGCATAAAAACGCTTCCGGCACGCATTTTTTGCACTTCATTCTGCATATAATAAACAGGCGGCATGGGTACGTAAGGCTCCCGGATATCGGAGCAGAACGCCTTATTGTTCAACATGCACATAAATCGGTTGTAAAATCGCGCAGAATTTGTACATTTAGTACCTTGCAAAACATAATACCTTGTGGTAAAATAAGAGCATGGAACAGGAAAGTTCCGATTTTTTTGATGGCGCTACCATGTGAAACAAAGTACCTTGAAACACAAAGGCACTGTTGAAGGTCAGGTGGCATACATCGGAGGTGAAAAATGAACTCTCAGCTAAAACGAGGAACTCTGGAGCTGTGCGTTCTTTCGATATTGTGCAGAAGCGACTGTTACGGCTACGAGCTGGTCAACCGGATATCCGAGTGCATGCAGATAACGGAGGGCACGATATATCCGCTGATGAAGCGGCTGAAAGACAACGGCATGATCGATTCCTACATAGTGGAATCGCAGGAGGGACCGCCCAGGAAATACTATAAGATAACTGACAGCGGCAGGGCGGAAAAGGAAACGCTGCTGAAAGAATGGTTTGAGTTTGTAGACAGCATAAACGCGCTGCTGAAAGGGGACGAGTAAATGATAGCAAAAAATAAGGGAGACTTTCTGTATAATCTCCATAACGAGTTACACAGAATAGGAATCGACGACGACGACGAGGAGATATTCGCCGACTTTGAGGAGCACTTCAAGGCAAGCCAGGAGGAAGGCTTCACCGAGGAGGAGACCTGCGAAAAACTCGGCGACGTAAAGGAGATAGCGCGGAACTACCTTGATATCCAGAGCACCCGCATAAATTCCATAGTTGCAGGCGCTCTTGAGAATCAGCGCCGCGTATCCCTCACGAAGCCCGGCGAGAAGCTCCCGGCAGACCTTTCCCTCGTCGGAGGGCAGGCAGACGCCGCACCAGCGGAAACTCCCGCCATCAGGGAGTACACCCCCGAGCATATCGCAGAGGAGACCGTACCGGCTTCCCCGAGAATAAACCTTGTAAAGCCCGAAGCTCCCGCGCAGGAAGCGCCCCGTGAATACACCCCGGAGCACATCGCCTGCGAGCCGGAGGCTCCAAAGCAGGCCGCACAGTCCGCGCAGCCTTCTCAGCCGCTGCCGGAGTACACTCCGCAGCACATCGCTCCCGAGCAGCCTGCTCCCGACGCGCAGGGCGCTTCCGGCTCCATACCGAAGCAGACCGACGAGCGGTATCAGTACAACTCCACGAGCAGACAGGGCGAGGTTCCTCCGCAGTGCGTTCCCCCGGTAGGCAAAAACGCGAAGGACGGCGGCTTTAAGTTCAGCGACGTCAAGGGCATGAAGCCCAACTGCAACGCCGGAAAGCTGATAATCTGCATTATTCTTGACGTGCTCCTGTGGTCGTGGCTTATTCCGCTGGTGATTTCAATGATCTTCGGCGGTCTTGGCTCCATGGCGATGGGTCTTTTGAACGGAGGATTCGACCAAATATTCGGTGTTTCGCAGTTCCACCCGCTGAGCAGGATATTCCTCGGCACAGGAATGATCAGCGGCGCTGTGCTGGTCGGCTGTGGAATATGTGGGCTTTTCAAGGCTGTGTTCCACTGGGTTAAGGCGATAGTCGTGGATCATGTCAAGGCTATCTACGGACTTTAAGGAGGCGTCGGCATGAAAGTTGTACTCAGAATATTTATCCCGCTGTGCATATTCTCGTTCATCGCGTTCGGGATATCGGTGATGTTCCTCGGAACTCAGCCCGTTTCCCATGATACCGCGGAAAGCGAACCGGAAATCAGCGGCGGCTCAAACACCTACGACATAACCGACAGCTTCACAAGCATAAGGGCTGATATCGGAGCATACAAGCTCACAATAAAGCCATGGTCGGAGAACAAGACGCAGGTAACAGTTTCCGGCGATGAATCCAGCCGCATAAAAGCAGGCGTATCCGGAGACAGGCTGACAATTGAGTCCGAATGGAGCTGGGGCGAAAACTGGAACTGGAGCATGTTCCGGAATATTTTCAACGGCTCGGCGTTCAGCACCGAAGTGCTTCTGAGGGTCCCCGACAAGACCTACGAGCAGGTTATGATGTATGTCGGAGCTGGCTCGCTGGTCTCCGACGGAATTCAGGCGAAAGACATCTACCTGAACGCTGGCGCGGGCTCGATGACCTACACTCAGCCAGCCGGATTCCGCGCCGACCATATTTCTGCCGATGTTTCGGCGGGTTCACTCATTGCTAAAAACATGGCGGCGGGGAACTACGAAGTCGATGTAAGCGCAGGCAGCGCAAACATTTATGGACTTACCGGCAGCGGCAGCGTCGATGTTTCCGCAGGCAATGCAAGGCTCCAGTTTGCCGAGCTTAACGAGGAATGCAATGTAGACGTCAGCGCCGGCGACGTGACCCTCGATATCCCGGAGGACTCCTCCGCTAAATTCATCTGCGACAAGAGCGCAGGCGATATCCGCATAATGGTCGGCGGCGAAAACAGGCACGCCGACGACGGCGACATCATCTCCATAAACGGCGGCGGAACCACAGTGAACCTCTCGGTTTCCGCAGGCGATATCAAGGTCTTAAATTCCACCAGTTCTGCAGTGGAGATAGGCACGGCAGTCGTCAGCGCAGCGGAAAACTCAGCCCGCAATATCACGACCACATTCACACTGGAAGAAACCGCAATAGCAGAAGAAAACGAATAACACATTCTGAAAGGAGTAATCATCATGGCAGACAAGCAGACCTATACATTTTCCAACGACATCACAACAGTCGAGGTAAGCTCCCTCGGAGCGAAGATAGTAGTTATCCCGCAGGACCGCGCGGATATCTACGTTGAGTACGACAACCCGAAGGATTCACCGGAATTCTGCGCGGTGCTTTCCGGAAAGACGCTGACCCTCAAGGAGAGCTTCAGCTTCAGCATTTTCGGAAGCAAGCCCGCCGAGGGCTACACCATCACGGTGTACCTGCCGCTCAGGACCTTTGAGAAGCTCAAAATAAACACCGCCAGCGGCGGAGTCGAAGTCGGCGAAGTCTCCGCGGAGCAGTTCAGCCTGAACACCGCCAGCGGAAACATAGACATCAGCGCATATTTCAACGATGTCAAGCTCCAGTCTGCAAGCGGAAGCATTAAGCTCACCAACCCGCTTGCAGACAAGGAAAAGCAGGAGCAGATCGTTTCCCTCGACAAGGAGGAGACAGCTCCGGCAAAGTACGTTTCCAAGTCGGTAAGCGTGTGCACAGTCAGCGGAAACGCAGTTGTTTCCGGCTACCGCGCCGAGGAGTTCGGAATACATTCCGTATCCGGCACGACCACAGTCGACGGCATCTCCGGCAAGGGCAGCATTTCAGTTACCAGCGGCACAGTAAACGTAAGTTACGCGGAATGGAACGGCGACCTCAACGTAAGCCTCATCAGCGGCAACGTCAACGTTTCGCTCCCGGAGGATTCCGGCGTTAACCTCTCAGTCAGCGGAGTTTCCGGCATGGTAAAAACCGACCTCGGTCAGGAAAAGGGCAATTTCATCAACCTCGGCAAGGGAACCAGCGGAGAATTCGGCGGTGCAAACAAGCACCAGCTCACCGCTTCCCTCACCAGCGGCACGGTGACTATCGCCCGTCAGTAAGCTTTTCTCCTTCCCCCTAATATATCTTCCGTTCGCCGGACAACTCCGGCGGCGGATCGAAAACAATTCTTCATGGATAGTCAGCCACAGGCTTGAATGAGGATAATATAGCCCCCGGACGCTGCTGTGATAAAGACGACAGCCTCCGGGGGCGTTTGTTTATTGCATTGAGTATTTTAGTATTCCTTACCTGCCTTAACCAGCTCCCTGAGATAAGCGAACGCCGCTTCCTCCCCCTGCTCTGCCAGCATGCGGAGCAGCTTTTCAAGCATGTCGGAGGTCTCCGGGTGTATCGAACGTGTAGGCTTTCTGGACAGGAAGTAATCCAGCGGGTCGGAATCCCGGTATTTTTCGCCGCGGTATATCTTGCTTGCCGCAACTCTGTCGCAGAACATCTCCGCAAGGAACCGCAGCGGCATCTTGACCGGCTTGTATATCTTCTCCGCCGGGTCGACGTCTATCCAGTATTCGAAGTGATGACGGTTGCGCCCCTTGTGGTGCATCCACGCCAGGGAGTAGCCGTTCAGCTCACGCTCCGCTTCATTCGGGCTGCGCGTGCCCTGGAAGTACTTCACGCCGGGTATGAACTCGGTGGGCGAATATTTCGAAAGGTCGTGGCGAAGCCCCTGCCAGAGTATCCCCGCCTTTGCGCAGTGCGCAATTACCTTGTGGCGATGTCGGTTTATGGTTCTAAGGTGTCCGAAAAAGCCTTTCAGCGACATTTTTTGCTCCTTTTGCCGCTGGAATACGCGGCTTATATTTCTGTGCGGGATCTGCTGCTGAATATCGGGCGCAGTCTCTTATAAAGAGGCAGGGATATCAGCACAGCGATAAGTCCTTTTACAAAAGTGAACGGCAGATTGAATACCACCAGACACTTGATGAGCGAATCAGCGCCCGACCATATCGCCTGATACATTCCGATGATGGCTTCCATCGGCATAACTGCGGTGTACAGCGGATATACGATGAAATAGTTGGTCGCAACGCCGACCAGCGCCATAGATACAGCGCCCGCAAGGCATGCCAGAACCACATGCTTTATGGAATGCCCTGTCCTGTTCGCGATAAGCCCCGCAGGGATTACCAGCAGACAGCCAAGAATAAAGTTCGAAACCTCGCCGACGCCGCCAGTCATGGAGCCTGCAAGAAGGAACCCTCCCAGATTCTTTATAAGGCACACCGCTACTCCGGAGACCGGCCCCATAGTTAAAGAAGCCAGCACCGCCGGAACATCTGAGAAATCAAAGCTGATAAATCCCGGCATTATCGGTATCTTGAACGCAAGGAACTTCATCAGCACTACTGCCATTGCGCTCAGCAGAGCCGTAAACACCAGCTTGCGGACGTCGATAGTCTGCTTTGTTTTTGTTGTTGTGTTGTTCATGTTTTCCTCCATTGTTCTGGGGAAACAGAAAGCCCCTGCACGCACAAAATGGCTGTACAGGGGGCGCAAATATGCACGCAGAAGCGATACAACATTTGTTTTCTGATTCTTTCATCCGGACTATACCGTCGGTACCGGAATTGCACCGGTTCAGCCTATGCGGCTCGCGGACTTTCACCGCCGGTGGAGAATTGCACTCCGCCCCGAAACAGATAAAATGTATTCGGCGAAACCTCGCCGTAATTACATTATATACCCGCCGCGCGGATTTGTCAATAGGCGGACGAAAATTATTCCGGAGAAGCCTCCGCCTTCATGCAGAGTTCGTAGAACGGCGCGAGCTTTTTGAAGTCCCTCGCGACGCGCTGGGAAAGCTTGTCCGAGAACATTATCTCCGGGTCGCTGGCGTCGAAGGAGAACCCTATGCTCTTACGGTCGAGCCAGCGGCGCAGCTCCTCGGGCTGGTCGGGAAACTTGCTGCGCTTGTAGAGGTCGCCGAACATTTCGAAGCCCTTCAGCTTCTCCGCCGCCAGGAAAGCCTCCTTGAAGCAGTCGTCCCCCGCCAGAATGAGCCTGCGCAGCTTCTGCATGGACTGAGCGGAAGCACAGTAATATCCGCAGCCGTAGCTTATCCCTCCCGCGCCTATCGAGAAATAAAATCCCGGCAGCGCATGGTACTGCTCGCGCGTGCGGCTGAACGTATACCAGATGTGGTCGCGAAAAATGGAATCCGGATTAAGGCGCATGTCGCGGTATATCCTTGAGATACGCGCGGGGTTTATCTCTATGAGCGGGTCGATCTTCAGTACGGCAGGCGCAACGTCAAGTATCAGCTGCTTCATCGGCTCCGTTACCTGCTCGGCGTAGGTCTGATTGTGGTCGCGGAACCACTCGCGGCTGTCGTGCAGGCGGTTTTCAAACAGAAAATCAACTGACTGCTGTGAAAATGGCATGTTTTTTCTCCTTTGCAGTAATTTGCATCTCCTTTCCTGATATCATCAGCATGCAGGAATATACCCTGTAGAAAGGAGCTGTTTATGGCTAAAAAAATCACTTCGGCGGAGTTCTTCGACAAGAATAACGCCGCTTTTATGAAATTCGGCAGAATGTTCACCCGAAAGCTCACCGACCAGGAACTTATCAACGCCCTGGCTGAAAAAGACCTCGAAAAGCTCGCGAAGGTGTTCAAGCTGGTGTTTGAAATGCTGGAGGAAAACTCCCCTGACAGCAACGCGCAGCTTGCGGCAATGATCTCCGCATACTCTGAAATGGGCGAGCCGGGAGAGACAGACGGCGCCGGCGAAACGGAGGACGGCGAATGACCGACGTATTTTCACCAAAGCAGAAATCCGCACTGGGGCTTGTGAAGTCCGGCGGACTGCGGCGTATCAACCTCCTTGAAGGGAGCGTCCGCAGCGGAAAAACCTGGATCTCCATGATAATGTGGGGCTTCTGGGTAGCCTCCGCACCGGAAAACGGCGCGTACCTCATGGCGGGGAAAACTCTCACGACTATGCGCCGAAACGTCCTAGAGCCGATGTGCGGTCTGTTCGGGAGCTGCTTCACCTACAGCCTCAGCAAAAAGGAGGGCAGGCTGTTCGGCAGAAAGATCTATCTCGAGGGAGCCTCCAACGCGCAGGCGGAAAGCAAAATACGCGGAATGACCCTCAACGGCGCCTACTGCGACGAGCTGTCGCTGTTCCCGGAGGACTTTTTCGCAATGCTTCTGTCAAGGCTCTCGGTCAGCGGAGCAAAGCTCATCGCGACCACCAACCCGGACAATCCCGGGCACTGGCTCAAGCGAAACTACCTCGATAACGATGCGCTCGACCTCCTGGACCTGAAATTCACGCTGGACGACAATCCGTTTCTCCCTTCAGAATACGTCAGGGCATTGAAAACCGAGTACACCGGGGTGTTCTACGACCGATTCATACTCGGAAACTGGACCGCCGCCGAGGGCAGGATATACGAGGATTTCTCGCAGAAATGCGTGATATCTCCGCAGGAACTGCGCCAGCGCCTGTCCGAAAGTCCGCTGACGACCTCGGTGATCGGCGTGGACTACGGCGGGAACAAGAGCGCAAGCGCGTTCGTCCACACCGGATTTGACGCGGGATTCAGCAATGTGTACGTTCTGGCGGAGCATTACGACAAACGGAATGTCAGCGCGGAGAGCCTGATCTCCGCATTCGCGGACTTTGTAACGCAGGAGCGCGAACGCTTCCCCACACTTGAAATGGCGTGCTGCGACAGTGCGGAGCAGCTTCTGATAAAGAGCTTCCGCAGCGCAGTCAGCCTGGAAGTAAGGAACGCGATGAAAAAACCGGTCTCCACCCGGATAAACATGGTAAACAGACTTATCTCCGCAGGAAGGCTGCACATCAGTTCGGAATGCCCGCACCTCATTGAAGCGCTCAAAACCGCAGTCTGGGATGAAAAGAGCCTCCACAAGGACGTGCGGCTCGACGACGGCTCGACCAACATCGACAGCCTGGACGCATTCGAGTATTCACTCGAGCGCTTTGAGCGGGAACTTTTCAGATACTGATATCGCATAAAACCACCTTTCCTGTCCGGAAAGGTGGTTTTGATTTATTCGCAGATCTGGCAGACCTGATCACTTCTTCTGCTGCGGGATCGGCTGACCCTGCGGGAGCTGCGCCGGCTGCTGCGGCTTTGCAAGCTCCGTGCCGGTGCTGAGGGTCTTGCGGAGGATACGCAGCTCGTTCACGTCCTTGACCATCAGCTCCTCTACGCGGGAGAGCATTTTGTCGGTGTAATCCTGCGTGGAGCTTCTGATAAGGTTGGAGCGCTGCTGTGCCGCGCTGATCTCCTCGGTGGCGCGGCGGCGCGCTTCCTGGAGTATGGAGTTCTGGTCGATAAGCTCGCGGCGCTGCTGCTCAGCCTTGCTGATTATCGCCTCGGCCTCCTTCTTAGCGTCACTGATTATGCGGTTCTTATCCGCGACGATGTTCTGCGCCTGCTGTATCTCACGTGGCAGGACAAGGCGCATTTCAGTCGCTATCTCGTCTATCTCGGTGCAGTCCACAAGGCTCTTCTTGCCGATGGGGAACGGAGCCGCCTTCTTAACTACCTCTTCAAGGGCTGCGATAAGGTCTAAAAGATTGTATTCCATTATATTCAGTTCCTTTCAGTAGAATTTGACTTTTCGTGATATTTCGTTCTTGCAAGCTCCCTTGCAGCGTCGAAGTCCTGCGTCAGCCGGCTGCGTATCTGCTCGTGGATACACGCCGGAACATACTTGCTCAGATCTCCGTTGAACATCGCCACCTGCTTTACCATGCTCGACGAAACGAACGTAGTCTTGAGACTGGCGGGTATAAACACCGTTTCCGCGCGGGGGTTCAGATCCTTGTTAGTGTGCGCCATCTGGAATTCATACTCAAAATCCGTGGTAGCGCGCAGACCCTTCACGATAACATCGACGTCGCTGCGCTGATTGAAAAAATCCGCAAGCAGCCCGTCGAAGCTCGCTATCTCGACATTCGGGATATCCTTAGTGGTTTCTTTAAGAAACTCGCAGCGCTCCTTCATGCTGAAGCTGTAGGTCTTGAGCGGATTTATCAGCACCACGACGACCAGCTTGTCGAACATCTTGGAAGCACGCTGGATTATATCGAGATGTCCGTTAGTCACCGGGTCGAAGCTGCCTGGGTATATCGCTGTTTTCATGCTTCCGGCTCCTTTCCGGAGTCCTCGTCATCGGTCTGCTTCGGGCGGTAGATAGTCACCGACGTGCGGGAATGCCGCAGCACCTTTACTATCTCATATCTCCCGATATCATGCGGGAGCACGCATTCCTTCTCGTGCTCGCAGATTATAACTCCGTTCTCCGACATCTTTTCAACAAGGTGCGGAAGCGCCTTCTGAATTATCTTGTAGTTGTAGGGCGGATCGAGTATCGCTATGTCGAACACCGCCCGGGTGCTTTTCAGGAACGCCGAAAACGGCATGTTCACTACCCGCGCGTTCGCCTCCAGCCCGGTGGACTTCAGATTCTCGCGCACCGCCTTGATGGAAACCGCCGCGCTGTCGATAAAGTACGCTTCCTTCGCGCCGCGGCTGAGCGCCTCTATTCCAAGCTGCCCGCTTCCTGCGAACAGGTCGAGCACTGTTCTTCCCTCTATCTCAAATTGAATAGCGCTGAAAATAGCTTCCTTCACTCCGTCGGTGGTGGGTCTGACTACCTCGGTGCCCTCAACGGTGACAAGCTTACGTCCACGCGCTGTTCCGGTAATTACTCTCATATGTCACTCCTGTATGTCTTTTTCGCTCAGAAACGCTCCTGAATGAACCTATACAGCTCCTGAGCCTTTTCCTCGCCTATCTTAGCCGCCGCGCGGAGTTCCTCCGGCGTGGCATTTTTCATATCCTGCTTTGTCTTGAACGCCTTCATCAGCGCCTGCGCCTTAGCCTGCCCTATTCCGGGAACCTCGGTCAGCTCAAGCTCGTAGGTCTTTTGCTTATGCTTCACACGCTGGAAGTTGATGGAGTAGCGGTGCACCTCGTCCTGTATATTTGTGAGCAGCTTGAAAAGCGGCTTGTTTGCGCTTATCTGTATCTCCCCGCCCTCTTTTGCGATGGCGCGGGTGCGGTGCTTGCTGTCCTTGACAAGCCCGAAAAGCGGAACGTTTATCCCCATTTCGCCGAAAACCTGCGATACCGCCGCGACATGTCCCTGACCGCCGTCCAACAGTATCAGATCCGGCAGCGGAGCGAAATTCTCGTCGCCGTCCAGGTAGCGCTGCATGCGGCGCCGGAGCACCTCCTGCATGCTGGCGTAGTCGTTTATTCCAACCACGTCCTTGATGTTGAACCTGCGGTAGCCAGGCTTGAAAGGTCTGCCGTTGCGGTAGACTATCATGCCGCCGACACGCCCGGTCTCGCCGAAGTTCGACATATCGTAGCTTTCGATGATGAGCGGTATCTTCTCAAGATTGAGAAGGTCGCGGAGATCCTCAAGCGCGTTTATTTCCTTTGCAGTTCTTCCGACCCTCAGTGCGAGGTACTCGCTGGCGTTGTTCTTCGCGAGCACTATCTGCGACAGTCCGTTTCCGCGCTGCGGAACCACGAATTTGACAGCGTGCCCCGCCTTTTCCCGCAGCAGCTGAGTCACAAGCTCCATATCGTCGAATTCCTCGTCGATGTAGATCTCCTTCGGGATATCGTCGCGGTCGGGATAGTAGCTCAGCAGGAAATCCCGCCGCATTTCCCCGGGGTCGTACTCGTCGCCGATGAAGAAATTTTCCTTGTCGACCAGCCTTCCGCCGCGGTACTTCACCGCCGCGATACTCGCAAGGCTGACGTTCTGCGCGAGCGCAACTATGTCGTAATCCTCGGTTTTATAGTCGAATATCTTCTGTGAATTCTTGAGCCTTGCTATCGCCTGGATACGGTCGCGGAGCTTCGCCGCCTTCTCGAATTCCAGGTTTTCTGCGGCTTCGTTCATTTCCTCCGTGAGCTGATCAACTGATTTCTGGCTGCCTGTTTTAAGGTACTCGAGAGCCTCATCAATTATCTTCTTGTACTCCTCGGAGGATATCTTACCACGGCAAACGCCCATGCATTTCTTGATATGCATGTTAAGGCAGGGACGTTCCTTGCCGATATCCATAGGGAATCTGCGGTTACAGGTAGGCAGCATGAAAATGGTGTTGACCTCCTCCACCGCCTGCTTAACTGTGAAGCCGCTTGTGAACGGTCCGAGGTAATCCGCGTTCGGGTCGTTGGTGTTCAGCGCGTAGGATATCCGAGGGTAGGCTCCTTTGCTTATCTTGATGTAGTTGTAGCCCTTGTCGTCCTTGAGCAGTATGTTATATTTCGGCTTGTGGAGCTTTATAAGGCTGCATTCCAGCACCAGTGCGTCAAGCTCGCTCGGGCAGACGATAAAGTCGAAATCCGCGATATTGTCGATAAGCTTCAGGGTCTTGGCGTTGTGGTTGGAATCGTGCCGGAAGTAGGAGGTCACGCGGTTTTTGAGCGCCTTCGCCTTTCCGACGTAGATTATCTTACCGGTCTTATCTTTCATGAGATACACGCCGGGGCTGAGGGACAGGCGGTTCGCCTTGTCGCGCAGATAGTCGATATTCGGATTCAACACTAAAGCCCCCCAGATGATTATACACACTTTATTGTACCATTTTTTTTGATGAAATACAAGAGCCTGAGTATATTTTTTTGAGAAAGGCCGCAAATTTTGCAAAAGAAATGTTCCCGGCGGATAAGCTGTGAAAAATCGGGCATAATCATACCAGCCTCAGATTTACACGACACAGGAGGGATAATATGTCACTTTACGGAAAAATGGCTGGAGGGCTGATAGCTCTGACCCTTGTGGGAGGCAGCGCGGCATATGTTGCTTCGGCTGCCGGGAGCGTCCTGGAAGCCGCCGAGCAGACTGCGGCGCAGCTTTCCTGCTATGTGCTCAGGGAATACAACGGAAGCGTAGCGCTTTTCTCGGACGACGGCACAGAGCCCATCGCGCAGTACTCCACCCCGATAGCCGACGTAAACCCCGCAGACGCTGCCCTGCTCAAAGAGGGTATCCGCCTGAGAGGTCTTACGGAAGTCAGCAGGCTTCTTGAGGATCTGGATATTGAATAAAAAGCCGGCTATCCTGAAGATTCAACCAAGCAATTCGCAGCAATTTGAAATTCCGCGCGAAGCGCGCACCATAATTCCGAATTCTGAATTCCGAATTAAAAAAGTCCCCCGCTCCTAATAAAGCGGGGGATCAGTTATTCTCTGTGAGCGCTTAGCGAAAAGCCTTATACAGCCTTGTTTACAGCGGCAACAGCCTTGTCAACGGAAGTCTTATAGGAACTGAACTCAGACTTGAAGCCGGACAGGTCATTGTAAGCCGCGTCGATGAATACGCCGAGCATACCGTCAAGGTCGGAAGCCGCCTTTGTAAGCGAGGACTTCGCGGAGGAATACTCAGCCGGAGCGCCGGACATCATCTCGTCGTAGTTGGAAACTACCTGCGCATAGCCGGCAGCCTTCATTATAGCGGAGGTCTTATCGTTGTAGATAACGCCCATTACATCCGACTCATACTTGCTGCTCTTGAGGTCAGCAACGGAGTTCTTTACAGTGTTGAACTGAGAAGCCGCGTTGGAAGCCGCAGAAGCCGCATTGGACAGCATATCCGCATACTGGCGTGACTTATCGGAGCTGGTCTGGTTTCCGGTCTGGAGACTCTTGAAGCTGAGACCACTCTTTGCCGCAGAGTTGAAGCTGCTGAGCTTGGAATCCGCAGTGGAAGTATACTTGCTGCCGGAATCGCTGGTGCCGGTCACATAGGTGTAGTAATCGGTATACAGGTCGTACAGCTTCTGGAGCGAGGAGTACGCGCTGGAAAGCTCGCTGCTGGAGGGCTTGGCGTTCTTCACCAGGCTGGAGACATTGCTCTTGCCGCCGGAAAGCACGCTGGTCATTCCGGAGGTGAACTTTGTCTTTGTGAATCCTGCGTCGATTGCATAGCTGGTAGCCTGAGAATAGAGGTGCAGCTTTCCGACCTCGGCGGAAACAGCCTCGAACGCGTCAAGTATCTTTTCGCGCTGTTTATCCTCGTTGGTAACAGTCGCGGAAGGCTTTGTGGAGACAACCGCCGGTTCCCTGGCAGTGACAGCGGGCTTCGGAGTGGTGGTAACAGCCGGACTTGTAGCAACTGAATTCGGTCTGGTTGTAACTGACGTATTAGGTCTGGTGGTTACAGCAGGAGTTGCTGCCGGTGATGAAGAAGTGTCAGAGGGTCTGCTGCTTTCAGCACCGGAAACTTCCGCAGTCGCGGGCTTGGCTGCTTCCTCAGTAGCCGCAGGCTCCGGCTGGCTCTCGTTCGTAACTATAGGGTTGACTTCCTCAGGAACGCTCGATACATCGGATACGTCAGAAACGTCTGGTACATCAGGCACATTTACCTCTGCGTTTTCGTCCGCTTCAACGGGCGTATCAGGCACTGTGGAAGCCGTGGTAGGAGTTGCAGGCTGGCTCACCAGATCCTCAGACTTATTGGCTGTAGAGGTCGCAACTATCAGCGCGATAACTCCGACGACAACCACAGCGGCTCCGATGACCGTCGGTATCGGGAATATGCCGAACAGCTTAGTCGGCTGCTTCTGGCTCTTTGCCGCTGAACCGGAAACATTCTTCTTGAGCGGCTTGATGTTCCATTTATTCGGAGAGCCGCAGTTCTTGCAGACAGCTTCCTTCTCGTACATATCCTGACCGCAATTGCGGCAGTAAACAAGCTTGCCGAGATCAGTTCCGTCATTCTCAGAGCTTTCAGCGGCAGGCGCAGGCTCCGGTTCAGGGCGGCGGGGCTGTGTGAATTCTGGTTCAGTGTATGCAGGAGTTTCCGGCTCGGCGTACGCAGGTGCTTCCGGCTCGGTGTACGCGGGGGCTTCCGGCTCGGTGTATGCGGGGGCTTCCGGCTCGGTGTACGCGGGGGCTTCCGGTTCGGTGTATGCAGGTGCTTCCGGCTCAGCGACCGCCGTGGGAGCGGGTGCGGTTATGTCAATATTGATATCATCGTAATTCTGCTCGAGCTGCATCGGCTCGTCAGGCTCTGCCATTTCACCGCCGTTTATTACCGGCAGACCGCTCTCTGAAAGAAACTGGGTCTCAGGCATTCCGGCTTCCATGCTAAAATCTTCGACGCGGCGGGATAAGGTGCCAAGATCCGGCTCCTGCGGAACGGGCTCAGGCTGGGGTTCAGGCTCGGGAGCAGGCGCGCTTATTGCAGGCATATCGCTTGAGGTCGCGTTTAGATTGGCAAACTGCTGGTTGAGCGCTTCGATCTCACTGTTGAGATCTCCGCCGCCTAAACCGCCGATACCGCCAAGACCTCCGCCGAGGCCTCCCATATCATCAGAGCCGCCGCTCACATCGTAGCTGATATCTCCGCCCAAGCCGCTGTTATTAACGAAATTGTCTATTCTGGCGAGGTCGCTGTCGGAAATTCCGCCGAACTCGCCGCCGAGCGGGTCGGTGTTGACCAGCGGAACCCCTGAGGAACCATTCGCGTTCAGCTTCATGCCACACTTTTCGCAGTGGTCGGTGGACTTCTGCATTCTCATGCCGCAGGTCGGGCAGAAAACAAGAGTACCCTCCTCGTTACCGATTGGCTGGATACCCGGCATTTCCCCGCTGGGCTGTTCACTAGCAGACTGCTCGTTTGCCTGAGCATCTTCGTTCTCTTCCTCTTCTTCCACTTCCGGCGGAACAGGCGTGCCGCACTCCATGCAGAATTGATAGCCGCGGATCAGTTTCTTGCCGCAGTTTTCACAATACATTATGTAATCCTCCCAAATGGATCGTAATACTCTCTGTAATCAAATCTGACGCAGACTTTGATGATAGAAATATCCAAATTAAGTATACTATACTGCCTAAAAAAAGTCAACTTACAAAACGCAAGATTGTTAAAATGAAATAATACGAACCCGGGGTTTTTGTGCATAATCATACCAAAAAATAACACCCTGCCGGACATAACCAGCAGGGCATTAAAAGCGTGTTAAAATGTAGTATCAGAGTATCGTTGAAAAATACAGACCGGCGAAAATTCCGGCTGCCGCCGCCATAACTCCGGTAACGGCGAGACATATCGCGATATGCGCGGCTGTGAAATAGCGGCGCTCCTTTTCGGGCTTCTGCGCGGAAGCCACCGGGACTTCATTATTAAATGACAGTAGATTTGCAGCACTGCCCGGAGCCGCCTGAGCATTCAAAGCGCCGCTGGCAGAGTTCTGTGCGGCTGTGTGCTCCGCGCTGCTCTGCGGGATCACTCCAGGCATGGGGACGCTGTACGCGGGCTGTTCGGTCGGCTCAGGCTGTTTTATCTCCCCGGCTGACTGCGCCGCCTGGGAATTCTCAGCAGATACAATGGGCGCAGCAGAAACCGTCTGAAGCTCCTGATGTGTCGCCGGAGCCTCCACAGGAGCAGAAGCCGCCGGAGAGGCGCTCAGGCTCTGCGTGGATACCGAACCGAAACCCGCGCCGCACCATGTGCAGAACAGGCTGTTATCATCATTTTTCTTGCCGCATTTTGGACAGAACATATGTATACTCCCTTTCATGAATCAGTCATTCGTGACCAGCAGACCTCCGCCGTTGCGGACGTAATCGAACAGGTACTGCTGCGCGATGCCCTCTATGCCGAGGGTGCATTCCGGCAGACCTCCGGGGTAGAACTGCGCCATGAGCCGCTTTACCCACACGTCCTTCGGGAAGGCGTCAAGCTTATGGAACGCGAACAGCAGCACGCAGTCCGCGACCTTATCGCCTACTCCGACTATAGTCTTGAGCTGCTCCCGCGCCTCCGCGAGCGGCAGCCTGTCGATTTCCGCGAAATCAACAGCACCGGAGTTCACCTTCTCCACCGCGTCGCATATGTAGCGCGCGCGGAATCCCGCCCGAAGCGGCGCGAGATCCTCCGGAGCTATCCCGGAAAGCTGCCGAGCCGTCGGGAATGCGTATCCCCCGCCCGCCGGAGTTCCGAAGCTCTCGCACAGCCGCCCGATTATCCCGGAGATTCGCGGAATATTGTTGTTCTGGCTGATAATAAAGCTGATGAGCGTTTCGAACGGCTCCTGCCGCAGAATGCGTATACCCGGCGAGAATTCGCAGGCTTTTTTCAGCGTTTCGTCCGCTGAAAGCGTTTCGATGTACGCGGAATAATCCGTGCCCAGGTCGAAATAGTTTTCCCAGAACGGGATATCCTGCTCGGATACGCCGTGCATGGTGACTTCATCGCCGGACTGCGTTACAGTAAGGCTTCTGCCGCCGGCAATGCCGGAAAACGCGCCGTTTTCGTCCTCGCTCCAGCGAAAGCACTGACCGCACAGGAACGTCCGGCGGATATCAAAATTTTTATTTTGTATGGTGTAATTCATAGAAATTTTCGTAAACCCCTTGATTATTTGTCTTAATTATAATACAATAGGAGTATAATTTCAAGAGTATCCGCTGTATTTTCAGCGACTTTTCACCTTATTCACGCAAAAGGAAAGGACTTACAATGAGAGAAAGTATTCTGACGATACCGATAAACGAAGTGTTCGAGCCGCGGGAGGGCTGCCCCATCTGCGCCATGCGTAACACTGTCGAGCAGCATATCAGCGAGTACATAATGGGCGCCGCGATGATGGAGCCGGACGTCCGCATGGAAACTAACCGGCTTGGGTTCTGCCATACGCACTTCAACAGCCTGCTCAAGCAGAACAACCGCCTGTCGCTGGGGCTTATGCTCAACACTTACCTAGGTACACTCCGCGGAGAGATATTCGAGAATAAAAGCATATTCTTCACAAAGGGAGCAAAGGCAAAGAAGTGCAGCGAAATAGAGAACACCTGCTTCGTGTGCAGCAAGGTAGACTGGGGCGTTGAACACATGCTGGAAACGGTATTCACGATGTTCCGCGAGGACGCGAAGTTCCGCAATCTGTACTCCACGCAAAAATACATCTGCATACCGCACTACAATCTGATAATGTCGCATGTTCCCTCCAAGCTGCCGAAAGCAGACCAGAAGGAATTCATCGCCGCCACCGACAAGCTTGTGGAAAACTACATCAAGGAGCTTAACAGCGACGTAAACGAGTTCTGCAACAGCTTCGACTACCGCAACGCCGGAAAGCTCCACAGCGAGGACATGGAGCACGTCAGAAGCTCCATCGAGCGCGCGATAGAATTCATAACCTCAAGGAAACCAGACGTTAAATAAAATCCGGAATCAAGCTGTTCTGCTTTGTGGGACGGATTTAAAATAACCGCCGAAGGCGGCACCGAAATTCCGAATTCATAATTCCGAATTAAAATAAGTGGGTGTTTAAATGGATATTTTAGCAATAGAAAGCAGCTGCGACGAGACCGCAGCCGCAGTAATACGCGATGGCAGGGAGATAATCTCCTCAGTCGTGGCAACGCAGATAGAGGAGCACAAGCTGTACGGCGGCGTAGTCCCCGAGATAGCCAGCCGCCGCCACTGCGAGAGCATAGTCGCGGTAGTTGACGAGGCGCTCCAGAAGGCGGGCATGAAAGCGCAGGACGTCGACGCGATAGCCGTAAGCTACGCACCGGGGCTTATCGGCGCGCTGCTGGTAGGAGTCAACTTTGCGAAGGGGCTTGCGCTGTCGCTGGATAAGCCGCTTATCCCGGTGCACCACATTCGCGGGCACATCGCGGCGAATTACCTGGCTCACCCGGAGCTTGAACCTCCGTACCTCTGCCTGGTGGCCTCCGGGTCTCACAGCCATATCGTGAAGGTCAACGACTGGACGGAGTTCGAAACGATAGGTCAGACTGTCGACGACGCCGCAGGCGAAGCCTTCGACAAGGCGGCGCGCGCTATGGGCTATCCCTACCCAGGCGGAGTCCACATCGACAAGGCGGCGCAGACCGGCGACCGTAAGAAATACCAGCTTCCGCACCCGCACACTGCAAATCCGTACGATTTCAGCTTCTCGGGGCTGAAAACCGCGGTCATAAATCTCATACACAACGCCAGGCAGAAGGGCGAGGAGATCGACGTCAACAGCCTTGCAGCGTGCTTCCAGTATACCGTTGCGGATATCCTCACGCAGAAGTTCATCGCGGCGGCGAAGGAGGGCGGCTACAAGACGCTGGCTCTCGCAGGCGGAGTTGCGGCGAATTCCGGGCTGCGGAGCATGCTCCAGCAGCGCGCGGACTACAACCGCATGAAGGTATACTACCCGCCGCTGGCCCTGTGCGGCGACAATGCGGCAATGATAGGCTGTCAGGCGTATTATGAGTACAAGGCGGGTCACATCGCCGGTTCTGACCTCAACGCCGTTGCGACCATGCGCCTCGACCGCGTAACATGGTAATTCAGTAGAAGGACGCGTCAGCATGAAAAACATAATTTTAATAGGAATGCCCGGCTGCGGCAAATCCACCATCGGAGTGCTGCTTGCAAAGGCAATGGGCTTCCGGTTCATAGACACTGATATCACTATCCAGAACCGCACGGGAATGCTCCTTCAGCAGATAATCGACCAGAAGGGGCTCGACTGGTTCTGCATTGAGGAGGAGCGGGCAATAATGTCCGTTGAGGAAAGCGGCGGATGCGTTATCGCCACCGGCGGAAGCGCGGTGTATTCCCGCAGCGCGATGATGTACCTGAAGGAACACGGCTACGTATACTATCTCGCCCTTCCGGTGGAGCAGGTCGAGAAGCGCCTGCACAACATAAAGACCCGCGGCATAGCAATGCGCCCCGGCGATTCCATCGAGGACGTTTTCCGCAGGCGCCGCACGCTTTACGAGGAGTACGCTGACATCACCGTGGACTGCGCCGGCAAATCCATCGAGGAAATAGTTGAGGAGATAGTCGGCGAGCATTCCCTTATTGCGGGAAAGTGACCGTTTTGCTTTGACGAAAGGAGCGGAAATGGAGGAAAACACGATAGGGATAATTCCCGGGGACATGTCGAAAATGCCCGGATTCAAAAGAGTCTGCATGAAGCTTGGCGCGATGATGATAATTATTTTCGTATCCCGTGGACTGGAAACCGTGCTGCTGTCGGCGGCGGTGAATCTCGGAATGTTCGACGGAATGGATCCGAATATGTCGTATCTGATTCAGACCGTGGTGAGCTTCATGTTTCTGTACATCATTCCCATTGTCTGCGCGGCTGCACTTCTGAAGCCTTCTGGAATGTGCGCGAAGGTCTACAGAAAGCCGCAGTTCTTTGGCAGCGCCATGGGAATGTTCCCGGCGTTCTACGGACTGTCGCTGTTCGTGAACCTGCTGACCATGCTGGTTTCAAAGCTGTTCGAAAACACCGATCTGTACAAATCTTTCAACACGGTGAACGACCTTGCTCCGGACAATCTGTTCTGCGCCGGGGTTCTGCTGTTTCAGCTCGTGATAATCGCACCGCTGTTTGAGGAATTCTGGTTCCGGGGAATCGTCCTGGAGTCGCTCAGACCATACGGAAACGGTTTCGCGATATTCGTTTCCGGAATATTGTTCGGCATGACCCACGCGAATTTCAGCCAGTTCTTCTATGCTACGGTTCTTGGAATATGCCTCGGATATATCGCGGTTTCCACAAATTCCATCGTGACGACCACGATAATGCACGCGATGTTCAACGGGATTTCCGGGCTGCTGCTTCTGTTCATCACATTTGACGACGTAGGAGACTACCTCCTTGCAAAAGAACGCGGCATGGAAGGCGTACAGACCCCTGCAGTCGTATGCTACCTGATATTCTGCTTCTTCGTGATAATGCTCATGATAATCGGAGTTCTGATGGCTATTGTGAAACTGCGGAAGATAAAGCGCTACAAAGTCCCGAAGATGTGGGACGTCCCGGCTTCAAAGCGCTGGGGAGTATTTTTCACCCGCGCGACCGTTATAATCGCGCTCGTGCTCGCCGCGGATACGTTTACGTTCCAGTTTGCGGCACGCGGAGTGCTGAAGCTCATGAATCTGGTCACAGGACAATAATTTCACGCCCCGGAGACGTCTCCGGGGTTTTTTGTGAGATATCACCAAACAAATTTTCTTTGGTTATCAAAAACATACAATTTTCTTAAAATTGAGAGTTACGCATTGACAGAATCAAAATCGCATGATACAATTAAAGAAAAGCAATAATTGTCAACGGAGGTGTTCATATGAAAAAAACAAGAACCTATATTTTTGACGCACTTGTAAACCTGATCGCACAATCGGTGCTGTTCTTTATAGGAATGTTCGTGTGGATCAATCCGGTATACGAAGTTATATGGGCGCTTGCCGCCGCCGGATTTGCGGCGTTCCTGGCATTCATGGAGCGCGGCGCTGAGAAACGGAGCGGCGCGGATTTCCGGCACTATCTTATGTTTTCGGTGCTGCCGGTGAATGTTATCGCGCTGACAGTTGCTGCGATATGCGGCGTGGCTGAGTACAAAATCTGGATGTCTGGAGCGCTGATCTACGTTTATAATCCGTTATACCCTATAGGCATCGCTGTCGGAACGATAGGCATAACGCTTGGCTTCATTGCGGTCAGCCGTCTCACCCTCCGGAAAGCCTGACAGAAAGGAAGCGCACGCCATGTCGAAATTCCGCGCCTACGCGTCGGACGCGCTTATCACCTTGGCGATACACGCTCTGCTGCTGTCAGTTTTCGCGGCGAGGGCTTTCAGTGTTGACCCGGAGTACTATTCCGTGTCCGGTCTGCGCTGCATGCACTCAGTAAGGAATTTCGATGTTTTTTCCGCTCAGGATATTATTATAGTGCTGTTCCTTGCGACTGCGGCAGGATTCGCCCTGTCGGCTATGGAAAAGTGGTCGGAACGCAGGCGTGGAGCTGTGCTGCGGAAATACATGCTGTTCGTCCTCCTGCCGTCGAATGCCGTGACTTTGGCGGCGGCTTCCGTACTGGCAATAAGGGTCGTCAGAGTGTACACGGAGTTTAAAAGCTCACTGCCGCATACTCCGCCGGAATCCTACGCGGGCAATAATTATGCATATGTAATACTTGTACCGCTGGTTATGACTGCAGTTTCAGCCGTCATAACGCTGACTTTCCTGTTGGAGGACCGCTGTACGCGGAAGAAAGCATAACAAGATGTTGTTAATTATTCGTCAATCTTCGCATATGATGTATCGGGAGCTTTGCTCCCGATTTTTTGTGCAAAAGGGAGAGAAGTTTTCCACATTTTCAACGGTGAAAACAGTTGAAAGTACGGTTAAAACTGTTGAATGGTTGATTATTTCGACAGGTTTTTCAACAGAAACGTTGAAAAACAGGCTTATCCCGCATGAAAACTAGTCCGGCAAAGTTGAAAACTATGTTAAAACCGTGGAAAACTTATTCTGGAAAATCCCTTGATTTTACCGCGCCATGTTATGAAAAAATCGCGGAAATATGGAGAAAATCCGCGTTTACCCCTTGACAAAGCCGCATCCACATGATATAATATTAACGTTGCTGTAAAGCGTTTTTACCTGACACCTGAATGAAAGTGAGCAATTAAACACCGATGGAACGCAGCCTTGATTTTGTGATACTGCTTGATATCTACGGCGAGCTGCTGGCGAATTCCCAGCGAGAAGCCCTGGATATGCGGTATAACGCAGACCTCTCCCTGGCGGAGATCGCCGAAGAAATGGGCGGAGTTACAAGGCAGAGCGTGGTTTCCGCGATAAAAAAGGGCGAGCAGCGCCTGGAGGAGCTGGAGCAGAAGCTTGGCTTCGCGGCAAGGCTCAGAACTCTTTCGGTGGAGCTGGATCAGGCGTCAGAACTTGTTTCCTTAATGAAGCAGGAAAACAGCGACCAGCGCCTTGAAAGGCTCGGCGGGATACTATCAGATATCCGGCGCGGCCTGTGAGGCATTCCCAAAAGAACGACTTCCGAATTATAAAGGGGTGAGTACATGGCTTTTGAAGGACTTTCCGGCAAGCTGAACAATGTTTTCGGCAAGCTCAAGGGACGCGGCAAGCTCAACGAAAAGGATATCAAGGACGCTATGCGTGAGGTTCGCATGGCGCTGCTGGACGCGGACGTAAACTACAAGGTCGCTAAGGACTTCGTGGCGAAGGTCAGCGAGAAGGCGGTCGGCGAGAAGGTCATGGACAGCCTTACTCCTGCGCATCAGGTCATCGACATAGTTCACCGTGAGCTTATCGAGCTGATGGGCAACACCACAGCGAAGCTCAACTTCCCTTCAAAGCCGCCGTGCGTTATCATGATGTGCGGTTTACAGGGCGCCGGTAAAACCACCCACTGCGCAAAGCTCGCAAAGCACCTCATCGCGCAGAATCACCGCCCGCTGCTGGTAGCATGCGATATCTACCGACCCGCGGCTATCGACCAGTTGAAAATAGTTGGCGAAAAGGCAGGCGCGCACGTGTTCGAAATGGGTCAGACCGACCCGGTGAAGATCGCTAAGGAAGGTATCAGGTACGCGAAGGACAACGGCTTCGACATTGTTCTGCTGGATACCGCCGGACGTCTCCACATCGACGAAACGCTGATGGACGAGCTACGCAACATAAAGCGCGAGACAAATCCGAGCGAGATACTCCTCGTTGTCGACTCCATGACCGGTCAGGACGCGGTGAACGTCGCACAGAGCTTCAATGACGCCCTCGACATCACGGGCGTTATCCTCACCAAGCTGGACGGCGACACCAGAGGCGGTGCCGCTCTGACAGTCCTGGCGATAACCGGCAAGCCGATAAAATTCGCGGGCATAGGCGAAAAGCTCGACGATATCGAGCCGTTCCACCCGGACAGAATGGCGAGCCGAATCCTCGGCATGGGCGATGTGCTGACCCTCATCGACAAGGCGAAGAACACCATTGATGAGAAGGCAGCCGCCAAGACCATGCAGAAGATGCAGGAAAACAAATTCGACCTGAACGACCTGTACGCACAGTTCGAACAGATAGAGAAGATGGGAAGCATTCACTCCCTGCTGAAGATGATCCCCGGAGTTGCCGGAAAGGTAAAGGAAGAGGACATCGACGAGAAGAAGATGCCCCGCACAAAAGCGATAATCTCCTCTATGACGCCGAAGGAGCGCGAAAAGCCCTCCATCATCGACGCAAAGCGCAAACGCCGTATCGCGGCGGGAAGCGGCACAAGGGTCGAGGACGTCAACCAGCTTCTCAGACAGTTCGAGCAGATGCAGAAAATGATGAAGCAGATGGGTCTTGCAGGCAAGGGTAAGGGCAAGAAAATGCGCATTCCCATGAACATGATGAAGCAGATGGGCAACATGGGCGGCCCCGGCGGATTCCCAATGTAAGTAAACAGCGGCTTTGCCGTTGAAATAAAACGATATTGCCCGAAAAGGGCGGAGCTGATATGATTTCACTGCGCTTAACGCGCATGATGAATATATCAATGCTGAAAGGAGAAAATAAAATGGCAGTTAAGATCAGACTCAGAAGAATGGGCGCAAAGAAGGCTCCCTTCTACCGTGTAGTTGTAGCTGATTCCCGTTACCCCAGAGATGGCCGTTTCATCGAGGAGATCGGCACTTATGATCCTACCAAGGAGCCGGCTCTCGTAAACATCGACACAGCTAAGGCTGACGAGTGGATCAAGAAGGGCGCACAGCCCACTGATACTGTTAAGAGACTTCTCAAGAAGTAATCACGGCAGTAACGCGGGCGTCGCAGCCCGTTAAGAACGTACCGGGGATTTCCCCTTTATCCCACAGGAGGGACTATATATGAAAGAGCTTCTGGTAACTATCGCCTCTGCGCTTGTAGAGGACAAATCGGCAGTCCAGGTAACTGTTGACGAGCCGGACGCCGAGGGCGTTGTCGTTTACCACCTCCATGTTGCACAGGAGGATATGGGCAGAGTCATCGGCAAGCAGGGCAGGATCGCTAAGGCTATCCGCACTGTAATGCGCGCGGGCGCTGTCAGAGCAGACGAAAAGATCTCCGTAGAGATCGACTGATACAAAAGGACGGAACAGAAATGTTCCGTATGAAACCGTCGAAAAAGTCCCGATGGGACTTTTCCGCCGAAACATCCGCCCTGCGCGCACGGTTTGTCGGCAACGCCGACAAACCGCACACTTGTGCGGATAGAAGTGTTTTTTACTCCGGGAGACCCGGAGCAAAAAACTGATCTCAAAAGCCCGCTTCGCGGGCAAACTACGATTTTTTCTACAAAGTTGGACGGAACAGAAATGTTCCGTCTTTGGTTTTAAGGAGATATTATGAAGGTTACAGAAAACGAAAACAAGGAAATCGTAAAAAAGATACGCGAGGGTCTGGAAAAGACCGGCGGCTACTGCCCGTGCAGAATACAGCGCACGCCTGAGAACAAGTGCATGTGCGAGGAATTCAGACGCCAGATAGCCGACCCGGATTTCGAGGGCTACTGCCACTGCCTGCTGTACTACAAGAGCAAGTAAAGCCGCTCTGGACGATTTCCCGTTGACATAATAAGCAAACCGTGCTATACTTTAGTTATTAAAGCAGCACGGTTTGCTGCATATACAGGCGTATAGGGAAAACGGAGAGATCGCATGAGAACATACGAATATATTAACAGCGGCTGGCGGTTCAGCAAGGTCGGCGGACTTCCCGAGGGAAGGCAGACTGAGCCGAAGTCCGACGACAGCGGCTGGGAACTGGTGGAGCTTCCGCATACATGGAATGCCGCCGACTGCACCGGGGTTTCCGGCAGGGCTCCGGAATACTCCGAAGGGTACTACCGCGGCGCAGGATGCTACCGCAGGAAGGTAAAGCTGCCGCACGAGCAGTATCACGGAAAGCATGTGTTTATCGAATTTGCCGGAGCGAATACCACAACGGTGCTTTTTGTCAACGGAAAGAAGGCAGGAGTGCATGTCGGAGGGTATTCCGCATTCAGGTTTGACATCACGAAACTGGTAAGGCCAGGAGCAGACAATCAGTTCACGGTGTATGTCAGCAACGCAACGTCAGAATTCGTGGCACCCATAGGCGACTGCGGAGATTTCACGAAAATGGGCGGAATCTACCGCGCCGTAAGGCTCATCGCCGTTGACAAGCTGCGCATTGCACTGCGTGACAACGGTTCTTCAGGCGTGTACATAACAGCAAAGCCGGAAGCTGACGGCGGCGCGGAAGTACGCGTGCTTGTAAAGCTGGAGAATGATTCCGCTGAGGAAAAAAACGCAACCGTCCGTGTGACGATATCCGGAGGCGCAGCGAATATTCAGAGAGAAGCAAAACTCACGATCGCACCTGGAGAAGCGTCTGCTGAGTTTTCACTGAACCTTCCCGGCGCGCACCTGTGGGACGGAGTTCGCGACCCGTTCCTGTACTCAGCGAAGATAACCGTACTTTCCGGCGGAACTGCCCTGGACGGCGTTACGGAGCAGTTCGGCGTGAGGGAGTTCAGCATTGACCGCGAGAAAGGGTTCTTCCTGAACGGAAAGCACACTCCACTGCACGGCGTGAATTATCATCAGGACTCTCCGCGCGCTGGCTGGGCTATGACCAACAAACAGCGCGAACGGGATTACGCAGTAATGCGCGACATGGGCTGCAATGCGGTCAGAATGGCGCATTATCAGCACGCCTCCGAGGAATACGCGCTTTGCGATAAGCTTGGCATGTGCGTGTGGACGGAAATCGGCATAATCGGCAAGCTGTGTCCCGGCGAGCCTGCGGAGCCGCAGCTTTCCCGGGAATTCGCCGACAGCGCCATGCAGCAGTTAACCGAGCTTATCGCGCAGACCTACAATCACCCTTCTGTGATGTTCTACGGAATGTCTAATGAGATCTACCAGATGTCGGACAGCATACACTCGCTCTATGAGCAGATGTACGATTATATAAGCGAAAACGGCGGCGGAAGAGCCGCAGTCTACGCTGACGCACAGTTCTGGGGAAAGTTTCGCACGCTTCCCGCGGACGCAGTGGGTTACAACCGGTATTTCGGGTGGTATAAGGAAGCCGGAAGCGTGGAGCAGTTCCGTGAGTGGTTCGATAAGGCTCACGAGGAGCAAACACGTCCGCTGTGCATTTCGGAGTACGGCGGCGGAGGAGCGATATCCCAGCACAAGGACAACGTCAACTGGCTGACCGACATAGACCCGAATGGAGAGCGGCACTATGAAAACTATCAATCGAGGCTTCATGAGCAGATCTGGGCGCAGATAGGCAGCCTTGACTACCTCTGGGCGAAGCTGATCTGGTGTATGTTCGACTTCCCGGCGGCTGGGCGCAGGGAGGGCGACACAGCAGGAATAAACGACAAGGGGCTCTGCACCCGCGAGAGGGTACCAAAGGACGCCTACTGGTTCTACCGCTCGGTGTGGAACAGCGAAAAGACCTGTCGGCTTACAGAAAAGCGCTTTACGGAGCGCCCAGCGAATGTTCCGGAAGTTCGCGCCTACTCCAACGCGGAACGCACTGAGCTGCTGCTGAACGGAAACTCCCTCGGATCTGGAAAAGTTCCGGACAGCAGATTGCCGACTGTGTTTGTCTGGAAGGACGTTAAGCTCCGACCGGGGAAAAATGATCTGCTGTTAAGGGCGTTTTATTCTGATGGAACTGTGCTTGAGGACGGCGCGTCATGGGAGACAAGTTGTTAGTTTTATTGCGATAAATGTTGTTTAGAGGCAAAACGCTGCTTGTGATAGAAAACTATAATTTAGCGGCGAGTGTTCCGCTTACTGCAACCCCAAATCGGGAGTCAAGGGGGACGCGTCCCCCTTGCGAGTCGAGGGCAGAGCCCTCGTCGCCGTCAGGCGAAACACTCCGCACGAAGTGCGGTACTCTGCGCGCCGGCGCGCAGTCAAAACGTTCAAAAGCGCTAAAGGGGTGTGGGGGAAAACAAGAGTTTTCCCCCACAAGCAACATATAAAATCTAGTCGTGACTATCCTCCGAAACAGTCCGGTGGACTGTTTCGGAAGCACTCTACGCCGCTAAATTATAGTTTTCTCTCACAAGCAGCGTTCCGCCTCTAAACAACCATTTATCACCCCACAAATCCCCGACAAACTGAAATGCCTTCCGTAAACGGAGGTCACTAATATTTACTTGATCTTCTTTCCGTCGCTGAACGCGTTTCCTACTTTCTCACCGATCACACAATAAGCATTGTTTACCGGATCGAATGTGATCGGACGGAGCTTCGCCAGATCAATTTTTCCATCGGTGAGCACGCTCTCGTCAGCGCTGACGTTAACTATCTCGCCGATCATTATCATGCTGTCCTGATCGTAGCTTACGAGTCTGCACTCCACCGCCATCGGAAGTTCCTCAATTACCGGAGCGTCAACATTTTCAGCCTTTACAGTGTGGAATCCCGCCTTCTCGAGCTTGTCCGGCTCCTTGTTTGCGGATACTATTCCAACGTAGTCGCACTCGGCAACATGAGCAGCGTCAGCCATGCTTACTGTGAACGCCTTGCGCTTCAGAATATTCCTGACAGTCTTGTGACCCGCGCTCAGGCACATGGAAATCTCCTTGTCACCGCAGATCCCGCCCCAGGCTGCGTTCATTGCGTCGGGCTTGCCAGTCTCATCGTAGCTTGCGATAATAAACACCGGCTGCGGATAGGTTATCGGCTTTGCTCCAAAATTCTTTCTCATATTATATACCTCCTGTTATAATAACTATGCTTTGCAGGGTCAACTACCCTGGTAAGTATATTATACATCTTAGAGCACACTCTAAGTCAATACAATTTCCGTAATTTCACAATAATTTCATCTTTCTGGCCGGTAACTTAATGAGTGTTCACTAAATTTTACCCATATTGAAACATAAAGATTTTTGTAATATAATGAATATCCGGGATTCACCGCATATTCATAGAAAGGACTGAAAATATGCCGAAAAATAAAAATGTCAACGTAAAAAAACTCACCATGAGCGCTGTTATGGTCGCTCTGTCCGCCGCACTCAGCTTGGTGAAAATATTTGAAATGCCGCTGGGAGGATCTGTGACGCTCCTGAGTATGCTGCCGGTCTGCATGCTTGCAATCATGTACGGCTGCAAGCATGGACTGTTCTGCTCGTTTGTTTACGCGCTGTCGCAGCTTCTGCTCGGTATCGGTGCCGTTCTCGGCTGGGGACTTACACCCGCAGCGCTGGCAGGCTGTATCGCATTCGATTACATCATAGCGTTCACGGTGCTGGGTTTTGCCGGCCTGTTCAGAAAGCACGGAGTTCCCGGCTACATATTCGGGATCTCTCTCGCTCTCGTAATGCGCCTGGTAAGCCACGTTATAAGCGGCGTTATCTTTTTCGCAAGCTGGGCTCCCGAGGGCTGGAATCCGTTCATCTACTCGGTAAGCTACAACGGACTGTACATGCTTCCGGAAATGGCGTTCACCATCATCGGCGCAGTGTTCCTCCTCAAGGAACCGCATACCGCAAAGCTGTTCAAGGTGGAGCACCCCTCAAAACCCGCCGCAAATGGAATTTAATTCATACTGAAAATCCCGCCGAACCACTGGTCGGCGGGATTTTTCTATTTGTCGAGAAGTATCTCCATCTGGGTCTCTTTAACGAACATTCCCATTTTCTCATAGAATCGGCGGGCGTTATCGTTGCCCTCCCACACGTTCAGCGTGACGTCATAGCAGCCATTATCCCTGGCGTACTGCTTCACATAGTCGAACAGCAGCGTTCCCACATGCTGACCGCGGCAGTTCTCGTCAACGCACAGGTCGTCGATGAACAGCGTGCTGAAATCCTTCATGTTGGTGCTGAACGGCTGACGCTTCATAACGCAGAACGCGTACCCTACTACCTCGCCGCTGTCGTCGGCAGCGACAAACACCGGGGTCTGGTCGTTGTCGAATATCGCCTGGAGCTCCTCACGGGTATACTTTGTCGTGCCTGAAATGAAGATATCCGGACGTATTTTCGCGTGAAGCTCCAGCACCTCGCTGAGAAGTTTCAGCGTTTTATCAAGGTCGCGGGACTCCGCGCGTCTTATTGTTATTGCCATTTTGTGTACCTCAATTTTCCTGTGTTTTCTGCGTTTGGTGCGTTTTGTATGTTATCTTCGTAGAAACCATCACTTTCCGCAATACGCAATGCCGTCTACCTGGAACAGCAAACCGCCTGTTTCGCCGCCGACATGCGCAAAATTCGTCTGTATCGACTTGCGAACGGGATATCTTCCGTTAAACCGCTCTTTTATCACTTTTTCCATCACCGGGATATTCCATACATCGCGGAACAGGCAGTCCATCTGAACCACGTTTTCCAACGTAAGCCCAGCCAGAGCCAGTCGACGTTCCATCTCGTCGAACGCGCCGTTTATCTGCTCTTCGACAGTTCCGCCAACATTCCCCGCGCAGTAATTCAGAAAGCAGAAATCACCTGCCCGGATCATTCCGGAATGCGCCCATTCCTCGTTTACATCATGCCTTGTTATACCTTCCATAATCTCTCCGTGTTCATATAAAAACATTCTGCAAGTACATTATATCACGGTTCGCTTATTGTGTCAATATGAACAAAAACCCACCCCGTTTCCGGAGTGGGTCTTGTAATTAAGCTATCGCTTTCAGATCGCGATTATCTGAGTGCAGCCTGAGCAGCAGCCAGTCTAGCAATCGGAACACGGAACGGAGAGCAGGATACATAATCCAGACCGATCTCATGGCAGAACTCAACAGATGTCGGGTCGCCGCCGTGCTCACCGCAGATACCGCAGTGCATCTCGGGACGGGTCTTCTTACCCAGCTCAATAGCCATCTTCATCAGCTTGCCAACGCCAACCTGGTCGAGCTTAGCGAACGGATCGTTCTCGAAAATCTTAGCGTCATAGTAAGCGTTGAGGAACTTACCAGCGTCATCTCTGGAGAAGCCGTATGTCATCTGAGTCAGGTCGTTTGTACCGAAGCAGAAGAACTCAGCTTCCTTAGCGATGTCGTCAGCAGTCAGGGCAGCTCTCGGGATCTCGATCATGGTACCTACAGAGTACTTCAGATCAGAGCCGGAAGCAGCGATGATCTCGTCAGCAGTCTTAACAACGATGTCCTTAACGAACTTGAGCTCCTTAACCTCGCCAACCAGCGGGATCATGATCTCAGGAACGATAGTCCAGTCGGGGTGAGCCTTCTTGACGTTGATCGCAGCCTTGATAACGGCAGCAGTCTGCATCTTAGCGATCTCAGGGTAGGTAACAGCCAGACGGCAGCCACGGTGACCCATCATCGGGTTGAACTCGTGCAGGGAAGCAATGATGTTCTTGATGGTCTCAACGGACTTGCCCTGAGCCTTAGCAAGAGCCTCAATGTCAGCTTCCTCAGTAGGAACGAATTCGTGGAGAGGAGGATCAAGGAATCTGATGGTTACAGGATTGCCCTCGAGTGCTTCGTAAAGCTTCTCGAAATCGCCCTGCTGCATCGGTTCGATCTTAGCAAGTGCTGCTTCTCTCTCTTCAACAGTGTCGGAGCAGATCATCTCGCGGAATGCTGCGATTCTGTCTGCCTCGAAGAACATATGCTCGGTACGGCAGAGACCGATACCCTCAGCGCCCAGCTCTCTTGCCTTCTTAGCGTCAGCAGGAGTATCAGCGTTGGTTCTAACCTTGAGCTTTCTGTACTTGTCAGCCCAAGCCATTACACGGCCGAACTCGCCGGCGATGGAAGCGTCAACGGTCGGAATGATGCCATCATAGATGTTACCAGTTGTACCGTCGATGGAGATGAAGTCGCCCTCGTGGTAGGTCTTGCCTGCCAGCTCGAACTTCTTGTTCTCCTCGTCCATCTTGATGTCGCCGCAGCCGGATACGCAGCAGGTACCCATACCACGAGCAACAACGGCTGCGTGGGAGGTCATACCGCCACGAACGGTCAGGATACCCTGAGATACCTTCATACCTGTGATATCCTCAGGAGAAGTCTCCAGACGAACCAGAACTACCTTCTCACCCTTAGCAGCCCACTTTTCAGCGTCGTCTGCTGTGAACACGATCTTACCGCAAGCAGCTCCAGGAGAAGCGCCCAGACCCTTGCCTACCGGTGTAGCAGCCTTCAGAGCCTTAGCGTCGAACTGCGGGTGGAGCAGTGTGTCGAGGTTTCTCGGATCGATCATCAGAACAGCTTCCTGCTCGGTCTTGTGGCCTTCGTCAACGAGGTCGCAAGCGATTTTCAGTGCAGCCTGAGCGGTTCTCTTACCGTTACGGCACTGGAGCATGTAGAGCTTCTTGTTCTCTACGGTGAACTCCATATCCTGCATGTCGTGATAGTGGTTCTCGAGGGTGTCGCAAACCTTGATGAACTCTGCGTAAGCCTCGGGGAACTCCTTCTCCATCTGAGCGATGGGCATAGGAGTACGAACACCAGCAACAACGTCCTCGCCCTGAGCGTTGATAAGGAACTCGCCCATGAGATTCTTCTCGCCGGTAGCAGGATCACGTGTGAACGCAACGCCGGTACCGGACTCGTTGTTCAGGTTGCCGAATACCATCGGCATTACGTTTACTGCGGTACCCCAGCTGTACGGGATATCGTTGTCGCGGCGGTATACGTTTGCACGGGGGTTGTCCCAAGAACGGAATACGGCCTCGATAGCGAGCTTGAGCTGCTGAACAGGATCGGACGGGAAGTCCTCGCCGAGCTGCTTCTTGTACTCAGCCTTGAACTGCTCTGCAAGAGTCTTGAGGTCAGCAGCGGTCAGGTCGATATCGTACTGAACGCCCTTCTCAGCCTTCATCTTGTCGATGAGCTGCTCGAAGTACTTCTTACCTACTTCCATAACTACATCAGAGAACATCTGAATGAAGCGTCTGTAGGAGTCGTAAACGAATCTCTCAAACTTAGGATCGGGGTTGCCTGCGATCATAGCGTTAACAACGTCGTCGTTAAGACCGAGGTTAAGAATGGTATCCATCATACCGGGCATGGATGCGCGTGCGCCGGAACGTACGGAAACGAGGAGCGGATTCTTGAGATCGCCGAACTTCTTGCCGTTGATCTCCTCCATCTTCTTAACGCCTTCCATAGCCTGAGCCATGATCTCGTCGTTGATCTTTCTGCCATCTTCGTAGTACTGAGTGCAAGCCTCAGTAGTGATGGTGAAGCCCTGGGGTACGGGCAGACCGATGCTGGTCATCTCGGCAAGGTTTGCGCCCTTACCGCCGAGGAGATTACGCATGGTCATGTCGCCTTCGCTGAACATGTAGACCCACTTGTTTGCCATTGGTATATACCTCCTGAATTTGTTTGATCGCTGAACCGCCCGTGCACGAGCAGGCACAGCGTTTTTGATTTTTTCTGACAGAGAATTCCAATTACAAGAACACACTCTATCACATCATTTATTATAACAGATATTCTGAAAAATTGCTAGATGTTTTTTAAAAAATTCTGAAAATTTTCGCATTTTAACGGGATTTTTTCAGACTAAATGCTCGGCAGCCCTGTCAAGAGCCTGCGCGAGGTGCTCCGGGCGTAGCATTCTGTGACCGGTCTCCTCGATACACAGCCGCTGAATATGCGGGTTGAGCCGCAGGAATTCCTCCGTATCCGCACGGGCGACCAGCTCGTCGCGCCCTGCGTAGACCGCCAGCACATCGGGGCTGTCCCAGATATCGGAGTGCCGCACTTCGTTCAGTTCCAGCAGCATGCTGTAGAATTCATACGGAATATTCAGCTCCCGGCTCATTTTAACGTGGAATCCGCTCTGCTTTGCAGCGTCAAGCGTGAATTCCGGCTGAAACAGCCGCATGCACCGTATCAGCGAATCCGCCATGTTGACCGCCGGGACCCTCAGCGCCACCTTCCGGAACGAATTTCCGTAAAGCTCCATTCGCTTTAAAAGCAGGCACCCTCCGAAGCTGGTGCCGAACGCCGAGACCTCCCCGCCAAGCCCCCGCAGCCAGCACTCCACCGCAAGGATATCAGAAAGGCAGCGCTCCGGAGTCAGCTCGCGCTCTTTTTCGGTACGCTCCCCATGACAGGGAAGGTCGGGCGCGGCAACCCTGAACCCCTTATCGCAGAGCCGCTGAGCCAACCCCTCTATAGCCAGGCTGTCCTTGCTTCCGCCGAAACCGTGCACCGCGAGCACCGATTTTGTCGGATTTTCCCCGGTGAATAATTTAACCGGAACAGTTCCAATGTATTTTACTTCTGTTTTCATTTTTTCTCCTTTGAAAAAAGCGGAGGGCGCTGTGCCTCCGCTTATGCTTTATTCAGTGGTGACTGCGGGTTCCTCGGAGCCGTCGTTTTTTTCCGTCTCCTTCGCCTCAGCGGAGGTATCCTCGGCTTCTGCCGGAGCATCCTGACCGCCCTGCTCCGTCTGTTCGGAGTCAGCCTTATCAGCCGCATTTCCGCTGTGCTCGGCGGAGTGAGCGTCAAGACGTGCCTGCTGCTGTGCCGCGGCGCGCTCCTTCTTGCGGCGGATATCCTCAAGGTCGGAGTACCACAGCTTCTCGAAATCGGCAATCGGCATAGGTTTCGCGAAATAGTAGCCCTGAACCATCGCGCAGTGTATCTCGGTCAGGAACTCCACCTGCTCGCGGGTCTCGACGCCTTCGGATATCACGTCCATATCAAGGTTGTTCGCGAGATCGACAACGGTGGAAATTACCGCCCTGCCCTTCTGGGTGTTCATCGTGTCGCTGAAGAACTCCTTGTCGATCTTTACAACGTCGACCGGCATATCCTTGAGCATGTTCAGCGAGGAATAACCGGAGCCGAAATCGTCCAGGGACAGCTTGAAGCCTATCTCATGCAGCTTGTGCATTATCTTGAGCAGCTTCTCGGCGTTTTCAGTGAATACGCTCTCGGTAAGCTCCAGCTCGATGTACTCATACGGAATATCGTATTTATCGACTATCTCGCGCAGGCGCCAGATATAATCGTCGTAATTTAGGTGGAGTCTCGACTGGTTAACGGAGATTACCACCGGCTTCTTTCCGTCGTCTATCCAGCGGCGCATGCAGCGGCAGACTTCTTCGAGAATGAAGAAATCCAGCTCGACTACGAAGCCGTTTTTCTCTGCTATCGGAATGAAATCTCCGGGGGAAATGAACCCGAAATCCGGGCTGTTCCAGCGTATAAGAGCTTCCGCGCCTTCGATGTTGCGCGAACGCAGCCCGTATTTCGGCTGGAGGTAGCACTGGAACTCGTGGCGCTGGAGCGCTCCCGGCATAATGCTCTCGTAATCCTTCTCGCGGAGCGCGCGGTCCCTGATGGAGCCGTCGTAGAACGCGATGGAAGAGAAATGCGTACCCTTGAGCGTGCTCTTTGCGATCTTGCAGCGGTCGATAGCGGCGTTGATGTCCACTTCGCCGTGCTTGCTCTCATGAACGCACTGGTTCAGCCGACAGATACCCGCGCTGAATACGACAGGGTACTTTACGAAAAGGCTGTTGCGGCGCATGAACTCGTTGAATATTTCGCTTATGCGCCCGTTAAGCTCGATATCTGTCGCATTGTGTATGGTCAGCACGAAGTTATCGTCCGCCATGCGCGCGAAAACCTCGTCGTGATCAAGATGATCGGAGATGGTCTTGTAGAGGCGTTCCAGCATGCGGTTGCCCTCCTCATAGCCGAGGCGGTCGTTGACATACTTGAACTTGTCGATATCGAACAGCGCGATAGCCCAGCCCTCCGGGTTGGAGCGCTTGAGCAGCTTCTTGGTATCCTCGAAATACTTCGCCCTGCTTCTGCCGCCGGTGAGCGGATCTACATCAGCCACCCTGCGTGAGCGGAACGAGGACACGCATACGATAATGAACACCGCCGCAAGTATGGCAAGTATTCCGGCGATTATCCAAACGAGGTATTTCTCAACGAACTCGTTGGCAGCGGAATGGCTGCCGCCGCTTACGATATAGGCATAGGTGTATACTCCAGAGCTGTTGGAGTTCATACCGCTGATGATCTTGCCAAACATCTTCGACAGCTCCGGCATGTCAGAGCTGAACGCGAAGCACTCCGCATGTATCGCGGGGCTGACATCTATGATGTCCAGGCCGTCGTAGCCGCGGTCGAGATAGTACAGCATTTCGTATGCGCCGGCGAACGCAACGTCCGCTTCGCCGTTCTGAACCGCGTCAAGACACTTCTGCTCGGTGTCGAAATGAAGTATCTGCGCGCCGGGATATATCTCGGAAATGTACTTTGAAATATCATCGCCGATGGCGGGGATCGCTATCATAGAATGCGCGCCGACGGAAGAGCCCGCCTTTCCGACAGCGGCTATAGGCACCTTGGCGTAGGGGCGTGATATTTTCAGTCCCTGATACTTCGACATGCTGTTGGAATTCACGCCGCCGCATATTATCTGCGCGGAGCCGTTATTCAGCGCTGTCACGCAGTCGCCGAGGGAGTCGCAGCCTATTACCTTTATCTCCAGACCGGTTGCTTTGGAGATCATTTTCAGAAGTTTGTCCGTGGGGCCGCTCAGGGAGTCAGTGCTGCTTTCCAGTCGGTCTATAACAGCCGCCTGGCGGTTATAGGCAACAGTTATCACCGGGTTCTTTTCAATGAAGTGCTTTTCGGCTTCGGTGAACGCATAGCGCTGTGCGCCGTACTTCGTGACATACTTCTCGTAAATGTCGAAGGTGAATTCCGGGTCGCTCATGATAACGCTTGCAACGGCTGTGTCCAGCGCGCTTATCAGCGTCTCGTTCGCGGAGGAGGTCATAAAGTAGCAGTCCTCGGTGGCTACCTGGCATGCTACAAGCTCATCTCCCCAGATACGGTAGCAGTCCTTAGCAACAGCGTCTATCTTGCCGGATTCGAAGTCGTTTTTCATCTGCGACTCGGAATCGTATCCGACGAACTCCGCCTTGCGGATGTCAGCGCCGATGAACGCTCCGTTTATGAAATACTTGCTGTAGTCTTCCTTTAAATAACCTATGCGGCTGCTTTTCAGTGCTTCGTAATCCTGGAACGATATGTCGCTGTCAGCCGGAATATATATCGCGGTGTACTTTATCGTGAGCGGAAGGTTCGTGAGGGTAAGGCGGAGGGGGGCGGCGGGTCCTGCCGCGGAGGTCATGCCCTGCCATGCGTCTAGCTCATTTGAGCTTACGCAGGGGATAACGTCGACCTCTCCCTTTGCTATCTTTGAAGCCAGCTCGGGCGCGGTGCCCTCCACGAAGGTGAAGGTCAGGTCGGAGCGCTTCTGTATTTCTCTCAGGAAATCGAAGGCGTAGCCCGTGTAGTTCCCTCCCACAGCGGAAATGCCGTAATCAGCGTTAACGCCGACAACTACCGTGTTTCCGGCGTCGGCAGCGTAAACGGCGTAAGCCCCGGCGGGAATGAACATCAGCGCCATCATCAGCGCTGCCGCCAACGCTGCGGCTTTCTTCAAACACTTCCTTATCATGAAGCACCTCCGATATATGATGCGGTGGATTTACTAACATTATTGTCAAAATATTACCGCGTAAACACCAAAAAAAGGCAATAAACAAATTAAACCAAAGATATTATACCAAATTGTTTCGTTAATTGCAAGGGCTTTGTAAAAGTTTTTCATAGAAAGGCAATAAAATATAAAATAAATTGTAGAATTTGCACAAGAAACTTGACATAGGGTTACAAATGTGATATACTGTATTTGCACACTTTTAGAGATTTTAGCTAATTTCTCAGTTGTTTACGACATGCTTTATATGTAAAACATCTTGTGAATTGCACGCATCTCTTATGGGAACCTCTAAAAACCGGTGTGAAAAGCAAAAATGGGCAGAGTGTGCCAGATTCTAGGAAAGCCGACGAAGTAAGGCTGTATGCCTTACGAGGAGGTTTGACGACGAAGATGGCGCGCACTGCACATTTTCGCTCACATGAGGTTTTTAGAGGTGACCTTATTTAAAACCTAAGGAGAACTGCTTTATGAACTGGTTTGAAAACGCTGTATTCTATCACATCTACCCAATCGGATACTTCGGCTGCCCCAGGCAGAACGATTTCACGTCTGAACCGACCCACAAGATACTCCGGGTCATTGACGATATCCCGCATATAAAGGAGCTTGGCTGCAACGCCGTATACTTCGGGCCGGTATTTGAATCCTCCGCGCACGGCTACGACACCGCTGATTACACCAAGATAGACCGCCGCCTCGGCACAAACGAGGATTTCAAGAAGGTCTGCGACGCGCTTCACGAAAACGGTATCAGGGTCGTTCTGGACGGCGTGTTCAACCATGTCGGGCGCGACTTCTGGGCTTTCAGGGACGTCCGCGAGAACAAGCTCGGCAGCGCTAAGAAGGACTGGTTCCATGTCCGCGATGGCAACGACGGCTACAACGACGGCTTCTGGTACGAGGGCTGGGAGGGTCACTACGAGCTGGTAAAGCTCAACCTCTACAACCCCGAGGTGAAGCAGTACCTCAAGGACTGTATAACCGGCTGGAAGAACGAGTTCGGGATAGACGGTCTGCGCCTTGATGTAGCATACTGCCTTGACCTGAACTTCCTCAAGGAGCTGCACGGTCACTGCAAGTGGCTGGCAGAGGATTTCTTCCTGCTCGGCGAGACCCTCCACGGCGACTACAACAAGTGGATGAACCCCGAAATGCTCGACAGCGTTACCAACTACGAGTGCTACAAGGGACTGTTCTCCAGCTTCAACGACATGAATATGTTTGAGATCGCGCATTCGATAAACCGCCAGTTCGGAAGCGAGAACTGGTGCCTTTACAGAGGAAAGCACCTCTACACCTTCGTTGACAACCACGATGTGAACCGCATAGCCTCCATGCTGAAAACAAAGGAACACCTGCCGGATATCTACACGCTGATGTTCATGATGCCGGGAATCCCCGCGGTTTACTACGGAAGCGAGTTCGGCGTACTCGGCGACAAGAATCAGGGCGGCGACGACCAGCTCCGTCCGGAGTTCGACCTCGAAAAGATGAAGTCCGAGGGTATCCGCGACCTGACCGCCCACATAAAGGCGCTCGCCGAGATACAGAAGAATCATCCGGCGGCTTCTCAGGGCGACTACAAGCAGGTTCAGCTCACCAACAGGCAGTACGCGTTCTCGCGCAGCGCCGAGGGCGAGACTCTGCTGACCGTTATCAACGCGGACGCAAATCCGTTTACATTCAACCTCAATACCTCCGGCGTAAAGGAGGATCTCCTCACCGGAGAAACAATGGAGCTTGGCGGGCTGACTCTCCCGGGCTTCACAAGCGCAGTTTTCAAGCTGTAAATTACCAAGATCACTAACGCAATACCGTCGGCAAGGTCATCATAGGACACTCACCGGCGGTATTTTTCTACATATTTATTGCGGCACGAAAGAGGTGCAGTATGAGGAAGGATAAAGCTGTAGTCCTGCTGACGTTCATCAGCTTTATAGCGCTTAATGCTTCAGCGTTAGCGACCGCCATTTTATGGGATATGCTCTTTCGGGTACACCCGCTTGCATGGTTTAGCCTGCTGCTCGTTCTGATAAATCCGGTGATATGTCTGATAATGCTGAGGATAGAGACAAAAGCTGCGTTCTCCCTGAGTACAAAGTTCTGTTGGCGCGGGTGGCTTTCAAGGCGCTTGTTCTGGGTATGCTCGGCGGCTCCTGCGGGGAGCGTCTGGCTTGCGGCGCTTTTTCTTTCGATCGCTCTCGGCAGTATCGGAGTGCTTCCCCAGCGCTTTATTTATTATGCTTTTTCAGGTTTTTCCTATATGGCGGTGTTTGCGTCGATCCTCGGCTATAAATGTACTGTTAACGAATAGAGGTGCGTTATGAAAAAGGCTCTCCCTGTTATACTGCTTATCTTCGGCGGAATACTTGCCTGCGGCATAGGACTGATAATCAGCGGTCTGCTGCTTATTGCCGCATTAGATGTATCAGCGACAGCAGTGATCCTGCCGCTCGTGATCGGCGGTCATGTGACCGGCGCTGTGTTTCTGCAAAGGCTGTATCAGCGGCGCTGGCAGATAGGCAAGGTGATTTTCTGGCTTTGTGCCGGGCTACCATCAACGTTGATCGGCATGAGTTCATTCGCAGCCGTTCTCATACTTGATAAGCTGAACTATTTCTCCGGATTTTTTGCCGGGCTCGGCGAATTTATTATGACGCTTGCCATTCTGATTTATTCCGGCGCGTTTTTCGTGGTTCTGGGATCGGTTCTGCTAGTAATTCATGCGTTATCCCGGAAAATAAAAAAGTAATTTGACGAAAAATGCTTGAAACAGGCGTATTTTGTGTTATAATGTAGAAAGGTACAGCCATGAAGCGAATAATGCCGATACTCCTGCTTATCCTCGCAAATACTGTGCTGATGTTCGTGATGTATGTCATAACGGCATTGTCGCTGTTGGCGGTCGTTGGAGTTCCGCTTGCCTTAGCCCTTTTCGCGGGGCATGTCTGGGCGGCTTCGGAGGTGCAGAAACGCTTTGAGAAGCGCGGCTGGCTCAATAAGCCTGCTTTTCTGATTTGCGCGTGCGCTCCCGGAATAGCGCTGACCGTACTGCTGTCCGTCAGATTGTTCTCCTCAGACGATGGCTCCGGACTTGGCGCTGTCGCGCTGTATATCATTATTTACGCAGCGGGATTTACTGCGGTGCTCGGAATAGTCCTGCTGACAAGATACCTTCGCTCACGCCGATAGCATGGCTGAATAAATCAAACAAAACAGGAGTGATATTCATGAATCCCTCAACAAAAGAAGTCTGGCTATGGCTTCTGCTTGTTATGTGTCCGTATAACCGCAAAACCACAGAGCTTCTGGAGCACTTCGATTCCGCCGAGGAACTCGCCTGTGCGATCCGCGACGGCAACTGCCCCGGGCTTTCCGAGGCCGAGAAGCAGCGCGCACGCAATATCCGCAGCCGCGAAGTCGGCCAGATCATGCAGGAGTGCGCACAGAACGACATTCGGATCATCACTCTTGACGACCCGGAATACCCTACCCTGCTGAAAAACATCTACTCGCCGCCTATCGTGCTTTTTGTACGCGGTTCGCTCATGTGCCTTGAAAACGAGGTTTCCCTCGCCGTGGTAGGTCCCCGGCACCCATCGGACTACGCCCGCAGAGCCGCCCGAATGCTGTGCAGCGATCTCGCGCGGCTCGGAACAGTGCTGGTGAGCGGTCTGGCGGTGGGGATCGACGCGACAGCGCACTCCTGCGCTGTGGAGCATGGAACTCCCACCATCGGAGTTCTCGCCTGCGGTCAGCTCGTGAACTACCCCGCCGAGAACGAGGAACTGAAGCGCCGTATCGTTGACGGAGGCGGCGCGGTCATCTCCGAACTTCTCCCGCATGCCGGCGTTGAAGGGAGGTACTTCCACCAGCGCAACCGCATGATATCCGGGCTTGGACTCGGCACTCTCGTTGTGGAAGCCTCCACGCGCAGCGGCTGCCTTATCACTGCAAATCACGCCATTGAGCAGGGCCGCGACCTGTTCTGCGTACCTCCGGGGGATATCACCCGGGAAAGCTGCGCAGGAGTTGTGCAGTTCCTGCGCGACGGCGCTATCCCGGTGTTCGACTACCTCGATATCGTCAACGAGTACATGTATCACTTCCTGAGCAAAATACACGGCGAACCCGGCACGCAGCAGTCCGCCGAAAGAACTCAACGTCCTAAGCCGGAACGCGCGGCGCCAAGCGAGAGACCTCCGGAAGCTCCCGCGCAGACAGCTCCGGAAACAGTGCAGGAACCCGCCCCGGAAGAGTCTGCGAAACGGCAGGTTCCACCGGATATCTACGCTGAACTCAACGAGGTGCAGTCAAAACTGTTGAAGCTGATCGAGGAATCTCCGCTTTTAGTCGACGAACTTGTAGACAAGACCGGGCTTCCCTACGCCCAGACCGTGGAAGCGCTCACGGAGCTTGAGATACTCGGACATATTCAGCTAGAGCCAAACGGGAAATACTCGCTGACTTAAATAATCTTAAACGCAAAAGCGGCTGTTATCAACAGCCGCTCAATTATTTTACACTTATCATGCAGAAATCTGCTGAACCGATATTCCGTCCTGCGATATAGTCACGACTGAATGCGACACGCTGGACGACCTGAGCGGTTCAGCAAGCTTATCCGATGAAAGATCCCGGAAAGCCAGCCACTCCCGCAGGCGGTCCAGTGAAGCCGGAGAAGCCGCGCCGAAGCTGTCCGCGCCGCAGATGACCCGTGCCGCTCCGCCCAGCCCGACCAGCCTCCCTGCAAGCGCAAGCGCCTGCTCCATGCAGGTATCGTCAGAGCCTGGAGCTATAACGATATCCGTGCTCTGCGCGGAGGTATTCTCATCGCGGCGCACCATCAGCGTGCGCTTCTTAGCTGAAAGCTTGTAATTTATGCGGTTGAGCGGGTCTCCGGGTTCATAGCCGCGGTGTTCGTACCCCGGGAAACCTCCTGAAACCGAGCCTTCCTCTGCTTCCTCGTCATTGTCGGACGGAAGCGCGCTCGGCAGCACCTCCGGCCCCGTATACTCCACGATATCCGGAAGCACAGCCGCCGCACCGCTCTCCGGAATAATGTCCGACCGGTAGGTTATAAGCCCCAGGCTGTCGCGGAGTATCACATCTTCTATACTGAGCCTGTTAAGGCCGCAGTACTCCGCAGCCATGGAGATCTCCACACGGCACGTTCTTCCGATAAGGTCGCAGCGCACTGTAAAGGGCTTCCCCATGAAGTCTCCGTTTACCGTGATGTGCGGCAGAATGCAGAATCCCTTCGCACGGAACACCAGTTCAGCTTTCACTGTATCACCCTTGCGGTACAGTCCGGAAAAGCTGCTGCACTCCACCGTAAAATGCTTGTGCGACGCCACGAAAACCACCGTGGACGCCGCGATACCCGCCGCGATAATGTAGATCATTCCCCAGCCCGCTTCACCGTTGATAAAGATAAGCAGCATCGCTGAAAACAAAAGCGCCTGGACATACCCGAAAATGTTCAGCCGAAGCCGTTTGTTCACGTTCACTTTCCGAGCCTCCTTCTGCGCCTGCGAAGCGCCTTCAGATACTTCAGCAAAGACTTCGGATCAACTTCTGAAATGTTCCCGCCGGAGTACATCAGCGCATCGGCGGCACTGCATATAGCGCCGGATTCCTGCGGCATTCCGAGGCGGTCGGTAAGCAGCCGCCGAACCTCTCCGGCCGACATGCATTCTTCATCGGCACCGGACAGCCCCGCAGCAAGCCTGCGCGTATAGACGTACACTCCGCGCACCTTGCTTTCAGTGCTCCTCAGCGGATAGAAAAGGTTGAATCCCGCCCAGGCAAGCGGCTTCCTCAGCAGGAACACCGCCAGTATAACCGCCGCAGCTATTGCGGCCGCGAACACCCAGTCCGGCATTTTGCCGCCGTCCTCTGCAAGGGCGGCGCAGCGCGTTCCATCGAGGGCAATCCAGCCTCCGCCGGGTATGTAGACCTCCGTCCAGGCATGAGCCTGCGAACCGGTAATATCGTACGCTCCGGTGATCTCGTTGTAGGCGCTCTGCGGCATTGCGAAGCCCTCGCAGTACCGCGCGGGAAGCCCCGCCGCCCTTGCAAGCAGCGTCAGCGCGGAGGCGTAGTCGCTGCATATTCCGCGCTTGCTTTCAAGCAGGAAATAGTTCGGGGTATGCTCCGCCGGAGCGTAGGAGAGATCGTATACGAAGCCGTCGTCGCCGAACCACTTTTCAAGCGCCTCCGCCTTGTCGAAGTCGTTGGTAAGTCCGGCGGTTATCTCGTCCGCAAGCGCCTGTATCTCCGGAGTTATACCGGTATCCCCGACCGTTTTCCGATACGTCTGCGCGTCCATATACTGCGCCCTGAGCGCGGAAGACCTGTACGTAGTTAAAGAACTGTCGAGCAGCCCGAGGAACGTGTTCTTATCCATTCTCCGCAGGAATTCCGCATTAGGAGCCGGGTTCGTGCAGCGCAGAACATACGACGTACCGTCCGGCATGGGCTTTTCAGAGAAGCAGTCGCCGCGGGGCGTCATGTAGCTCCTGCCGCATTCGTCCGGTATCGACATCATATAGGTCGTCTCCGGGTGGAGTATCACGTAGGTCTGAACCTCTCCGCGCAGGTAGATTATCATTTTGTAGTTTTCGAGGTCGGAATCCGGCAAACCATCCGTAAGATAGCTGTAATTCTCGTCTACCATATCCGGATAGTAAACCATATCCTCAAGCAGGCGCTGGGCATTGCATAAATCCGCGTTGTTCTCCCAGCCGGCTTCTCCGTTGTTAAAATCGTCGAGCGCCGTCCAGCCGTCCTCGTCATACTGGTCGAATACCCAGCGCTTGAGAAGCTGCGGCTTTTCCGTCACCACTGAAAACAGTATTTTGTCCGGCTGCTGATTATTTCCCGTGTTCACTGAGGAACGTATCGCGAAGTTCTGCGAAAGCCCCGAGTTGATGTTGTAGCCGCCAGTCTGCGGAACCATTTTATTGAGGTAGTCCTCCAGCGGAGTTTCCGTGCTTTTCGGGAGAACCGCCGCGGCCAGGGTCATCAGCAGGGACGCAGCGCAGGACAGCATGGCGCGGCGCAGGCGCGTGTGCTTTCCCTCGAAGTTCTTGACTCCCGGGAAGCATGGCACGGAGAGGTTCGCCGAAGCGAAGATGAAGCACCCGGTCATTATCAGCATGAAATACACCGGAAGCTCCCGCATAGTCCTGGACGAAAGTATCAGCGGGATAAAGCTGAGAAGCAGCAGGAAGCACGGCCGAGGGATGTCCACCGAGAAATAGAACCCGATAAAGCCGATTATTGACGAAAACATGAATATCGAAGCAGCCGCGAATACTATGTCAAAACTCGCCGAAGCAGTAAACAGGAAATTCATGAATCCGCCGTCTGCATTCTCGTGCCGCCCCGCGATGGTGCCGCTCACCCACGACCCCACGATCAGCAGCAGGACGCACGCCGTGATCCACATCGGCTTTTTCCTCAGGCAGTAGAACAGCATGAATATTCCCGCCGTAAGCGCTGCCATTATCAGCGCGCAGGGCAGGAAATGGCTGCGGCACAGCGTGTACATCAGCGCAGCGCACACTGATACAAGATAGCATATTATCGGAACTGGAGAGGCTCCGTCATATCTGACGCGTGTTTTTGTAGTCATTTTGAAAAAATATATCATCGCTGCCGCTGACCGGTTTTCCGGACAGCGGCAGCGGGCGTTTTCGCGCTCATTTGAAGTAGGAATACAGCCGGCAGAGCATCATGCCGTTATAGAGTTTGCGGTTCTTGTCCGCCTTCTGCCCGAAGATGTTCTCGAATTCCTCGTCGGGCGTGATGATATAAAGCTGCGAACCGTTCAGCGGAAGCAGCCTTTCCCCCATCGCACGGTATATCTCCCTCGCCTGCTCCACCTCGAGCATACGCTCGCCGTAGGGCGGGTTGGTGATTATTTTGAGTTCGTCTGCGGGCGGGGCGTAGTCCCGGATATCGCGGCGCTCGGCGGTGATGTTGAGCTGCGGCGCGGCTTTCTTCGCGTTGGACAGCGTGAGCGATATGCACTCGCCGTCGATATCGTAGCCGAACGCCCGGAACTTCGCGTCGCGCTTTATCGCGTCCGCCGCCTCAGAGCGAGCCGCCCTCCACGCCTTGTCGGATACGAAGCCGAGGCGCTCCGCCGCAAAGCTGCGGTTGAGTCCCGGCGCGATGTTCAGCGCTTTCAGTCCGGCTTCTATCAGCAGCGTTCCCGAGCCGCAGAACGGATCGCACACCGTGTCGTTCTCGCGGATACGCGCGAGGTCGATGATCCCCGCCGCCAGCGTTTCCTTGATTGGAGCCGCGTTGGATTCCCGGCGGTAGCCGCGCTTGTGAAGCCCTACGCCGCTGGTATCCAGCATCAGGGTCACTTCATCCTTCATGATGGAGAAGCGTATCTGAGCTGTCGCGCCGCTTTCAGGCATGGTCTGCAATCCGTAGGCCTTGCAGAGGTTCACCGCCATCGCCTTCTTCACGATCTTCTGGCAGGCGGGAATGCTCTTCAGCACCGAATTCAGCGAGTGACCCGTGTTCGGAAATGCGTCGTATCTTCCGATGTACTCCGACAGCGGGAGCGCGCGTATCCCCTCGAACAGCTCGTCGAACGTCTTGGCGCGGAACTGTCCCAGAACTATGCACACTCTCTCCGCTGTGGAAAGGCAGATGTTAGCCTTGGCGCAGAGCTCCGGCGAGCCGCTGAACGCGACCTTTCCGTCCGATACGGCGATGTCCTCGCCGCCTATCTTCTTCACCTCGAAGGAAAGGGTCTTTTCTATGCCGAAATGGCAGGGCGCGATGTATCTGTAATTTGTCATGTTTATTCTCCGTTTTTGCATGGATAAGCTGAATATGTGTACTTCATATTATATCAAAAAAAAACTGTAAAGTCAACAAAAACACTTGATTTTTATTGCAGCATGCATTATAATATCAGGGAACCTCTAAAAACCGGTTTGAAAAGGGAAAATGGGTAGAGTGCGCCGAATGCGATGAAAGCCGACGAAGTAAGGCTGTATGCCTTACGAGGAGGTTTGAAGAAGCAGGCGGTGTGCTATACACATTTTCACTCAAACAAGGTTTTTAGAGGTGACCATCACAAAGGGAGGGATCGTTATGAAAAAGCGCATTCTGATACTCGCTTCGGCGCTGCTGCTTACCGGCTGTTCCGGGAATACTCCGTCAGATGACGCGCCGGACGTATCCAACGCGTCTAGCTTATCCAACCTATCCCGCGAATCAAGCCAGGGAACGCCGGGCGCTGAGCAGTCCGGGAACGTCCGGACTTCAGAAGCAGAAAATGAAAAGCTGTTTACAGTTGGTATTCTGGTCGCGTCCGTAGGATAAATGATTCAGCGGCGGCGCAAAATGCGCCGCCGCTTTTTGTTAAACATGCACATTTTTCGCAATGAAATTTCGTTTTGTTTAATCAAATTCAACAGCTTGCCCGAAAATCTGTTGCAAAAAAAATAAATATAAGGTATAATAGAAACAGGCATAACCGGTGCGGCTCAAGCAGGAAACCAGTTCCTGACATTATATAGAAATGTCGCGCCGCGAAAGGAGAAATCTAGATATGGCACTCAAACTTAACGACAGATATTTAAACAGTTTCGTTGCAGAGCATGAACTCACTGGCATCGCTCCCGCAGTAAAGGCAGCGCACGACCAGCTCGTTAACAGAAACGGTCTGGGCAGCGACTTCCTCGGCTGGATAGACCTCCCGGTCGACTACGACAAGGAAGAATTCGCACGCATCAAGCAGGCTGCCGCAAAGATCAAGAAGGACAGCGATGTCCTCATCGTTATCGGTATCGGCGGTTCTTACCTCGGCGCAAGAGCAGTTATCGAGGCTATCAAGTCCTCCCTCTACAACAGCCTGAAGAAGGACACACCCGACATCTACTTCATCGGCAACTCCATCAGCCCGACATACCTCAGCGAAGTAGTTTCCCTCGTTGAAGGAAAGGACTTCTCTGTAAACATCATTTCCAAGTCCGGCACCACCACCGAACCTGCGCTGGCATTCCGCGTATTCCGCGACCTGCTGGTTGAAAAGTACGGCGAAGACGGCGCAAAGGGACGTATCTACGCTACCACCGATAAGGCAAAGGGAACTCTCAAGGAGCTCTCCGACAAGAAGGGCTACGAGACCTTCGTAGTTCCGGACGACGTAGGCGGCAGATTCTCCGTTCTGACCGCAGTAGGCCTGCTCCCCATCGCATGCGCAGGCTGCGATATCGACGCGCTCATGAAGGGCGCCGCTGACGCACGCGCCGCTTACGCTGACTGCGACCTCCAGAAGAACGACTGCTACAAGTACGCAGCGCTCCGCAATATCCTCTACCGCAAGGGCAAGAGCGTTGAAATGCTCATCGCATATGAGCCGAGCTTCGCAATGATGAACGAGTGGTACAAGCAGCTCTTCGGCGAGAGCGAAGGCAAGGACAACAAGGGCATCTACCCGTCCTCCGCTGTATTCTCAACCGACCTGCACTCCCTCGGCCAGTTCATTCAGGACGGTTCCCGCGTAATGTTCGAGACTGTTATGCAGTTCGCAAAGCCCCAGAAGGAGTTCTTCCTCAAGGACGACCCCACCAACGTTGACGGTCTGAACTTCCTTTCCAACCAGAACATGTCCGTTGTAAACCGCAAGGCTTACGAGGGCACCGTTATCGCACACACCGAGGGCGGCGTTCCCAACATCGTTCTCGAGGCTCCCGAGCTTAACGAGTACGAGCTTGGCTACATCATCTACTTCTTCGAGAAGGCATGCGCTATAAGCGGCTACCTGCTCGGTGTAAATCCGTTCAACCAGCCCGGCGTTGAGAGCTACAAGAAGAACATGTTCGCTCTCCTCGGCAAGCCCGGCTACGAGGCTCAGAAGGCAGAGCTCGAGGCTAAGCTCGGTCTCTGATCCAACAAAGGCAAAAATGGAGAGATCCGCGATCTAGCGGCGCTTTCCTCGCAATAATACAACACTATTCATGGAGGTATACTATGATTAAGCTTATCACAGGCAAGAGAGGCACCGGCAAGACCAAGATCCTTATCGACGCTATCCACGAGGCAGAGAACAAGTCCAACGGCAACGTTGTTGCTATCCAGAAGGGCTCTTCCCTCAACACCGACATCACCCCTAAGGTTCGCCTTATCAACATCGAGGACTACGCAGTAGAGGGCGTTGACGCATTCTACGGCTTCGTTTCCGGTATCCTGGCTTCCGACTACGACTGCACAGATCTGTTCGTTGACGCTACACTCAAGATCACCGGCAGAGACTACGCTAAGGTTGGCGAGCTGTTCGAGAAGCTGGCTAAGGTCTCCGGCGACACCGTTATCACCTGCACTATTTCCGCTGATAACTCCGAGCTGCCCGAGTCTATGAAGAAGTTCATCGTTTAATTTCTGGCTGACTTTTTCAGGCTGGCGCCGGGCTGAAACGCTCCGCGCCAGCCTGATGATTTTAGTCAATAATTCCGTTTTGGACGGGCAATTCGGGTGCAAAAGTGACTATTTCGACAAAACCCGGAATATTTTTTGTAAAATGTCCGAAAACCCTTGACAAAACGGATTTCGCATGTTATAATATTATGCGTGACTGTAAAAGGGTTCATTATATGAACTCTTAGGAAATGAAATGTTATATTAAGGGGGTGCAATAATGGCAGTTCCGAAGAGAAAGGTATCCCGCGCAAGACGCGACAAGAGACGTTCACAGGTATGGAAGTTATCTGCACCGTCCTTCTCTCGCTGCAAGCAGTGCGGTGAGCTCAAGCTCGCTCACAGAGTATGCGGCAATTGCGGTTATTACAATGATAAGGTCGTTATCGCTAAGGAAGCATAATTTGCCTTCATTCAGTAACTAAACACAAGTTTACGGGAAGTCCCTCCGGTTCAGCCGGGGGGATTTTTGCTGATTATAAACAATTTAAGAGTTATCGTCAAATATACATATAATTCCTTGAAAATAACGCTGAAATATGCTATACTATAGTTATATGGTTTAAAAACTGAGAACAGGAGAAATAATATGCAGGTAGTAGCAATAGTAGGACGCCCGAATGTGGGAAAGTCCACACTTTTCAATAAGCTGGTGGGTCAGCGCCTGTCCATCGTGGACGACAAGCCCGGCGTTACCCGCGACCGTATCTACAGCCGCTGCGAGTGGCTCGGCAAGGAGTTCATGCTCATCGACACCGGCGGTATAGAGCCAAAGACCGACGACGTAATCCTCGCGCAGATGAGGGAGCAGGCAATGCTCGCAGTGGAGCGCGCCGACGCAATCATATTCGTCACCGATATCACCACCGGAGTCACCGCCAACGACAGCGACGTAGCCTCCATGCTGATAAAGAGCGGCAAGCCGGTAGTCCTCGCCGTAAACAAGGTGGACGGCATCGGCACTCCGCCTCCGGAAATATACGAGTTCTACAACCTCGGTCTCGGCGACCCGATACCGGTTTCCTCCGTGCACGGACACGGCACCGGAGACCTCCTGGAAGCCGTTTTCGAGAACCTCCCGCCGGAGGAACCGGACGAATACGACGCTGACGCCATCAAAGTAGCCGTCATCGGCAAGCCGAACGTCGGAAAGTCCTCGCTCATCAACCAGATAGCCGGCGAGGAGCGCTCCATCGTCTCCGACATTGCCGGAACCACCCGCGACGCGATAGACACCGAGATACAGCGCGGCGAGGATAAGTTCATCTTCATCGACACCGCCGGAATGCGCCGCAAGGCTAAGGTCATCGAGAATATTGAGCATTTCAGCGTTCTGCGCGCCCTTATGGCAGTCGACCGCGCCGACGTGTGCGTTATCGTCATCGACGCGACGGTAGGCTTCACCGAGCAGGACAGCAAGGTCGCAGGCTACGCCCACGACAAGGGCAAGGCGTGCGTAATCGCCGTAAACAAGTGGGACGCAGTCGAGGACAAGACCGACCGCACTATGGACGATTTCCGCAAGAAGCTGGAGATAGACTTCTCGTTCATGTCCTACGCGCCGTTCGTGTTCATTTCCGCAAAGACCGGTCAGCGCATAGACAAGCTGTTCGAGCTGATAAAGTTCGTACACGAGCAGCACTGCATGCGTATCTCCACCGGCGTGCTCAACGATATGCTGAATTACGCGACCTCACGCGTGCAGCCGCCGTCAGACAAGGGCAAGCGCCTGAAGATCTATTACATGACCCAGGCTTCCGTATGCCCGCCTAATTTCGTTATCTTCTGCAACAGCCGCGAGCTGTTCCACTACTCGTATCAGCGCTATATCGAGAACCAGCTCCGCGAGACCTTCGGACTGACTGCAACGCCGATCAAGCTGACCATTCGTGAAAGAGGAGAATAATGAAGCAGATCCTGTCGGATTTCATACGCCGCCGCACCGGAATGCTCATTAAATGCGCGCTCATCGCTGTGGGATTCGCCGCAGCGGCGTGGATCCCGCTGATGTTTTCCGGCGGCTGGGCGGACTGGTTCAGCCTCGTCTGGACTATAGGAGCCGTCGTGGTCTCCGCCGCCGTGGCTTCACTGCTGGTTAAGGCGTTCGTAGATATCTTCGGAGTGGCAAGGTGCCGTCTGGAGGAGCAGCTCAGCAATATGCCGGAGGCCGAACGCGAAGGCGTTATATCCGCCTACCCGTCGGCAAAGGCCCTCGGTGAGCGCTGGTTCATGCCGGAGCATATACTGTTCTACACGGCGCGCAGGGCGCTCCTGCTGCGCTACGACGCAATAAAAATGATAACCCTGAAAAATGACGGCGACCTGCTGCTGGTGACTTCCTCCGGCGACATAACCATGCCGGTAAAACCCAGGGAAAACGCCGGGGTGCTGTATGCGGTGCTTCGCAGCAAGAATCCGGAGATAAAGCCCGGAACCGCTGAGACCGTAGAAAAAGAAAACGCGCAGAATTGACCCGCGCCTCCAAAAAAACGAAAGGACATAACACACAATGATGTGGCTTTGTTATATAATCATGATCGTCGTTCCCTATCTTCTGGGCGGCGTTAATACATCAATAATCGTCACCAAGCTGAAAACGGGCAAGGATATCCGCACGATGGGAAGCGGCAACGCCGGACTCACCAACACCCTTCGCACCCAGGGCAAGGCGGTTGCCGGGATAGTACTTCTCGGCGACGTTGCAAAGGCAGTCCTCGCGATTTGGGCGGTCAGGCTCGCGTTCCAGTTCATCGGCGGCGTTGACACCACCGTGCTCGAAAACGACATGAACTGGGTAGGCTACATGGCAGGTTTCATGGCTGTAGTCGGCCATGTGTTCCCAGTTTACTACGGGTTCAGGGGAGGAAAGGGCGTTCTCGCCGCTATCTCCGCTATTTTCACGCTGGACTGGCGCACCGGCTGCTTACTGCTCGCCGTGTTTATAATCATCGTGGCTGTTACCCGCTACGTTTCCCTCGGAAGCTGCATTGCTTCCTCGCTGTACGGCTTCGGCACGCTCGGATTCGTGTACTTCATGGACGGCGACCCCGCCGGTATCGTCTGCACATTCATCGCATTCTTCACCGCCGCGCTCGTTATCTACATGCACCGCGGAAATATAAAGCGCCTTGCCGCTCACACTGAGAAGAAGCTCGGCGAAAAAGCAAAGTAAATTTCGGAGGCTGTCACAATGGCAAAGATCACTATTCTGGGCTGCGGCTACGGCACAGCTCTGGGCGTATTATTCACCACATTCGGGCACGAGGTAGTCACCTGGACGAAATTCGAGCAGGAAGCGGAGCTTCTCCGCACCGAGCGCGAGCACAAGCGGCTCCTCCCCGGCGTAAAACTGCCGGAATCCCTCGGCGTCACCACAGACCCGAAATGCGTCAGCGGCGCAGATATCGTGCTTGTGGCTATCCCCTCGCCGTTCTTCCGGGAAGCCATTCAGACCGTGAAGCCCTATGTGGATAAATCCACCATCATGATAAACGTCAGCAAGGGTCTGGAAGCCGCTACAGGCTACAGGCTGTCCCAGATAATCTCCGAGGAGCTTCCGGAAAACCCGGTCGGCGTTATCACCGGTCCCTGCCATGCAGAGGAAATCGCACGCCTGGTTCCCACAACGGAGGTCTGCGCAAGCAATAACGACGGCGTTGCGGAGTATATCCAGCGCACGCTCTCAAACGAGAAATACCGCATTTACGTCAACGACGACGTTGCCGGCTGCGAGCTCGGCGGCGTACTGAAAAACCCGATAGCCCTCGGCTGCGGCATCGCCCGCGGAATGGGTCTCGGCGACAACACCGTAGCCGCCCTAATGACCCGCGGAATGACCGAGATAACACGTCTCGGCGTAGGTCTCGGTGCAAACTGGAAGACCTTCACCGGCATGGCTGGAATAGGCGACCTTATCGTAACCTGCACCTCGCTGCACTCACGTAATTTCCGCGCCGGAAACCTCATCGGCAAGGGAATACCAGCCCCGGAGGCAGTAAAGCAAGTCGGCACCGTGGAAGGCTACACCAGCAGCATAATCGCATACAAATTAGCGCAGGAGCGCGGCATAGACACGCCGATAATCGAACAGATAGTAAAGATATGCTACGAGGGATCTGACCCGAAAGCGAGCATTTCCGCGCTTATGACGCGCAAGAGCAAGCACGAGCGCGAAGTATTCTGGATGGACTGATATAACCCGACAACCACGACCAACTATTTGAAAGGTGCCCACATGAATCAGAAGATACCAGCCACCATAAAGGAACAGGTACAGAAGCTGCGCGACCGCGGCTGCGTCATAAATGACGAAAAGCTGGCTGAACAGACCCTGACCTACATCAACTATTTCCGGCTGTCGGACTATTTCGCACCGTTCACCGTGTGTAAAGGGCAGTACGAAAATGGCACTACATTTGAAAATATCCTGCGTGTGTACGAATCCGACCGCAAGCTGCGGAGCATTCTGCTCGCCTCACTTGAGGAAACGGAGATCTCAATGCGCGCCGCCGTTTCGAACTACCACGCGCTGAAATACGGCGCCCTGGGCTACCTTAACGCCTCCTCGTTCGACTTCCGGCACAACCACCAGCAATTCATGAACAAGGTGAAGCACCTCATAGAAGTCAACGACGACCGGGAATTCGTACGGCACTACAACTCGAAATACTGCGGAGCGTTCCCGCTGTGGGTAGTTATGGAGCTGTTCAGCTTCGGCACGCTGGCGTTTTTCTACAAGGATATGCACTCCGGCGACAAAAAGGAGCTTGCCGACCGCTACTACGGCTGTTCCAGCGCAGACCTCGACAACTGGCTGTTCTGCCTGAACGAACTCCGCAACTACTGCGCGCACTACAACCGCCTTTACGGAAACACGTTCCAGGTAGAGCCGCGCGTTCCAAAGGGGCTTGACCTCGAGCTGAAACCTGATGTTTTCGGGTACATAATCGTGCTCAAGCAGCTCGCGCATGATCACGCAGCATGGAACCAGCGCGTTGTGAAGCCTATTTCAAGGCTTATCTACAAAAATTCCGACGTACTGCGGCTCAAGGATCTGGGATTTCCGGAGGACTGGGAAAAGCTCATCGCATTCGACGATGAGAAGGCCGGCGAACCGGAAAGATCCGAGAATGCAGGAAATTCAGAAAACTAAAGACAAAACGGCGGAGCACTCTGCCGTTTTTTGCAAAAAGGGGTGAGCGCCGTGGCTGATAAATTCCGCCTTATGATGGACAACAACGCAAAATCGAAAGAGGAGATACAAGAGGAGCTCCACCGCATGATCAAGCTGAAAAATCAGCCCGTGGATCCCGTCGAAACGTCCCACGAGCAGTTCGACCCCGCCGTCCGGGAAAAGGTCAGCGAAGCGGTGAAGCGCTCCATACAGAACAAGATAAGCTCCATAGTGAATGAAGCGATAAAAACTGCGGAGGAGGACGAAAGATACTACGGCGAGAAAATACCGCCACGCCCGCCGCGGGAAAACCTTGATTACCTCACCGGGAAACCCGTGGAACAGCAGCCGGAGCGCCTCCAGCCCGACGAGCTTGCATATGCTCCGTCAACGCACGAGACCGACGACGAGGGCGCCGATATCCGAGCAAAAATTACTGAAATGCGCTATCTTTCGCACACGTTCTACACCGGCTTCATGCTCAAGAAAAACGCCGGCGAAACCCTGATAAAGCAGGGCGAGTTCATGAAGGACGTCACCGACAATTTCGGCTGGAACTGTTTCTGCAACATCGACCGCCCGATATACGGCGCTATGTCCACCGACCAGCTCCGCACCTACTTCACCTGGAGAACAGCCGCCCGAAACGGCGTGTACAGCCAGACAGACAAGCCCTACATCATTCTCTACTGCTACGAACTCCTGAACAAGATCGGCGTGATGTCCTCCGCCGACGCGTACAACCGGCTCTCTGCCGTGTGGGAGGGCTGCCGCGGCTTCTGCCCGGCTCTGGACACCGTCCTCCCGCGCTGGCTCAAGGATTTCCGCGCCTACAACGACATCGGCGGCGTCGCCGCCTGTCCCGCTGAATCCGCCCTGGACACCCGCCCTCCGGACGACCTGGATATACTCGAATGCCGCTACTCCGGCAAGCTGGAATACCTCATGGGTATCTCCTCCTACAATCTCCGGGGGAGCATATTCCTGACCGACGAGACCCGCCCGCTGATGGAGGGCGCTCTTGAGTCCGCACTGACCGCGCTGGACGGCTATTTTGAAAAATCCGGCGTGACTATGTTCGAGCTGCTGTGCGGAAAGCTGCGAAAGGATTTCTTCTGGTCTCCGTTCAACGGCGCGTATGTCGACATTTCCCGCATGGACGGCTTCCACAATCTCAGGATAAGCCCTACCGAACAGTACACCACCAAGCGCGGGGAGCCATGCCTCGAGACCTTCGAGCCGTCGCCCTACCGCAGTTTCGTCGGGTGGATACTGAAAAGCGTAGAATCCGTGCTCCGGAAGCGCACCGGCTTCCGATACGGAATTTCGCCAAATATCACCCCGGTGCTGAACGATTTCCTGAACCGTGACAAGCTGGTGCGCGCCGCGGACGCTCCCGAATTTTCGGAGCTTATCCCGAACGCGGTGAACGCGTGGTGCGATGAAAACGGAGTTTTCCCACCGAAAAAGCAGGCGAAAAAACGCAGCTGCTATAATTATGACGAGGTTCCCGCAGAAGCGCCTTCCGCCCCGCAGAAGCCCGTAAAAATCGAAATCGACGTCTCCAAGCTGTCGCAGATACGCGAAGAGTCCGACGAGACAACCCGCAAGCTCATAGTCGAGGAGGCGGACACGGTAACTCCCGAGGAGCTCACCGACCGCATATCCAGCATATCCGAGGACGATTTCGACGAACAGACCGCAGGATTTGCTGAGAGCTATGGAAACCCGGATACTGCCGAATCTCCCGCGCCAGCGCCGCAAATGGACGTACCGGGGAATTTCACGGAGCTTCCCGACGGCTGGAGAGAATTCGCGCAGTCGCTCACCCACGATGATATCGCGCTGCTGAAGGCAGTCCGGGACGGCTGCGGAGAGGCGCTCTGCCGCTCCCGCAGCGTAATGCCCGAAACGGAATACGACCGGATCAACGCTCTCGCAATGGAGTACATCGGAGACGTGCTGATCGAAAACGGCGGAATTCTCGAGGATTACCTCTCCGATATTCAGCCTATTCTCGATAAATGCGCCATATAAAAAACGGCAGCCTTTTCAGGCTGCCGTAAGCTATTTAATAAATCAAAGCTCGATCTTTCCGTAGAGTGTTGCGCTCTTCTCCGCTTCAACGGTCTCCTTGCTGAACTCGCCTGCGTCTGCGGTCTCGTCCGGCTCATAGGTGCGGCGCTTGTACTCGCGCTCAAAGCTGGTGGAGAATCCAGTGGACTGGCGGTAGTTGCGTGTGTTCCCGTTTCCGGAACCTCTGCGCTCCACACGTTCACCACGTTCACCGCGTTCGCCATTTCCGCGTCTGCCGCGGCGGTTATCGAACTTGGGCTTGTCGGCGTAGATTACGACCTTTCTGTAAGGCTCAACGCCGGTGGAATGGCTGGATACGCCTTCAATCTCAGCAACGCAGCTATGGATTATGCGGCGCTCGTAGGGGTTCATCGGCTCGAGAGCGATCTTTCTGCCCTGCTTGATGACCTTCGCGGAAGTGCGCTTTGCAAGGGACTCCAGAGTTTCGCGGCGCTTGTCGCGGTAGCCGTTGCAGTCGATGGAGATGCGGCAGTAGGATTCCTCAGTGCGGTTGCTTGCGAGGATAGTCAGATACTGGAGACTGTCAAGAGTCTCGCCGCGTCTGCCGATAACTACGCCGAGCTTATCGCCGGTGATGTCAAGAACAACGTTTCCGTCGCGGCGGACAGCGTTAATCTGGAAGTTCTCAAGCCCAAGAGCGTGAAGCACGTCGGTGAGGTACTTCTTCGCTGCCTGCACCTTTGCGCTGCCCTCGATATCGAAATCCTCGGGAAGCTCCGGTATGTCCTTTTCGCCCTCGTCCTCAAAGGAAGCCGGTGCCGGCTCCTCTGCATGGGTCTCCTCTGCTGGCTCGGAATGCTCGGCAGCTTCAGAAACCTCGGAAACTGCGGCCGTCTCGGAAGCTACAGGAGCTTCGGGGGCTTCGTAGGAAGCCATGACTCTTGCAACGCCCTTCATTCCGAACAGCCCCTTTCTGGGCTGCTCAAGAATGTCGAAATCTATCTCCTCGGCAGCAACACCGAACTCAGCGGCTGCCATTGCCTTTGCTTCATCAAGGGTCTTTGCTGTGAATTCCTTTTTCATATTTCACCCTCCTGTGATACGTCAGGTATCGTCGTCGTTATCCTCATGATATTCCTCGCCGTACTTCTCAGCGTCAGCCTTTCTTGCGGCTGCGAGCTTTCTGCGGTTGATCTCCTTCTGGGTGAGCTTCTCGCCTTCATACTCGGAAACTGCGTTGAGATCCTCTGTCTGTCTCTTGCGCTTTTCTTCCTTCGCGGCGTTCTTCATACGCTCGTTGTACTCAGCCTCAGCCTGCGCGCGGAGCTTTGCAGGGCTGTAGACCTTATTGAGCAGCAATGTTTGCAGGATACCGAACGCATAGCTTATCGTCCAGTAGAAGCCCGCGCCGGCAGGTACGGTAAATACCAGCACGATGGAGAAGATAGGCATGATGAAGAACGTAGCCTTCATGCAGCCGGAATTTCCGCCGGCAGCGCTTGTATCCATCGTCTTCATCGAGATGAGGGTCTGCGCCATAGAGAACACGAACGCCAGTATCGGAATAAGGATCATCGGCCAGCCGAGGTCGCTTGCAGGATCCTTGCCAAGCGGGATTCCGAGGAACTCGAGCTTGTCGTTGAGCTCTGCCATGTTGTCCTTATCGGACTGCTGGAGACTGTAAGCGGAAGCGGTCGGATCTATTTCAGATACCTGACCGTACATCTCAATAGAGTAAAGCTCTCTCTGGAGCGTAGACGCCTGGGTGTAGGTGAGGGTATCGCTGTCTGCGGTAGCTTTTACAGAACCGTACTTGCGCTGTACGGTCTCAACCGCGCTTCTTGTGGAAGCAGAGAAGCTGTGAGCCTGTCTGTACTCGTTCTTCTCGGTCTCATCGCCGATAGCGTCGACCTCAGCCTGCTCCGCCTTGGTGATGGAGTAGAGGTCGCTCTCGGTGAACAGGTCGTTGCCGTTGTCCTCGTTGAAAGAGGTCAGGGTAGCCTTAGTGACGACCTTCTTCACCATGTTCTTGCTGGTGGCGTCGAGATTTGCCCACACGTCTTCGGTGAGAGGCTCCTCGCCGTCGCCGAGGCAGTTTTCGTTGTAGAACTCAAGGATCTGCTTCGCGTCGCGGACGATCTCGTCATGCTTCGTGAGCGCTTCGCCGGTAAGCTCCTGAGTGTTGCCGTACTCGTCGACAAATATCTTTGTCATGGAAACGTAATAGGATTCCTGCATTATCTGCGCAGTATTTCCCATGTGCATGATGTGGGTCATGGGCTTGTAAACTACGTCCAGTACGCCGAACAGAAGCAGGAAGGTTATAGCCATGGTGCCGCAGCCGCCCATCGGACTGTAGCCCTGCTGCTGGAGCTTCGCAAGCTCCTGCTGCTGCTTTTCCTGATTGTTCTTGTATTTCTGCTGGATCTCTCTTACCTTAGGTGCGAAAATTGCTGATTTAGCGGTGTTTTTCTGCTGCCTTATCGACAGCGGCAGCATAGCCAGCTTTACGATAAAGGTAAACACCAGGATAGCCACGCCGATGCTGGCGCCCGTGTTCTTGCAGATGACCTCATAGATCGCCCACATGATGTAGCCGAGGGGGTAGCCTATGATACTGTACAGGAACTCTATTGTGTCCACGTCCTTTCATTTGGCGCAGCGCTGTGGAAGGATCGGTATGCGCGCTGCTGTGTGCGTCCGACCGGATAGGCTCCGGCGTCTTTGGAATGGTATATGATAACACGGCGCATAAAGCCGCAGTTGACTTCACTTTGTTAATTATCTTTGTAGGATCGCTTTATATCTTCGCTGAGGTAGTCTGCGCTGTCGTCGTCAGGTATCCCGAAATCCGGCGGCACAGGCAGCCTCTCGGGATGGAAACAGAACTTCTGCGGCACAGGGTCTATGCCGCCTGCACCGAAAGGGTTGCACCGCATAATTCTCCATAACGTCAAATAACCGCCCCTCACCGCACCAAAACGCCGAATAGCGGTAAGCCCGTATTCGGAACAGCTTGGATAATAGCGGCAGCACGGCGGTAAGATCTTTGACAGCGTAAGTCTGTACAGCTTGATGACAGCAAGGAAAATATACTTCATGACAGCCTGGACAGAATATTCTTCATCATCAGGGAGTAGATCTTTGTGGATTTAAGCTCCGGGGTCTTGCTCCTTGCGACAAAGACGAAATCGTAACGCTTTTGTGTTTTCTCTTTCAAAATCGGCTCGAAAAGGCGGAAGGCTTCCCTTATTATCCGCCTTGAGCGATTTCGTTTGACCGCGTTCCCGACTTTCTTCCCGGTAACAATACCGAGACGGTTGCACCGCCCGCGCCTTTCCCTGACATAGCAGACAAAGGCAAATGTGACGATACTCTCCCCTCTTTTAAAGAGGAAGCTGAAATCGCGGTTGTTTTTGATCACAATGTACTTCTTTTTGAATTCAGACATTGCAGTCAGATCAGTAGGTCAGCTTTTTTCTGCCCTTTGCGCGGCGGCGAGCGAGAACCTTACGACCGTTCTTGGTTGCCATTCTCTTCATAAAGCCGTGCTCGTGCTTTCTCTGAAGCTTCTTGGGCTGGTAAGTTCTTTTCATTGATAGACCCCCCTTTGTTCAACATGGTAGTATCGTTGTATGTTCTACCGGAATCTGCCTTTGGATATAGCTCTTCCGCACACAACTGTCAACAATAATTAATTATACCGTATTATAAAAGCGTTGTCAAGGGTTTTTTGAAAATTTCCCGATATTTTCATTTATACGATAACTGAAAGTATAATATGCTTGATAATATACTAAAAAACGGGCTTGTAATTATGTCGTATTTTTGTTATACTTATATTATACGTTTGTAAACGATTATTTACTCGGGGAGGTGCCGGAATGCGGCTTCTGAAATCCACAAGACTTATACCCAGGCTCGGAAGCGAGGAAACGCGCGTGCATGCTCCCCAGCTCCGCGACCGCACAAAGCTGTCCGGCGGGAGGAAGCTCCGGCACGAACTGAAATTCATAATAAACGAGGGCACCTACCTCATGCTGAGAGCGCGCCTGGCGCCGCTCATGACGGTCGATCCGCACGGGGTCAACGGCGAATACCGCGTCACCAGCCTTTATTTCGACGATGTCTACAACTCGGCTTACTGGCAGAAGGTCAACGGCATTGAAACGCGCCGGAAATTCCGCATACGCGCCTACGACCTGGACCCGTCGCTTATAACCCTGGAATCCAAGCACAAGGACGCCTCCTACGTTTCAAAGCTCTCCCGGCGGCTTACCGATGAACAATACCGGGCGCTGCTTTCCTGCGACTGCGGCTTCATGGAGGACAGCGACAGCGACGAGGATTCCTTCGGGGAATTCTACCGCGCCGACCTGCTCACCAAGCTGCGCCCGAGGGTGATAGTGGACTACCGCCGCCAGGCGCTGATATCCCGCTTCGGAAACGTCCGCATTACGTTTGACAAGCAGCTTTCCGCGTGCTTCAACACAATGGATATGTTCGCGCCGGAGGCACAGTACACTCCGGTTCTCGGCGGAAATATCATACTTGAAGTTAAATTCGACAGCTATATTCCCGAAAGTATACAGGCGGCATTGCAGGGGCTGAACGCTCCGCAGCAGTCGGTATCAAAATATATGATCTGCACAGACAGAATGTTGGAGGTATTAACCCATGGTTGACGTGATCAGTCAGTTCCTGACAAGCGGCTCAAAGCTAACCGACGCTATCGAACTTTTCGGCACCGACTTCGAGCTTGCGAACATTTCCATTGCTACGATTCTTGTTACGCTGCTCACTGCGGCAGTCTGCGGAGCAGTGATCTATCTCGTGTACCGTTTCTTTAACCGCAGCGTTATTTACAACGAAAATTTCAATATTCTCGTGATCCTTACCACCATTGTTACTTCGTTCATCATCATGACGATAAGTTCCAACGTAGTGCTGTCGCTCGGCATGGTCGGCGCGCTCTCCATCGTGAGATTCCGCGCGGCTGTAAAAGACCCGCTGGACATAGGTTTCCTGTTCTGGGGAATTGCAGCGGGAATCACCGCGGGAGCCCAGCTCTACTGGGTCGCTCTGCTCGGAACCGCCGTTATCGCGGTGCTGTACATACTCATCACCATTTTCCGCAAGGAAAAGAAAAGCTACCTTCTAATCGTGAGATATGACGCATCCTGCGAGATGAACGTCAACGGCGTACTTGGAGCTGTAAAGTACCGCCTGAAGAACAAGACCCAGACCGGAAATAAAATTGAGCTCACCGTGGAAGTCAAGATCCGCAGGAACGACACCACCTACCTCAGCCGCTTTAACGCCATCGACGGGGTTGAAAGCGTTACGCTGCTGGAATACAGCGGCGAATATATGAATTGACAGAGCGTATATCTGCGGCGCAGTATGACGTTCCGTATATTTAACACTAAAACTAAAAGGGGGCTTTCGCCCCCTTTTTATTATTACTTGAGATGTGCAGCGTCAATACGATTGAGTGCGCGCTTGAGCTTCGCCTCTGCAAGGCGGAACTCGTTATCGCCCGCCGCAGCCTTCATGCGATCCTCTGCGACCTGCTTTGCATGCTCGGCGCGAGCAACATCGATATCCTCAGCCCATTCGCAGGACTGCACCAGGATAACGGTCTTTTCCTTCGATACCTTGATGATACCGCCGGAAGTCGCCGCACGGCGGAACTTACCGTCGATCATCACCCGCATCTGCCCTATGCCAAGCGCTGCACAATAAGGCTCATGCCCATTAAGGATACCGACATCTCCAACGGTGGTGCGGGCGATTATCTGCTCCGTATTACCGTCGAAAAACGTCTTTTCGGGCGTGATTATCTCTAATCTGAACGGCGTCATATATTACCTCCGATCAGCCCTTCTTTGCCTTCTCGATGACCTCGTCGATCGTTCCTGCGAACAGGAATGCGGACTCGGGCAGGTCGTCGTGCTTGCCCTCGATGATCTCCTTGAAGCCGCGGATAGTCTCCTTCAGCGGAACATACTTGCCCTGCATGCCGGTGAACGCCTCCGCAACGGAGAACGGCTGTGACAGGAAGCGCTGTATCTTTCTCGCACGGGATACTGTCAGCTTATCCTCGTCTGAAAGCTCGTCCATACCGAGTATCGCGATGATATCCTGAAGCTCATTATAGCGCTGGAGAATGGACTGCACCGCTCTTGCTACCTCGTAGTGCTCCTTGCCCACGATGTCCGGGGTGAGGATTCTGGAGGTGGATTCCAGCGGGTCGACAGCCGGGTAGATACCCATTGAAGCGATGTTTCTGGAAAGTACCGTGGTCGCATCCAGGTGTGCGAATGTAGTAGCCGGAGCCGGGTCGGTCAGGTCGTCCGCAGGAACGTAAACCGCCTGTACGGACGTGATGGAGCCCTTCTTCGTAGATGTGATACGCTCCTGGAGAGCGCCCATCTCAGTTGCAAGGGTAGGCTGATAACCAACGGCAGAGGGCATACGTCCCAGCAGCGCGGAAACCTCTGAGCCTGCCTGTGTGAAACGGAAGATGTTGTCGATGAACAGCAGCACGTCCTGACCTTCCTTATCGCGGAAGTACTCCGCCATAGTCAGACCGGAAAGCGCTACTCTCATTCTCGCTCCTGGCGGCTCGTTCATCTGACCGTAAACCAGCGCGGTCTTGTTGATAACGCCAGACTCGGTCATTTCGTTGTAGAGGTCGTTACCCTCACGGGTACGCTCGCCGACGCCGGTGAATACGGAAATACCGCCGTGCTGCTTGGCGATGTTGTTGATAAGCTCCATGATGAGGACGGTCTTACCAACGCCGGCACCGCCGAACAGACCTATCTTACCGCCCTTGAGGTACGGCGCGATAAGGTCAACGACCTTGATACCAGTCTCAAGAACCTGGTTGGAAGCCTCCTGCTCCTCGAATTTCGGAGCGGGACGGTGGATCTCCCACTTTTCCTCGGTCTCGGGCTGCGGCTTGTTATCAACCGCCTCGCCGAGCAGGTTGAAGATACGGCCAAGGGTCTCCTTTCCGACAGGAACCTTGATAGACGCGCCGGTATCCACAGCCTCCATGCCTCTTACGAGGCCGTCGGTGGAACCCATCGCAATGCAGCGCACGATATCGTCGCCGATATGCTGAGCGACCTCAACGACAAGCTTCTGACCGTTGTTGTCGATCTCGATGGCATTAAGCAGATTGGGCAGGTGGTCGGGGTGGAACTTGATATCAAGAACCGCACCGATGACTGTCACGATCGTGCCTACGTTCTGATTTGTCATACTGTGATTTTTCCTTTCCATTTGATGTGGTTGGAAATAACTCGCCGCACAATGCACTTCGTGCATTGCACGCCGGGGTTCTCAGCCGCGCGCACGAATTTCCAGCTTCGCCTGAAATTCACACACTTGCTGAGACAGATGCGTTTTTTCCTCCGGCAGAGCCGGAGCAAAAAATGTTTTAAATTGTGAATTACATTATTCAAGTGCGTTCGCGCCGGATACGATCTCGGTGATCTCCTGCGTGATGCTTGCCTGACGCGCTCTGTTATAGAGCAGGGACAGGCTCTCGGTCATTGCGTCGGCATTGTCCGTTGCGGATTCCATCGCTGTTCTGCGCGCGCCCTGCTCGGAGGCATACGCCTCAACGACAGCGCACTGCACAAGGCTCGCGGTGAATTTCGGCACGATTCTGTCGAACACCGCCTCGGGGGACGGGTCGTAATTCATCGCGCCGTATCCCTCCAGCTTCTGCGTTTTCATCGGGAGCACAGCAAGCTGCTGCGGCTCCTGCGCAAGCTGGGAAACGAACATGGTGAAGAACACCTGCACATCGTCCACCTCGCCGCGGCGGAACATCTCTATCGCCGTATCGGCGATATCCTGAGCCTGCGCGGGCTTGATGTTCTCGGCGATATTCGGGTAGCTTCCCACGATGTCGTAGTCGCGCTTGGAAAAATACTCGATGGACTTCTTGCCGATCGCGATTATCTTCGGTTTCTCAGCGTCGTCCGCATGGGCGGCGGCAGCCAGCTTGAGCACGTTGGAGTTATAACCTCCCGCGAGACCTCTGTCGCCCGCCACCACGATGAACAGACGGTGCTTTATTTCGCGCTTCTGCGTGAAAACCGTGGAGAAATCCGTATTAGCCGAGGCAATTTCGCACATGGATTTATACAGCTCGTTGAAGTAGGGACGAGCCTGCTCCGCGCGCTGTTTTGCCTTGCGGAGCTTACTTGAGGACACCAGCTCCATAGCCTTGGTTATCTGGCGGGTGGAGCCTACGGACTTTATGCGCCGCTTGATGTCCTTCATATTTCCTGATGCTATAATATCACCCCCGGAAATTCATTGCGGCGTAAGATATCACTGCACGTTGTCGTCGGTAGTGATATATCTTACCTTCTTTTCGATGTACAGCCAGGAAACGCCCAGAACGGCGATGGTGGACAGTACAGTGGCGATAACGCCTAATACAAAAGCAGCCTGCTTCATAAAATGCTCCTTTCGCAGTTAAGCCGCGTAGCCCTTGGCGAAGTCAGCGAGAACCTTCTTGAGCTGCTCCTCGATCTCGGGCTTCATTACCTTTTCGGTCTTTATGCTGGTGAGGATATCCGGGCAGGTGGACTTGATGTGATCCAGCAGGTCAGCCTGATACTGCTTGATCTTGTCAACTGCGATATCCTTGAGGAAGTTGTTGATAACAGCGTAGATAATGACTACCTGCTCCTCTACTTCCAGCGGAGAGTTCTGATCCTGCTTGAGCACCTCAACGATACGCTCGCCCTTTGCAAGACGATCCTTTGTATCCTTATCAAGGTCGGAACCGAACTGTGCGAAGCTCTGCAGCTCTCTGTACTGGGAGTAATCCAGCTTCAGGGTACCTGCGACCTTCTTCATCGCCTTTATCTGCGCGTTGCCGCCTACACGGGATACGGAGATACCCGGGTTTACTGCGGGACGTACACCGGCGTTGAACAGTTCGCTCTCGAGGTATATCTGACCGTCGGTGATGGAAATTACGTTGGTCGGAATATACGCGGAAACGTCGCCTGCCTGGGTCTCGATGATAGGCAGCGCGGTCAGCGAACCGCCGCCGTAGTTCTCGTTAAGTCTTGCCGCACGCTCGAGAAGTCTTGAGTGCAGATAGAATACATCGCCGGGGTATGCTTCACGTCCTGGCGGTCTTTTGAGCAGCAGGGAGAGGGTACGGTAAGCTACGGCGTGCTTTGAGAGGTCATCGTAAACTACGAGGACGTCCTTGCCCTTCTCCATGAAGTACTCACCCATGGTGCAGCCGGAATAGGGCGCGATGTACTGAAGCGGTGCCAGCTCGGAAGCGGTAGCGGAAACGACGATGGAGTAATCCAGCGCGCCGCCTGCGCGAAGCTGTTCAACAACGCCTGCAACAGTGGAGTTCTTCTGACCTATGGCTACATAGATACAGATAACGTCCTTGCCCTTCTGGTTGATTATCGTGTCGATCGCGATGGCGGTCTTACCGGTCTGGCGGTCGCCGATGATAAGCTCACGCTGACCTCTTCCTATTGGGATCATGCTGTCTATCGCCTTGATACCGGTCTGAAGCGGAACTGTTACCGGTTTTCTGGTGATGATACCGGAGGCGATCTTTTCGATGGGGCGTGTTTCCTTTGCAAGAATAGCGCCCTTGCCGTCGATGGGCTGTCCCAGAGAGTTCACAACGCGTCCCAGCAGCTCTTCGCCGACGGGAACGGACACGATGGAGCCTGTTCTCTTGACGGTGGAGCCTTCCTTGATGTCCTCGTCAGAGCCAAGCATTACCGCGCCTACGAAATCCTGCTCTAGGTTCATCGCCATGCACTGTACGCCGTTCTCGAATTCGAGCAGCTCGTTGAGCATGCACTTCTCGAGGCCGTGTATACGCACGATGCCGTCGCCGACGGTAACAACCGTGCCGACGTCGCCGAGCTGGATCTTCGCGTTGTAATTCTTGATGCGGGACTTTATAAGACCCGTTATTTCATCGGGGCGTAAATCCATTAAATACATCCCTTTCTTGTTTATTTTCTGCTATTGAGCGGACTTGTCATGCAATAACGCCGCCTAGCTCCTTCTTGAGCTCGTTCAGCCTTGTGCGGACGCTGCCGTCGTAGCGTGTGCTGCCGTAGTCGATAACGACGCCGCCGATGATGGACGGGTCGACCTTCTCCTTGATGGATACGGTCTTTCCTGTCACCTCGGACATCTTCGCCGCAATCTTTTCACGGACGGACTCCGACAGCGGAGCGCTCGCCGTGACTGTGATCTCAGCTATTCTGAAATGCTCGTTATAAAGCGCGCGGAAATTCTTCACGATACCGCTGAAGCAGCCCATTCTGCCGCGCTCCGTGAGGACGCACAGCAGGTTGCCCGTGTACTCTGAAATTCCGTCGGCAATGATGTCCTTAATCATGCCGAGCTTTTCGTCCATAGTAACGGTGGGCGTTCCCAGCAGCTTGACGAAATCCGGCTGTTCCCGGAATATCCCGTCCAGCGCGCTGAGTTCGCCAAGGGTGTTTTTCAGCGTATCCGGAGTTTCCTCCAGGCACAGCGTGAAGAACGCGTCGGCGTAAACCTTTTCAGCCTTGTCGTTCATACAAAAATTCCTTTCCCGGCGAGCCTTACTTCGCTGTTCCTACGTTCTGTAAGAAATCCGCGATGATAGCCTCGTTGTCCTTTGCGGAAATTTCCTTCTCAACGACCTTAGACGCAGCCATGATCACGATATCGGATATCTCGTCCTTTATATCGTTGACTGCGCGCTGCTTGTCACGCTCGATGTTCTCCTCGGCTCTCGCCTTGATCTCAGCGGCTTTCTGGTTAGCCTCGTTCACGATCTCCTCCTCGCGCTTCTGGGCGCGGAGCGTAGCCTGCTTCATGATGTCGGCAGCCTCCTCCTTAGCCTTCGCGAGCTTCTCGATGTACTCCTGCTCGGTCTTTGCGGCGGATTCCTTCGCGCGCTTTGCCTCGGCTATCTCAGCCGCTGCCATTTCGTTGCGCTTGTCGAGGATCTTTCCGACCGGCTTGAACAGGAAAACCTTGAACAGGATAAAGATTATGAGCGTATTGATCAGGGTGAACACGATGGTTCCGGGGTCGATCGTAACAAGAGGCAGATTGTTGACCTGCGCTGCGCTTTCACTGATAAGTGTCAGCATTTTGTTCAACTCCTCCCTTTATGCGTTTGCTGTCATTACTTGAACAGTGCGGTGAGGTTGCTGAACAGGGGGTTTGCATAAAGGAGCAGGAGCGCGATAACCAGCGCGTACAGACCGGTGGTCTCGGCGAGCGCGTCACCGATGATCATGGTTCTTGTAACAGCGCCGGAAGCCTCGGGCTGTCTGCCGATAGCCTCAACAGCCTTGCTCGCGCAGATACCTTCACCGATACCAGGGCCAAGACCTGCGATCATTGCTGTGCCTGCGCCGAGCGCGGACGCGCCAAGAACGATGGCGCTGGATAAGAGCTGCATATCTTCTGTCATTGTTAGTTCCTCCATTTGATATAAATACTATCCCCGAGGGGAAATTAGCCTAAAGCTGCGATCACTCGCATTCTGCGCCTGAGATGTACGCCATCGTCAGGGTGGTGAAGATGTAAGCCTGGATAACCGCCGAGAAAATGTCGAAATACAGCGAAGTGATTGCCGGAACGAGTATCGCGAAGTTGCCCAGCGCGAAATAGATCAGTCCGCCGATGACCATACCTGCGACCATGTTGCCGAAGATACGAAGCGCCTGTGAAAGCGGGTTCGCGATCTCGCCGATGATGTTGAACGGCAGCATGAACGGCATAGGTTCAATGAATGCATGCAGGAAGCCCTTGAGCTTACCGGTCCGTGCGCGGTTGATCTGGGTCAGCGTGAAGGTGATGAGCGCGATAGCTCCGGTAACCGAGATATCCGATGTCGGGTTCTTCAGTCCGAAAAGGCTCATCAGGTTGTTCAGCAGCAGGAAGCAGAGAAGCGCACCGATATAGGTGGTGTAGCCCTTGTACTTCGGTCCCATCGTGGTATCCACCATGTTGCGGACGAAGGTCACGAGCCACTCTGCCGCCGCCTGACGCTTAGTCTTGGGTATGACTTCCATCTTGTGGGTCAGGATCAGCATGACCACCAGCAGAACAAGCATTACGATCCACTGGATAAACACGGTCTCAGTAAGATTCCATGTCATTCCGAACAGTTCGAAGCTGGTTATGACGTGGGGTCCGGTAACGGTAAACCCGCCCTCTGATGCCAAAAGCAGAGCTGCTGGCATTTTTAATCAGTCCTCCTTTACCTTTTTTCCGGTCTGCATCACTGCCGCCCGGTATCATTACTGCGCCGTGTACGGTTCTCCCACAGACCTCTCAGTGTAATGATGATCTTCGGGAAAAACAGCGGCACCGCCGCGCAGATAAGATCAATAAACGGAACGAACGCTGCGGCTGTCATTGCAAGGAACAGTCCGAGATATCTCAGGCAGTACATAGTGTTCATGTAGCTCTGGGCGGACTTTCCGCTGCCCCTGCGCAGCGACTTTTCCGCGGACTTCCCCATCAGGAAGAAGTTGCCGGCGCACACGAGATTGCCCCACACGCCGCCGAGAAGCATCGTGTAATTCAAACCGCACGCGAAGAACAGCACCAGCAGCAGCGCGAAATACACCGCGTTCACCGCGAGGAACCACGGCAGCAGAGCGCGCATTTCGCTGACGGTTATGTCGTTCTTTTTCGCCATGATATCCCTCACTTGTGCAGGTGGCTGTAGTCGTCGTAGTAATCGTTGTCCCTGGGGTCGGTGTTATAGCGCGGGGGCTTTTTCTCATCCCTGCCGTAAAGATGTATCATCTTCATCAGGTGAGAGACCGCGCCGCCTATCATGAACAGCACCCCAAGCAGTATGCACACGACCATCACCCAGTCGGGGAGGCCGTAGTACTCACAGGCGTAATGTCCGCCAACGATGAACACCAGCAGTGGTGAAAGTATCACGAACGCGAACTGGCTCGCCACCGCGTACGCGGAAAAAGCGCCTTTTTTTCTGTTCATATCAGCCTCTTGTGACAAACTCGGCAAGACGCCAGCCGTCGTCCAGCTTAACCATAGTCATCTCAAGAACGGAATCGCGGTTCTCATCGGTGACGCCGTTTGAGGAATCCACGCCGTCGAGGTATACGGTAAGTCCGCATCTGCCCTCTTCAAGGTAGTCTATAGTTATAGCGCAGCTTGACCAGCTTTTGCTCTCGTCGGGGACGAAATCAGAGCTTATGCCCAGCTTGTAGACCTTCTCGTACTTTGCGCCGCTCTCCTGAGTTGCCTGCGCGGTGGTCTCCGCAGTGGACTCGGGCTGCTCAACTCTTACGAGCTGCTCGCGGTTCGCGTAGACCTTCAGCCCCTTGCCGTCGGAGTTCTTCAGTATCTGCTCTGCGGCGTCCTCGGCGTAAACGGAGCGCACCAGCTCCTCGATCTGCTCTAGGGAGTTGTAATCGGTGCTGTTGACGGTATAGTAGCCGTCCTCCGGGAGGTTTCCATAGGGTTCGTCCTCATGGTAAAGCCCCTCGGTCACGAACAGGCGGAGTATCTCATGGCTGCTGTTGAGCAGGTCGTGAGCCGCGTATTCGCACTCCTGCTGATACTCCGGTGTGATATAGGAAGTATCCCGGGAATGCTGCTGCGAAGCGGTTCCGCTGTTCTGATTATCGGAAGCGGGAGCCTTGTTCATCATTATCATTGCGGCTACTGCCAGCACTATCGCTGCCACAGCCACAACTATTGTCGCTATAAGTGGAATATTGTTGGAATTCTTTTTGGTGCTCATTCAGTTTAACTGCCTTTCGTGCTTTCGTGGTTACAGCGGTCACGCTTTGCTTTCAGCTGCCTTGTCAACGGAAATAGCCTCGGGGAATACGCTGCGGCTGTCTTCCTTCGAAAGGAAGGTCGTGTTGACATAACCCTGAATGATGGCTCCGTCTGTTACGGCGATGGTGGAAGCGTTTATGTCGCCGAACACGATGGCGTCGCGCTTGAGCTCAGCCTTGCCGCCGATCTCGAGCTTACCGCGGATCCTGCCGTTAACGTCGGCATACTGGGAGCTGAGGTCGCCGATAAGTATTGTGTCGCGGTCCATGCGCACCTTGCCTTTGAGGTTAAGATTGCCCTGCATCGCTGCGGAGTTCATGTTAGCGTTGTTGCACTTGATATCGCCTACCACCTTGCCGGACATCTCGATATCACGGGTGGTCTCAATGTTGCCCTTTATATTGCCATCGACCTGCATATTTGCGAGGCTTCGTACGTTACCGTCGATTATGGTGTTGCGGGAGATGACCGTAACCTCATCGGTGTCGCTGGGAGCGTCGATAGACTGCCCCGGCGCCGTGGGAGGCACAGGCGGAACATATCCGTTACCGCCGCCGAATCCGCCGTAGCCCTGATTATTAGCCGCGCCGTAGTTCGGAACTCCCTGTGCGTTCTGCATTCCCTGAGCCATCTGGGGATTCTGCATATTCTGAGCGTTCTGCGCGCCCATGTTATTCTGTGCATTCTGGTCACGGTAATACGAAGTTTCAAGCGGAGCTCCTGCCGCGCCCGCGTCTGCCTGCTGGCTGAACTGATAGCCCTGCGTATTCTGACCCTGCTGCGGAGCCTGCGCCGACTGCTGAACATTCTGAGCCTGCTGAGCAGACTGCATGGGCTGCGAAGGATTAGCCGGCTGAACAGGCTGTGCAGACTGCTGTGCGGTCTGCCCCATCATCTGCTGAGGCTGCGCCTGCTCCTGCTGAAACTGCTCCTGGGGAGCGTTGAGATATCTGTCAAGTTCGGTCGGCTGCGCCGGCTTGTCGGTCTTTTCCCCGGTTTCCTCGAGACCGTCCTTCTTCCACAGTTCCTTTACCGCCTGTGAAAAATTATCTTTGATACCCATATTAGATCCTTTCTTTTTCTGCTGTGCAGCCTAACTTCAGGCGAACGGCCCGGTGAACTGAACAGGTCTAGTATCGTTGTTTATCTTGTCGAATTTATATCCGTCGCTTACCAGCACGTGAAGCACGTCGCCAAGCACCAGCACGGTGTTCGGCGTGGAGTTGGAATCGTGCATCAGCACTATAGAGCGGTAACAGTTTGCGATATCAAAGGGAATCGAATTGTACATGTCAGTCCAGGTAGCGCCGTCCACGTCGCCGCTTTCTACGTTCCAGTCGTAGTAGCGGAATCCCCTGCGGGTCATCTCCTGGATTATTTCATCCCTGGTCTCGGTGTTGAAATCATTTACGCTGCCGCCGGGGAACCTGAAGATCTCGGTCTTTATCCCGGTTGCGTCGTAGATTATATCCCATGCCTCGTGGAAATCGTCAAGATACGCATCCACTGACGAATAAATATCCTTGTAAACATGCGAAGCGCTGTGTACGCCTATCGAGTGCCCCGCAGCAGCGATAGCCTTCAGCTTGGCATAGCATCCCTCGGAACGGTTCGGCACAACGAAGAACGTCGCCTTTACGTTGTACTGCTCGAGATAGCTCAGTATGCTGTAGGTGTTATCGGAAGGGCCGTCGTCGAATGTGAGATACACGGTGCCGAGCTCCCGGACGTAGTCGCTCTCCGCCGGAGCATTCACCATCATATCCGGGTAGATGTCAGCGTAGAGGCTTTCCGGCTGCGAAGCCTGCTGCGTCGTCTGATTTGTCTCTGCGGCGTCAGCTTCGCTTTCAGCAGAGGACTCCGCCTCGGCGGTATCCACGGTCTGAAATGCGGAATTCCCGGAGCTACTTGAACTTGCGGAGCTGTCAGAGCTGGTGCCGCCGCTCATGTTAGCTGCGGGCTGGCTCTCGTCCTTTCCGTGGAGGACGTATTCTATAAGCTCCTCGTCTGAAAGCCCGCTGCGGGCGTAAACATCGTAGAACCCCTTGACGGTAGGTTCGCGCTCTCCGCTGAGAATTGCGGCGTAGTACTCCAGCCGCTCGTTATCATGCTGTATATCCCTGACCTCGGCGCTCTTGTTCCAGAGCAGCACCGCAAAGACCACGCACAGCACCAGCGGCACGAAGAAAACTATGCAGAGAACGGTCTTGATAAGCACCTTGAAGAATGCCACACTGCCAAACTGCATTTTCTGACCTCTTTTATCTTTCACGCTGCATAAATTGCAGACGCGTTATTATCGTTATGGTACAATCCAAAAACAGACTATACCCCTATTATTTAATGATACTATAAAACGCCGATTTTGTCAATAGCAACAGCCGCGAAAAAGTCAATTATTACCCGGAATATGGACAAATTATGCTTTATTTTATCGCGGCATATGGTTAATATGCACAAAGAAACGGCTGAAAAAACTACAGCCGGACAGTCCTGAAACAGGAGCCGTCCGGCCGCTTTATTTATCAGTCTTGAACGAAAACGCGCTTCATTTTGCACTCGGTGAGAGGTCTGTCGCTGTAATCAGTCTGAACCTCTGCGATCTCGTCAACCGTGTCCATGCCGTCGACAACTCTGCCGAACGCAGCATACTGCCCGTCCAGGAAAAAGGAATCCTTGTGGCAGATGAAGAACTGCGAGCTCGCGGAATTCGGGTTCTGCGCACGCGCCATGGAGATAACTCCGCGCTCGTGGCGAAGGTCGTTGGGAACGCCGTTCATCAGGAATTCGCCCTTGATCTTCTCCTTAGCGCCGCCCATTCCGGTACCCTCGGGGTCGCCGCCCTGTATCATGAAATCCTTGATAACGCGGTGGAATATCAGCCCGTCATAGAAGCCGGCGCTGACCAGCTTGAGGAAGTTCTCCACCGTTATCGGAGCCTTTTCAGGATAAAGCTCGAGCTTTATCTGCTTTCCGTTTTCCATTTCGATAATGACCATGTCTTTTCTCCTTTATATGTTGTAATTTCCGCTGTATATCCCGGTTATCATCAGGGAGAGGAAACGGAAATCATTGCCGAGGTCTATCTCCTCGCCTGAGCCTTCGCCGTATATCCTTACGACCGGGCGCAGGACGTTAGTGTTATTCTTCACGACGACGCCGTGACGTCCGTCCGAAAGCGACACCATAGTGCCCACCGGATACGGATTGAACGACCGCAGGAACGCCGCAGTAACGTCGAAATCAAAATGAACGCCACACCCGCCAAGCATGTACTCCTCGGTCTCCGCAACCGACCACGGACGGCGGTAGGGGCGGTTCGAGGTCAGCGCGTCGAACACGTCCGCAACGGTCAGAATACGCGCGATAAGCGGTATCTTCTTCCCCGCAAGACCAGTCGGATAGCCGCTGCCGTCGAATTTCTCCTGATGGAACAGCACTCCCGAAAGCACGTTCGCACTGTAACCCCCGGTCTGCTTGAGTATCCGGTATCCGATATACGGGTGCTGCTTTATCTTATCGAATTCCTCATCGGTGAGCCTTCCCGGCTTGACTATTATTTCGTGGTCGATGTTGGATTTGCCGATATCATGCAGCAGCGCCGCAAGTATTACCTCCTTGATATCGCCCTGGGACAGATGAAGTTCGTTAGCGATACCGGTCGAAAGCATGGCGACGCGCAGGCAGTGCTTGTAGGTGTAGTCGTCATAGTTTTGCAGCGCGATCATCTGGTTCCCGAGGTAGGTGGAGTCGTTTCCGATATCTACAAGGATATCGTCCGCGATATCGTCGACCTGCTCTATCGCTTTCTGCGAAAGCTGCTGTATCTCGCCGTTATGCTCGAAAATCGTGCTCAGCTCGTCGAGCGCCTTGCCGATGTGCTGATTCTTTATCACATCTGTGGCTTCCTCGAGGGATTCCTCCTCCGGCGGCTTGTCTATTTCCTGGTCAAGGGTGCGCTCGCCCTTTATGGTTACGTTCTTGATGCCCTTGCTTTTCAGCAGGTTTATCATGTCGGCGGTGATGAGCGTTCCCTTCATCAGCAGGGTCTTGTAATCCCTTGCAGACGTTGAGGCAACATCCTTCGCCAGTACCATTCCTTCGGTGACGTTATCTATCGGAACAATTAACATAGTGACCGCTCCTGACTCTGATTAGGGAAGCACTGATTAAATCTGGTGCGTATATTGCGCAGTCAGATTTTTCGTCAGATTATACAATGAGGACGACGCAAGGCTGGTCTTTCGGTCAACCCCTCTGGCACTGCGTGCCACCTCCCCCACCGGGGGAGACACGCCTTGCTAGGACGAATTGTGCAAGATGACGGAAAATATGCAAGCAAGATACGCAGCAAGCCGTCAGGCGTGATTTAATCAGTGGTTCCTTAGTGCTGCGTGAAATATCAGCCCCACAGCGGGGAATTGTAAACTCCTGCGCTGACGCAGTTCCTGAGGGTCTCGCGGGCGTTGTCCGCGTCCGCCTCGTAGGTTATGCCGAACCAGCGGCTGTCTGTCGCAAGGTTCATCACCCGGAAGCCGCTGCCGTGTATCTCCGCGTCCACTGCGTCGGCGATGGTCAGCTCCGCCTTCGGCTCGCCAGACGGGAGCTTTTCCAGGAACTCCGAGAGCCTGCGTTCAAGCCGCGGCATGAAGTCCGCGCCAAAGCCCCACATGCTCATGGAAACGGTGTCGTTTTCACTGAGTATGCGCTTCTCCCCCGCGAAAGTTCCGGAAATAACGCCGTCAGTGGCTCTGCCTATCGCCTTTGTTTCCTCAACGCTGGTGAGAAGTCCCTGCGCGTCGGTCTTGCAGACTCCGCGGTTTACCGTTCCGAAATCGGACAGTGTGTTTTTCAGCAGAAATCCCACGGAACATGCGTCCGCGGTGAAATCGCTTAGGAACCCGCCAAGCTGCAGGAATGCGTCCTGACCGTAGAAATCGTCGGCATTGACGATGGCGAAAGGTCCGTCTATCACATCGCGGCAGCAGTACAGCGCCTGAGCGGTACCCCAGGGCTTAGTCCTGCCCGGGAAATCCCCGCCGCGCACCGGGAGCTGATCCGGCGACTGGTACACATATTCAGTGGCTATGCGCTTCTCGACCCGCGCGCCGATTGTGGATTTGAAAAGCTCCTCAATGTCGTGCCTGATTATGAACACCACGCGGTCAAAACCTGCCTTCACCGCGTCGTGAACCGAGTAATCTATCAGCAGCTCTCCGCTCGGACCGAGCTTCTCAAGCTGCTTTATCCTTGTGCCGAAGCGTGTTCCCATGCCCGCCGCAAGGACTATCAAAGTCATCTTTGCCATAATGCCCCCATTTAATTTAATTAAATTCGGAATTATGAATTCGGAATTCGGAATTCTGGAGTGCGCTTCGCGCATTATTCCAAATATATCGTATGTCTGTTACTTCAGCGTTTCCGACCTGGCACAGGAGCGTGTCCGTGGTAGGCGTGAAGCCATATTTTTCGTAGAGCCTGCGCGCCCGGACGTTTCCGTCCAGCGCCCAGAGGTATATCCGGTCGAAGCCCTGATTTTTCAGCCACCTGACCGAATTATCCAGCAGAGCCGTGCCGAATCCCCTGCCCCAGTATTCCGGCAGGACGTACAGCGTGTGCACCTCGCCCCAGCCGGGCATTTTTTCGTCCGCGGCAGGCCGTGCGCAGGAATGCCCCGCGATAACTCCGCCCTCGGTCAGCACGAAGCTGCCGGGAAGCCCCGCGAAGCTGTCTTTCCAGCGCTCCGGCGAGAGCAGGTCAAGGTAGTACTGCGGTAGCAGACCTTTGTATCCCGCCTGCCAGCTCCTGACATAGAGCCGCGCCGCCTCGTCGGCTTCCTGCGGCTCCATGCGGCGTATCTCCATTACTTTAAGCCTTCGATGGAAGCGTTGATCTTCGCGAGCTTCTCCTCTGCCTTAGCAAGCTTTGTGCGCTCGTTCTCGATCTGCTGTGCGGGAGCCTTCGCAAGGAATCCCGGGTTGTTCAGCTTCTTGGAGAGGAACTCTATATCCTTCTCCGCCGCCTTCTTCTCCTTGTCGAGACGTGCAAGCTCCTTGTCCTTGTCGACAAGCTCGCCCATCGGCATGAATACACGCGCGGAATCGGTAACAACGGTCATCATGCCCTCGGTGGAATCCACCTTTTCAGTTACTGTGAACTCGCCTGCGCCCGCAAGCTTCTCAAAGAATCTGCGGCAGTCGGTGAAGAGCTGTACGAACTGGGTCTCAACTGTCATAGTTACTTTCTTTGACGGAGGTACGTTCAGCTCGTTGCGCTGTACTCTGATAGCCTTGATGGTGTTGACTACGCGGGAGAACTCCTCGGCAGCCTCGCCGAAGTGCAGCTTTTCGTCATACTCGCACCATTTAGCTATCATTATGCTCTCGCTGTCGGTGCCGGGCATGGACTGCCAGATCTCCTCGGTGATGAACGGCATGAACGGATGCAGCAGCTTAAGAATACCCTGCATGATGTAAACCAGCACGTTCTGCGCTGCAAGGGCGGAATCGCCGCCTTCAGCGATACGCGGCTTTGTCAGCTCGATGTACCAGTCGCAGTAAACATCCCAGATGAAGTCGGTGAGGTTCTGGACTGCAACGCCAAGCTCAAACGCCTCGAGGTTGGAGGTCACGTTCTTCACAGTGTCGTTGAACAGGCTGAGCACCCACTTGTCCTCGATAGGGAGGTTCTCCGGGAGAACCGGAGTTCCGAAGTCCTCAGGGAGGTTCATCAGGATATATCTGGAAGCGTTCCAGAGCTTGTTTGCAAAGTTTCTGGAGTTCGTTACCTTGGTTTCAGTCCAGCGCATGTCGTTGCCGGGAGCGTTGCCGGTAACGAGGGTAAGTCTAAGCGCGTCTGCGCCGTACTTGTCGATTATTTCCAGCGGGTCAACGCCGTTGCCCAGGGACTTCGACATCTTTCTGCCCAGCTCGTCGCGAACCAGACCGTGGATAAGAACGTCCTTGAACGGCTTCTGACCGGTGTGCTCCAGACCGGAGAATATCATTCTCGCAACCCAGAACGGGATAATATCGTAGCCTGTTACCAGCGTGTTGGTCGGATAGAAGTAATCCATCTCAGGGGTCTTGTCGGGCCAGCCGAGGGTAGAGAACGGCCACAGCGCGGAACTGAACCATGTATCGAGGGTGTCCTCGTCCTGCTTTACGGGAGCGCCGCACTTGGGGCACTTCTCCAGCGGGTCGAGGGAGATAGCGGTGTGCTTGCAGGAAGGGTTCTGGCAGTAGTAAGCCGGAATTCTGTGACCCCACCAGAGCTGTCTGGAAATGCACCAGTCGCGGATATTCTCCATCCAGTAGAGATAGCCGTTTTCAAAGCGCTTCGGAATATAGCGCAGTTCGCCGGACTTTACAACGTCGATAGCGGGCTGTGCTAGCTCCTTCATGGAAACGAACCACTGGAGGGACGCACGCGGCTCAACGGTGGTGCCGCAGCGCTGGCAGCAGCCTACGTTATGCTTGTGCGGCTCTACCTTTACAAGCAGACCCTGCGCTTCGAGGTCGGCAACCATCTGTTTTCTTGCTTCGTAGCGGTCCATGCCTGCGTACTTGCCGCCTACGTCGGCGCTGATAGTCGCGTCGTCGTTCATCATGGAGATAACCGGCAGGTCGTGGCGCTGACCTACCATGAAGTCGTTGGGGTCGTGCGCCGGGGTGATCTTAACAACGCCGGTACCGAACTCCACGTCAACATAGTCGTCGGCGATTATAGGTATCTCGCGGTCGGTCAGCGGGAGCTTAACCATTTTGCCGACGATGTTCTTGTAGCGCTCGTCGTTCGGGTTTACAGCCAGCGCTGAGTCGCCGAGAAGCGTTTCAGGACGGGTGGTTGCGATCTCAACGAAGCCGGAGCCGTCCGCCAGCGGGTAGTTGATGTGCCAGAAGAATCCGTCCTGCTCCTCATACTCGCACTCGATATCGGAGATGGAGGTCTTGCAGTTCGGGCACCAGTTTATCATTCTTACGCCGTGATAAATAAGACCCTTGTTGTAGAGATCCATGAACACTTTCTGAACGGCTCTGGAGCAGCCCTCGTCAAGGGTAAAGCGCTCGCGCTCCCAGTCGCAGGAGCTTCCCAGCTTCTTGAGCTGCTGAACGATACGTCCGCCGTAAACGCGCTTCCAGTCCCATGCGCGCTTGAGGAATTCCTCTCTGCCTATCTGCTCCTTTGTGAGCCCTTCTTCCTTCATCTTGCCGACTATCTTAGCCTCGGTAGCGATGGAAGCGTGGTCTGTGCCGGGAAGCCACAGCGCGGAATAGCCCTGCATTCTTCTCCAGCGGATAAGGATATCCTGGAGGGTGTTGTCAAGCGCGTGACCCATGTGGAGCTGTCCGGTGATGTTTGGCGGAGGGATAACGATGGTATAGGGCTTCTTCTTGGGATCAATCTCAGCGTGGAAATAGCCCTTTTCCTCCCAGTTATGATAGATACGATCCTCGAATTCCTTCGGGGCGTAGGTCTTTGCAAGTTCCTTTCTCATTGCAATGTTGTCCTTTCGTTTTCGGATATATTTACGCGTTAGCGTTATTTCGCTTTAAGCGAGTTCACAAGGCTCTCGTCCGGCGTGACGTACAGAGTGCGGTTGTTCGTGAATATCACCATTCCGGGCTTTGCGCCGGCGGGCTTCTTGACGAATTTCACCGCAGCGTAATCCACCGGAACTCCCGAACCGCTGCGCCCCTTTGAATGGAACGCCGCAAGCTGCGCCGCCTCGAACAGGGTCTGTTCTCCGGGCTGCCTGCCCTCGGTGCGGATTATAACGTGCGAACCCGCTATCCCCTGCGTATGCAGCCATATATCAGTGGCCTTCGCGGTTTTCAGCGTCAGCTGGTCGTTCTGGCGGTTGTTCCTGCCCACGAGTATCTCGAAGCCCTCGGTGGAGCGGAAATGCAGCGGCTCTGAGGTCTTTTTCACCTTTTCGTCCGCCCTTACGCCGCCCTTGAGGTAGCCCTGCTCGCGAAGCTCCCTGCGTATTTCCGCGAGGTCGGATTCGCTGTCGGTGCGGCTCACCGCGTCGAACACGCTGTCGATGTAGACAAGCTCCTGCTTTCCGCTTGCGATAAGCTCGGTGAGCTTCTTTTCTGCGGTGTCAAGCTTGCGGTACTCGGTGTAGTACTTCTGCGCGTTCTGCGCCGGGGTCAGCCGCGGGTCAAGCTGTACCTCGACCGGTTCGCCTGTGGTGAAATCCTCCAGCTCCGCTTTGGTCTGACCCTTCTCGAGCTGCCAGATGTTGGCGTTTATCAGGTCGCCCCGGACTCGGAAAACCTCCCGCTCCGAACATTCCTCAAGCTCTTTTTTCTGCAATTCGAGCTTCCTCGAAATGCGCTCGTAACTGTTCATCAGGAGCTTCAGCAGATCGTGGGCGCGCTGCTTCGTGCGCTCGGACCTGTCCTGCGAAGCGAAGAACTCGTCCAGCAGTCCGTTTGCGGTCTCGCAGCGGGTGGTAGTCATCGAGCCGGAATACTGCGTGATGTCGATAAAGCAGAAATCCTTTTTCTTTCCGCCCGGTTCTGAAACTATCGTGAACTCGCCGGGACTGCCGTTAAGCATTCCTTTTATGCGGTAGAGGAGTATCAGCAGGCGCTGCTGTCCGCCCTCGGTTAGCGCATTGCAGGGGACGTCGGTGTCTTTCTCGCAGTACCATGCTATTTCCCGGGTGAGTATCGGGGACACGCCCTCCAGCACGGCGGTGAGCTTCTTGCAGAGCCGCTCCGGGCTGTCCTTCACGGCGTCGAGCACCTGCTCCGGAGCGCACTCCAGCAGGCACAATCTGGCCTGTCGCGGCGGAGCCTCGTACTGTATCCCCGGGAGCACTCTCCGCACGGAGGAGATGTCGTCCGTAATGCGCTTCACGCTGTCGATGACCCTGCCGTCCCGGACAAGGATTATATTGCTGTGACGTCCCATAATCTCAGCGATGAGAGTGTTCGTCACGATATCGCCTATTTCATTGGTGCATTCAAAATCTAGGGAGATAACGCGCTCCAGGCCGTCCTGGCGTATCGCCATGAGCTTTCCACCGGAAAGGTGCTTTCTCAGCAGCATGCAGAACATCGGCGGCTGCTGGGGATTCTCGAACGAAGCCGCCGTGAGGTTCAGACGCGCGCTGACGCTGTTCGCGGATAGCACGATCTTTTTTCCTCCGTCGCGGAATGTCCGCAGGGAAACGACTATCTCCTCGCGGGAGGGCTGATACACCTTGTCCACTCGCGCGCCGATAAGCGGCTGAAGCTCGTTCGTTACGATATGAAGAAATGCTCCGTCAAGTGACAATTCAACCACCCCACTTTTTTGAATTCGGAATTATGGTGCCGCTTCGCGGCAGTTTATGTTGATACAATCGGAAAACCGCCGCGTCAGCGGCGCAGTAGTTCCGAATTATGGATTCCGGATTTTAAACATAGCTGCACGGCTCGCATTCTGCGTCCGTTGTAAATACCGGTATCTCCGGGAAAGCGCGGCTGAGGAGCGTAGCCAGGCGATGGGACGCGCACTTTTCCGTGCCGTAATGCCCGGCGTCGATAAGCGCCATGCCGAGGTTATGAGCCTCTACCCACACGGAATGCTTGACGTCGCCCGTCACGAGAGCCTGACAGCCGAGCGCGGCAGCCCTTGCAAGGAGGTCTCCGCCGGAGCCTGAGCACACGCCCACGCGGGTTATAGCCTGAATGTCGCCTTCGCAGTACTTCACGCTTTCAAGGTCGAGGGATTTCTTGCAGTGCTCTGCAAGAGCCTTCGCGGTGAATCCGAGCGGAAGATCCGCAATACCGCCGATCCCTAGACCGGTAGGCTGGGTCTGCTCGAGAACTCCGCTGCTCTGCCAGCCGAGGAGCTCCATGAGCGCGTCGTTTACGCCCGCTTCGCACATATCGAAGTTGGTATGTACTGCGATGGCGCTGATATCGCTGCGAACCAGCGAATATACCGGAGTTCCCGCCATCACTCTCTTGAGCGGGTGGAATATCACCGGGTGGTGAGATACGATGAGGTTTGCGTTCTTGGACAGCGCCTCGTCGATTATCTCCTGCGTTATATCAAGGCAGCAGGCTATGCCGGTGATGTTCTCTGCTGAATTTCCGGTCAGCAGACCCACGTTATCATAGCTTTCCGCCGTGTTCATCGGTGCGATGGTGTTAAGGAACTCCAGCACCTGACCTACTGTTGCCGCCATTGTGTTCCTCCGTTAAGGTGTGTGTATTCCTGCGCTTTGGCGCATATCTGCTCCGCAAGCACGTGCAGGTGCTGAGCCTGCTCTGCGTTTGCTCCGGAAGCTTCCATTCCCGCCGCGTTTTTCAGCAGCTTTCCCGCTATATGGCGGAGCATGTCCGGATCGGTTATCCTGCCGCACAGACAAAAGAGCTCGTCCGGCTCCTGCGCCGCGCCGGTGTATCTCGCCAGCATGACGGTGTAAAACCGGTCGCCCTCCCTGACGGCGCGTTCCTCGATGATATCGAAGCCGCCGCGGTAAAGCTCCCGGCGGAGCGTATCCGCCTTTGTCATGGGCTGTAAAATGAACCGCGTATCCTCCGACAGGAACCGGCATCCGGAGATTATCTTCATGATAAGCTCCCCGCCCATTCCGCATATTACTACATCATCGGCATAGTCTATCCTGTCAAGCCCGTCGGAAAGCACTGCGGTGACATTTGTCACACCCTGTTCTGCGATAGTGTGCCGTGCGGCGGAGAGAGGTCCCTCCTTCACATCGGAAGCGATGACCTCCTTCGCGCCGTTCTGCGCAAGGTAGCAGGCAAGCAGCGCATGATCAGTCCCCACGTCGCAGACGGTGACCCCTCTGCGGCAGAGAGCTGCGGCGGCGCTGAGCCTGCCAGTAAGTTTCACCATTATTCGCCGAGAGCTGCGTTGAGCTGCTCAACGATCTCGTCAGCGTCCACGCCGTGCACCATGCATGCCTGCTCAACGGACTCGCCGCGGGAAGCAGGGCAGCCAAGGCAGTGCATGCCCATTCCGAAGAAGATGGGAGCAGCAGCCTCTGCGTTGATGTCGAGAATATCGCCGATTATTGTGTCCTTTGTTACTTTCATTGCTGTATTTCCTTTCATTTGTGCATTGCTGTCCGCGCGCCTTTCCGGTGCGTGGAGATAAATATACAGTATATATTATATCACAGCTTTGTTATTTTGTCCAGTACAATTTCTTTGATACCTGCATTTTTTGTTCCATGCGCTTGACATTGCCAGAGAAATCTGCTATAATCAATATGCTGTCAGTATTTATATGCGGGTGTGGCGGAATTGGCAGACGCGCCAGATTTAGGTTCTGGTGGCTTCACCGTGCAGGTTCAAGTCCTGTCACCCGCACCAAATAAAAAAACCGTCTCCTCGACGGTTTTTTTATTTGGTTTGCATCATTTTTCTCGTCCGTCCCGGATTGGGACGGACGTTTTGCTTCGCAAAACCGAAAAATGACGCGCACCCTGCCTCTCCGATTTGTGGCTGTATGCCGTCTCCTTCGAGCGGTTTTCTTATTTGGTCTGCGCCGTTTTCCCGCTCGTCCCGGATTGGGACGGACGTTTTGCTCTGCAAAACCGAAAAAAGACGCGCACCCTGCTTCTCAAATATGCCATTCTCATTGTGATTACATGGTAAGCTTGCTTTTTGTTGCACACTTATGGTTTTTTGTACTGTAACAGCCTTTTAAAACAAAAAATTTCTTTTTAATTTCCATTTACCGGCATTTTTCATTGACTTTTCTTTAACATGGTGTTATAATAAATTAACGATTTTCTATTATCAGTCGAGGATTAAAATCATGATTGAAGAAATCACCTGGACTAAAGAATACAAGCTGGAGCGTTACCATAAGCTCAATCTTACCGCTGAAAAAGGCTGCGTGCTTTTGCAGGCTCATCGCTTATGGAAATGTTTCCGGTGGAAAAATTCGCGCATGAGGACGGTCTCCCAGTAACGGTTTACAACCGCGGCGTGGGCGGCTTCATCACCGACGAACTCATCGCAGCCGTCGATACATGCATAATCGACCTTGCACCGAAGAAACTATTCATAAACATCGGCACGAACGACCTCAGCGACGCCTCCCGAAGCATGGAGCAGATAATGTCCAATTACGCTTTGATACTTGACAAGGTAAAAAAGGCTGTGCCAGAGGTCAGAATGTACCTCATGGCGTACTACCCCGTTAACTACAGCGCCGCCACTCCAGAAATGAAGCCCTGTCTGCTTATACGCAGCAATGAAAAGATCGCCCGCGCCAACGAGGAAGTAAAGATGCTCGCAGACCGCTTCGGGGCAAGTTACATCGACGTCACCGCCCCGCTGAAGGACGAAAACGGCGATTTGCGCGCCGAATACACGATAGAAGGCATGCACATCAACGAGGACGGCTACCGTTCCATCTACCCGCTTATCAGAAAGTACATTCTTGAATGACTTCCCTTAAATTCCCCGACGGCAGCGAGGTGCTCTACGAGCTGACGCGCAAGCCCGTCAAAAATATAAATCTCCGCGTGAAGGAGGACGGTTCCCTTCGCATTTCCGCCAGCCCCCGGGTAAGCGTAAAGCGCGTCGAGGAGTTCATCGTTTCCGAGCAGGCGTTCATACGCCGTGCGCAGCAGCGTATCAGCGAACGCGAGGAGCACTCTGAAATACGCGCGGATATATTCCGCTGGCTCGGCGGGGAATACCCCGTGCGGGTCATCTCCAGCAGCCGGGAAGCCGCTGTCCTGGAGCAGGAGGAAATGCGCGTTTTCACACGCTTTCCCGAGCGCGCGGAAGAGCTTCTGAAACGCTGGACCGCCGACAATTTTGTCGAACTCTGCCGAAAGCTGAACGCCGAGGTGCGTGGATCCCTGATAAACTCAGGGCTGACGCCTCCGCCGACGGTCATCACCATAAAGGATATGAAAACCCGCTGGGGGAGCTGCACTCCCGCCAAGGGTCACATTTCCATCAACATACGGCTCGCGCCCTACCCGCGCCAGACCGTTCTCTCAGTGGTGTGGCATGAATACGCCCACTACTGGCACCGCGACCACTCCGCAAGGTTCTACGCGTTCCTTGAGGCGCATTTCCCGGAATACCGCAGGTGGAACTCCCTGTTAAAGTGACCACATTCGCATGATCCGCCGCAAGCGGCACCGGAACTCCAAATAAAAACGCCTCCCCTTTCGGAGAGGCATTTTATAACGGCCGTCAGATCTCAGCCGGCTTCTTCTTGAAGTAGTTCGGCTTGTTCGCGCCGATCACGTTCATCAGTCTGCTGCTGCGCTCGAACACCAGCTTGAACAGTACGCACCCGATAACGGTGACTACCACAAGCTCTCCGGCGCCAACAGTCAGCATGTTGAACCATACGGGCGGCTCGCTTCCGTAGCAAACCAGCAGCTCTATCGCAATGATGATTCCGTTGCTTACAACAGGAAGCAGCGAAGCCAACCAGATATTCTTGATATAGAACATCGGAATGACCGCGATAGCTGTAGCCAGCGTACCGAAAATCATATCCATCAGCGCCATCGGACTGAAGCAGTTCGCAATGAAGCACCCAAGTATCAGCGAAATGCTGTAATCCTTACGGTAGAAGCACAGAAGCACCAGTATCTCCGAAAAACGGAACTGGATAGCTGGGAAGCTCAGCCCCGGAAGCGCCAGGGTAAGCGCGGCGTACAGCGCAGCGACAAGCGCCAGGCGTACAAGGTTCTTGGTCTGAAAGATCTCGTTTTTAGGCATAAAAAAACTCCTTGTTTTTTAACGGTGGTTGGACAAAGAAAACACCGTATTTGATTTTTCGTGCCTCAAGGCACCAATATATAATAGCACATTCCCCGCAGAATTGCAATACCCTTTTTGAATAAAAATCAGCTATCCCCTCCGCGCATATCACCGCATTCTGACCAATCTGCGCGGGAAATCTGAAATTACTGAAAGGAAGCATTATACATGGGAAAACAGATGACCTACTACATGGAGCGCGAAGTATTCACCCAGCTCGCGCAGATCGCAGTCGACCTCGGCTGCGTGATACTCAAGCAGAACGGCAGCAAGATCATCTCCGGCGATACCTCGATCATTGACAGCCACTGCTCGAAATACTACTTCTACCTCCCCGCGGCAGGCGAGATAAACGAGGAACTCCCGCTCGGCTGCTATAACTCCAACGCAGGCTGCGTTATCGAGGCAAGCTACTCCACCCGCACTAAGGATCTCTGCTTAAAACGCGGAAAGCTCTACATTACCAGCGGTTTCTCCACCCCTAACGGCGATTTCATCGAATGCCCGGCGTGCCTGCTGAAGGTGTACAAGAAGCTCGTGCTTCACATGAAGGATCTCACCCTGCGCGTTGAAGTCCCCGCTGACCGCATGTCCACCCGCCTGACTTACTATGCAGACCCCACCGGACGTACTCACAAGCTCTATATGACCAAGAGCATGCTCGCGCGTATCAACCGCACTCCCTATACCCTCTGCTGACCTTTCGCCCTGCGCCGGTACTCTAGCGCAGTGGATCCGGTGCGCTTCCTGAACTGCCGCATGAAATGCACGTCGTTCTCGAACCCGCACAGCGCCGCTATCTCCCGCACCTGCATGTCCGTATTTGCGAGGTAGTACTCCGCGAGACCAGCCTTTGCACGAAGCACGTCCTCGTAGCAGCTCACGCCGAATTCCGCGTGGTACAGCGTCTGGAAATAGGATGCGCTCAGCGACATGCGCGCCGCAAGCTCCTCTATCGTGTAGTTTCCCGCGGGACTGCCGTATATTTCCGCGCGAAGCCGGTGCAGCCCGTCGCTGTGCGGCGATACAGCCGCGCCGCTCCCACCGCCGAATACCTCAGCGATAAGCAGCCTTATCAGTAATCCGGTGCATTCACGGCTTTTCGGCGTATCTGATATGCTTTCAAGCTTGAGCAGCTCAAGTATGCTTCCCGCCGACGCCGGAACTCCGAAAACCGGCTCCCCGAAGCGTATTCCAAGCCGCCCGAAGAATGTATCAGCTTCGTCGCACTCAAAATGCACCCAGTCGTTGACATACTCAACACCAACCGCCCCGTATTCCTGGAAGGCGGTTTTTTTATACAGCACCGCAGAATCCGCCGGAAGCTCCACCCGCACGTTGCCCACAACGGCGAACGCCGGCGTCCGGAATATCACAAGCAGGTTGTCTCCGGAGCCCTCCGGGCGGAATATGCGGAAATTCTCATCATGACGGTAGCCTATTCCCATTGCGTGAAGCTTCATGCAGCACCTCCGGCAGAAGTATAGTAGGATATATCAGTTTATTGATATTATACATCATTGAAATACGGCTGTCAATCTGCTATAATCAAATCATCAAATAAATCACGAAAGGATATCTCATATGAACACACTCCGCCTCACCCTCAACCCGCTTGAGAAGAAATCCCACATCAACCCCGAAATATACGGAAATTTCTCGGAGCACCTCGGCCGCTGCATATATGACGGTATATATGTCGGCGAAAACAGCGACATTCCCAACACAGAGGGCTTCCGCACAGACGTCGTCGACGCATTCAGACAGATAAAGCTTCCCGTGCTGCGCTGGCCGGGCGGCTGCTTCGCCGACGAATACCACTGGCGCGACGGTATCGGCGAAAAGTCGCAGCGCAAGAAGATGGTCAACACCAACTGGGGCGGCGTTGTCGAGGACAACAGCTTCGGAACCCATGAATTCATGCGCTTCTGCGAGCTGGTCGGCTGCAAACCTTACATCAGCGGCAACGTAGGCAGCGGCACCGTTGAGGAACTTTCCAACTGGGTGGAGTACATGACGTTCGACGGAGTTTCCCCGATGGCGGAGCTCCGCAAGCGCAACGGCAGGGAGCAGCCTTGGAAGCTGAAGTACCTCGGCATAGGAAACGAGAGCTGGGGCTGCGGAGGCTCTATGCGCCCTGAATACTACTCCGACCTTTACCGCCGTTATGCTACATACTGCCGCAATTACAGCGGAAATCAGCTTTTCAAGGTCGCAAGCGGCCCCAATGCAGATGACTACAACTGGACTGAGGTCCTGATGAAGCAGATAACGCCGTGTAATATGAATGGAATGTCCCTGCATTACTACACCGTTCCAAACGGCGACTGGTGGCACAAGGGCAGCGCCACCAAATTCGATGAAGAAGAGTACTATAAGACGATACGTTCCACTCTGGGCATTGAGGGAATGATAATCCGCCACTCCGGTATTATGGACAGATACGACCCGGAGCACAAGGTAGGTCTTATCGTCGACGAATGGGGCACCTGGTACGACGTTGAGCCGGGAACCAACCCCGGATTCCTCTATCAGCAGAACACCATGCGGGACGCCATTGTTGCGGCGATAAACCTGAATATATTCAATCAGCACTCCGCGCGTATACCGATGGCTAACATCGCGCAGGCGGTTAACGTTCTGCAATCCATACTGCTGACCGAGGGTTCAAAGACCATCAAGACCCCGACCTACCACGTATTCGACCTCTACAAGCAGCACCAGGATTCCGACCTGATATACAGCCACATTCAGAACTCCAACGCAGCCGAGGGAGTTCCCTCGCTGAGCCAGTCGGCTTCCGTCAATGCTGACGGCGACGTGTTCGTAACTCTGTCTAACGCTTCGCTTTCCGAGAGCTTCAAGGTGGATATCGCAGCGGCATTTGCCGGGATAAAGTCCGTGGAAGGCCGCGTACTCACCGACGATGTACACGCGCTCAACACCTTCGAGGAGCCTGACAGGGTAGCCATAAAGACACTCGCTGTGACCGTTTCCGACGGCAGAGCCGAGATTATTCTCCCGCCCTGCTCCGTTGCTGCGCTCACGATAAAGCTGTGATGGAGCGCAAGCCCTGCCGCCGCTGTCTGCTCCAGGATATAGACGAATCCCAGCTCATGGAAGCGATTCAGCAGCGTATAGCCGCTCTCCCGGCTTCGCAGAGAGCCTCCGCCGAGGACTACGCCGCCAGGCTTTCGGAATGCCGCATGTGCGATTTTCTGGTCAGCGGTACCTGCCAGAAATGCGGCTGTTATGTCGAACTCCGGGCGGCGAAGAGAAGCGCATATTGTCCGCATGAAAAACCACGTTGGTGATGGAAACTGTAATTTAGATGTGTAATGTTCTTCCGAAACAGTCCACCGGACTGTTTCGGAGGAT
>ERZ773145.72-NODE-72-length-97847-cov-18.461571_pt1 | contig 97847 bp, 94 predicted proteins | sample MGYA00580848_ERZ773145 | MGnify/ENA primary metagenome ERZ773145 (study PRJEB29015, sample SAMEA2737858) | human gut metagenome | biome: human gut; feature: human-associated habitat; material: faeces | place: China | collected 2012 ... | reverse complement strand
ATGATAATGACGATGATGATAATGACGATTGAAAAATTGAGTGTATTAATGTAACAGTGCGGCTAGTGAGTATAAGGGGTGGGTCATTAAATTGGACTTGACTACCCCCGTCAAGTTCTAGGAGAAAGTAAAGTTCTCACTCTCATTATCAACATTAAATACATTGAGATTATTCATCTCATTGCATTACTAACTATTAATACTAATCATTATGAGAACAAACAAACCATTATTGTTAGTTGCTATCATACTGATGATGCCAGCTATCATACTAGCATTGAAAGTAGAACCAACTAGTGATGAACAGATTACTGCTGTTGTATTTGGAATACTATCGGCTATTGTTAGTTATCTTAGTAGAGATTAATCTCTACTAGATGATGTTGCTCATTATCAACATTAAATACTTTGCAGTTGGAACGAAAACAACTGTCAGTAATGCTACTGATTAGCGTAATTAAATACTTAATAGTCATGCCAGACGTTAAAGATTTAGCGCAAGCTGCACAGAGTGCTGCTGCTGCTCCTGAGAGTGTTAATGTAGTTGAACCAACTACTAGTGTTAACCAACCTGTTCAACCTACTGTTGATACAGATAACCAAAGTTCTACGCAAGTGGAAACCATTGATGATGTTGTTAGACGCATCTGTACTGATGGTCATAGTTATGTAATGACTACTGTCATTACTAATATTGATTGTCAAGAACGTACAGGTCGTAATGGCAAGTCTTATCTCAATGCGTTTGTTACTATTGCTAGTCCTGTCAAAGGTGCTCAAAGTATGCCTAATGGTACACATCGAATGGGTATGCTTGGTGCTGTTCAGATGCCATTCAATCAGATACTGCTTGTAATGCGCAAAGACAAGTTCTACGGTAGATTTGTCAACTATGTTGGTGAAGCTGCTGAAGCCGGTTTTGCTAGTATGTATCTAACTGGTGTTGCTGTCAAAGTTCTTTGCCAGTTTGTACCTGCTGGTGTACAAGACCGTAATCCGTTTACTCGTAAAGATAATCTTTACAATGTTGTGGATTATGATAGATATGTATATCATGTTGTAGGTATCGAACAGCCTGCTGACCCTGTTCTTGTTGGTGCATATAATGTACTTATCAAGCAGATTATGGACGATGCTCGTGCTGCTATTGCTGCCAAGCGTGAGGCTAAAGCTAAAGCAGCTAGTTTTGTTGCTACTGCAATGAATGATGACGACTTACCGTTCTAATGAACATGACGCTACTGACCTTCGGGTTGGTAGCGTTTGTGTTATCAACAATAGTTTTGTTGATGCTATCGCTAGTGTTCGACATGGAAATGCTCATTATCGACATTAAATAGATTGCAGTAAACGAACTTAACAGTCTGATAAGACTTGTCAATCAAGACCTAGCTGTAAGTTCTGATAAGTCTTACCCTAATATTAAACATCATGAAAGTACATCGTATTATTACTACTATTGAAGTTGAGAATGATAATTCTATTACTTCTGTTGAACTTACTAAACTTTATCCTGCTAGTGATTGTATTCTTCTTGCTATTACTAATATGACTACTAATGGTAATGCTGATGATATAACAAAAGTATATGATAGTGTTAATAAGAGCAGACTTGGTATTGCTGGTAAATTAAAAAGTATCGCTTGTATTATTAATAATAGTCTTGATAGCTATGATTATAATGTGGTTGCTGATGATAATTCTACTAATGAAACTAATGATGATTTACTCTTATAACATTTTGTTATACTGATATTGGTCATGGAGATTTACTCTTATAACAAAAAGTTATAGAGATGAAATTAGAGGTGACGAGAGGTATTGAATGTGAAGAAAGAGGATATTGAGATGAAAGTGGTGAATGTGGATTTCGTGGAGAATGAAATGGTGGAGTTGGATGTGGTTCAAATAGGGTTAAATTGAGGTTGAATGTGGAGATGAGAATGGTTATGAGAGTGGTGAATGTGGAAATGAGGGTGGAGATGGTCATGCTGAAGAGACTAGTCCTGCTGCTCTTCTTTCTCCTCCTCTTCATCCTATTAATAACACTCCTAATAATCAATCTAAACCTATTGTTCCAACTCCCTCTTATTCCCTCTCATAACCTTTCGTTATATCTTCATAACCATTAGTTATAACCTCTAGTTATATCATCGTTGTTAGTATTAGTTCCAACTCCCTTTCCCATCTCATTATAATCTCTAGTTATATCACTATCAGTTTCAGTCATAGCATCATCATTATCATCTCATTGACGTTCGTCATGACTATTAGTCATACAATCGTCATTAAGACTAACTCTAACAGTATTATCAAGTCTAATAAGACTTCTAGTCATAATGACCAATAGCACTATTAATATTATCAGTATTATAATGACTATTAATACTAGTCATGCTAATATTACTGGTGATATTACTAATGATATTCTTAATATTCTTGATATTACTGATTCTCTTTATACTAATGATACTCTTGATACTATTGATATTTATTATACTCATGGTAAGTTAATTCCTATTGCTATAACTATTTTAGTTATTTTAATATAGCTATTGATTATTAGTTAGAATTATAGTATAAATAAATTATAATATATTTGGAGTATTATATTTAATTGTTATATTTGTCGTGTTGTTCAGTAGAGTAATATTGCTACTGATAATAATATTAATCTTAAACTTATAAGTGTTATGGTAAATTTTGATAATGTTACTAGTAATGTTCAATCTAAGCCTAGAAAGAAAACTATGGCTGAAAGTTTAGAAGAAGCTAAACAAGAGGGTAAACTTGTTGTTCCTGAAGAAGATACACAAGTTAATGCTGTTGTTAGTAGTGAAACTGTTCAGACCAAGAATAAAGCTAGGAAGAAGAAACAAAGTAAAGTTCGTAAACAGGAAGAACAAACTAATGCTGTTAGTCAAGCTAATGAAGATAATGACTTTAAAGATGCTAAGACTGATAAACGTGGTGTTCCTGTTGGAATTAATGTTCCTCAACATATTCTTGATGTAGTTTGTATTGTTAAATTCAATGCTGCATTTAGACGTCATACTTCTCTTAATATTCTTCATACTCTTGAAGATGATGGAAGAATATATAATGCTAAAGGTGCTTATGTTGACTTCTTATGGAATAAGTTTAGAGTTACTGCTGATGGTGGTCTTCGTAGAGAATATAGATATACAGATGATTTATTTATTGATGCTTTAGTTAAAGCTCATGCTGATGTTGCTAGTGATAGTCAGCGAGTTATTGGTATTATGATTGATACTGAAACTGAACTTCATAAAAAGAATAAAGATTCTGAAGCTAGTTAAGTTTATAGTGTAGACTCCCCGTAGAGGATGGATAGTGCTGTTGAGCTTGTTAAAGCTAATTCTCATTTGCCTGCCATTTTTATCCATTTTGTTTATTGGGTTTGTTATAGTTAATAATACTGATGATAATCATTCTCTACTCGGAGTTTATTTTATATATAAAGATATGGAAAGAACTGATATTTATTTTGTTGAAGATGATACATATTTCAATAATAATGTTGAAGGTGTTGAAATTCATGCAGAATGTCTAAGTCAAGATTTTGACGATATTGCTTGGGAACCAATAGTTGATGATAGTCCTATTGTTGACCCTGAAAATGATGTTTTTGGTTATTATGATTAAATAAATAAAATTATGGAAAATATTGATATTAAACTTGTTCTTGATGAAGTTTTTGGTAAATCTTGTGATAGTATTACTTGTGATACCTGTAAATATAAAGAAGATTGTACTCTTATTAATAAATTCATTAATGATATTAAAGATAAAGGTTTATCTCCAGACCAATATGTTAGAGGTTTAGCTTTATTTGTATATGTTCTTAAAGAACAAAAATATATTAATGATTTTGGTAAAACTCAAGAAGATATTATTAAACTTGTTACTAAAGATGGATTTGAACTTGATTGGCTTATTAATCGTTGGGATAGTATAATTGAAGATAAAGATATTCTTAAACCTATTATTGCTGTTTTTCCTAAATATGCTAAAGATATGATTATTAAAATTGTTGAAGCTAATACTAAAATTAATCATTTTATAGCTCAACATATTATTGATACTTCTAATGCAGAATATAAGGAAATTATTAAAATGGCTAATCAATCTGTTGATAATAAACAAGATAATAAGTTTAAGAATGTTAGTGATGATGAAATTTATGCTAAACTTAAACGTAGAAAAGCAAATAAATCTGTTAAATAATCCCACATAAGTTTTTGATTTTATTTCTAATGCTATTGTCTGTGAAGATGATAGCATTATTTCACTTGCTGATGATGGAGGAATTGAACTCCGAAACTATGATATTGTTATTATCCGTTTTAATTTCTAATTGTAACTTTTGTAATAGTACGGTCTGTGAAGATAGTGCTATTAATATTTATCATAGTCCAAGTGTTATATGTCATATTTGATTTGGTGTTAATTATTCTATTATTATTGATTGTGAAATTAGTAATAATATTCGTGTCAAACATTTCGTTTATATGATTTCGTATTTGTAGTTTTGCCTAGTATTGTCTGTGAAGATAGTGCTAGGCTTTTTAGTATGTATATTATTAACTTTAAATATATAATTAAAATGGATAATTTTGATTCTTTTATTTTTGATGGTCTATTAGATAGATACATTGAAGAACAAGCTAAGTTTGAAAAAGGACAGGTAGTATATATGGAATATACTTATCAATATCATAATCAAACTAAACTTGGTGTTTGTGTTGGTATTGTGACTGAAGTTGGAATTACTAAAGTTGAACGTACAGTAGGTAATAACAAATACATTGATTATCCTATTGTATATACTGTAGCTCATGCTAAAGGTGTTAGTCGTTGTGTTAGTGAATGTAAACTTGGTTCTGTTGCTGAACATATTCTTAAAGAACGTCTTAAACGTGATGGTAAGAATAATGAACAGAATAATGAGCCTGCTACAAATGACTAGCTATTTATGTTCATAACACATTCGTAGATATGTCTCTTTTGCTCTCTGTTGAATTTTCATATATAATCTGATTAATCTATCACGATTAATATTGAGTTCAATACAGGGCAAAAGAACTAGCTAATAAATGTTAAACTAAAAATTTAATACAGTTATGACAGTTAAAGAACTTATTGATAAACTTAAAGAATTTGATGAAAACAAAGATATTTTCATTGAAGATTCTTATTATGGAGAATTAGCAGTTACAACTATTAAAAATGATGATAATGACGTTGTAATTACTACTGTGGCAACTGATATTTTTAATATACTTTTACCATGAACTACATTACTTATAAACAAATTGATGGTACTATTACATCTGGATTTAAAGTTAAACTTTATGATATAGTTACTTTGAATACTGGTTATTGGAAAGATAAACTTGCTATTGTTCTATATATTAATGAGGATAAAAAACAAATTAAAGTTCGTATTATTGAATGTGGTATGAACTTAACTCTTAAAGTTAAAGATGTTCAATTTGTTAATCATAATAATAGAACTGCTGCTCGTTCTTATATTGATTTATGTAATAAACTATCTAAAGCCTTTCGTGATAAATATACTGATAAACAGTATATAAAAGATAATTGGTTTACTGATAAGTTTATTATTAATGATATAACTGCTGATACTATTGCTAAAGGTATTGGTCAATATATTACTAATATTGATAGCGATAGATATTCTGTTAGTGCTATTATGTGGCTTAGTGATATTAAAGATTATATAGATGCTTTACTTAAATATGGTGATTTTGATTTTGTTGCTAAAGCATTTAAAATCTATAATATTACTGATACTAGATTTGAACTCATTCGTAAACTTTATCATTATTTCTATGACTGAAGATATTACTCATTTTATACTTGGTATGATATTTGGTTTATCTGTATATCTTTTTATAAGAATTACCATTGTTAGTAGAAAACTAGATAGACTTATTAGAGATATTAATGATACTCAAAATTGGATTAGAAATATTCAAATTGATATTTGCGATATTAATAAACAATGGGAAGTTAAAAGAGATAGGGATAGAAATAGACTAGATAGAATTGAAGATAGGATTGGTAAACTTACTAGTGATTTTAATGATATTATTAGAAAGAAAGTTTAATGACTAGCTTGCTTCCATCCTCTACGGGGGGTCGCCACGGAGCGTAGCGTAGTGGCTCTACTAATCTTACTATTATTGAACTTATTATAGTTTTAACTATTAAATATAATTGTTTTATTAATCTTTAAAAACGTAAAATACTTATGAAAAAGTATGATGAAGTTTCTGTTGTTCGTCAACTTAATAATGTTGACGCTGTTATTGGAATCAATCCTGCTAGTAAAGTTATTAAAGTAGCTAAAAATAGTGCTATTGGTAATGGAACTAGCGGTAAGATTGATTTTCTTTCTCATTATTGTGGTTATCATGTTGAGATTGTTGATGTTATTCAACAACAAAAAGAACGTGATGAAGAAATTGCTGCTAAGAAAGCTGCTAAAAAGGCTGCTCGTAAAGCTAAATTTGCAGAGGATAATACTTTTAAAGGTATTACTCGTGCTGTTGATAAACGTATGCGTACTATTAAAAGAAAGTAGTATGTTATGGTTAGCTTTAAATTCTCATTTGGAGTTGTAGGTAAATCCAAAGAGAAAGGAATAGTCAATAAATATGTTATTATAGTTGCTAAATGTGAAGGTATTATTAGATATATTGATGGTACTTATAAAGTAGAATACAATGGCAAACTATATAGCATTACTGGTGAAAGTTACAGAACTAAAGGAAAGAAAGTTGTTTATGCTCGTCGATTAGATGAATATAATCATAGAATTAAAATTATAAGAGATAGTGAAAATAGAAAAACTGTTGATACTAGATTTTATATTCCTTTTGCTGCTGGACTTATAGCTAAAGGTAAAATTGTTAAAATGCCTTTTGCTAAGGAATTGTTTCATATTACTACGTGTTATAATCGTGGCGATAGTGAATCTACTATTTTAGCTTTTCAAGAATGGAAAGAATATGAAGATAAAGTTAAAAATAATCTTATTGATGTAAACAACGAATTATAATGATTGGTAATCTTAATATTGCTAATAGTAATAGAAAAGATACTAACATTAAGTTTACTAAAGACCAAGAAATAGCTGTGCATGAACTTATTGAGTTTCTTGCACAGCCTTGGGATGATAAGAAATATATTAATGCTCTTTGTGGTGCTGGAGGTACAGGTAAGACATTTGTTATTAAATATGTTATTAATAATTGCAAATGGTCTGGTGGTGTTATAGGCTGTGCTGCTCCTACACATAAAGCTTGTAGAGTTCTTAGTAATTCTATTGGTGGAAAAGAAGTTAATACTATTCAATCATTATTTGGTTTTAGACTTGATGTTAATATTGAAAATTTTGACCCTGAAAATCCTGCCTTTAATCCTGTTGGAAAAGATAAACTAGATGGTCTTAAAGTTTTAATTATTGATGAAGCTTCTATGCTTAATGCTAAACTTGTTAAGTATATTAGTAATAAATGTAAGAAGCTTCAAATTAAAGTTATAATGCTTGGTGACTCTAGTCAGCTTCCACCTGTTAATGAGAAAACTAGTCAAGCTTTTCTTATTGCTAGTAATACTTATTATCTTAAAGAAGTTGTACGACAAGGAGATAATAATCCTATTAGTAAACTTCTTAAACTTCTTCGAGAAGATATAGATAGTAAGAATGGATGGAAATTTCTTGATTATATATCTAAGAACAGACAAGATTATAATGAAGAAACTAAAGGATTTTATGTTTGTGGTCAAACTGAATTTTCTGATTTAATTGATACTTGTTTTAATGATGAAGAATATACTAAAGATATAGATTTGTATCGTATTATAGCTTATACTAATAATCGTGTTGCACAATGGAACAATCATGTTAGGCATATAATTATTAAAGATGCTGATAAAAGTCTTATTACTCGTAACGATTTAATAATGAGTTATACTACTGTTGTTAATGTTTTTAATGATATTATTATAAACAATAGTGAAGAATATATTGTTAAAGATATTGTTGATACAGTTGATAATGATTATGAGTTTAAAGGATTTCTTATTAAGTTTCAAGCTATTCATGGTGGAAGTGTAACTCAACCTTTATTTGTTATTGACCATTATGATAACTATACATTTCAAATGTATTATAAGAAGTTGACTAGTCTTATTGATGATGCTAAAAAAGCTAGTAGTTCTGAACGTGGAAGTAAATGGAAACAGTATTTTGATTTTAAACGTAAATATCTTATAGCTTCTAATATTACGAATAGTAATGGTAAGATTTTATTTAGTAGAGATTTAGATTATGGCTTTGCAATTACTTCTCATAGAGCACAAGGTTCTACTTATAAAAATGTATTTGTAGATATTAACGATATGATTTATGATAAATATGGTCATCCTTATACTAATAGAGATGAAATGCTTCGTAGATTATATGTTGCTTGTTCTCGTGCTAGCAATCAATTAGTATTATCTTATGGCAAATAAAACTGTTGACGAATATCTTGATTGTGCTAGATGTCCAAATCGTATATTTAATACAGGTAGATATATACAAGGTGGTAGAGGAAGTATTCATGGAGATGTTGTTTTCCTATTTCCTAGAGGTGATAGAAATTATTGTGATGATTATCAATTATTTACTGATATTGGTAATCTTTACGATGCATACTCTGGACGAAATAATACCGAAGATGTTTATATGACTTATAGTGTTAAATGTGCTTGTTCTAATAATTATAATACTTATCTTACTGCTGTTGATAAATGTCGTAATATTCTATGGAAAGAATTAGCTAGAATTAATTATAAATATTTATTTATATTTGGTGATGCTTATCGTAGTATTAGCGATAATCCTATTCCTAGATTTATAGCTACTGGTGGTAAATATGTATTTAGTAATTATTCTCCTCTTATTAAATTTAAAGATGATAATCTTTATCATGTATTTAAACAGCGTTTTGCTGATGATATTAATTGGGTTAATGAAAATAGAAATAATTATGGATTAAATTATATAAATGATTAATTGTATAGCTTATGATGTTGAAGTTTTAAGAAATTTCTTTTCTGTTACTTTTGTTAGTATTAATAGTTATCTTAAAGTATTTAAAGATTGTGTTAATGCTGATAATAAACCTATTCCTTTAGTTCAAAAACTATCTGTTGAAGAAATTAAGGCTCGTCTTAAAACTGTTGAAAAATATAAGTTTTATATAACAGATATAGATGATAGTCAATTACTTTCTATGATAGGTTATATTAATAAGACTAGATGTTATAAAGATTCTAATGGAAATATTATTCGTACTGACTTGTATGGATTTAATAATTTCAATTATGATAATCTTATGATTGCTGCTTTACTTAGTTTTTATATGCGTACGAATAGTACGAAAGAACTTATTAATAAGTTATATGAAACTAGTAAAACTATTATTTCTAGTCAAGATGATAAAGATAAATTTAGAACTGATTTTTATCTTAATAGTCTTAGAAAATATAAACTACCATTTACAGGTGTTGATGTAATGCGTATATTTGCTCTTAATAAAGCAAGTGTAGTTGTAGATAGTAAAACAGGTGAACGTAAACCTGTTCCTAAAGGTTTAAAGCAAACTTCTATTAATCTTCAATGGTATGAACTTCTAGAATATGAACTTCCTGATATTAATGAAAAAGAAGCTGAATTATATAATGAAATTCCTAGTCTTAAAGGGATGAATATTAATCAGCTTAATAAACTAGTAGATAAATGGGATAGATTTATTCTTGATGAATATATTGAACCTATGATGTATTATAATCTTAATGATGTTTTCATTGTAGCTGAAATAGTTCGTCTTTATCCAGAAGAAATTAAATCTCGTTATGCTATTAGTAAAGCATATGATATTGATGTTCTTAATTCTAGTCGTAGTAAAACTGCTGATATTCTTTTTGAGAAATTTTATAGTAAGTTTAGTGGTCTTGCTCCCGAACAATGGAAAGGTAAGAAAACTGAAAGAACTGCTATGAGTTTTAAAAAAGTTATTTTTCCTTTTATTAAATTCAAAACTAAACCTATGCAAGATTTTCTTGATGAATGTCTTAAAACTACTATTTATAGAGTTAATAAAGATGCGTTTAGTAAAGAAGTTAAAATTGGAAATGTAACTTATACTGTTGCAACTGGAGGTTTACATAGTCAAGATAATCCTGTTGAACTTTGGAGTAGTGGAAGAGAATTATTTCCATCCTCCACGGGGGGTCAACACGATGTACTTGGCAATGATGACTATGTTTATATTCATGCTGATATTAATAGTATGTATCCTAGTATTATTGCTGCTCATAAAGTAGCTCCAGCTCATCTTGATACTAATGCTTTTTGTAATCTTATTGGTTGGCTTAAAAATAAAAGAGTTGAAGTTAAACACAGCGATGAAGATACTGTTGACGGAATTGATAGAGATACTTTAGCTTTAGTTTTAAAGATTGTTATTAATTCTGTTTATGGTAAACTTGGATTTGAAAATGGTAATCTTTATGATAGATTAGCTGTACTTAAAACTACTATTAATGGGCAGTTAATGATGCTAATGTTGGTTGAGGAATTAGAGTTACACAATATTCATGTGTTAAGTGCTAATACAGATGGTATTGTTATTAAACTTTATAAACGAGATATTGATGTTTATAATCGTATTAAAGATGATTGGGAACAAACTACTAAACTTAAGTTTGATACTGATTATTATCATTGTCTTGTTAGTAGAGATATAAATAATTATCTTAGCCAATTTAGAGTTATTAAAAATGGTGTTCATAAACTTAAACTTGAATCTAAAGGTGCTCTTAATCCTATGATGTATTCTCTAGATTTAACTAAAGGTTATTCTATGCCTATTGTTGCTCAAGCTATTGAAAACTATTTTCTTAAGAATAAACCTGTAATGGATACTCTTCAAGAAGCTACTAATATTCTTGACTTTTGTCTTACTCAAAATGTAGGTAGACAATTTCATGTAGAAGAAACTAAGATTGAAAATGGGCAAGTTACTCATGTTGTTTGTCAAAGATATGTTAGATTTTATGTTTCTAATAGAGGTTATATTATTGAGAAAGTTCATAATGATAATGGTTCTCGTAGTAGAATGGCGGCTGGTTCTGTTGTAACGGTTATTAATAGTCTTGATGATAAAGATATTTCTCTTAGAGATATTAATTTTAAATTTTATTATCAAGAAGCTATGAAAGTTATTAATCCTATCAAACTTAAAATTTCTCCTAAAGGTAAAGGTAAAAGTAAAATTAAAAAATATAGTGGTATGTATAATCCTATTTTTAATGAAGATGATTTTGGATGAGAAATATAGTTGAAGAAACTTATGATAGACTAATTAATAAATGGGGTTCTAAAGAATATAAAGGTATTGGAACTATTAATTGTGTTCCACCTGTTGATTATTGTGAAATTATAAGTAGAATTATTAGTCTTATGAGAAATAAGAATGATAATATTAAAATACTTATTGTTACAGATAATTGGAAAAGAAGAACTGAAATTGTTGATAGTCTTAAAAATCATAATATAAATATAGATACTATTAATATTCTTACTCATACTTATGTTAATAGTAGATATAATTATAGTTATGATATTTCTATTGTTGTTGGAGTTAACGAATGGAATTTATCTTGTAATACAGTTTTTAATCATGCTAGATTTAAACTTATGATTCTAACTGAAAAAACTATTGATACTTCTAAGTTAACTAAGATTTATAATAATATTCCACCTATTAATAATATTCTAAATTCTAGTGGTATGCGAGCCATACTCCCCGTAGAGGAACACAGAGAGCAGATTTTATTTACTAGTCAAGAAGATATTACTAATTACGATAAATATACTGAATTTATTACTCAGACTATTCAAGTATTTGGTAATCTTGATAATATTAAATGTGCTCGAAATGGTACTCAAGACGGACGTAGTGCTATGCAATATATTACAGAAATAGCTGAATATAATGGATGGAGTGCTGATATGGATATGACTAATCCTTTTAGTAAACAAATTGATGAATGTTATAATCCTCTTGTTCTTGCTGAACGAGTTAAGACTTTTTATAATATTGTTCGTGAACGTATGCTTATATGTTCTGATAACGTTTGTAAGCTAGAAAGAATAGTTGAAATTATTAAAGATAATCCTGATAAACGATTTCTTATTATTAGTAAGAGAGGTGAATATGCTGCTACTGTAACTAAATATATTAATGATAAATTAGGTGAAATTTGTGGTGATTACCATGATAAGATTGAAGATAAAGTTCTAGTTGATGATAATGGTATTCCTGTTTTGTATAAGACAGGAAGCAAGAAAGGACAGCCAAGAATCGTCAAATCTAAGGCTATTTCCACGCTGAATTTGAAGTCTTTTAATGATGGCTTATTAAGAGTATTATCTATAAAAAATAATTCAACTGACAGCCTAGAAACAAGCGTAGACGAATGGATTTTAACCTCACCTTTATGTGATACAATAGATGAACTTATTTATCGTTATAATAATGTTAATTGTAGTCAATCAAAACTTAAAGTATATAAACTTTATATAGCTGGTACTATTGAGGAAGCAAGTCTTAAAAAGGAAAAGTTATCAGCTAACCATGAAGTTATACAGAATGTTAATTCTGATATTAGTGCTCAAAATTTTGATGATATTGTTTGCTAGTATAAATATAATAGTTACATTTGTTGTGTAATCAAAATCGCTCTTTGATAGAATGGACGAAGATAAAGAAGTTAAAGTTAATGATACTACTGTTGCTGTTAGTAATAGTGGTATTGAAAAACAACATGGTGTTCAACATTCTGTTGCTCCATATCAGCTTAATTATATGAGTGAAGCTGAAATTGCAAGTCTTGAAGTATTTATCAAACGTGTTATGCGTAGTGATAAATGTGGTATTAAGTCTGTTGAAGATGGTCTTGCTATTGCAATGAGAGCTAAAGACCTTAGACTTCCATTTTCTACTTGCATTGAACATATTCATGTAGTTCAAGGTAAAACAGGTGTTGATGTTCACATTATTAAGGCATTACTTGTCAAAGGCAGCGTGAGTTGGGAAAAAGTAGATAATTATCGCGCTCTGTACGAATATACAGATGGCTTTAATGCTTATGATGAAGATAAACTTCCATTTGACTGTATTAAGTGTCTTACTCCCAAAGAGGCACAAACTAAAAATGCAGAAGATAAAGACCATGAACATATATATGTTTATCCTGTTAAATACTATAAAGATTATAATGGTAATATATATAAAGAATATCAACTTAATGGTAAGTTTGAAATAGCTACTAATACTGCTGAAGCTAAACAAATTGCTTCTACTGGTAAAGTTCCTGTTTATAGAATACCTGCTGTTCCTATTGATTATATTACTAGTTATCGTTTTTATCGTAAAATTGGAGAACGTAATATGGTTGCTACTGGTGAGTTTACTTATAAAGATGCTATTGTTGCTGGATGTTTTGAAAAAGATACTTATAAAAAATATCCTAAAATAATGATAAGTCATAGAGCATTTGTTTATGGTGCTCGTGAAATTGCTAATGATTTAATTATGGGCTGTTTAAGCACAGAAGAATTAAAGACTATGCAAGGTATTGATTTAAGTAATGAAGATATTATTGATATTACTGAAATTCAATAACATAAACAAATTAGAGAAATTATTATTAAACAAAACAGTCGTATGACTGATATTATTCACTTTTAAATTACAAAAATTATGAAAGACTTTAAGAAAGGTTTGAGTTTTGGTATGGGTATTGTTAATGCTGGTCAAAGAGCAGTTAGTGAAGAACCTGAATTGGTAGTTGTTTCTACTCCCGGTAGTTTCCGTATGACTGCCCAAGTTTCTAAAGCTCTCGGCATTGCTCATGGTGAATATGTAATGTTCATTAATAACTGTGCAAACATTGATAATGCTATTATCAATAAAGTACCCGAAGTTGTTGCTTTCTGTGAAGAACAAGGTTTGGATATTGAATCTCCCGAAGCTGCTATGGCTGTTCATGCTGAATTTGATATTTGGGCTTTGGCTAAAGGTATTGCTGAATTAGATAAGAATGGTAATCCTTGCACTACTCGTGTTCGTATGACTAAGAATGATAAAGTTAAGTATGTTAATACTTACTTCCAAGAAACTCTTGAAGGTGCTTTATCTTCTTCTAATGAAGAACTTAAAGCTGCTCTTACACGTGAAGGTATTACAGAAGATGAACAGAAAGAACTTTTGGTTAGCTGTATTCAAGGTGATGAAGTTGCTAAGATTAAAGGTTCTAAATGTGCTAATACTGCTGCTTTGTCTGGTATTGGTGTAACTCTTAACTTTACTGATTCTAATGTTTGGAAACAGTTGAAAGCTGATATGACTGATGAAGAAGCTACTTCTAAGAATCGTGTTTATACAGTAGATATTGACAACTTGCAAGAAGCTGTTGTTAATAACGGTCATAAAGATATTGTTGTTAAGATTGCAATGCTTACCGAATATAAAGATGAAGAACCTGTTCGTATAGGTAAGAAAGCTGAAAAAGAAGAAACTGCTGAATAATCAAATCTTCGTCCTAGAAATATAGTATCTTGAACATAGAGCTGCATTGTTAGTATTGCTAATAATGCAGCTCTTATTTTATCTAATAATTCTTTTAATTACTTTAATTATGTCGACAGAAAAAGAAATTAAGAATGAAGCTACTGTTGTAGCAAGTGCTGAACAAACTGCTAATGCAGAAGTACAAACTCCTAAAAAACGTAGAGGTAGAGGTATTAATAACGATTTACGTGATGTAACTCGTAAAAAGTTTGATGAACGTACTGATTGTAACAAGGCTAATGGCTTGTTTATTGGTCATCTTGAAGATGTTAAAGTTGATTGGGCTACATTGAAAGATGATGTTCAAGGTATGCCTTCATTTGCTGGTATGAGTATTCCTTATCTTACATTTACTTTTGCTAGTAATCATGAAAATATCAATGAACGTCGTTATGTAACTCAACGTCTTCTTCCTGCTGAAAGTAATGTTGAAACTATTCCCGGTGGTAAAGGTGCTTGGAAAGTTGATAACATTTTCCGCTTTATGAAACATATATATAATGTATTTGTTCTTAAAGGTCGTGATTTAACAGAAGAAGAAATTGATGCTCTTACTTTGCCTTTTGAAGATTTTGATGAAAATATGCAGTATGTACCTGTTGAGGCTGAAGAAGTTATAGCTGGTTATAAGACTGTGTTTGAAAATTATGTTAAGTTACTTAACAATAATGGAAAACCTGTTTATAAAGATGTTAAAGGTAAACCTATTACTATTTGGATGAAACTTCTTCGTTTTATTAAGAATGATGGTAAATGGCGCGCTGTTGTTGGAAGTAAATCTTCATTTGGTGATTTAGGATTTCCTACATTTATTAATGATGGAGTTATTGAACTTTATAAAGAACAATCTGCTCCTAGTTTGCATATTGACCCTTATAAAGAAAGTATTGTTTATCAAAAATCTGCCGAACAAGCTAAACAGCCAAATGTTGCTATGCCTGGTGTAGGTGTAATGCCCGGTGTTCAAACTGCTGCTCCTATTAATCCTGTTGGTAGATTTAATGGAGGTGGAGATTTTAGTCCATTTGGTGGTGGTAATGATGCTGCTGGTGCTTTTGTTAATCCAACAGAAGATTTACCATTTTAAAAAATTAAAGTTAGTTAAATAGTTGTATGTAAGAGGATTGGGTACTATTTTAGTACCTAGTCCTCTTTTTTTATATGTTCACGATAAAGGTCAAATTAGAAATATTATGAAAAGAAATATTAGTAATACTATTTTAACTAAAGATTATATTTTCTCTAAAGTTAGTCAAATTACTATTTTTAGCACTTATACTGGAATTAGTGTTGAAGATATACAACATTGCATAGATACAGGAGAATTTATATCTAGTCCTTTTCGTGAAGATACTCATCCTAGTTTTGGTTTTAGATATGATAATAGGAATAAACTTAAAGGAAGAGATTTTGCTGGATATTGGTGGGGAGATTGTATAGATGCTGCTGCAACTGTACTCTCTGAAATTGTTCATAAGCAAATTGATATTTCTATTAAAAGTCAATTTCTATTTGTTCTTAAACATATTGCTTATACTTTTAGAAATATTATTTATGGACAAGATAAAGATGAAAACAACGATTATAATATTGCTAGGGCTATTAGTAATGTACGTAATCATAAACCTATTATTGAACTTGTTACTCGTCCGTGGAATAATTTAGATGCTAAGTATTGGGGACAATTTGGTATTAATCTTAATTTTCTTAATACTCATTTTGTTTATCCTGTTGACCAATTTTATATTAATCGTTCTACTAATCCTATTCCTAAATATTTTTACGATAAAGATAAAACAGATTTATGTTATGGTTACGTTCTTGGACAAGATAAAAGAGGAATAGTTAATGTTAAATTATATTTTCCTAATAGAAATAAGAAAACTGAAGTTAAGTTTATAACTAATAGTAATACTATTGAAGGAATTATTAATCTTGAATTAGATAATTATGACGTTATTATTATAACTAAATCTACTAAAGATAGATTAAGTCTTGAATGTTATCTAAAAAGTATTAATCATTCCATCCTCTACGGGGGGTCTACCCTTGAATCTAAAACTATTGGTGTTGTTAATATTCCACATGAAACTTATAAACTTCGTCAAATTGAATATGATTGGCTTCGTAGTAAACTTAATCGAAATGGTTTTCTTATTAGCCTTATGGATAATGATAGAACTGGTCTTATGGAAGCTGTGATTCTTAAGAATGATTATGATATTATACCTATTATTATTCCTAAAGAACTTGGCGTTAAAGATTTTGCAGAATTGAGAAGTAGTTATTCTACAAATGTTATTAATGAACTAACTCAGCAAGTTGTTAAATATATAGAAGAGAATTATGGAGAAGAAACTGAATTTACTTGGGATACGGAAGAAAGTAATACTTTGCCATACTAAAAGTTTAGCTGGTGTTACATATACGGTTATGCGTCCAATTACTGAAGAGGATGAACAAAATCTTGATAAATGGGAATGTATTAATGTAGATGGTAAACGTATTGATAAAAAAGATATTTATTGTTATGGAGAAATTAATCTATCTTCTAATGATGACGTTGAATATATCAAAAAGTTTAGCTTACTTGATACTGATAACGGTGGAACTATTCATAGTAATTTTAATTATCAAGAAGGTTATGCTCTTGTTGAAGGAATAGCTAAAACTTATCCTACATTTGATATTATTGAATGGTTTAAATATAATCACTGTCTTATAGGTAAACCAACTCGTATTATTATTTATAAATGTAAGAAAGAAAATCTATGATAATAAAAGGATATGAAGAAAAGCTAGATGATAGAGATATTAGATATATTAATTATGTTATTGATAAATCTACAATGGCTGATGCAATTGAATCTTATATTAAAGATTTAGATTGTACTATTATTTATCCTGATGGTTCTCGTCCTAGACAAACTATTAATTATGGTTATCGTATTACTCTTTCTAGTATTGAATATATTCTTGATAAACTTTATCTTATTCTAGAACATCATCCAGAAAAAGCTCAAAGTTATATTGATTATCGTAATACTATTATTAAAAGAATTATTGATATACATGAAAAAAATCTTGATTTCGAGAGAAGAAACCCAGTACGATATTATAGTAAAGAACCAAGGAAACGCGCTAGAAGTTCTAGCAGAGTTAATCAATCAAAAGATGTCTTTACAGGTCAACCCATTGATGTTAGCACCGGTATTGCAAAGGCTATTAAGCCTAAAAAAGAAACGATTGCTCAGCGTAAAGCTAAACTTCTAGGTAGTAAAGCTGTTAGTTTTGCATTTAATGGTTTAAAAATAAGTGAACATAATGAATAAACTTTATCGTAGAAATAACAATGGTGTGCCTACTGTTTGGTGGGCTGAACTTGACAGTGGTACTAATAGTATCACTGTTTTTTATGGTCTTGTACGAGGTAATATTCGTAAAGAAGTTTATGCTGTTACTCAAAAAGATGGTCAAAAAGAACTTGAAAGTAGATATAATGATAAAATTAAACAAGGATATACTTATCTTAATGAACTTTGTGATATGCAGGGTTTACCCTCCGTGGAGGATGGAGATAATGATACTCTATTTAATTTTCTAAATACTTATCTACCTAAAGACCTTAGTAATGGAAACAGTAATCTTTTACTTCCAATGCTTGCTAAAACGTATAGTGGTAATGTTTGGAAAAAAGTCAGTTGTATGTATGGTCAGTATAAGATTAATGGTCTTCGTTGTATTGTTACTGCTTATACTCAAAATGATATGTTTAAACCTATTAGGCTTCGTTTCCAAAGTCGTGAAGGTCTTACTTGGCATACTCTTAGCTATCTTGAAGATTATTTACTTGCTACTATTAATACAAATATTATCGACGATATGATTAACGGATTTGCAGCACTTGATGGCGAAGTTTATCTTCCCGGTTATACTGTTAATCAAATTAATCATTTTGTTAAAGATGCTAATTGTGTTCAAAATAAACTTCTTCAATTTTGGTGTTATGATATTATGATGGAGGGTGACCAAGCTCATAGAAATATGTATCGTTATCATATTAAAAACCCTACTTCTTTTAATACTATTAAAGAACATTATAATAATAAAGAACGATTGATTATTCTTCCTAGTATATATATTAATAATAATGATAAAGCTATTAAAGCTAGAAATAATTTTATTAATATAGGATTTGAAGGTCTTATACTTCGTAATACAGAAACTGATTATCAATATGGTAGAAGAAGAGCTAATTATATGGAAAAATTCAAAGATGCTGCTGAAGGAGATTTTATAATTCTTGATATTTATAAAGAAAAGAAACGTGATTTACCTATTCTTCTTTGTAAAAATGATATTAATGATGAAAAATTTGAAACTCGTTTAAGCACTAGTCATATTGTTCAACAGGAAGTTTTATTCGATTCTCAATCTTATATTGGTAGAACTGTTCATATAGAATATGGCGAACGAAGTGGCGTTGCTAGAGTTCCATTTCATATTAAAATTGTTGTTATAAATGGAGATACTAGATTATAATGTAATTAGAAATAATAATTTTGATAGAACTAAATCTTATTTTAGTTGTTATTATAAATCTATTATTCTGTTTACTGATTATGATGCTAAAAGTTATAATTTTGCTGTTAGATATAATGATATAACTAAAAGTAATGAACTTTATGTGATTTTGTATAATGATAATAGAATTAATAATAGTGTTCCTATTATTCGAGATGCTAATACTGGATTTAAGTTATATATTCCTAATATAGTTATTAGACTTCTCGATACAAGATTGCGTAATGCTTTTGTTGTGTCTAAAGATGATTTTAATATTAATGTTAAGTTTGTAGAAGGACGTAATGATTTTTGTATTATTTATCATATAGATATTGAATAAGGTGAAGCCTAGTACACAATATGATGTGCTAGGCTTTTCTGTTTTACATGGGTGTAAAATTGTATATGACACGCTCGTAGACATGATTCTTTTTGCCTGTATTCAATTTTATATATCAGAATGATTAATCTATCACAATAAGATTTGCGTGTCATGTTGAGCCTTAAAATGCGTCATTCTCACTATGATATTTAACATTAAATTCAGCATCATTATTACTAGTAAATTCCTATTATATTTTTATATTTGTCTTGATAAACAAAAACAAATTATTATGAGTATTAATAAAGTTACTATTGTTGGTATTAAAGGATTTAAAGGAAGTGGTAAAGATACAATTGCTTCTATGATTAGTTATATCCTTCATGATGGTATTATGAAAGCTAATTATGATACTTGGCTTCTTTATCATAAAAATGGGTTTGTTGAAAATGATGAAATAATTATTCATTTTGCTGATAAACTTAAAGATGATATTGCTGCATTTTGTAATATTGACCGTAAACTTCTTGATAGACAAGATATTAAAGAAGAAAATTATTATAATTTTAGAACTGGTATTGTTTCTACTAATATCAAAGATGCATATAGAGTTATTAATAATATAGGGGAATTTAATTATGATAATTTATCTTCACTTCTTTCTTTAAATAATAATATTTCTATTAAAATTAGAGTTCTTCTCCAATATTATGGTACTAATGTTATTAGAAATCATTTTTGGTACAATGCTTTTGTTCATTATACTATTAATAAAGCATTTGATATTAGAAATAAACTAGGTCAATGTATTATTGCTGATGCTAGATTTGATAATGAATGTAATGTTATTAAAGTATGTGGTGGAAAAATAATAAGAGTAGATAGAAGAGTTAATAATGATAATCATGAAAGTGAACAAATAAAAATTTGTGATGATGATTATGTTATTGATAATACTGGTACTCTTGTTGGTCTTTTCTATAAAGTTCTTAAATTTGTAACTGATTATATGGTATGAAATTACATCCTATTTTTGGTATAAATGCTCTTGCTAGAGTTTGTATATGTTGTGGTAAAGTTATTGGTTATACTCCGCTTGGAAATTCTGTTGAAGAAGATGCTAGTAAGAGTAAACAAATAGCTGAAGCTATTGTATGTAAAGAATGTATAGATAAGCTTGATAGTGAAACTTGCTTTATAGCTTGTGACATGGATAAAGATAATTATATAACTGCTACTTACGATACTTTATGGATTAGAAATAAAGGTCTTAAAGAGTTTTTTAAAGAGCTTGATTCTATACAGCCTATTAATATTATACCTAAAGAACATTTTTATAGTATATTTGGAAATGTAGTTAAAGATTTTTATAATAATCAAGAAGATGAAAATAATTGAACCAAAAGTTGAACTTTGGCAACAAGGAGATGATGCTAAAGCTCATGTTGCTAGATGTGCAAGAGTTTGTTATGGTAGAGAAACAGGTAATGATGGAGCTACTATTAAACGACTTATTAATGATGAACATTGGAGTATGTTTCGTCATGGAACTTATTATATAATAGCTAATGATAGTGATAAAACTTTAGAAACTATTGTTATTAATTATGCTAATACTATTGGTTTTAGTTATCATTATGAAAAACATGTTTATTATATAACTGTTAATGGTAATTGGGTTTTAGACCATAAAACACAATTTGGTTATCTATCTAAATATATTGTTCCTATTGAAGATTTTCGTAATACTGAAATAGGATTTCATATGATGAGATATACTTTTTGTGTTGATACACAAATTAGTACTTCTCGTGAATTAAACCGCGTTAGTCCTAATAGTATTGCTGAAAAATCAACTAGATATGTTTATGAAGATGGAAGTATTTGTAGACCTCATTGGATAAGCAAAGAAGAAGCTGAATTATTTAATAATGATAATAATATTATTTTAAATGAAGCTATAAATGCTGATTTAAATGAAGCTATAAATGTTTATCTTAATGGATGTAAAAGAGATTTTGAAGAATATAAAATTCTTGTAGATAAATATAAAATCCATCGTCAAGATGCTCGTGGTAAACTTCCTCTTGATACTGCTACTAGATGTATTTATACATATTCCGTAAGAGAATGGCGTCATATTATTGATTTACGTTATTATGGTACTACTGGTACTCCTCATCCTAATTGTATTATTATAGCTGGTATGATTAGAAATAATTTAATGGAACTTGGATATGATTTCAGAGATTGATAAACTTAAACATTTTTATGTTGAAGATTATAGTGGTATTTATTTTATTGATGAGTTAAATGCCGGTGAAGAATTTCTTTATACTACAATTGGAATTAAAGATGATAAAGAAGTAACATTTCTATGTAAATATGTTAAAAATAAACATATTGAGGCTTGTCCTAATTGTGTATTTAATAACTATTTTTGTCATGGTCTTTTATGTAATATTGTTGTTCTTAAAGTAATTAAAGATGAAGAAAAGTAAGCGTTATATTAAAAAGCAAAATAATAAACCTCTTATTAATAAGAAAGTTTTAGCTAAAGTTATTAGAAGAAGTAATATTTGTAAACATGCTATTAAAGAACTTAAACTTGCTGGATATGGTAAAGGAGAAGGTGGTCCGGATGATTGGATGTATCAACAAGTAATTGAAGCTGTTGCTGTATTTGCTTCTCATGGTAATTCTGGCGGGTCCGCTCCTTGGGAAATTAATCTTGTTCAAAAACTATGTGATTGGAATATTATTAGTCCTCTTCGATTTACTGATGACGAATGGTGTCAAATAAGTTCTGATGGTACTTGTCAAAACAGACGTAAAGGAAATGTATTCAAAGAGCCAGATGGTAGTATTCATTATAATGGAGCTTTTAGTAAACGAGCTACTGATAGATATAGTTTTGATACTAAAGAATGGACTAAAAATAAAAATCCTATTTGTTGGCATGGAGGACTATTTGAATATAAAAATAATGTTCTTACTGGTAGATATTTTAATACTTGTTTATTATATGAATATGATATTGATAAAGGATGGATGCCTAAAGAAACAATATATATTGATTGTGTTGAAGTAGAAATATCTCCTGATAATTGGATTATGGCTGTTGATAAAGATAACACTAATTTACTTTTACTTAGTATTAAGTATAATATTAAGTGGAAAGAATGTTCTTGTTTAAAAGGTATTCGTCTTGAAGATGTTACTGTTGAACTTGAAGAAGAAGTATATGAAGAAATGAGAAATAATAAATAAATTATTAACTATTTAAATATTAAAGTTATGGGAAGAAGATTTTATGGTTTTAATAACCGTTTTAGAACTACTAAAAATGGAGAAGCTGTTGTATTTGAAAATGGTGGATTTGTTGGTAGTCTTGGTTTGAGTAAAAAACTATGGAAAAAATATATTGAAGCTAGTTATAAATATAGAACTAATACCGATAAAATAACTGCTAGTGATTATACTCATTTATTTGGTTATTTAAATCCTTATTATCGTTCTGCTTATAATGTATCTAAACGTAGAAAATAATGGCAAGTATTTATAACATTACTACTGAACTTGAGGATATATTTCTTGAGTTAGAAGAAAATGGAGGTGAATTAACTCCTGAACTTGAAGAACGCCTTGCTATTACACAAGAAAGTCTTAAATCTAAACTTGATAGTTATCGTAAAGCATATACTATGTTTAATCTTGAAGCTGAATCTTGTAAAAAAGAAGAGCAACGATTAGCTGTTCTTCGTAAAACTAAAGAAAATAATGCTGAAAGACTTAAAAGTGTTATGCTTGATGCTGTTATAACTTATGGAGATTTAGGTAAATCTGGTAATAAAGTTATTAATCTAGTTGATAGTAAACTCTATACTAAAAATAGTAAATGTGTTGAAATTGATGAAAATCTTAATCAGATATTTATTGATTTAGTTCTTGAACATTTACAATCTCTTTGGGATAATGATATGATTGATAGTAATTTCTCATTTAGTAGAGATGTTCTTCTTGAACAAATTAATGATAAATTTACTGAAAGATATCCTGAACAATCTGCTAGACTTAGAGAAGAAACTGGAGGTTATTTTACGCTTGATGATTTAGATTGTATTAAAGTTAAATTTGAGATTGAAAAATCTGTTGGTGATTTAGCTAATAAAATTAATTTTGATTTACTTAATACCTTCTTTAATCATCAACATGAAATGACTAGAAGCAGCAGTGTTAATAAAACTACTATGAAGAATATTCTTAATGATGGTAGAGATATTAGTATAGCTAAACTTGTTGAAAATACTAGTCTTATTATTAAATAATTTGGTTATACTCCCCGTAGAGGACAGAATTAAGTTCATCCTCCACGGGGAGTCAACACTGCTAATCTTGCTAATTATGGAACTAGAAGAAAAAGTAAAAGAATTAATAAAATGGTATATGGATACTTACGGTATTAATAAAGACCAAGCTGTTAGAGATATTGAAAGTGTTATGTTACGTATAAGTCATAAATAATATGTATAAAGTAAAAGGTAAACCTTGGGCTTATTCTGGTGCTATTGATGTATCAGATTGTGCTACTGCTAAAGAAGTTATGCTTAAAGCTGGACTTAATTTTAATGTAGCTAAATGTGAACTAGTTGGTAAAATGCCTATTAAACTTACTGGAACTGATGAAGAACTTGACCGAATTATTAAAGAACAAAAAGAAGGCGCTCATGTTTTTGGTACTGACATTTATCGTAAGTGTGATAACGCCTTTGCTACCTATCGTACTGATTACAATATTCCTTTAGGTGTTGTTAAAAGTAAATATACTATTGTTCAAAATAATGATGCTTTTAATTTCTTTGATGACGCTATTGGTAAAAATTCTGCTATTTGGCAAACTGCTGGATTTTGGGGAAATGGTGAGAGAATATTTGTAAGTGCTAAACTTCCTAATAATATTCTTGTTAAAGGTGACCCTGTTGAAAATTATCTAGTATTTACTAATACTCATGATGGTAGTGGTGGAGTTAAGATTTTATTTACTCCTATTAGAGTTATTTGTCAAAATACTCTTAATGCTGCTATTCGTACTAGTAGTAATTATGTTAGTTTTCGACATACCAATAGCGTTCATAATAAGATTTCTGTTGCACAAGAAATACTTGGAATTAGTAAAATTAAATCTGAAGAATTTGGTCAATATTGTAATTTACTTGCTGATATTAAGGTTACTGATGAAGATGTAATCCAATTTATTGGAGAAAATATTCTTACTGAAGATGAAATTCAACGTCTAAAAGATACAGGGCATACCATTAAAGATATTGCTTATCGTAGTGGTTTAGCTTTAACTGATAGTAAAATAAGTAGTAGAAAAATGAATGTTATTTCTGATACTTATAGTTATTATTTTGATGGTCCAGGTCAAAGAGATATTCTTGGTACAGCTTGGGGTTCGGTTAATGCTATTAGTGGATATTATTCTAATATAGATAATATTGAAGGTACTAAGCGATTTGATAGTATTTGTTATGGTGATAAATCAAGAAAAATAGAAAATGCTTTTGCTCTTGCAGAAGCTCTTTAATTTAATAATTTAATTGTATATGGAAGTAAAAGTATTTAAACTGAAAGAAATTAAACTTCTTAGTGGAGATGTTGTGGATGTAAAGAAATGTTGTATGGTTCAACCCATTCTACCTACTTATGGTAAAGAAGGTGATGCTTGTATGGATATTTATCCTATTTGCTATGAATATGATGTAGATAAAGATAGATTTATTTATCATACAGGTTTAGCATTTAATATTGGAGATGATGCTAATGGTGAACCTAATGAAATGTCTTTACGTCCTAGAAGTAATCTTACTAAATCTGACTTTTATATGCCTAATGCTCCTGGTACTCTTGATTGGGGTTATCGTGGAGAACTTCTTATTATTTTTAAGAATCGTACTTCTAGAGATTTAGTTCATGCTGTATCTACTCTTGCTGAAATAGTTGATAAGTTGAGAAAACATATGCATTTACCTGATAGTATGGTTGGTAATGCTAGACTTAAACTTAATAATGTTAGAGCTACAACTACTAATATTCTTGATAAACTTTATACTCCGCCATATAATTGTGATGGTGAAGATAGATGTTGTCAACTTATTATTAATAGTGCTGAACGTATTAGTTGGAAAGAAGTTGAATCTATTGAAGAATTAGGAGAAAGTGAACGTGGAAACAAAGGATTTGGAGAAGGAACCGGTGGAGGAGCTAAAGCTTAAAGTTGGTGCTCGTTATATTCATAATAAAACATCTAATGAATATATAATTATTAGTATTACTAAAATGAAACATCCAGATACAGGTGAATGGATTCCTGCTGTTATTTATAAACTTAATGGGCTTGAACCTTTATGGTGTAGAAGTGTTGAAAGTTTTAAAAGTCATTTTAGTGATGCTAAAGTTGAAGGTAATGAAGTTTATCTATGAAAAAGTTAATCTTGTTTTATTTACCTGATTGCAATGTTAGTAAACTTTTTGAAGAAAGGCTTCATAAAGCTCTTGGTATTCCTGAGTTTGCCGGTAGGTTTAATCTTATTAGGTATAATCTATATACTGATACTGGTAGACAAGAAGCGCGTAGTATTGGTATTAGTGATGCTCCTACTGCTTACTGTAATGGTGATATTCTTCATGGTGTGCAAAGCGATTACACTATTAGAAAGTATCTTCGCAAGCTGCTAGGAAAGTCATAGATATGATTCTTTTGCCCTACATTGAATTTTAATTGTTATTGTGATTAATCTATCACGATATGAATATCATTCAATGTGGGGCTTTAAAATAGCTAATTTTATAAATTCTCATTATATTATACGAATACTATGGTTAAAATTGAATTTTATTATAAAAGTGCTGATAAAGATAAAACAGAAGCTATGAGAGAAGCTATTGATATAGCTTTATTTGGTACTAATGTTCAATGTAATTTTAAAAATCTTCCTGACCATCTTATTCTTGAAGATATGATACTTGAAAAGGCTGTTGCTGGTAAGAATATTACTGAATATCCTACTTGTATTATATATCGAGATGATACAGAATATAAACGATATAGTAATTCTGTTACTTGGGAAGAACTTCGTAATGATATTAATTATCTTACTGGAGATGAACCTACAAGACAAACAAATAATATATTTGTTGAAGCGTTTATTGATGAACATGATTGTATAACTCGTGCTAAGTGTGCTGATGCTATTGCTTGGATGTGGAAATATCAGAATACTAAAGTAGAATATATTCAAACTAATGTTAATAATCCGAATAAGTTTGCTGTTGTAATTAAAGATAGTTGGAGAACTTATGCTACTTATGTATATTCTGATAGTCTTACTACTGAAATGATTAAGAATACTCTTCTTAGAGTTCCTAATACTATTAAAGAAGCTGTTAAAAATAATGCTATTGTGTTATGATACGTATTGATTGTTTTACTAGAGATGGTTGTGATGCTTGTAAAATAGCAATTAAAAATATAACTGATGCTATTAATGAAGCTAATTGTGATATTACTCTTAATATTCGTAATACAAATCTAGATGATATTCTAAGAAAAGAAATTACTAAATTTCCTACTACTGTTATTACTAAAGTCGATAATGATTATAAAAGAAAAGAATTAGCTCGACTTGAAGGTAGTTTTCCTAGTGATTATATTAAAGATATTATTAATAAACTTGAAAAAGAATAAACTATGACAGTTAAAGAACTTATAGAAATGCTTAAAACTTGCGATGAAGAATCAATAGTATATATTGATTATAATGGTGATATTAATTCTATTAATGAAGTATGTGATTATAGTAATAATTGTGGAGAAGTTATAATAGTTAGTGATTAATTAAATTTTAAAGCTATGACAGTTAAAGAACTTATTGATAAACTTCAACAATTTGATGAAGATAAACTTGTTTTAGTTGAAGATACTGAATATAAAGAATTTCAGGCTATTGATGTTGAACCGGTAGATGATAGATTTGTAATAATTACTACTACTATTAAATAAATAATTAAATTTTAAAATTATGGCTAAATTTATTGGAGTTAAAATGATTGAAGCTACTCCTATGAGAGCTTCTATGGCTTTGAGTGCAGGTTATAAAATTGGTAATGCTCATCCAGATGATATTGGTTATGAAGTAACTTATCCAGATGGATATAAATCTTGGAGTCCTGCTAAAGAGTTTGAGAAAGCTTATTATAAACTTGAAGACCCTGCTGGAGATGTTCTTAAAGAAAATGATATTAAGAGATTTATTAAAGATATTGAAAATGTAAAAGTTGGTACTAAAACAACTAATACTACTCTTACTTGTCTTACTGGATTTGAAGTTCATGGTCAAGCAGCTTGTGTAAAACCTGAAAACTTTGATTTAAATGTTGGTGCTAATTATGCTCAAATTAAAGCTGAAGATAAAATTTGGGAAGGTCTTGGATTTGTTCTTCAATGGGCTAAATATGGATTAAAGAAGTAAATAGTATTAATGCTAATGGTTTATATGTTATACTTAAAGCTAGCTCTAATAGAGCTGGCTTTATTTAATTTAATGGTTAGCTTGGAACCGCTACGAGTGCTACGCACTCTTCGCTATACTCCCCGTAGAGGATGGAACGGTAGTTATGCTAGTAATATTAGTATAGTTATTAATGATAATGATTATATTGATTGAATGAATACTAGTCTATGCCATCCTCTACGGGGAGTTGAGCGTAGCGAAGCGGAGCGTTCTACTAATCCTTAAACTTATAGTCGTTGGCATGACTGAAACCTCGGTAGATAAGCTAGTCTTACTACTGAGGTTTATTTTTATCTTATTGTTAAACTTAAATATATTATAATTATGGTTGCATTTATTGTTCTTATTGGAATTATATTTGGTGGTGTTAAATTATTAGCTGTTGCTAATAATATTAGTGATAGTGAAGCTATGGATAAGTATAGTGGAAAACTATTTGTTGTTGGTATTATAGTTTTTATTATTCTTATGTGTGTTATTGGTAATAATGATGATGGTTTTAATTAAGATAAAAGTAAAAGGGCTTGTCTAGGTAGTGATACCATAGGCAAGCCCTTATTTTTTACTAGGTTCAAGTCCAGCTTATTCAAATATATCTTTAGCTATATCTTTATAAGGTATAATACTAAGTATATTTTTATCAACTTTATAATAACTATTATTATTAGGTAAATCAAGAACTCGATTAATACTACGAACAACAGGTATATTACGAACAGCCATAACTTCAAACTTATTCATACCTTTATATCTACCAGTAGTATATTCCTCAGTAAAATCTTCTTCAATAAGGAATCTAGCAGCCATAGCAGTAGTACCAAGTAAGTCATTAATAGTTTGTCCAATAGCAACAGGACTAGACCATAGCTTTTTACCTTCAGCATAAGCACCAAATGGAGTAAATGAAGCAGCTTCAGAAGCAAGACGGTCAGCGTGATAAAGCATAAGATTATATATAATACTTTCATCATCATCTCCTCCCATACCAGTTATAGCAATTGCTCCAATAACAGCAGCACCTACATAAAGTAAATCACCTAAATTACGTCTAATATTTGCTTTTTCATGTTCAGGAAGAAGTTCATAATTAAGTTTGAAATTAACAGCAAATGAAAGTAAATTCTTACCATAAGTTTGGAATGCTTTAAGAACATCACTTACATTATTAATTTCTCCTATGTTAGTTTCTTTAAATGGAATAGTCAAATAATCATAAAGACTAGTATAACTACCTTTTTCAATAGTACCTAAAGTTTCATTATAATAACCATTCCAACGATAACGTTTCTTAAAACCGGGATAAAGATGTTTATGATATTGCATAACCATACCACCCCACCAATGTTGTTCAATATTAGCAGAACCAAGTTTATCATAAACACCATGAACTTTCTTATTTACTTCACGAACTTTATCAATAAATTTAGCATATTCTTTAAGAGTAAGTTTACTATCAGATTTTATTTGAGCAATTCCATCTTTAAGTTCAAATTGATTATAAATATCTGGAAGTTCAGCAAACTCTTTATCAATATTCTTAATAAGTTCTTTACGTTTAGCAATATATTCTCTTTGTTGTTCTTCATTAAGATAAGTCTTGACAAAATCAAATATAGGATTAGCTTTAAATAAATTATATTTAGCTCGTTTTTTATTATCAGCTTTAGCATCATCCATAAACTTATTGAATTGTTCAAGAAGAGATTGGCTCTCTCCTCTACGGGGAGTATTAATTACTGACATAAGAGCATCTTGTTCAGCTTTACGATGATACATTTCTTTACTCATTATATCATAACCACCTCTACCATTATCAACAAGTCTATGAGATTTAAGCATAGCAAATAACATAACATTCTGCATATAATGCTCACCAACAGATTGAGGACTAAATAATAATCCACGAACTCTACGAATATTTTCTCTAAGACCTTCAGCAGTACTAACTTCAGTTACTCTATCAAAATCAACTACATGACTAAGTTTAATAATAGCATCTTGAAGAGTACTACTATTTTCACTATACATATTAGCCATATAACTAACTGTTCCTTTAATCCATTCGGATTTACCAGCTTCCCAATCTTTAAGATTAATATATTCGCCAGCAGCTCTTTCCATAAATATATTACTAGAACCAGTAAGAACGTTAGCAATACCACCAGTAATATTCATCATCATATATTTACTACCAGCAATGTTTTGAGCAAGAGAACCAAGTTTAACTAGATTAGGAGTTTTATTATCTTTATATTGTTCAAATACAAGACGACGTATAAAACTTCTAAGATGTTGACTAGTTCTAGTTTGTTGTTCTTGTTTATATTCAATTTCTCCACCAGCACTAGCTTCTCTATTCTCAGTTATACTACCTTTATAATTTATATCATAAGCAGTATTGCTAGTAATAATTTGATCGGCAGTATAAAGAAGATTTTTAACTGTTTTAACAGCATTATATCTATTACTTTCAATTAAGAAACTATTAAATACTTCTTCCCAATTACGATTAAGAATATCATTATGAATTTTATTATTCTTTTCAATAATCTCATCTCTAGCTTTAATAGCAGCAGCTTTACGTTTACTAAATTCTTCATCACTTTCATTAGGTTCTTTAAATTTAGGTATAGTAGGTAACTGTTGAGTATCTTTATTAACTAATTGAATTAATCTAGGATTAGGAATATCATAATCTTTATCAAAAGTTAAATCTTCATTATTTCTCCAACTAGTATTATTAGGAACATTAGCCGTCCAACCAAGAAAACTAAGAGCTTGTTCAAAGTAATCTTTAACAGTCATATCTTTAGATTTAGGCAAAGCTGGAAGATAACCCATATCAACATATCTCTTATTACTATTAGTAAAACAATACTTTTTCATAAGTTCATTTACTTTATTCATAAGTTCAAGTTGATACTCATTAAGACTAGTATAATTAGGATTATCATATCCTGTTCCTATTTTGTACTTATTAACAAAACTACTATATTCTGGATTAACAAGTTCTTCTTTAGGAGTAATATGCATTTGATTAATACGTGGTTCATAATTACCAACAACAGCTGAACCATCATCTTTAATCATTTGCATAGTAGTCCAAATACGAATAGGTTTAATAGTACGAGTATATGGGTCAAAATAATGATTATCTCTATACCATTGTTTATATTCAACACTATCAATACCATATTTGTCAAGAACTTCTTTTTCTTTTATATAGTAATATTGAGTAGTAGTTTCTCTAGTTCTCTTTTGAAGAATATTAATTGCAGCAGTTCTATCAATATCAGTCCATTTATCTAAATCTTTAGGTTTAATAATACCATAAATAGTTCGATTAGGTCTTTCTGCAATAGTTCCATTTTCTTCAACTTGTTCACTAAATACTTCTAGCCATTTATCATAATACTTTTTACCTTTAGCAAAAGCTCTATTTTTATCAAGTTCATATTGCTTCCAATTATAAGTAACATCACATTCACTTTCAATAAATTCAGCAACACGTTTTGCTTTAGCTTTATCAGTACTCTTTTCACCTCTAGTAATTTCATTAAATACTTCAAAACCAGTCTTGAGTTGTTCTAAATCTTCTTGACTAATATCAGCAGTATTAAGAGTTCTAGTAGCATTATCAAAATACTTCTCAAGTATTTTATTAATAGCTTCTCCTACATTAATTTCTTCTTCACTCTTAGATTTATTACCTGTAAGATAATTATAGAAATCAGCACGATAAATTCTAAGTTCATCTTCAGCAGAACGAATAATACCAACATAAGGCATACCATTGCCTTTAGTATATTTATATTTTCTAATTGTTTCAGCTTTTATAAGAGCTGCACGTTCTTCAGGTATTTTACGTCCATCAACTACATTAAATTCATCTTTAGCTTGAAATTCTTTGATGGCAAGATTAAGAACACTATTACCTTTATTAGCATCTTTAAGTTCTTCAAATGCCCAATTTAAATCTTCTATATCTTTAATATCAAGAATATATCTAGTATTCTTACGAATCCATTCTTTAGCTTCACGATATTCAGGAACTTTCATAAGTTCTTCCATACTAATAAGAAGATTACCATTAGCATCACGTTGACTTTCATATTTACTAATAATAGAAAGTTGTTCTTTAAGTTTAGAATCAAATCCTTCTTTAGCTTGCTTATCATAAAACATTTCTTTAACTTTACGAATATTAGTTTGATAAGCACGAAGTCTTTCAGCTACATTCAAGTCATGACCAATCTTTTTATTACCATCTTCATCATAAAGACTAGTAAGGCTATCCATTTGAGCATAGATACGCCCAAGTTCTTCATCTTGATTTTGTGTAGTAACATTATCAGTAGCTTGACTTAGAATATCTCGTATTCTACCATTAAGTCTTTTATATTCAGCAAATTCTTTAGGAATACCATCATTTCCTTTTTTAAGACCAAGAAGACTTCTTTCAAGATTTATAATATAAGTAGAATATTCAATAGTAACATTATTACCATCTTCATCTTGAACTGTAATTGGTTTAAACTGATGAATAGTAGTCATATCAATAAATTTAGCTTTATTAGATAAAGCAATAAGATGTTCAACACTATTTATACCAAATTTTTGTTCAGCTTCAATAGCAGCATCTCTATATTTCTTTATCTTTTCTTCCCAAATAGGATTATTAGGTTGAATTAATCTACCATCATCATCAATTATACTATCAAGACTAACAGATTTACCATCTTTAGCAGCTCTAGATTTAAGTTCTTTAAGATAATTTCTAAAGTCATTAGATTCTTTAATACCATTAAGACGACCTTCTTCAACAGTACCCATTACATCTTTAAGTATATTCTGCAATACAAAGTTACGATTAGCACGAATATCTTGTATCCAATAATCCATAAATCCAGTATCACCATAAGCATCAAATTCTTTCATAAGACCACTTATATAATTAGGATTAGTAGTACGTAATTGAATCCATCTTTCAAACCAATCTTTTCTAGCAGAATGTACAGTAGTATTAGAATCAACTTGATTAACTAATTTTTGAATCTTTCTAATATTCTCTTTAGTTTTATCATCAAGATTTGTACTATCAATATCAATTTCGCTAATAAGTTTATATTTATTCTTAAATGTATTAGCACTAAGAATAACATCTAAGAAACGATTTTGAAGTTGTTCATCTTTAAGAACTTTACTAATAACATCTTTATCGTTAATAGGTTTATCAATACCGTCAATTTTAATAAAACGATTAATATCATTAAGAATATTATTAGCTTCAACATCTATATAATTAGCAATAACTGATAATGAAAATTCAGAATTATCAGAAAGACTACTACTATCAAGATAATTAATTTCAGCATTATTAAGAGCATTAAGAACATTTTGAGCAGCAGGTTGTCCATGACGAACAGCTCTTGAAATAATTAAACTTGCATTTTTAGCAAATCTACCAATAGGAGTTTGGTCATCAACACTACTATATCTATCAGTATTACTAGTAACTCTATTTATTTCATTTTCATTAATTTCAATAAATAAACCAAGTTTATTATCTTCAATATTAGGATATTTAGCTTTATATTGTTTTAAATCATCACTTAAATTAATAGCAGTAGTTCCATTAATATTAAGATAAAATTTATCATTAATAGTATATATAGTATTATTCTCAAAAGGAGTATTCATAAAAGGCTGGAAATACTCATCAGATATATATTTACTATATAGTTCAGGAACTTCTTTATAACCTTTATTTACAGCTTCATTAATATTATCTTTAATACCATCAATAAATTTATCTCTTTTTTCTTGTTGAGTAAGACCTTTATAAAGAAGAACAGCTAATGGTTTATGAATATTATTATTAGCTATAATACTAGGCTCAATACTATTATAAGTTTCAAATGATTCAAGTCTATCAATAGGATAATAAGCTAAAGTTCCATCATAAGTTCCTTTAATATATAAATTTCTATTAATTCTAATAACATTAACAACATTTCCATTTCTTATTATTCCTACATTATCAAGATTTTCTTGACCATTAAAAGTAATAATACCACTTCTTTTTAGACTATAATTAATTTTATTATTAGTAAGTCTTTTAAATGTATAACTAGGACAATTAAAACTATTATAATTCTTACGAATAAAACCAATTATATCTTCAACATTATCTTTATCAACAAAACCATAACTATTAATGCCTTTCATAGCTATATCTCCAATAGCTATTCCATTTTCACTCAATCCTTTAAGGGGAGTATTACTTATAAGTCTACTAATATTTCTAGTTCTAAATTTATGACCTTCAACAATAAAAGCATATTTAACTAAATCAAGAGCTGTAAGTTTAATAAGAGGATTGGGATGATTCCAAGCTCTATCAAACAATCTATGGGCTTCATCATTAGTAATATCACCTTGTATATAATTAATATATTGAATATTTACATTACGACGATTATTTCTTTCATCATTAGCAACTATTTCAATATGTGCAAATACACTTCCATCTTGACTAAAGTTACGTTTAATCCAATCAACTTTTTGAGCAGGAGTAAGTCTAGCAAATACATCAATTTCAGTTTGTGTAGGTTCAAATATATTTTTAACTACAACATCATCTGTTTTAATATTAACTAATGTACCACTAACTCGTCCAATTTCTAAAGCTCTAGATTGACCAGTACCATATTCTTTAATAAATTTAGGATGAACAAAATCACCATTAACAATAGTAACAGGTAAATTAAGATAAGAACTACCATTATTACCTACTTCTAGTTTATTAATAAGATAATCTTTATAGTCATTATATAACTTTTCAGTCATTATTCCACCTTTAGTCCATTCTGCTATTCTATATACATAATCAATAAATACAGGATTAGCAGTTTCAAATACTTGTTGAGTAGCTTTAACACTAAGAGCAGTACTCATTTGTAAAAATGCAGCTAAACTAGGATAACTACTTTTAGATATATCTGATTTAATAAACGCATCTATACCACCACTAATATCAGGAAAGACACTTTCTAACAGCAAGGTTTGACCCACCGTAGAGGATGGAGCATAAATATTACTATTTTCAATAACAGTTCTAGCATCTCTAAATACTTTATCACTAGCATAAAAACTTTGTTTAGCACCATATTTATCAGCACTAAGAATATTAAGATTATTACTTATATCCTGTCCGATTGAGTTTAACCGATTGAATTGTGCTAGAACATAAAGGTCAAATAAAGCCTGCTGAACGCCATTCATTTCCCCTCTAAGACGAGATTTATATGCGTCTGATGAAAAGATAAGGTCAGGTGATGAAAATGCGTCAGAAACGCTTAAATTGAATATTTTCTTGAAAGTTTCACCATAACTTTCATTAATAATATCAATTAGCTTTTTACGTCCAGCAAAATTAACTTTTTCGCCAAAACCAAGATTATGAGCAACTTCTCTAATAGCTTCAGTAAGTGGATTTTTAGTACCTTCCGCAAGAACACTATTAGTTTCTTTCCATTTACGAACTAGTATATCAATAGCAGGTTGCCACATAAATCCAATAGCAGTATCATAATTACTTCCAAAGTCAACAATAGTTTTGAAAGCATTAAACGTATAAGTATTTTCATTATGTATAGCTCCCTCTTTCATAACATCAAGAATATGAGCAGTAGTTTGAGAACTATAAGGATTAATCAAATAACCATCAACATTCTTATCATCTCCAGACCAACCAAAATTCTTATGAGTAATACGAATATGTTTATTACCAATAGTTTCAACATTTTCTTTACCATATCTATTAACAGCTTCTTGCTCACTAATCACATCAGTAGTGTACATGACTTTAATACCTTCACTATGATTAGCTTTAGTAACATTACCAATACTCATAAAAGTATCTCTATTAACACTAATACCTTTAAGTTTAATACCAGATGTAGCAGCATCAAACCAATCAAGTTGAGTAAAGAAATCACTAGGGGCAACAGTTGTTTTATTAGCACCAACTATTTCTGCATAAGTTTCATTAGCTTCTTTGACATTTTCAAAATTAGAAGTAGTAGTATTTTCTTCAAATGCAGCAGGATTATTAAGTATATCAATAAATGATTGAATAATAGCATTAGTTCTAGCAGCTTGACTACTTGTATCCTCCACGGGGAGTTTTAAGTATGATTCGTAAGACTTAAGCCCACCATCATTAGCAATTTTTTCAACAACTTTAAGATTGCCATTATAACCTTCAAGAGTAGCATTAATAGCATCTTCGCTATTTTTTAAAGAAGCTCTAATATTACCTTGTTTATTATAAGTCTTACCAAGAATTTTACGACTAGCTTTATCTACATTATCTTTAACATAATTAATATATCCTACTTCATCTTTAGTATATCTGGCATGAGTAATTTCAGTTGGAATACCTTTAACAAGATTAAATGTTTTAGACATACCATAAACACTATCAACGTCAAAGTCAGAACCAGTTTGAGTAACCCATTCATCAGGAACAACAACAGTACTACCATAAGCATCTGGAAGAAACTCTTTAACATACATAATACATATAGATTGTTTACCTTCAGTAGGAATACGATAACCAATCATAGTACGTAAGTTATCAGGAACTTGTTCAATATTTAATCCTTTAAGTTTATTACTCCATCTAGGAAGTTTAATTTCAGTATAATAAACAGGAGTACCATTAATTTCTCCAATTTTCTTATATTGAAGTTTACTATCTGTTTGAGTTTGTTTATCAACTTTAAATCCAAAATCAGATAGCTGAGCAGCGTGCCAACCGCTAATAAGTTGTCTAGTAATATTAGTATTAAAATAACTATTAGCAATACTTTCAAGTTTACTATTAATATTAGATAAGAATAAAGGAAGATTATTAAATCCAGCACTATCTAAATCAAAAAATTCAAGAAGAGCTTTTTCAACTCCTTGTTGTTGAGCATTTTCTTTAAATCTATCAAAGAATACAAAACGATTAAGATTTTTAATAGTACCATTAGAATTTAAATCAATATGACCATTATCATCTAATCCAATACCAAGTTCAGCACAAGTTTTTTCAAAACTATTTCTAATATTAGCTACATAGTTATTAAATACTTTACTCTTAAGGTCATTAAGTTCAGTTCGATTAGGAAGATTATCAAGCATTTTCTTCATAATCTGAATAGCAGCTTTATTACTAGCATCAACCATATGTTGAGGAACTTCTTGCTGACGATAAAGATAATTATAACTAAACAATTCAGAATTATCAAATATATTATTATCAAATTCTTTAAGAGCTTCATCAGTTAGAATTCCATCATTATTCCAAAGTATCATTCTGTTATGTTGTGCAACTTTAACAGTTTCAACAGTATTAATTTGATGAATACCTCTATTAGTCATTATATTATAAACTTTTTCAAGTTCTGTTCCTTTAATAAGTTTAGGAATAAGAACAAACTCAGCATTTTTTACTTGTCTAGGAACTTCAATACCAACAGTAGTATCATAATATAAATCATAATAGAAATTCTTTTGAATTTGAACTTTATTAGCAAATTTAGTCCAATCAATTTTATCTATTGGAGTATCGTCTGTAAGGCTCTGAATAAGTCCAGCATATTTATCTAATTCACCAGCAGCAGTAATACGACGAATCCATTCTTCAAGAGTAATATAAGATTGAGCATCATTAGCATTAACACCGCCTTTAAATGGTTCTAATATTCGTTCTCTATCTTTTTTATCAAGTCCAGCTTTTTTAAGTTGATTATCAAGTCTATCAATAACAACTTTATCAGAAGCTTTAAAAGTATTATAAATAGTAACACCCCTAAATTTATCTTGAAGAACTACTTTTTTACGTTTAGTAGCTCCATTAACAGTATAAGGAACAGTAACAGCATTACCTTTAATAGTTATATCATATAAATCAGTAGCTATATCTAAATCATTTTTAGTAAAATCAGTATTACCAAAAGGATTACCACTAGCTTGTACTTCTTTAATACGTTTTAGAATAGCTTGACCATTCTTATAAAAACTTTGGTCACCACCATACATATCGTACATACTATCTCTAACAAGATAATCATTAACTAGAAATTCAGCTAAAGATTCATTATTAATCCTATCATCAATAAATGTACCATATTTATTTTTAAGTTCTTTATAACCATTAGTTATATATTCATTTAACCAATCAGCAACAGCATCTTCAAGAGCAACACGTTGTTCTGCATTAAGAACTACTTGATTATTAATATAGCTAAGTCCATGTGTAGACCCCCCGTAGAGGATGTCAATAGTTTTACCATATCCAATTAGTTCATTAAATGCTCCATTACTATTAGGAGTAATTTTACTAACTAAACGTTTAAAACTAAATACTCTACCAGCTAAAACTTTGTGTCCATCTTTAGTAGTAAATACATTACCTTTTCCATCTTTATGATATTGATTATAAAAATGTTCAGGTTTATTATTATAAATATCACTAAATTCAAAATCTCCATTAGTTAAAATAGGATTACCATTAGCATTAGTCTTAAACATTACATTAACAGCTTGAGCCATATTAGTAAGTTCTTGAATAGCTATATTATAATATTGTTTAAATAATGGATGTTCTCTATTTATAATTTTAGTTCCATCTTCTAATTGACTTCGTAATCCATTAAGACTATATCTAGGAGCAGTAATAGTAAAGTTTTTAGGAGCATCACTAGGTATGGGAAGTAAATAATTAGCAGTAGGAGTTTCAGAATTATTAATATCAGTCATAAATAATCCCATAGCAGTAATTAAATAATCACCATCACTCATACTACGATATAAGTCATTATTGTTATTATCTAATTCGCTAATACCATTAAGAAGAGAAGTTTTAAACATACTACGAGCATATTCGGTAAGTTTAGGAGTTCCATTTCCAACTCTTCTAAATAATCCATAATTAATTATATTACCATTATTATCTCTATGTTCAAGAAGTAAATTACTATAATCATATTGATGACTAGCAAACTTTTGTCTAGCATAAGCTTCAGCCATAGCATTTTGTTCTTCAACAGTAGATTTATCATCATTGATTATTTTAGCAATATTAGTAATAAAACTTCTATTAATAACATCAGAACTTAAATTACCTTCAGGATTACGAGAATTAAGTTCAACAGGAATATAAATAATATCTTTAAAAACATCAGCCATTTGATATATAATAGAAGTATCACCTCTATTAATAAAACTATCAGGCATTTTAGTTCCTTTATCTTTTTTAAGTGCTTCTACATATTTATTATAGTTTTCAACTGTACGATTAATAACATTAGCAAAATTAATAAGATTATTAGCCATAGCTACACGACCAATCTTAGCAATAGCTAAATTAAAACTAGCTTGATTAATATCTGGAAATATTTCTTTAAAAGCATCATATAAATAAAGATTAGCATGAGGAGTATTTTTATATCTATCATATATACGAAACTTTTCACGAGCAGCAGTAACACGATTAGTAATAATATTATTCTTAACATTATTATAAAAAGTATTCTGTAAAATAGTACGTGAATCAGTATTAGGATTAGTTACACGAGCACGAACATAACTATTACCAGCAGAATCAGTTTGAATATAAGTTTCAATTTTAGATATAATAGGTTTATTAAAAACCATCATATATTTATTAGCAAATACTTTATTTTTGCTAAGTAAATCATGTAATTGAATTAAACATTCACAATTTGGAATAGTTTCAGATATACGTTTAAGACTAGCTATAAAATTATCTACATTACTAGTATCAGCACTAGCATATAATATTTTAGATAAATAATTAGCATCGGCAAAAGTAACAACACCTAATTCATTATTAGTATCAAAAGGATAACTTCCATTATCAAGTTGAGAAGCAGCAGTAAGTTTAGGTAAACTTGCAAGATGATATTTAATAATTTCTTCTACGTGTTTATTAAAATCTTTAACTTCACCAATACTTAAATTCCAAAGTTGAGTCATTAAATCAATACCGTCATCTATACTATTTTCATCACCTTCAGTAGAAGTTTCATCAAGATAACCGCCTAATTCTTCATAATCAGTAGTTTGATATAATTCATCTCTTTTAATAAGTTTAGCAACATTCTTATTATTAAAAAGAGCTTCATTAAATTCAGTGTTAGTTAATGAACGTAGTAATGCACCATAATTAAAATCTTGAGCATCACCATATTTACGAAGAAATGCACCAAGACCATTAATTTTAGTAGCAGGATTTGGATTATTAATAAAACTATTAAGTTCATTATTTTTAGCTTCATCACTTCCGGCTAATTTCTTAGCACGTTTAAGTCCAGCATTAATAACAGTTTCATTAGTACGTTTTTTAATTTCATTAAAATTTAATGGAGCACCATTATATAGAAAATTAAAACTAAGTTTATTCATAATATCAGCCATATAAGTAATAGCTGTATCTCTAGCTTTAATTGTACTAAACAAACCACGTTCTTCTTTTTTAGCAACAGAAGCTACATCGTCCATATTACGAAGTTTAATAGCTCTAGCTTCAAGAAGAGCATTATAAGCTTGTCTTCCAGAAGTTTTAACATTAATACCTCTATCAGCTATAATCTTCTTAAAGATTGGGTCTTCAACCATAGCTATAAGACTATAATAATCTGCATTATTAGAACCATGTTCTTTAATAATAACATTATTAAGATTATTATATCCTACAAGTTTAATATTTCCACAACTCATAAGTTTATATTTAAATTTAAATTCATTAATAGCAATACCTCTATGACTAATGTAAAGTAAAATTTTATTACATCGTCATAGAGGCTGTTTTCTTTCGTTTTAAGCGACTTTTATATTTGCTCGATTAATTCTACATACAGCTAAAACTGATGCGCCCTGTGTCAAGCAAAGTGGCAAATTCGGACTGTTGGTCTATTGGTAAACGGCTAGTTAATTCAGCCATATTTGACACCACATCATCATCAACACTACTAAACATATCAAGTCCATCATTAAGATTATCATTATTATAATTATAATCTTGACTGTTATCTTCATTAGGATTTTCAGTTTGTTTTGTACTAGCAGTTTCTTCTTCAAACTGAAAAGTTCCTTGAATAGCTTCTTGATTACTTTCTTTAGGCATTTTCTTAATAGCTTTATAAGCATCTCTAGCAGCAGCTAATAAACTATCTTCATTAATATTAATACCTAACATATCAGCAATAACTTTAAGAAGTCTACTAAATAAAGTCTTACGTTTATTAACTTTTCTATTATCATATTTAATTTCATTAAGTGCAGTCATAAGAGCATTACTAGTAATACTTTCAACTAGAAATTCTTCAAGAGCTTCACTTGTATTAAAATTCTCAAATAGATAAGGTTTAAGTTTTTCTTTAGTAGCATCATCTTGAATATCAAGCCAAGCTTTAAATTTATCATATATAGGCTTAACTAAAGCAAGAGCTTGTTCAGTATTATATTTAGTATAAAGTTGTCTATGTAAACTTTCATGAAGTATAATATTAACAACTCGATAAACTCTTTGACCAGCAATAGCAGAACGATTAAGTTCAATAGTATCTGTATCACGATGATAAACAGCATTAACTTTATTACCATTATTATCAGTAATACTATCTACAACTTGAATATTTTTAGGTAAAATACCAATCTTTTGAAGAGCATTAATATAATCAATAGCAGTTTGGTCATTAGCAAAATACTTTTTAAGTCCACGAGTTAAATTCTTAGCAATTATAGCAGATTCAAAAGCATTAAAATTAATAGCATTAAGAGTATCATCTAACATGAACTCTGATAGCTGTTCAGGTATTGCTCCATCCTCCACGGGGGGTCTACCCTCAAGTTCATAAGTAATATCGAGTTTAGAATGAATATCTATTTGCCAATTACCAGCAGTTTCATTAGTATTAGTATTAGCTAATTTAGTTCTAACTAAACCATTACTAATAATAAAATCTTGATAACTATTATAACTATAAGTTTTACCATCAATATTTATAATAGTTTTACCATTTTCACGATAAATATATTTATTAGTTTTATCATTAGTTTTTGTACTATCATTAATAAAATCTTTACTAATAGCAAATTGGGCATAGTTAAACATTTCATCAATAACAGGACGAAGAGCATTATCTAATTCATCAATAGTACTAGTATTAATACCATAATTTTTACCTATTTTAAAAGCACTATTAACAACATAAGGAGAATTAATAATAATATTACGTTTATAATTACCAGCATCAGAATTAATAGTAAAAGCATAATCCTTACCATTAAAATGTGCACCTTTAACATAAAAGCCTATATTAGTAGGATTAATACTAATTTGAAGTCCAGTATTTCTATCTCCGTTAATAAGTTTATTATTTCCAAATATATCTCCAAGACTTTGTTTAAGTTCACCAAAACTTATTTTTCCACTAATATAATCTCTACAAAGATTATTAACTTCATTTTTAATAGAATTAATAATACGTCGAGCATCACCTTTAAATAGATTACTATTTAATGGAACTTGTTTACAAAAAGCATATAGAGAAGTACCATCACTACTTGGAATACTAATAACAGGCATACCATTAGTAGTAAGATTTTCAATAATAGTTGGTTTACTTTCTCCATTAAGATATACTTGACCTTGTACAACTACACCAAGTTTATTAACATCTTCATTATAATTAACTACTGTTTCTTGTACATCATTCCATTCGCCATTAGCATCATCAATAGTATTAAGAACTCCATATTTAACATTAACAGCTCTAATCTTACCTTTAAAATCACCTTTTACTATTGTAATAGCTTGGTCATAACTATTAAGAAGATTATTAAACCAACGATTGATACTAGCTTCATGACTATTCTCATAAGGTTGATTAAATATATATTTAGTAAGATTAACAAGATGCCCAGCTAAATCAAAACTTGCAACAGGAGTAGTAAAGTTTTTAACAATATCAGGATATTTAACTTCAAATTCTTTAAATAAAGTATCAAGTTCTTTATTTGTAACTTCTTCTTTAACGGCAAGTTCATATAAATGACCAATAAATTCTTCGTCAAATCTGTCACCGTCAAGAATACTAATTAAAGCATCTTTAAACGGAGAAATAACTTGACCATTTTCAGCATGAATATTATATTTCCAACCTTGATTAACCATATCATAATTACCAAACTTATCAATATTTGGAACTCCTATATAACCAATAATTGTATCATTAGCAAATATATCAATACGTTTAAGTTTAACATTATATATGGCTTCTAAATAATCACCTTGTTTAATACTAGTAAATGCTTTAACATTTTCATTCTCTACTATATACTTAAGATTAACATTATTAGTATGTTCAACTTGAAGTCTTTCAAGACGTTCTTTAGCGATACCGTCAACGTATTGAACAAATTGTCTAGCATTAAGTTTTTTAATAGTTGATTCATCAGTAGCACGATATTTACCTTGATTATTAGTGCTTGCGTAAAGATAGTTTTTTATTTGATTAAACAAATAATTTTTAATAATTTTATTTCCTGTAATACTATCTATATATTCAACTAATTGACCAATACTAAGATATACTTTACCGTTAACAATTTTACCTCTAGTATTACCTTCACTATCAATACTATTAGCAAAATCATCCATAACAGCTTCTATATTACGTTCATTACCTGTAATAGTAGCATAAGTAGCATTAAGTAATAAACGTCTTGTACTATCATCTTGAACAGAACTATATAAACTGCCACCTGTAAGACCATCAATAATATTATTAACTATATCAGCAGCTTCTGTTTGTTCAAATCCAGCTTGACTAAGTTTATCAATAAAAGATTGTCTTGCATTAAGTAAATCACTACTAGTTGATTCATGCCCAAGAGAATCTTCTAAATCAGCAATACTTTCATAAACTAAATCAGTACCTATTTGACCACGTTCAAAATCATCATCTGGAAGAGTATTATTAACTTCAGGTTTAGGAGTACTAATAGGTTCTTGAGAAACTGGTTGCCCAGTTTGAGATTGAGGTTGTTCAGTATTAGTAGGTTCACTAGGAACCGCTCCGCTTCGCTCCGCTATACTCCCCGTAGAGGATGGAGATGAACTAGTATTATCTACATCAGTTTCATTAACTTCATTAACATCAGGATTAATAGGAGCAACTTCTTCCTCTTTAGGAGCATTATTAACATCATTTTCAATCTCTGCAATTTCAGCTAATTGTTCTAATGTAGTTTTAAGATGTTCATTACCTTTAGAACTTAAATCAAGTGCAGCATAAGCATCTCGAATAATTTTATCTATATTTGGTTTATTACCATTATTAGCATCTTTAATAACAGAATTAACATAATCTTTTCCATATTGTTTATAAGCATTACGTAAATCGTCCATAGCTTTATTAACAATCTTTTTACGACTACTATCAAAGAAGTTATTAATATAAGTTATACGAGATTTAATATTATCATCAGATAAATTAAGTTGATTTTTATTAACCTCAACATTAATCTCAGCATTAACAACTTCTGCTAAATCTTTAAATACTTCATTATATTGTTTTTGAAGTTGAATAGCTGATTGAATATCATTTTTATTTTCAATATCAATAGGAGTATAAAGTTTATTAATAGCATCTAATCGTTCATTTAATTGAGCAATACGTTCTTGTTTAACAGAATTATTAATTGCAGCGTTATCTTGAATAGTTTTAATATCTCTTTGAATACTATTAATAATATGTTGATAAATACCATTCTTAGCAGAAGTAATATCAACATCTTCAATATGATTATTTGTAATATCTTGATTTAAAACATCATTAGCCCAATTAAGAAGATTATTATAATTTTCTTGACGATTACGAGCATGAACCATTTGGGTAGCTATAATACGACCAACTTCAAATCCGCCACCAAGTCTATTAACTTTATTTAAAGTAGTATTATATTCATTTTTAAGATTATTAATTTCAGTTTTAAATCTATTAATAAGTTCATTACTATCTTGTTGTTGTAATCCAAGTTTATTAGTAATACTATCATTAAATTCTTTACTATTAATAGAACTTTCAAGAAGTCCTAAATTACCAGCGTTCATAGAATTAATAATAATATTATCCATATATTCTTTTTCAGCTATATTACGAAGTTCTTCTTCAGTACCAGTAATAATATCTGGATTAACCTGTTGACCATTTTCATCAGTAATAGTTATAAATGGATTTTTACCATTAGCAATACTATTAAGTCTTTCTTGATATGCTTGAAAAGTAGCAGTACGACCAAGAATTTCGTTTTCTCTTTGTTTTTCAGCAGAAGTCCAATCTTTATCAAGACGTTTATTAATAAACTCTCCAGCTTTATTCATAACACTACTAAAAGTAACACCACCAAGAGCACCCCAAAATGCTTGTTCCCATAACATTGGGTCTTGAAGATAATCTTTAATAGTTTGTTGAGGAATATCTTTATCAAATACTTTTTTACCATTATATAAACCATCTTGACTAGCTATATAATTAATAGCTTCTTCAACTCCTTCTGTCCATTCAGCTCTAACACCATGAAGAATATCATCGCCTACATCTTTTAATGTACTAGTAATTGCTTGTTTAGTCGTTTTATTACTTAAAGCGTTAGTAATTGCAGCAGCATCATCAATATTACTATTAAATGCAGTATTTAAATTTCTAAGTCTAGAACTAGTTGTATTACCACTTAAAGCATTTTTCCATAAGTTTTTTAAACTATAAACTTGCCATACATCAAAAAGAACATTAGCCCAATCTTCTGCAAAAGTAATATCAGCACTATTTTTAGCAATATCTTTAGCTACTTCTTCATCAGACATATCTTTATATTTAGGATTATTATTATAAAACTCTTCTCTTTGTTTATCATTCATATTAGCAAGTTGAGTTTTAGAATAATCTTCAATATCATTATAAGTTTGTCTAGCTTCTTGATAATTTTCAAGATAACGAGAAGGAACTCCAATAGCAGCAGCCTCTGCTATTCTACCAGTAATGGCTCTACTCTTTTGAGTCATATTAATAGCATTAGCCATTTTATTAGCTAATTTATTAAACTTTATACCTTTACCTAATAAAGAAACACCTTTAGCAAGACCAGTACTAGGAACCATAAGAGTTAAAGAACTAGCTATACTAGGAGCGTTACTAGCCCACCAAGCAAAATCTCCAATATCAAAAGCAGCATTAGGATTTTCTCTATATATAGCTAAACGCTCATTAATAGATTCTTTTAAAGATTCAAGTTCAGAACTTATTTCAGATTGATAATCATTAGGGCTATTACTAACCATATTATAGAAAGCATCAGCTAAATCTGCAAAACCAATAGCTGTACCAACAGTAATCTCATTACCAATCTGTCCAATCATTCTTAATCCTTGTTCCCAATTACTTTGATTAACAGCACGTTCTTTATCAAGTTTTTCTGGGTCATCAACAGGATTAACATAAACATCATAAGGAGCATATTTATCTATATCATATTGATTAAGATTATATGATTGTCCAGCAATACGACTAAATAAATGACCACGACCCCGGTCACTAATAGAAGTGCCGGGGTTGTAATCAACTAAAGTAGGAGGCTGTATAGCCCCCTTTTTAGTTTTAGGATTATATTCAGGATTAGGTGTTTTATTACCACCTTGTAGAAACTTTAATACATCCATATTAATATAGATTATTAGTTAATTCATTATAGTAATATTGAATAACATAAGGGTCTGAACTGCCACTGAGTTGGGCAAGTTTAGTAGCAACATTTTGTTGAATAGCCTTAACAGCATTTTCATCTACTGCCATACCAGCTTTAACAGCAGTTACAGTTTGTTCCCATTGAGATAAATTATCTACAATATCAACAGCATTTTCTTTACTTACTAAACCAATAGTTTGATTATTAGTAGAATTAATTAAATTAAAACCTCCACCATTAGGTACTAATTTAAATTTATCAATTCCAGTAAATGCAGCATTATTAGTAAGCGAAATAGGTCTATTAGCATTATAATAATTTTCTACTTTACCAGCAGCTTTCCAATTAGTATCTTGATTCCAAGATTGAATAATAGAACTATCAATGGCACCACTACCTACAAGTAAAGTAATAGGTTCTCTTTTAAGTTTACCTTCTGTATCGTAATAACCAGCAATATTAATTTGAACTCCAACATCACCAGTTTTTGGGTCACGAACAATAGTAGGAGTAATTTCATTTTCTTTAGCACTTCTAAGATATGCAGTATAAGCTTTTCTATCTTCAGAAGTCATAGGTTCAAATACTCCATTTTCACTAGTAATATAAGCTTCTCCTTGAGTTAAATCAATACCACTACGAATAGCCATCATAGCTTGTTCTTCTTTATTCTTCTTATAAGCAGAAAGTTTACTAGCTTCTTCAGGATTAGCATTCATCATAAAATTAATTTCAGCTAATTCAGGAGTTAAAGCACTAATACCAATAGTAGAAGAAGTTATTTTGCCACCATCAAGAACAGCATCATTTTTAGATTTAAGAGAATCAACATAATTAACTAAACCAATATAAGGTTCTTTATTACCTGTTGGTAATCCAGCATGATGTTCTTCACCATTAGAATCAACTCTAACAAATTTATCACCGTAACCAAAGAATCTAGTTTTAGCAGAATTAAGAAAAACATTTAAAGGATTTCTAGTATCTTCAGCTTCTTTAACAGCTTTACCAAAACTATAAATAGATTTATGATAATCTTTAGGTAATTCAGCATATCTATAACCATTACCATCAGAACCAAATCTTATTCCAAGACTAATTGCTTTTTTCTCTCCACCAAGAGCATTAATAAATGAGTTATAAACATCATCATTGTTAAAGTATTGTCTAATAGAACTACTATCTCCAAATATCTGATTAACATATTTACTATATGTATCAGAATATTTATTATTAGGTAAATCACTTAAACTAATAATAGAATTATATGTATCAAATCCGTCAATGCTATCTTGCGATTTACCAACTTTAAGACTATTAATATATTCTTGATTATCAATAATATCATTAAGATAACTTAGAGCATATGCTCTATCAGATGGGCTAGTAATATTAGTCATGATACTAGTTCTAATATCATTAGGATTAGCAGTTGCTAAATCAATATTAATATCAGGATTATATTTGTTGAGTAATCCAGCTATTGATTGTCTATTACTAGTAATTTCGGCTTGAGCTTGAGCAGGCATAAAATTATCAATACGAACAGGAGTACCTTTATAAGTTAAATTATCAATAGCTTGTTTTCTTTGATTTGCATTTCCTAATCCAGCTTGTTTAGCTAAAGCTAATTGAGCTTTCCATGCTTCTCCATAAGTAGTATTACTATCTTGATTATAAAAAGTTGCAGCGTTATAGAAAGGGTCAATACGTTTAGCAAGATACTGTTCAGGAGTAAGCAGAATACCATTTTTATCTGTTATATCAGGATTACTACCATTTTGGTCATATTTCCATTTAGCAATTTTATAATCTTGTTCAAGACTAGCTTTAGCACCGGGAGTATTTTCAATAACAGCTTTAACAGCTTCAGCAAGTTTAGCTTTACTTAATCTTTGCCAATTACCTTTAGTATGAGAATAAATCTCTCCTGTAACAGATTTAGTAATATCATCAGTAACTTTACCATTAACATCAAGCCATCTTGTTTGACTACCACCACCTTGTTCTTTAGCAGCCCATTGAAGTGCTTGATTAAGTATTTGATTCATAGGAATTTCAGAAACTTCTTTATCAATAGGAGTCCATTTACTTCCACCAATAACATTACCATTCTTATCAGTTATATCTTGATAATTATATTTATTAACAGCACGATAATAATTCTTATAATCTTCAGATAAATCAGTACGTTTATCAAGATTATCCATATATGCTTTATAATCTTGTTGAGCACGTAAACGACCAATCATTCCGGGACTTGAAGTTATATCTCCATAAGTTCCAACTATATCATCAAGACTAGAATACGCATTACCATACTGCATATTTTCAGTAAGAGCATTACGAACTTTATTAAGTTGTTCTTGACGCCAAGCATCTTCAGCTTCATTTAAATCTAATTGAGCAAGTTGAGCATCAATTTGAGATTTAGTTTGAATAGCTTGTTGATGACCTTGTTCAAGAGTATTATAAGTTTTAGCTAAGACATTTAAGTCAATAGGATTAACTTGTTGTCTAAAAGTAGGAGTATAAAAGTTTATCGGCATGATTGTTTTCCTCCAAGTTTTCTACGTTTGCGAATAATAAATTCATCATAATCAACTCCAGCATCTTTCATAATTCTATCATCTACATTAGGAGCAGATGCTCTCATAGCACCAATAGTATTATTTAAAGCTTTACGATTTTCATATCTACTAATCATATCTTGAATACCAGCATTAATTCCATTAAATAAATTATTAATATTAGTTACTTTAGCTTCTCTAATACCATTATCAAATGCTGTTTTTCTATCTATGTATTGATTATATTGTTGAGCATTAAATTGACGAACACTTTGTTGATTACGTCTATCTTGATTAATAAGATTAGTTTCTATATTTTCTTTATTACCATAAAGTTCATTAGCAGCTTGACTAGCAGCATTACGAACTCTTTGTTTACGAGCTAAACCTACACGACTACTAGCAGTATTAGAATCAATATCGCGATAAGCTTCAAATTTATCTTCTCTAATTCTATCAAGTTGAGGATTAATATTATATTTAGTTTTAAGTTTATTAGCACTAACAAGAGTAGGTTTTCCAGGACCTCTCATTTTATTAATAGCTCGTTTACTTGCAAAATAACTAGCTAATCCTCCTGCAATATTACTACCAAGACCTATCCAATCAGCAGTAGTAATGTTTTTAAATTTACCTTGACCTTTACCATCAGATTGACTAGATTGTTTAGCAGGAGCACTAGTAGAAACAGGTAAAGTAGTAGGAATATTAGCTTCTATAGTAGGAAGATTACGATTATAAGTAGCAGTAGGAGGAGTTTTAGTAGAACTAGATTGAACTGATTGACTTGACTTATTCCTTCCCCTACGGGGGGTATTCCCTTTAGATTTAGTAGCAGGCAAATTTGGAATATTAGTATTATCAACAGTTATATTTTTATTATTACCATGACTCCAACCAGCTCTAATAAGATCACTAGTAATAGCAGGTCCATCATCAAATAAAGGAAGTTCACGTTCTGCATAATATTGAGGACGAGCATTTTCTAAAGCATTTTTTCCACTTCTTGTTTGATTATAAAAGTCATTAGTTCCATAATTTATTTCTCCAGATTCACCATTAATCCAAGATTTAAAATAAACTCTTCCATCATATCCTCTAGTATAATTACTTCTATCTGATTTAATATTAAGTTTTCTATCTGCTTCTATAAGTTTTTCTATATATTCTTCACCTTTAGGGATATTAGAAGCAGGTAAATTTCTTAATGGAATATTAACATTAATACTATCTTGATTAGGTATATTAACAGCAAGACTATATCTTCCAGGTTCATTAGTACGATGTATATCAGTAACTTTATAACCAGTAGGAGCTATAATATTTCTAGTACTATTACGTAAATCAGTTAAATATCTAATCTTATTAATTTGTCTATCAGACCAAAGTCTGTCAGCTTTTAAACTATCAGGATTAGTTCTTCTTCCACCATCTCTAAGTTTATCGTGTCGACCCCCCGTAGAGAATGGAGAATGAAGCAATCCATTCTTAACATTACCACTAATACTAACAATTAATCCATTACTACCTTTCTTTCTAAGTTCAGGATATTTATTATAAACTTTAGCTTTAACATCACTTCTACCATGTAATCCAGCTAATCTTAAAGCATCAATAGCATCAGCTTTAGTAGGAATAGGATAACTTCTATGTCCTCCAGCAAAATCTTTTTTAGCTACACTAGGATAAGGTTTCTTTTTAGAACCATAATCTTTATCTCTACTTAAACCACCCATAGCTTTTATAGTACCATCATCATTAATTTTATTTCTATCTTTAAAATCTTCTTGAGCTTTAAATACTTTATTAGGATTAGCTCCACCCATAACTAATTTAGCAGGACTAACACCATTAATAATAGGTTGTGCAGAATAAACTTTAAGTTCATTATCATTAGTTTCAACTACTTCACCATCTTCTACTTCAATACCAGTTTTATCACTAGGACCAATATCAATACCACCTTGACTATGTTTTCTTCCATTCATATAAAAGAAATTATTACCAAGAGGTTGAGCAATACCACCAGCAACTACATTTGGTATTTTACCACCAACAGCATATTGTTTTTGAGGAAGATTTCTTCCATTACTTCTAGTAGTTTGAATAATATTAAATGGAAATGTTGGTCCAAGTTCATCATCACTAGGTAGAGATTCTTTATTAAAATCTTTAACATAATTAATAAGTCTACCAGCAGTATTATTCATTAATTTTTCTCTATTATCTTTAGACACCAAATTGTTTACACCATTATAGAGAAATTCATTACCAAGTCTTATTAAACCAGTAGATTTAGCAACTTTATCATAAGCTCCACCAAGTGGAGGAATACCATTTTGAATAAATCTTCCATTACGAGTAACATTACCTCTAAATGTACTAGGTAAATTACTTATATGAATAACTTTATCTTTTCTAGGCATTTTATATAATATAATGAGAAATTATAATTTGATTGATTTTAAGGCTCTCTGTCGAACGATAGGTTATTAGCCGATTAATAGTTCATACCTGTATATAATAATTCAACAGAGAGCAAAAGACTAGCGTCTATGACCGCCACAGCGATATACATTTAGCCTATCTCGATATACTGATTGAGGCATAACAGGTTGTTGAACAGTACCATTAGTAATCCATTCAGGACGTTCAAGACCAGTTTTAGGAGCACTATAACTAGCTTGGTCAGCTTGTTTAACTTGAATTGGTTGTTGTCCTTTACTGCCAAACATACCACCAATTAAACTTCCAGCAGCACCAATAGCAGCACCAATCCATGCTTTTCTACGTCCACCACATTTATATTTATTAATAAAACTAGAACGTTGATACATAGTCATTGGATTAGTCATTTTATCAGAAGTAATATTAAGTTGCTGCTGACCAGCTTGAAGTTGTTTACGCTGTTCAGCTTCTTGAGCAATACGTTTATTTTCATTAATTTGTTGATTAGCAGAAATACCTTGACCTATTGCAGTACCTAATTCACCAAGTCCTTGAACTCCTGTAATAGAACTAGCAAGATTACCTAAACCGGGAAGAGCTTGAGCAAACTCAGTACCAAAATTAGCTTTACGTCGAACTCTACCACCACATTTAAGAGTAAGCTTATCATTATATTGACCAACATAATCTTGATTAGCATAAGCACTAGTTAAAGCTTGAGCATTTTGTAAAGCATCTTTATGGTCTTGTGCAGCTTGAGCTTCAGCTTGAGCTTTTTCTTGAGCTTTCTTTTGTTTATTACCTTTAATTATACCACCAGCAATACTAGCAGCTGCACCAATAATAGCACCAATAAAAGCTTTTTGTCTTTGTCTATCTCTATACTGTATCATAATTTTCTAAATTGAGTTTGAGCACATTCAAGACTTTCAAATTCAATGCGCTTATTATCTGAATTATTAAATATGAAACGAATTACAAAATAATTACCATATACTCTACGAAGTTTATCACTTACTGTATTAGGATGTTCTTTAATTACATTACGGAAATAATTAAAGTTATATTGAGTTAGTTCATACCACGGTTTTTTATACTTATTAAATTCATTAAGTTTATCAATATTAATATCTATATCATCAGTATCATTATCTTCATTAAATATACGAAGTATATCACCAGCATAAGGATGTTCTCTTAAATCAACAGGATTATTAATATTATCGCTATAAATAGGAATATATATCTTACGTACTTTATATTTAATAAATTCAAGAAATTTAATAAGTTCATAAGATTCATTAACTATAATATCAATATAACTATTGTGAACTAATATAGGTTCATCGCCAACTTCTTGTTTAGATACTAAATATAAACTTCTACTATCATCACCCATATGAGTATTAAATCTACCATAATTATATTCATTAGTAAATACATGAAGAGGGCAATTAAGTCTATCATCATTATGCTTAGTTTGAAAATAACATTTAGTTTTAGTAGACCAAGCATTATTAAAATAATAATCATGCAGACTAATAAAACTACCTATTTTATAATTAAAACTAATAACTTCATTATGACTTTCAATAATAGATTCTTTTGTATTAGGATTAATATTATTATAAGTATAATCAAATTTAATTAGAATACGATTATTAAATTTATCATGAGCAAATCTAACTTTATTAGGATGATATTTATCTAGCCATAATTTAATATCTTCATCCATTATTTTAAGTTGACCATCATCAAATTGATAAAGTTTATGAAAATCATCGTTATAAAAAATATAACCAAATTCTCCGACTATATATGCTAAATCATCTTGCAGTCCACCATAGCCTTTATCACTAGTAAAGACTTCTTTATAATCAACTTCAAAAGCATCAGGTTGATATAATTGAACATTTTCATCTCTAGTTTTAAGTGCAGCACTTATATCAAACATAAACATACTATGTTGAGTATGAACTAAAAGATAATATCCAATTCCAACTAAATTAGTTATACTTCCTTTATTTTCAGTAATATTTTTATAACCTTCAATAGGAAATATTCTCCAAGCATTAACTTCACTTTCATCTTGAATAACATTACTACGTCTTATAGTTTTATCAAAACAAGTAATATTAATAATATCGTTACGATATTGAGTTAATAGTTTAGGAACATATTGGTCAACATTTCCAATAGGGTCTTTAAATAAATCAACACTATTCTTAGGTTCTACAAATGTACCAAAAGCAACACTTTTCTTGTCAGTATCTTCTTTAATACTAAAAGCTATCTTACTAGGTTCATTATTAAAACGTTTACTTTCAAAGAACTTATCATTATAAAGAGGAAACTGAACATAAACATTGAATGGGATATCAAACCAACATGGTTCATCACCACTATAATAATATTGATTATTAGTAGGAGTATATAATTTATAATTACCTTCGTTCATTATAACTCCATTATCATTATAAATAAGAACGCCATCATAAGTCATTCTACCATTATATCCATGTTCAATAGAATAAGTTCCACCATTATAGCAAACATCGTTAAGTCTTACAAGTTCTTTTTCTTTGCTAGTATAAATATTTTTAGTACAATTAAGAACTGTTGCAAGAAACATAGTTTCAGCGTCAAGTAGCAATTCCTTATAATCATCCATTTCAAGAGCAGTTCCTTTTCCAGCTCTACTATCAACAACACTATCAGCAACTACTAATTTATAATTATTAATAGGTTTATATTCATTTCTGCTAATTACACCTATAACTGGCATATTATAACTATAAGGATAAGTAGTATTAACTACCATATCAACTACATCATGTTTCTCTTTATAAGGTTCAAATTTACATTTACCATCAATACGAATAATATTAAAATCATATTTAATACTATCATCAATATCAAATCGACCACTATATAAATAACATTTATCACTAGTAAAATTATTAGCTACAAAACCAGGTTTAGTACCCCAACTACCATCTTGCCAAGTAACATTACTAGCTATATTACAATAATCTTTTCTAGTTAGTAATCCAGTATATCTAGTAATAGGTTCAACTTTTTCATAACTAATAAACCATCCAACATAACCTAATTCTTTAATTTGATTCCATAAAGTAGTATCAATATTAGCACGAATATAAAACTTATTAAAAGTATTATTCATATTATACACAAAATCTCTAGTATGTTCACCACCAACAACTTCAGAATCAAATATTAAATCAGGTATTCTAAATAGTTCATCGCCATTAATATTTTCATAATAACCAAATTTAGCTTCATTATCAACACCAATAGCACCTATTACTTGATTACTACAAGGAGTATAACTACCACTATTTATAACTTGATAAACATATAAATCATTGTATTTATCTTTATCTTTATAATCAATAAAATAATTAGATATAAGAGTATATAGTTCATCTTTATTACTAGCTTCAAGTTCTCCAGAACTATTAAGTAATATATTAGTGGTAGGATTATTAATAGGTTCAGCAGTATAAACTACAATTTTATGATTAGCAATATATCTTTTAACATTAGCACTAATACTAGATATTGGAATATCCCCACTAATAACAGCCCAATATGGAATATTACCATTACCTTGATTATTCCAATTAAAAGTAATTATAGTACAATGAGAACCATCATTAACAATATTATTTATATACTTATCTTTATTTGACAATTTATATCCTCTACTAGCATCACCATATTTATCAACAAAATGAATAAAGAAATTATATACTTCTCCAGGAATAAGAGTATCGTTCTTTTTACGTTCATTAAAATCATAACTAGGTTCAATAATAGAATGAGTAATTCTCATTTTACAATTATCAATATCAAATATAGTATCTCCAAATAATACTTGCCCACTAGTAAATACAGCATCTTCTGTAAATCCAACACCGTTATAAACATAACAAGCTATTTTAACTGTACTAGGTAAAGTATAAACAGATTGATTATTTTCATATTTATAACTTGTAGGAATAATAAAACAATGACAAGCAAGATATTCTTTAAGATTATGACTACCTCTACTACCAACTTTTATTTTAGCATTATAATTAATTTTTAAATATTCATGTGCTGCAATACCTTGTATAACTGTATCATTAAATAAAGTTCTAAAAGTACGAAAAGGATATTGATTATTATTGAATACTTTATTAATATCTTTAATTTGCCAATCAGCAGTACCAGTAATTTGAAGGCTAGCCATTTTAAAATAAGGACCTTTTTCACTAACTGCATTAACAGTAGTATAATCATTATAATAAGCGTTAACAGCTTTATTACGAAGTTTTATAGTAATATCTTTAACAGCTTCTTCTAATGTTTTACCATTACTTAAAGTCCTATTATCATTATCAGTATGTTCATTATAATTAGCAATATATACTCTATTTTTATAATTAATAATATTACCAACATTATAATAATTATAATAATCAGTAGTTAAATCAGAAACGCTATACTCAACAAGAATATCTCTACTAAATTTAAAAATATTATTACTTAAATCATCAGTTCTAAATGCTTGAGTACCATCCTTTTTACATACAATAAAACCAAGTTGATAAAGCCCTGAACGACCTCCACTAATACTTATTTCAAAAGTTTGATTACATATATCTTTAGAATCACTAAATGAATCAGTATTACCATAACAATAACCATTTGGTTCATCTTTTGGTTCATAAACATTAGTTTTTCTAAAACAAACTTTATTAATAACTTGTGGTATTATAACATCATTAAAAATAGGAAATCCAATACTATACCATTTAGTATAATTAGTTTTATCAATTTTATAACGAATAAATAGAAAATAAAATCCTTTATAAGCACCACCACTAACATAGTTTAGATTACTAATAGTAGGTAGTGTTATTTGAGGAATAATAGACATTTCAGAATCAGGACGGTCAGAATCTAAATCAATATTAATAGTTTTAAGAGGAACATCAACTAAAGCATTACTTTCTGCAATAGCTATAATAAGATGATTTTTAACATTATAAGTATATGTTCCTTTAATTTTTCCACCATTATATTTCCAATTACTATTTACTCTATAACAATTATCAGCTTGTTCATTATATCTATAAATATAAGATTCATTCGAATCAGTATTAATAACAAATAAAATAAGTTCAGTACTAGTAGGAATAACACCAACTATTTTAAAATTATTAATACCATCTTCATGAATAGCGTTAGCAATTACTTTACAATCTTCAAGCCCTTCTTCATTAACAATCATCCTTCCATCATTACTTACTTTAACATTTTTAGCAGCAACTAATGAATAAGGTACACAATCGCCAGGATGTTTATTAAGACTAAGTTTCTTTTGTATATTCATAATTATTTAGGAAAAGTAAAGTTATAAAAGAACTCATTCCAACCACTATCATCATCACTTTGTTCATCTAATAAAATACTAGTCTTAATATCTTTCTTCATACTTTCCCATAGATAGAAAGGATTAGTTCCATATTGACTAGCAGAAAGATTAAATACAGGATGTTTATATCCTCTCATAAGCATACGAGCCATACAATAATAAGCAAGACCTTGAATTAATTTACCATTAGCAGGTATAACAGGAACTTCACAATGATAATTATCACTATATTGAGTTTCAATATCTTTATAAACAACTGTTATACAAGTATCATTAAAATTAAGTTCAATAGTATTACCTCCAATAAGAATATAATTATGATTTGACTTATCATATCCTCCACGGGGGGTCTGACAATGAGAATGTACTTCATGTTGGCATCTAGGACATTCAGTATTATTATGAAGTGTATAAACAACAGGATTACATCCTATTTTACCAGTATCAATAACCTCTCTAGTTCTAGAACCATTAGGACAACAATCATCAGGCATACCAAGATAGTCTTTATTAGTAGCACGCTCCGGACTTTCGTCCTCCGCTTGACCCCCCGTAGAGGATGGAGCAGATTCAGTATCACCACATCTATATTTACTACCATCAGCTCTAGGTACTTCACAACCATTACTATCATATACTTTAAGACCGTCATCAATAAGACAACATTTACTTTTGGCTATCTTATTAATGACGGTTAGTTTCATTTTCTTATCAACTTTACGAAGAACTTTAAGTTCATTCATAGCATCAACACACCAAGCAGGAACTCTAGGAATCCAATCACTATTATCTGGATTGAAATCATTATCGAGTTTAGCAATAATATGTTCTATTGTAATAGTTTTATTATTTGCCATAATATTAGTTTTTATATCTAGTTTTATTACCATTATTATGTGCTCCACGTTCATACTTTTGTTGATTAACATTTCTAATATATTTAAATGGGACATTAGGTTCTCGTTCAAGATAAACAAGAAGTTTACTTCTTAATCCTAATTTAAGATTAAAAATATCATCAACAGTTTTACATTCAGAATTAAGTTGTTTAGCATCTTTACCTCTAAGTTCTCTATTAATATAATTAGCATACTTAAATTTAATAGCACTATAACTATGAGTTCCATTATTAATAAGTTGTATTTCATAAAACTCTTTATTAGTTTTATAAACTACATAAGGAATACCATCATATTTAAGTCCACGAATTTTATATATCTCTGCTTCTTCTTTATCATAAGGTTTAAGACCAGCATCAATAATTTCTTGTTTTTTAAGTCTAGTAGCGTTCCAATCAACATAAGTATCTCTAGGTTTATCTCTATATCTCCAGAAATTAATAACTAAATCACCAATTTCATATTTAAAGTGATAAGCGTAGCCTTCAAGAACACATTTATGAACACCATAACTATAATACCTATGAATGTACTTTTTATAATCAGAAAGACTTAATTCAGAACGTCTTGTAGCAAGTTTAAGAGCAATAATATAATCGTTTGCTTTTTTAGCTAAGTTACAATAACGCAAAAGTTGGAGAAGAACAATACGTCTTTCTCCAACTGTATAACTAAGTTGATTATTAATTAATTGCTCTAACTTATTAATTAATTCAACATTATCATTAAGAAATTGAAACCCATATTCATTAAGATTAATTTTTAAATCATCTTTAATAACTTGATTTTTACTTTTAATATAAGAACGGCAATCAGCTTTCATCTTATTTATAAGTTCAAGTTCTTTATTATATTTTGCCATATCGTCATTAGAAGTTTCAATAAACTTTTTATAATAATGACTAATATCTATATCTTTAATCATAATTTATCTAGTTACAAAATTATCAATAGGAGTTTCATTTGTTTGACGAGGAACTTCAATAAGATTACGTTTAAATACAATCTCTTTAAGAGTTCCAATCATATCTTCAGGAATAAGAAATTCATCATCATCGTATTTAGCTTCATCATCAATAGGGTCATAATTTACATCTTTAGCTTTTTCAACAGTTTCGGTAGGAACAAGATAAGGAATTTCAAATGGAGATTCAATAATAATAGAACCTATATTTTGAAACCAATCTTTATTATTACTAAAGAAATAAATATAACCATTAATATAATCATAAACAGGAAGATTACACATACCTGCAAGATAATGATAAAACTTAGCACTAGCTTCTTTTGCAAATGGTATTTCTATCCCAGTATGTCCGGTAGTTCTAATTGATTGGAAAGGTAAGTTATTAATAAGTCTAACTGGCTTTGGAACTTCTTGTTTAGTACGTTTAATCGCAGGAAGCCCAAGAGTTTGACTATTATATAAATCACCATCAGGAACATTAACAATAGAAACACGAATACGTTGTTGCAAACCTTTATCAACATATTTATGATTTTCATAACTTTTACGAATTAGTTCATTACGACCATGAAGAATAGCATATCGAAGATTACGTCTAAGAGGAATACTATTAGGATTGCCAACAGCATGAGCAAATTCACTAACTAATTGATTAAGACTAGCCATGTTAAGATTGACTTGCGTTTTCTAATTGATGAACTCTTTCTTCAAGCTCATTAATCTTATCAGAATATGTTTCAACTTTAGCTTTAAGTTCATTAACTGTATCAACTAATTCATTATGCTTTTGTTCTATAACTTTAACTTTTTGTTCAAGTTCAGTATTATTAGTATAATCAACAATAGAATTTAATAATTCAATTAATAATTTTCTATCTTTATTAGATATATCACTATTTAAACAGCATATAGTTCTAATAATATCATCTTTAAGTTTATTTTTAGCCATAATATATTATATTTGAGGTTTAATATTTTCTTTTCTATTTTTAGTATAAATACGCCAATCATATTTAGTAATTTTAAAATTAATAGGAAAATGATTAAGTCTATGTATAGAATAAAATAGAGTTTTATCTCTACTATCAGCATAATAAGCTTTGCCATTTCTAATAAAATTAATTCTAAAATATTTAGCATAATTAATAACTTGAATTATTCTAACGTATTTACCATAATATTTAGCAATATTAGTTCTTTTACCATTCCAATTAGAATATCTAACACCTGTAAGACTTTGAATTTTATAAAGAAGATTTTTAGCATCAGCGTGTTTAAGCCATCCATAATAAGCACACATTCTAACTTTAAATTCTTTTCTATCAATTTCTCTATTTAAATAACTATTTACTAGTCTTATAATTTTGTATTTAATAGATTTTCTAATAAGAGCATGAGTATGATAAAATACATAACCAACAAAATTAATTCCTCTACTATCAACAGGATATATTTGATAATTATCTTTAACTTTCAATCCAATGGTATGAACATATAACTTAATATAAATAAGAACTTTATGAAGAAAATCTTTATCATCACTTAGAATAACTATATCATCAGCATAACGATAATAGAATTTACATTTAAGTTCTTCTTTACATAAATGGTCAAGTTCGCTAAGATAAAGATTAGCAAAGTATTGAGATAAATAATTACCAATAGGAACTCCAATTCCAATTTTATTAGTTAATTTAGAAGAAACATCACGAACATTATCAGTAGAATCAATAATTTCATCAAGAATCATTAAAAAATCTTTATCTTTAATCTTCTTTCTAATACATTTCTTAAGACCATTATGAGGAATACTAGGATAAAATTTCCTAATATCTAATTTAAGACAATATGTAGTTTCATTAGGATATTTTCTTAAATCTCTTTTAAGATTACTTGCACAAAGATGAATACCTCTTCCTTCAATACAACTATATGTATTATGAATAAAACTTTTTGTCCAAATATCTTTTACAACATTCATTATAGCATGATGAGCAATTCTATCTGGATAATAAGGAAGTCTATAAATTATACGTTCCTTTGGTTCATATATTTTATAAAGACTATATTTAGAAGTTTTATATTTAAGATTAAGTAGTTTATCTACTAAATCTTCATTTTCATATTGTCTATTTTTATCATGTTTATTAATACCATATTTCTTATTTTTATTCTTTCTTGCGTTATCATCAGCAACTTCAATATTTTCAATAGTACATAGTTTATCATGCAAACCATTATATCTTTTCATATTTATATAATTTATATAAGAGCCTTCGTGAATATCACTACCAACACTTTTAGTTTCTAAATAACGTTATCTTTTACCAAGAGGTAAGGTTATACTTCCCAAAATAATATTTATATTAGTTTTATACTTATTAGTTTCAGGAATTATATAAAAGAAGCCGACATTAGCATTAGAATCTGACTGAACTCAATTAGAATTAAAGTTACTAGAGCTAGCTTTAGAACTGTTATTAGCGTTACTGCTAAGCAGAAGCACTGTATCTAAATGTCAATCATCTTAAGAAATATAACCTTTAATATTATTATAATAAACTGTTGCAGGAGTAGTATCGAGAAATACAAAAACAGAAAACAAATTAATTAACCAACTACTCCTAGCAACAGTTCCACGTGGACTTATTTAATCAAGCTTAACTGTGGTAAAGAAGCCGACAGTAGCATCAGAAGCCGACCGAACCCAAGCAGAATGAAAGTCACCAGAGCCAGCCCCAGAACCGTTACTAGCGTGACCGCCAAGCAGAAGCACACGAACAGCTTTATCTGTATCTTGTACATTATTACTTCCTATCCAATTATAATCAGCTTTTTTATTAGTTCCAACTTTATTAGGAATAAAATAAGGACCAAATCTAAAATCAAATTCAGTAATAAAATTATTACTATTAGCTTGGTCACCTATAAAATAACATTTATCTTGAATATTATCTATTGTAATATCGGCATGATTAACACCTTTTTTAAGAAGATAAACACTATTATAATTTGCATTGCGATTTACAATAACTACATCTCTAATAAATGTCCATATATCACCAAAAAAGTTTAGAATACCACGATAAACAGCAGGATAAGTATTAAGATTACTACCATCTGTATTATAATTTCCTAGTTCATAATGGTCACCATTTGTACTACCATTACCAATATTATGTTCAGCAGTCCAATAAGTTTGTACAATAGGATTATTGCCATTAAAAGCTGTCCATCTATCCCAAGCTAAATTTGTAACACCAGCACCAAGTCCTCCTTGTTTAAATCCATCACTAGTTAAATTAGTATTTAATGCAGCTTGATTATCAAAATTTGCATACTCAATATAACAAAGAGCTTGTATAGCACAATATTCAAGATAATCAATCATTGTAATCCAATCGCCACGATTAGCACAAAATTCATTTGCTTTATCATAATTAATTCCAGTTCTAGGTCTACCTTGTAATTTAGTAGCAACAACAGAAGAACTTTTATTTCCTCCTAAATATCTAGTATCATCATGTTTAATACAAGCACTAAATACTTCTTCTTTACCATCTTCTCTAGTTCTAGTCATAGTTTTGGTATGACTTATAATAAAAGGATGAACTCTAGTAAATGTTCCATCAATATTAAAATCACTTATCCAAAGTTGATATTTAGTACCAGTATCTTTAACACATATATAAAATTCTGGAACTCTTACCCCAACATCGCCATCACTTCCATCAAGAGGAGGAATAAGACCATTTTCAAGAGGTTTAGCCCAACCCGTAGGATTAAGGAAATAACTGATTTTCTTTTCATTATAGACACAACCTTTAAGTCTATTTTGAATAGGAAGTTCTCTATGAAATTTAGCATTACCAATTCTGATTATATCATTGTCATCTTTAGTCCATTCAATACCATACGCAGCATTTTCAAAAGTAGGAATAAATGCAGCAGAACCCCAAGCTGGATTACCTTGTTCATTAATAATTAAACTATCTCCTTTAGATACTCCATCTAAATTAGGTAAATGTTTAAGTCCTTCTGCAAGTTCATTTAGTATATGCTTATTAAATCTTAATAAGCCATTATACATTTCTACTAAATTAAAATTCATATTAAGCTTGTTCTAGAGCATCAACTCGACCATCAAGAGAATTAATATTATTAGTATTTTGATTAACTTTAGTTACAAGTCCTTGAAGAGCAGCAATTATAGCATCGTTCTTAGTATCATTACTAGCTTTCATATCATTAACGGCAGCAATTAAAGCATTAAACTTACCTTGTAATGCACTACTCATATTCTTTATATTTGTATCAATAGTAGTAAGTTTATCACTAATAGTAGCTAAATCAGAATGAACTAAATCAAATTTTTCAGTAAGAAGAGTTTGAGTTTCATCTGATTCACTTTTATGTTGATTTTCAAATTCATCAAATTCAGCTTTAACCATTTCATGCAATTCAGTAATCTTTTGACTAATCTCATCAAGATTAACTATAACATTATTTTCTCCAAGTTCATCATGTTCTTTATTACCAGAAATACTAAGTTTAAGATTATTAATAAGTTTATTAATAGCATCTAACTTATAATTAACTCTTTTATCATCTTCCATATCTTTAGAATTTAGTTTGTTACAAATATAAATTATATTATTAATAACAAGTAGTTTAACAATATTATTAACATTTTTTAATTAAGCAGTTTTAGAACTATTAATACCTAGATATTTAGTCCAAGTATAATGTTTACGTTCACTAATATAATTAAGATTATCATCATTAATATGAGCTTCTTCTTCAAAACTTATATCTTTATAAGCATCATGTTGTTTAATATGAAATAATCTTATAATAAGATATTCAACACCATACCATATATAGAAAAAGATATATAACATCTCTTTCATTTGTTCTGTATGAATAGCCTCATGATTAAGTTCTTTATTACTTAATTCTCCTTTAGTAAATATAATACCAAAAAGATTAATAGCTTTATAACCATTAAAAGGAAAATGTTTAGTCTTAATAACTCTCATAACTTTACTATTTTAAAATTTAATATTGTAAATATTTATGTACGTTCATAGAGCCACTTTTTAGGCTCATAGCAAGACTTTCATTAAATCATGTACAGTTAATCAGCTAGGCTTAAAACTAGCCAAATTCGGCAAGCTATACTCCCCATAGAGGATGGAGCAGGCTTGAATCAGTCAATCAAACCTAGCTAATCAATCTCATACAATCTTAACCAATAGTATTATCAATATCTTTATAGCCAACTCCAAGTTTCTTTAGAATAGGACTAACAACCCAACTCCAAAACACAGGAGCAAGAACAGCACTATTAACAAGCATAATAGTATTATCATATCCAGATGCAATATAAATCATAGCCATAGTAAAAATACTTATTACTAATACACATCGTTTTTGCCAAGTAGGAACTTTATTATCACCATTAAAGTAATCAATAACTTTAATAATAATATAAGTTAGAACATTAACAATAAACATAAATCCAAAATCAAAATTACTAAGGATTCCATCTACAATTACATCAATAAATTTGTCCATACTAAAATTTAGATAAATAAAAAAGGGAACTATCCGAAGATAATTCCCTTTTACAGTTTTACAATAATGATTAGTTATTCATGTGGAAATATTCCCATACTTTATCACCATCAAAATCTACATCTTTAAACCAAAATGTAATAGCACTTTCAAACACTTTATTATCTATATTACCACCAAACCATTCTTCAAATAGTTTAGCATAATCATGATATTGAGCATTAATTGCAACATAAACATCACAAGGTTCAACATCATTAGGTAATACTTCTTTATAGCGTTCACAAATCTCATGAGCTTTATTCATATCATATTTTTCACCAATATATTTCTTATTGTCTTTAACATGATACATTTGTTCTACAACTTCTTTAGCTTCATACTCATCAAAATGATAGCCATCGTCATTATATCCACCGCTCATAAGCATAGTTAAAATCTTTTCTTCTCGGTCATTTTTATTAGTAGAGCGACCATAAGTATCGTAAGTATCATAACCAATACGATTTCTCATGCCACCTCTACCACCACGACCACCTCGTCCTCCACGTGCATCAAGAAATTCACGAAATTCATCAAGAATATTTTGATTACCGCCACGACGATTACCAACATGGTAAGGTTGAATGTAAGGCATTTCTCTCATAATATTACTTTGTTTTTAAACTGATTAATGATTCTTTTAAAATTTCTAAATCAGTTTGATTAAGAGCAACAATTTTATTCACATAAGGAACTTCAAGAGATATAATACCTTTAGAAATATTACCGCCACCAATAAAAGGTATATCAAAATTAAAATTATCAATATTATTAATAACTTCCATTTCTTCATCAAATATACCTTCAATATCAATCATACCATCTTTATCTGCAATAGGTTTCAAGAACTTATCAAAACTATTAATATTATTAGTAATTGCTCTTTTAGCCAAAGGAATTAAAAGTCTTATAGCTGGAGAACTTTCACCCATAGATACTAATTGTTTAATAATATAATCTTTAATAACCTCTTTAACATTACCAATTTCAACCATAATATTACTTCTTTAAAAATTCTTCATAAGTTAAATTAGGATTAGTTTTACTAGCTTCTTTAAAAGCTTTAAACAATTCCATTTCTTTGTTAGTAACTTCAACAATTTTACTTTTAAGTAACTTAACAAGTTTAAGTTGTTCTTCAAGTAAATGCTTGCCATCAGCACTAGCTTCGATTTTTCCTCTAACTAAATTAAGAACTTCTGCTTGAACCATACTTTGTAAAGCATTATAGTTATTTACATAATCTTGGTTACTAAGAAGCATATTTTGTTGTTCTTGTGTAAGTGGTGCAATTTCAGCATCAATAGCATCCCAAATTCCTTGAGTTGGAACTTGCTGATTTTGAGTTGTACCATTATTTGCATTAGGAATAGCATTACGACGATAAGCTTCATTAATTGCTTGTTTTTGACTTTGAAGAAAAGCAATTTGTTCATCAATGCTATTAGTCATTTTTTCACTAGGGTATAGTAAAGGGTCACTATTACCTAGTATGAATTGAGTAACAGGTATCATATCTCTTTCAATTTTATGTTCTTAATCAAACTTAGTAATATTACTGAGCAGGAGTTCCGCTAGCAGGTTGAGTAAAACCACATGGTAAACATCCATAAGCATTACGTCCAACTAGACCAGTAACAGTAGGTTCATTTGGAAGAGTAACTACACCATAGATAACATTACAAGTCTTTCTATCAGTATAGTTGATACCAGCCGTAAACATCTTTTCCATTTCGCATTAGATAAGTTTATCTTGATAAGGACGAATAGCTTTAGTAACAGCCAATTCAGCTTTCAAATCAGATAACTCTTTACGGATATCATCATCAGCATCACGAGTATATTTGTAAAGATTAAAATGGTCAGTGTTATTTTTCTCAATAAGAGCATCAGTACGATTACGTCCATCAATATAAACACCAAACAATTCACTATTAAGACGTTCTCTATCTTCAAAACGTTGATTCTGTTGAGTCAAAGCCCATTGATAAAGACCACCTTGAAGAGCTAAAGTATCTTCACAAGATTTTTCCCATGCTTGAAAAGCAGTAGGGGCACCGCTTCCACTACCAGCAGTAGCACCAAGTACGTTAATATTAGTAGAGCCATCACCTAACATTCCACCACCAGCGCTACCTAATACACTAGAACGACGATTACCAAACAAAGCCCAAGCACCAAGTGCAGTACCGATAATACCAAGAGTTAAACCTGCATTAGCCTTACCGTTTACATCACGACGATTACCACCGTCATAATTCATTCCAGCACCATTATAGCCCTCTGGAACAACTTTCACTTTTTCAATTACTTGCATAATAAATTAAGGTTTAAGTTAAAAAAATAGATTAATACTTGTAGTTTGAACTACATAATCTATAACGCTTAAACCGTTATTTTTGTTTGGTAATCAACATTAATTTAACTTTCAATAGGACTATATATTGTCAATTCACCAATTTTATTAAGTTTAGTATATTTTATTTCACCTATTGAAGTCTTACCATCATCAGCTTTACCACCTTGTGTACCAACATAACATTGAATAGTTTGTTGTCCTCTAAATTCAGAATTACCTGCAACAAAACCAAATCTAAATTTATAGTTATCAGTATAATTATCATTATAAACAGTGTTATCTTCATTTAACAAAACTGTATGATATTCATAACTATAATTATCATCACTAGTTATATTAAGAGTTGGCTTATCAAGAGTTAAAGGAGTACCAGTTGTATTGACTTGATTATTCCAAACTTTATATTTATCATTAGGCTTATTTTCATACCAGCAATAACCATCGCCATGAACAAGTCCACCACCATGACGAATTATTTTAATATCATCTAAACCAATAACTTTATCATTAACAGGATTAACTTTAAAGTACTTTACTTCATTATTAGATTTAGCAACTCTTTTAACAACTTCACCATACCAACATTCTTTATAACCACCATGTCCATCAGGCATATTAATAGTTCCATCAGCCAAAGGAAAAATAAACATTCCTCTATTATCAATATCAATTTCATTATTCTTTAATTGCCAAGCATGAACAATAACACCACCTTTATAAGCAGTACATTCAACAGTAACATGACCTCTACTCAAACTTCCAAACCAATTAGCACAAAGATTCATTTTCATTATATCAGGCATTTTATCTTCAAGGTCAATCATAGATTCAATATTGAACATAATACATTCAGCACCTGAATCAGTATTATCACCACCCCAATATAGATAAGGAATTTGACTTAAATTCCAAGACCAACCAACAGCTATATAATTTAAACTATTAATAGGAGAATTAACATAATATGATTTAGTATCCAAATCTCGACCATCATCACTACCCCAAATATATCTAAGTTGGACACTAGTAAAATCACTAAAATGAATAACAGAAGTAGGCCAAATATGATTAGCACCATCATAAACATGAGCAATATTAGTTTGACCTACTGTACGCTTCTTAAGAGGTTGAGCAATTCCTCCTTGACGTCCAAGAGTTAAACTCATTACTCATCAACAATATTATAAGTCATTCCAGCAACTGGGGTAATAGTTGCATATTGGGTAGCAGTACCTGTCCAAATTGGAAGACTAAGTTTATTACTATTTGCACTAGGCATAGTCATATTAACTCCACATCCATCATTAATAGCTTTTTGAATCTTATCAAGATTAACACTATTAGTAATAGTTTGATTTATTTCTTTTTTAAAGTTATTAAACGTATCATTAGTAACATATCCATTAAGTAAATTATTAACTTCTTCTTTATTATAAGTTTCAGACTTAGTATAATAATTTTTAAGTAAATTATTAATTTCTTGTTTAGTATAACTATCAAATGAAGAAGTATCTCCCATTACTCTCCATTCAGTACCATTCCAATAACAAATCTTTCCATTACGATATTCAATCTGACCTTTAGCCCAATTACTACAAGTTACATTAGGAAGATATTCAGACTCTTCACCAACCATACCTGTAAGTTTACATTTATTTAAATCAATAGTACCATTTTCAATAATACCACCTTCAAATACAAGTTCACATCCAGTAGGCATTGTAATAGTTTTACCACTTAAATCAAAAGCATAACGAATAATATAACGAGTATTTTCTTCGTTAACCATATCTTGAGTAAGAACAGCTTTATAATTAAGATAAATATTATTCTTAACTTGAACTAGATTTTCTTCATTAAAATAATATTTAATATTATCTACTGAATTAACATATATAATACCAAGTCTTGGACGTTCATCAGAAAGACAAGTATTATAAATATTATAATCTTCACTATTTCCATAGTCAGCAGTGTTGACCCCCCGTAGAGGATGAACTCTATCAGTAGGTTCTACAATAGTCCATCTAGTATAATAATTATAAAATCCAACTCCATCATTAATAGTCTTAACTCTAAGAACAAATAATTTATGATAAGTATCATAATAAATACCAGCAGTATTACCTAAATCTGTTCTAATAACTTCATACTTATCAGTATTAAGAATTATTTGACCATAGTGTTCACAATAAGTATCATCAAGAAAACCATCAAATAAAAGCTGTTCTGCATTACTAGCATCATCCTCCACGGGGAGTAAGACCTTGCGAATTATTTTATATCCTTTACCACTTTTATATTCAGGCTCATAAGGTCTATCTTTAAGACTAAGACGATTAACATTACAACAACCAGGACTTAATCTTATAGTAATATCTTCTTCATCGGGATAATTAATAATATTAACTTTACCATTTCCTGCAATCATTTGTTTAAGAGCTTCATTAAGCATATCCCAATCAATAGTTCCATCAGCAATTGGAATCTTAGCACCATTCTCTTCAAGATACTTCTCACTAAGAATTTTTGTCCAATTATCATCAGAAACCCAACTAGTTTCAACACCAGCTTGTAGATTACTACCTATATAACTTTCAGTTACAGAAAGATTATGTTCAGCGTCATAATAGCTAATAGTAAGACTATTACGTCTAAAAATAGCAGGAACAGCTTTACGAGTATTAACTCTAGTTCCTTGATATGGAATCCATAAATGATTAAACCTAGAAAGAACAACAGTTAAATCATTATTTGTATCTTTGTCAAGAATATTTTGAAGATAAGTAATAGGAAATACTTTATCATAACTATTCTGACCTAGTTTTTCATATAGTTGTTTATTGTTCATAATTATGTGATTAATTTAAATAACTTTAATAAGTAAATAAACAATATAAGCATTAGTAATATTGTTATATTAAATAGTATTTTCATCATGGTTCAATTAAAACTCTTACATTAAATACTGTACTATTAGAAGTCATAGTAAATTGGCATAATATAGTAAATGAAGAAGTAGTTGTATTAGCAGTAACACTAATAATATTATTACTATTAGATACAGAAACATTATTTGAAGGTGTACTAACATTACTTAAAGTACAAGTATATTTACTGCCACCACCATCTTTATTTTCAAACCAAAATTGCAATTTACCAGCGTTTATTATAGAAATATTAGTAGGAATATATACATAAACACTAATAGGAGTTTTCTTAATATCATTATAACTTGCTTCTCCTTTATATATTAAATCTACATTTTCACTATCTAAATAAATAGGTAATGCAATATTTTGACTAGTAAAATAATCATTTTTAATAACAAGTCTACCACGCATGGGATTTGCTCTTTGTGTTCCTTTTGTAATAACATTATGATTTAACCAATTCCATTCAATTTTATATTCTCTTGCTGTATCAGAATTATTTGCAGAAAGTTTAAATGTTATTATAATCATGCTAGCATAATTAAAGGCATTTGCAACAGATACATCACAATTAACTTTATTTGTTACATTTACATCATCCGGATTATAATATACAGTATTAGTACCACCAGAACCTGCAACATCATTCCAAGTCCAAGGTTGAGTTGTATATAATCTATAATAAACACTTATAGATATAGTATTAGCATCAGCAACTGTATCAATTTCATTAGTATAAGGATAACCTGTAAAATCTAATCCACTTCCATCAGGATTAGTACCATAATATTTAGTATGATATACTTTAGCACCATAAGACTTAGCACCAGCAGATTGTGTAATATTAATAGATTTACTAACTCCACTATAAGTAGCAGTAACAGTTGTACTTCTACTTGTTGTAGTAGTTCTATTACCATAAGTAAGTTTACTACCGCTAGTAGTACCATTTAATGTACCATCTCCAGATTTACTTAATGTAGGACTACCATTTTCAGTTTCGGGAAAATTCTGTCCAATACCATTCCAAGTATATTGTCTACTACGAACAGCACTACAAGTAATAGTAGAACTACCGCCAGCAGCAGCAATATTAGTAGGACTAGCAGAAATATTAACTGACCATCCAGACCAATTACCATAAACTTTACTTCCAGCTCTTTGTTCAATATCACAAAAGTCAATAGCACCATTATAATTTGCAGTAACTCTAGTTCTTCTAACACTTGTACTAGTATTATTACTATAACTTAAGGTACTACTACTTAAAGTTCCGCCACCACTTCCTACACTAAGACTTGGAGTACCATTTTCTGTTTCAGTTCCACCTGAGCCTGCAACTCCATTCCAAGTCCAACTACGAGAACGAGAAGCACCATAATTAATAGTAACAGAGCCTCCTGTTGCTGGAACAGTATAACTATTAGCATTACAATATACAGACCAACTAGACCAACTGCCATATGATTTACTACCAGCTGATTGACTAATAGTTATATCTTTAGTTGCACTATCAATAGTTGCTCTAAATACAGAACTACGAGAACTAGTAGAAGTATTATTACCATAACTAACAGTAGAACCACTTAAAGAAGCTGCACCATTAACTTTACTTAATGTTGGAGAACCACTAGCATTTTCAGTATAAGTTGCTCCTGTGCCATTCCATTGCCAAGTACGACTTCTAGTAGCAGAAGTAGATAATGTAGCATTTCCACCAGCAGCAGCAATAGTTGTTACATTAGCACTTAAACTAATAGACCATGCTCCCCAACTACTATAAGTTTTAGAACCAGCATTTTGAGTTACAGTAGTATCTTTAGTTACAGAATCCATTGTAGCTCTAATAACTGTACTTCTAGCACTTGTAGAAGTATTATTATCATAAGTTACTTTATTACTAGCAAAAGAACCAGCACCACTAATTTTACTAAGAGTAGGAGTTCCAGTTCCTGTTTCAGTTCCACCACTTCCATTAACTCCGTTCCATGTCCAAGTTCTTGTTCTACTTGCAGAAGTAGTTATATTTGAACTACCTCCACTAGCAGCAACATTTCCACTATTAGAAATATTAACTGTCCATGCAGACCAAGCACTATATTGTTTAACCCCAGCAGATTGACTAATAGTTATATCTTTAGTAGTTGAATCAATAGTAGCACGAATAACAGTTGATTTACCACTTGTACTAGTATTATTTCCATAAGTAACTTTAGGACTAGTCCAATTACCACTTCCACTAACTTTACTTAATGAAGGACTTCCATTTCCAGTTTCTGTACCACCAGAACCGGCAACACCATTCCATGTATAACTTCTAGTTCTACTAGCACTAGTTGATATAGTAGCTGTTCCACCTGTTGCTCCAATACTAGTTTTATCAGCACTAATATTAACAGTCCAAGCAGACCAATTACTATAAACTTTAGCACCAGCAGATTGTGTTATAGTAATAGATTTAGAAACACTATTACTAGTAGCAGTAATAGTTATACTACGACTATTTGTTGTAGTATTGTTACTAGCAGTAACAGTTTTACCACTTAAAGTAAATCCGCCAGCACTACCACTAAGTGTAGGTGTAGCAGTTTCAGTATCAGTATGTGTAGTACCAACTCCGTTCCAAGTCCAAGTACGAGAACGACTAGCATTAGTAGTTATCGTAGATGAACCACCACTTGCGCCTATGGTTTGCGTACTTGCCGAGATAGAAACAGCCCAAGCAGACCACGCTGAATACACTTTCGCGCCTGCCTGCTGCGTTATCGTAACCGTTTTGGACAATCCTACATAACTAGCTGTAAGTGTCGCTGAACGAACTGAAACGCTCTCGTTTGATGTAAATTTTATTTGATTTTCACTAAGACTAGCACTACCACTAATACTAAGAGTAGGAGTAGCAGTTTCACTATAAACAGTACCAGTGTTATTCCATTTATAAGTTCTACGTGCAACATTAGCTGTAATAGTTCTAGTACCGCCTTTAGCTTCAACACTAGTTCCATCAGTTTGTAAATCTAATACCCAATCAGTATAAACTTTAGCTCCAGCAGCTTGATTTAAAGCAGCACTAACTTCTTTAGTTTGTTTATTTTCTAAAGTAAATACAACACTTAAAGTTCCACTTTTAGTATTAGTAGATTCATTATTAGGTATAGTTAATACATTATTACTTATACTACCTAAAGTAGTAGAACTAGTAAAACTAGCAGTAAGATTAACAACAGTTTCAATCCAAGTTCCTGCATAAGTAGAACCTTTGGTTATACTCCCCGTGGAGGATGCATAGTCAGTTCTCTTATATCCACTCTTAACAGAACTAGTAGGAAGTTTTAAATCATAAACACCACCAGTATTAGCTATACTACTATTAACTACAGCCAATGTACTAGTATCATATATACTAGTTTTACTACCTTTAAACGTAACAGTATAACTATCTTTAGCTTCTGTATCATCAATTAATACAACTAACTTACCATTAGTTATAACTCCTTTTTCTATTCCATCAAATAAAACTTTAACTCCATCAGTAGGAAAAGTAACAGTATAAGAAATAAATCTTTGTTCCCATTCTAATTCTACATTATGAGTTATAGGTAAATAACCACTATTACCTTTAATAGTTTGAGATTTATAATGTTCAGCACTAATAATAGCAGTATAATTAGTCTTAATAGGAATAGTAAATACAAATTTAGTATTATTTTCACTTATAACAGGAGTATAACCATTAATAGTAACAGTTCCGGAAACATTTAATTTAAATGTAATAGTAACATCTATATTTTCAGGATAAACAAGTTTATTACCTTGATATATTTCAAATACATCTATATTACCAACTTTAATATCATGTATTCCAACATCTCCTTGATATATAGCCATAATTTAAACATCTGATTTAACTATATAAGTAGTATTATTATCTTTTTGTGCAATAGCTGCATATTGAGTAGCAGTACCAACCCATATTTTAGGATTAACTATTGGGTCAATAGTAAGTTTAGATAATCTATAAAGAGTTTGGTCAACTATTTGAATAGTATTATAAACATACGAACCATCTTCTGATAAAGCAACATGATGAATTGCATTAGCATTACTCCATTGAATAATTATAATATTATCTGTATATCTAACATTAAATGTACCATATTTACCATTATGAAATACAGAATTAGGTTTACCAATAGCTGTAACAAATCCAGCAAAATTAGTAAAAATAGAATTAATAGCAGCTAATACTTCTTCTTTACTACCATCATTTGTTAATAATATAGTAATATTACTAATATCATAAGATTTAATAATTGAATTACTATTTATAGCTACAAAAGTATTAATACTTTTAGTTTCTTCACCTCCAACTCTAGCTAAACCTTTATCCCAACTTAAATCAATTTTATTAATTCCATCATTAGAAAAATAAGTAATCGTAGCACTAATATCACGATCGCCTATAACAATTCTATCAAAATTAATTCTACTATTGTTATTATCAATAGCAATAATACTTCCGCCTTTTAATAGTATTTCTTTTACTTCATCAAAAGTTTTATCACAAGTAAATTCTTTTTGTCCATTAATATATATTCCAGTAGGAACAGTAATAACTACACCATAAACAGGAATAAATCCTTCAGGTGTGTTTTTATTTTCATATAATTGTTGATTAATATCTTGCATAACTTTATAAACTTTAAATGGTGGCACTTATTCAGTACCACCATGATTAATATTAAGTTGTTTTCTTTTTAATAACAAGTTCATAACCGGCAGGAATTAAAGCTTTAATAGCATCAGCAATAGCTTTATCAACTTCAGCTTTAGTATAAGTATTTTCTACTTTTGGTACATTATCAAACTTATTATTAATTTCTTCTTTAGTATAAACATTATTACCAAGTTCAGTAATTTGATTAGGTAAAGTTTCATCAAGTTTAACTTTATCAGCAGCAGACATAACTCCAGATTCAGTTTTACTAACAATAGGAAATGCTATACCATCATTAAAAGATTTACTTTCATAAACATTTGTTGTATTATTAAATTCATAATGATGTGAACCAATCATGATATTTCCACCAGATGACCTAAATAATTTAATTTGTGTACTAGGAATATATTTAGGTAAACTATTAACGATATCAGTAGTTTTCTTACCTTTACCACCATCATAAGCAGTACCTGTAACTTCACCTAAAGCTAATGTTTCAGAGATAACTGTATATTTAGTTCCAGACCAACGATAAGTCTTACCGCTATAATCAGTATCTGTACTTATATCAACATAAATCTTACCTTTTTCAGGAGTATAATATACAGGAGCATCATCTATATATTTTTCAGCAAAATGAGTTTCATCAACATAATATCCTTCAAGAACATCATCAACATAACTAGGTAATTGACTTGCTGGAACTTTACCATCTCCATCAAGACTAGCAATACCATTTGCTACACCACGTTTAGCTTCAATAGCTTCATTACAGAATTGAATAATCTTCTCTTTAATAATAGGATAATTATCTATATTACTAAGGATATGTTCAACTGTAGATTCAACTTTATTCTCAATAACAACTTTAAGGTTAGGATGATTATCAATATTATCAAAGATATTTTCTATATTACCTTTAATAACATTAAGTAGTTCAGTAAAGTTATTAATATGTTCAAATATATAAGTAACTCTAGCTTCTACTTTAGTTTCAATAAGATTCTTAAGAATAGGAAATCTATCAATATTATTGAAAATATAATCAACTCTACTATTTACAGCATTATTAATACAAGTAACAAGAGCTGGATAATTATTAATATTAGCGAATATATTCTTAACACAATTACAAACTAAATCAGAAAGAATACCAATGAGTTCAGGATAATTATTAATATTATTAAATATATAATCAACTCGTTCATTAATATTATTCTGAATAGCTTCTTGTAATTCCGGATATTGACCAATATTTTTAAATATATCAACTACTTTATTAACAGTATTAGTAATAATAAGATTCTTAATCGCAGGATAATTATCAATATTATTAAATATATTACCAATAGTAGTTTCTACATGAGAATTAATAGCGTTAGTTATGAATTGATTAAGAGCAGGATAAGAAGAAATATTATTAAAGATAGATTCAGTCCATTGTTTAATATATTGATTAAATATCTCTTTAAGCTCAGGATATTCATTAATATTATTAAATATATCTCTAATAATAATAGGCAAACTTTCAACTGTACTATTCTTAATAATTTCAACTAGTTTAGGATAGTTATTAATATTATTAAATACATTAATAACAAAATCATTAATAAAACTAGTAATAATATCAAGAAAGTCTTTATAATCACCTATATTAGTAAATATCTCTTCAAGTGCTTCTGCTAAATCTTTAATAACAGTATCAAAAGACCATCCTTCCCAATTATCTGGATTAGTCCAAGCAGCATCACTAATATCATCACTATTATATCGTTGTGTCCAATTAATATTAGTTGCATCACGATAAGTAATAATATATCCTTTACGACGATAAATTTTATCAAGTTTATTAACAGTATCAGCAAAAGTACCTTCCCAAGTTAAATAAACACTATTACAAGCAGCAAGTATTCTATCAAGTCTAGTACCAGTTAAACCATCAAATACAGCTTGTATAACAGTTAAAGGATATATATTATATCTAGTATCATTTTCTTCACAATACTTATCTAGTATATGAATTGGCATATTGCCCTCTTTATCACATTGAACTTTACTAGGGTCAAAAGATTGACAATTAGTACCAACAAAAACATTTTCTTCTTCAGCCATAATTACCACGGATTAGAAACACGTTTAATATAATGTAAAGCAATAGTAGGCATAAGTTTATTAATAGCAAGATAATCACCTGTCCATCTATTACCACTTATTTGGCTCCAAGTCATTTCACCATTATTGCTAATATTAGGTCCAGTCATATACCAATTAGTAGAACGATTAATGCCAAGATTATCAAGTCTATTTCTATCAGTACCATAAGGATAACCATTTTTAACATCACCATCTAAATCACCTGATATAAATCTCCAGTTACTAGGTGCTATAACTCGATGGTTATTATCACCGGATTTAGTTTTACCAACAGCAACAGCATGTTGATGAAGAGGTAAATCAGTACCACCAATATAAAACGTATATGCACTTACATTACGACCGGGAGCAGCAGGGTCATATGTATCTTTAATATTTTCAAGAACTGTTTTCCAATCAAGATTTCCTTGCTTAGGATTATTATAAATATTAATACCGTTAGGTATATAACCCATAACAAAACGTCCTTGTGCAGCAGTATAAACTTCCCAACCATTAGGAGGAGTTGAAGTATCCCAAAGCATAATAGAGCCAATAGGAACAACGGCAGCAATCCAAGCTTGAATTTGACTAGCAGCAACTCCACCACCTTGTCCACTTCCACCACCTTGTCCAAATCCTTCTCCAACTAATTTATTTTTAATATCAGTATAGAGAGAATTAAAATCTACATCAAGTCTACTAGGTTTAGTTTCACTGTCTGCAAATTTATTCATAACAAGATATTTACCAGTTCTAGCTTCACCAAGTTGAGTAACAGACATGACATTATGAGTGCCATCTCCACCAGAGCCACCACCTCCTTCAAGACCAGCGATAATATCATTAATTTCTTGCTTAGTATAATAATTATTAAGTATAGAATTAATAATATTACGTACTTCTTCTTCGGTTAGTCCACCACCGCCAGAACCTCCACCGGCAGCATTAATAGTAATAGTACCATCATCATTTTCAACAAAAGTAATATTAGTACCCGGTCTAATCTTATTTTTAAACATTGATACATAATTACTTTCAAAATATTGTTTATACTCATTACTGATATTACTACCACTTTGGTTTATTTTATTAAGAATTTCTTCAATCTTATTATTAATATATTGCTCAAGATTATTAATACTACCTTCAATACTATTATTTAAATCTCCAATCTTATTATAAATATCTTCAAATTTAGCATTATATTCAGTAATAAGATTATCAATTCTAGTATTAATATCAGTTATATCTTGTTGTAATTCAGATATTTGTTGGTCATGAATTTCAAGATGGTCATTAATCTTTTTAAGTTCTGCAAGAAGCCAAGCATAAAACTTTTCCATTTCTTCTCTTAACTTCTCTAAGAAAGCTTCAAATTCAGCACGAGTAAGATATACAGATAAATCAAAACCCATACTTACCCATTTTTCACCATCCCAAAACCAATAAAAATCATTAGTATAAGTTCCACCCCAACCAACAATTTCAACTTGTTTATTATCTTCACCTAAATCAAGAGGATGATAAAGTATTTGACCAACAGCCCAATTTCCATCAAGAGATATAGATTCTTTATCAAACATATCTTCTTGACGATAATTACTAAGAAGTCTACATTGATTCAATTTAACAGCACCATCATACAATCTACCACCTCTCCAAAGAATAATACTATTATTTGGAAGTTCAATAGTTTGTCCAGCTAAACAATAATCATATTGAAGTATATAAATAGTATTAGGCTCGTTAATCATATCTTGAGTAAGAGTATTAACACCACTAATCATATTCTTACGAAGATATTTACGAGCCTTTCCACTATAATCATTTGTATTATAGTCTTTATCTGCAAATTTAAGAAGATTATCAACAACTGTTAAATCTTCTTCATCAGCTGCATTAGTAATCTGTGAAGCAGTAAACATTTGTTTAACAGATTCACTAAGCATTTCAGGAGTAATCTGACCTTCAAGTATTTGAACAGCATTATCTTCAAAATACTGTTTAAGCACTTGTGCCATATAATTAACTACAACATTACGACGAAGATAATTATCTTGAATATTAATACCAAATTCATCAGCAACAGCACGTTCAGCAATGGCTCTTGGAAACATACCACTAAATGATTCTACAAATTTAGAACCAATTTCAGAGTCAGCTTCAAGATGCCATTTCTTTGCATTAGTAACAGGAGTTATTTCATCAAGAATATAACTCTTTTTAGTTTCAATAACATAAACTTCACAACCTACTCCAATCTGTTCCCAAGTAAGAGCATCTCTATCTTCCATTGTAGATACTACAATTCTAGCAGCTTTAAGACCTCTTTGAACAACAGCAATAAGTTCTAGTATTTCTTTCTTGAAAGTTTCATAATCAATAACTAAATCTTCTCGAAGTTTAGCAATAGGTTGCCAATACTCTTCATTAGATAAAGGAATACCAGCAGGAACAGCTTTACGAGATATATAGCTAGCATAGAAACCGTCATGAACTATACATAGTCTTTCATAAGGTCTATCATTCCATTGACCATTACAAGTAAGACTAACTTTACCAAGTTCTTCTTCTATTGTTTTCATACGTTCTCTAGGTTTACTAAATTCATAGTGTAGACCCCCCGTAGAGGATGGAACACATTCACATTATTCATTATCATAATCAACATCACTAAGACTATAAGTTTCATTATATTCTTTGCCTTCTTCTTTCTTCTCCCAAAGTTTACCAGTTTCAGGGTCAACATAAAATTTAGGAGCATCTCCACAACTAACTATTGCATGAATTTTACCTTCTTCATCAACAGGAAGCGTAATAGAACCACTATACTGAACTTGTTCACTACCTTCATAAATAATATTAAGTTGACCTTTAATATATTTAAGAAGAGTTTCAGCAAGTTTATCTTGACCAAGTTGATATGCCGCCATGGCAGATTGAAACATATTCCAACAAGTAACAATATTCTTATTATTACCTTTACAAGTAGCAGAACAATCATTAAGCATATCAAGACCATATTGTGCCATAAGAACTAATAGTTTATGATAAACACAAACATATTTGCTAGGAACAGTCATATAAACATATTGAGGTTCAATCTCAACTTGTTCAGTTCCATCAGCTTTTACATAGACACCATTAACATAATTATCATCTATTTGTTCACTCATTCTATCATCAAGTTATTGTATGAATTAATAATTGATTTTTGTTGCTCATCAGAAAGCAATTCTAAGGCTTCTAGTGCTTGAATCAAAATTTGTCCTTGTGTTAGTTTGCACCAATTTTTTTCGTCCAATGGGAAGCCTAATTCTGCTATTCTCACCTGTTTTTCAGCCATGCTTGCGATACGCAATTGCATCTCTTTAGATAGCTGTTTTGGATTATTAATATAACCTCTTATCATAATACCATCTTATTTAAATGCCTTATTAATAATATAAGCAGTATAATCATTAACTCTAATATCAATACGTTTATTAAACGCAAGAATACGTTGATTAGAATCAAGATTTTTATTATAGACAATATTTATAATATCACCATAAATATCTTCTTTCCATTCTTCTTTCATATAATGACTAAGATAATCTTCATCACCACGATACATATTAAGTTTAGAATAAGCATCATAATAAACACTATTAACTAAATGTCTAGCGTTATATTTTATTTGGTCACGATTATTATCAACATTATTAGTAATAATAGTTGAAGCAACAAACTTTGCACATTCCGAAGCTGCATTAACCATAGTAATAGAAATAACAGCTTTAGATTTTTCTCTATCTTTTTCAATAATATCTCTAGTAACTATGTTAAGAAGTTTGGCAATATCATCTAAAGGATTTCTTTTGTTATTATCAATTATCTTATTAATTATAAGATAAATAACAATAACAATACCGGGAATAAGACCTTGTTCAAAGGCATTTTGAATTAATTCCATTTTTATAGATATAAGAATAGGGACTATCAGTATCAACACTAATGCTAATACCAATAGCCCCTATTCGATTAATATTACCTAATATTTACCTAATCGAGTCGGGTAATAGGTTATGCTTTTTCTTCAGTAGCAATAGCTTTAAGGATAGTTTCAACAGTTGCAATAGCAGCAGCTCCAGTAGGAAACGCTATTTGTACAATCTGATGAACAACTTCATCTCTAGTTTTCATTTCACGTGGAACAGCAAAACGAAGCGTAAAGATAGTATATCCAGCATCTGCACTATCAGGTTGCTTCAAAGGATTAATAGGATATGCAGGATACAGTTCAGTATAAGTATCACGGTAAGTATATTCGATACCTGCATCAGCAGCAGCTTTATTAGCTAAATCAGTAATATAAGCAGCGTCACCATAAGCAGGTAAACCGTGAGCTGTAACTGTAACTGCAATACCAACTAATTCATCAGCACCAAGAATTTCATAATCAATACCTTTAGACTCAGCAGTTAAAGTAATTTTAGCATCAGCAACAGTTGCTTTAATACCATGTCCAATAGTATTATTATTAATTTGATTAGCTAATTTCTTTGCTACATCATTAGCAGTAGGATTAAGACCAGTATGAATGGTAGCAGTCCAACGATTACGTTCATTGAACTTTAATCCTTTTTTCACAATCATTATAGAATAATCAGAATAAGCATTTACATCTCCGATAGTAAGATTAGCAGAGAAAGTAGTAGCAGCTTGATAAACACCTTTAACAAAAGTAAGATGTTTCTTATAAGCTGGAAGAACTACTGGACCATTTGCTTCACGACCAAGATTAATGTAAAACTTATCGGTAATCTTAGTACCGTCAGCGTCAATAGTTTCCTTGCCATTAGCAAGATAAGTAAAAGCAACCGCTCCAGCAGCAAGAGGTAAGTCTGCTCCATAAGCGACTTTGCCCGCCAACAAAAACTGTCTCATTTTTAATTTAATTTAGAGTTTAACTTTGTTTATCAGCTCCATTAGAAGTAGCACCAATACTAGCAAGATAAATCTGTACTGCACGCATAACTATTTCCATATGTAAATAAGGAGGTAAATCACAATTAACCCAATCTTCTTCTTTATCTTCATCAAACTTAACTTTAGCAGGTTCTTTGATATAAAGATATTTAACTAATTGAGGTTTAACTGTATTATTACGTCCAATATATATATCAACATTAATACCAGATTCATCTCCAAATATAGTAACTATCGGAGCATCTTTCGCAGCACGATTACAGAAATCTCTTAGCGTTTGACCTAAATCTTCAGCTTCAATAATTCTACAATCATAAATTGTCTTGCCATTATAACTAACTTGAAAGCCTGTATATAGCATTATTCCGTCGCTATCAATGTTAATTTTATAAGGGTCAACTTCTGTTCCACCACCTGTAATATCTCCACCGTTAACAGTACCCGCTGTGTATAAAGTTCTAAGAGCATTAACAGGACTAATAGAAGCATTTTGTCGAGCAACTTTATCATTATAAGGAACAGGTCCGACGTTTTCTACTATTACATTTCTAGCTTTTTCAATTATAGCAGCATTAAGACAAATATCTATATCTTCCATGAGAATAGCACGAACGGTCTGCATACCCATCTGTTGTGCCAGTTCTCTGAACGTCACGTGCATCTCCCCAATGTTCATAATCAAATGTTTTTAAGTTTATTTTTATAAGCACTAACAAGAGCACTATTAGTAGGATTTTTAAACCATGTAACAGCTTCTTTAACATTAGCACCAATGAACTCACCATCAGGAGTAGTAATATTTTGATTATGAATTGCTCTGATAAATTCTCCACGAGAAATAAGAACCTCAATTAAAGATTTAATAGTAATATCTTTATCATTGCAAAGTTTATTAAACTTAGCAGGTTCATTTGTACTAAATTTATCAAGATGAGTTTGTTTATCAACAGTATCCATAGCCATACCGTTAGGAATATTAATATTATTGGCAACACAGTATTGAATAAATACAGCATCAAACAAATCACTATTCGTGAGAAGTTTAACATAATTGCCTTTAGCAGAATTAATTTCCTGACGATGTTTAGCAAGACGCTCAGCTTCTCTTTGGTCATCTTTAAAATAAAATCTAATAGATGGGTCAGAATTAATAAGAGCAATATCTTTAGCTACATCTTTATATAATAAACAATGACGATAAATTAGATAATCATCAAGAACAATAGGATAACCATATTTATACTTTTCACTTTCAAGAAGATTTAACTTAGTAATCTTAGCTTCAAGAGCTTCTCTAAGTTCTTTAACTCCTTTACGGTCACTATTCATATAAGCAGTTTCAATAGCTTCTTCTTCGGCTCTAAAACGAAGATAATCTCGTTTACGATTCCAAAAGAAAGAAATATCAAAAGTCTTACCTAGTTCATCAACTGAAACACTAATATTATTAAGATAAGCCTTAACCCGTGAAATAAAGTTTTCATTATTAGGAGCAAGACCAATTAAAGCAGGAAAATAAGATTCAATCTCACCTTTATTAGAAGAAAGAGTACGAGAACTACGAACACAACTACCAATCTTATCCATTCGTTTAGGTAATGTTTTATCATTAACTCTACGATATAATGAATAATTAGTAACTAAATTAATAGTAATAGTTCGTTTTTCAGTATAAGGTTCATCAAGACTTTCATCTCTAAATCCTACTGTATTAGCAGGCTGTTTATCTACTCCATCCTCTACGGGGGGTATAACCTGTTTATCTGTATTTATATTAGAAGCAGCAGGAGTATTTTCTCCTGCTTTATTAGCTTCATTTACTTTGTTAAAATCCATATCTTAAATAGCTTCTTTTAAATGATTATAATACACATTTCAATAAGAACATCTTAGTAGTGTTATCTACCTGCAAACCAATAGAGCCTTTAACTTCATAACGAGCCATATCAATTTCAGTAGCTGCATGATTAGTATTAGGCAATCCCCAGCAAGCAGGAATATCAGTCATGCCTTCGATAACTTTAGCTTTATAAGCTTGTCCTTTTTGACGTACTATACGAACATTCTGATTACCTTTATAATTACTCATATCAATCAAAGCAGCTTGATGAGAAGTAATAGGCAAACCGGTAGTAGGATGAATCATACCATTTTGCTTAGCAGCTTCAGCATCAGTACCCTTATCGAAATAAGCATTATGAATAACAGTAATAGTATATCCATCTGGAGTTTTATACTTATTAAAGTAACGTCCATAAGAAAGACCATCACCATTATCTTGAATCATCTTTTCACCAAGAGGAGTAATAAATCCGTTTTCTTTAGCATCAGTTCTGATAGCCATTTCAAAGTCACGAATAAATCCTTTGCCACCCATAAGAGCTACATTCTTATCGCCATCTTGAGTATCACGGTCAAGAACATCACCGATTGTACGTTCAAGTTTGTTAACAGTCAGAACTTCACCATAAGTATCGTAGTTAGATTCACGACAAATTTCTAACATACCAGCAGTACGAGGAATAGGTTTACCATTATCATGGTCTTTCAAAGGAATAGTACCATCAGGTAAACGGTTATATTCAGACTTCCACAAACGTTCTTCGTTCATTACTCTCATGTGCAAGTTGAACTGTCGCATCTCTTCGTTAATCCAAAGATTAGAAGTACCACCATTATCATTTTGGAATTGATATTGAGTAACAACATTAGCAAGATTACCAGCTATTTCTTTAGAATAACGATAAAACTCAAGTTGAGAAGTCATTCCAGCAGGACCCATAGTATTGCTTCTGTTACCTTTAGAATAAGATTCAGAAACAGTAGGAGCACTCATTGCCCAATACATACCTTTAGCCAACCATTGAGGATCAACATAAGCATCAGGATTGGGAGAAGTAAGTTTCAAAAGATAAGCATAACCATAAGCAGATTCACCTAAGTCTTTCTGAATACGAACTTGAGTAACGCCATCGGGAGCAGTAAGACCATGTTGTTCAATAAACCAATGAGTAGAGAAATGAACTTCAAATTCACTACCATTTTGACCGGGTTTAGTAACAGCAGTATTAAAGTAAGTTACAAAGTCTGTAAACTTCATACGACCCATAGTTTTCCAAGTCCATTGTACAGTAGCAACATCTTTAATACCACGACTACCTTGACCTTCAGTAATAAAACTTAAAGGAAAACGGTCATCATCCATACCATAATTATAAGTCAGAAAACTATTAATTTCTTCTGGCTTTTGAAGTTGAAGATAAGCAATTGATTCTTCATTAGAATAACCTCTATCTTCATAACGAGTTTGTCCAATAACACGTAATGTTTTCATCTACAAATTTACTATTATGTTAATAACCAAAACGCTCATCTTTCAGAACGTCTTTTTTACTGTCAGGTTTAGTTATTTTAATAGCTCCTTTTGTAGATTTACGTTGACTAGCAGTAAGTTTCAACTTTTTAGCTTCTTTATCAGAAACAGCCATTTCTATCAAACTATCATAACCCTTACCTGTATATTTAAGCCAAGCCTTAAGCAGTTCTTCATCGCGTCTTTCAGCAGGAGATAACTTCATTAAATCATTTTCATAACGAGAAAGTCCTTTATCATCAACTTGATAAACATAATTGAAGAAATCTTCTGGAGTAGTAGAAATTTGTTTTCCATTACGTTCAATAATAACAGTTTCAGGAATACGATAACCAGCAATTTGTCGTTTATCAATACATTCTTTAACTCCATTCCAAAATTCCACAAGTTGTTTCTCTTCTTCTGCTTTAACTCGCATAGCTTCTTTAGCATTAGCTTCACGCATTTCGTTATCAGCTTTCTGAAGAGCTTCAAGTTCTTCTTTAGCAACATTGAAAAGTTCATTGCTATCTTTAAGATATTGAATATACTTATCAACATTACCACGACGATTAAATTCCTTAAACGCCTCACGAACAATAGCTTCTTGTTGACTTACATTATTTTCATCTACTTCAATACCGCTTCTATCTCGAAGTTCACCAAAGCCTTCAAATGAATTACCATTTGCAACATAATAATTAAGAAAATCACCAACGATAGGATAATCTTCAAATAATTTATTAACACCAGCTTGAGCAAATTCATCACGTTTTAAATCAATAACGGATTGAATATAACTTGCAACTCCTTGAGGAGTATTTTCAAAAGCAACTGGTTTACCATCTTCTGAAGTAACAGAAACACCTACAAGTTCTTGAATCGATTTAACATCAATAGTATTTTCTTCTTTAGTATCTTCTACTTCAAATTCTTTAAGATAAGCAGCAACTTCATTTTTAGCTTTAAAGATATTACCTTTATCGTCAATAAGATTACCGTCTTTATCAACAGTATATTTATTATCTCCATCTTCGATAATAGTACCTTCTTCTAAACCATGTTCAGCATCAGCGTCATTCGCTTTGTCATTAGGCTTACCCCCCGTGGAGGATGAAGATTGGTTATCTTTATTAGCATTAGAATCACTATTCCCATTTCCATTACTACCACCAGTAATATCATCAATAGGATTACCATCAGCATCTAACTGCCCTGTTTTACCTGTATCAAGGTCTGTAATGTCGTCAGTAGGTTTTCCATCACCATTAGATGTTTCACCATTAAAACCAAAACTATCAAAATTAGGCATAACTCTTTGTTTTTAATTAATTACTATATCACAAATATAAACTATAATAATAATACGAGTTTTACTTGTATCGTTAAAATATGTTCACCTTTAAGCCGATTTGCCGACTAACATACTATTGCTAACTAGAATATTTATTACTGATAACCTAACCTGTCGCTTTCAGAGAAGCCGTGTATGAATCAAATTTTATCATAATGATTAATCTATCACGAAATGAATAAAGTGCTTAGAATGAGCTTAAAATGGCTCATGTGATGTAAAGAAAAATGAAAATGGGCTGAACCTACTTTCACAAGCAAGTCCAGCCCTATTATGAACAAAATTTAGAAGTACAGCCGATTATTTACTTTTACTATCATAACGATTTTTATTCGTTTTTGCAATCTTGACTTTATCATCACTTTCTTTAAGTTTAACAGCTAATTCTTTTTCTTTAAGTTGTGCTTCAACAGAAGTCTTTTGAGCATCTAAACTAAGTTTACTACGTTCAAGATTAAGTCTAGCATTTTCCATACGTTCTTCAGCTTGACTCTTTTCAGCATCACTAAGACCATTATCAAAACTCATAATATTAGCATTTGCTTTCATAGCTTCAATCTGACCATCAAGATATTTTTCAACTCTAATTGTTTCTCTATCTTGTTCTGCTTTTCTATCAATCTTAGCAAGTTCAAATTCTTGACGAAGTTGTTCTGTTTGTTGAGAAACACGTTCAACATCAAGTTCATGCTCACGTTGAATATTTTGATACTTATCAATAAGTTTACTAATTTGAGCAACATTATCTCCACGAATAGCAGCATTAGCCATATCCATATTACCATTTTGAGCAGCACTAAATGCAAGTTGTTTATATTGTTCAAGTTTCTCACGTTCTTTAACAGAAGTTTTACAAGTAACAATATAATTAGCAAATATATGACTATTAACATCAAGACTTAAATATCTAATATCGCCATCTTTAGTTTTATAAGAAGTATTAAGACCATCAATCCAAGCAAGTTTAGTATAATCCATTTCAGCTTGATAATCTCGTTCTCTCATTTTATCAAATATAAATTCAATAATAACAGAACCCATACTTCCACGAATAACAGCTTCATCAGTAACTCCTTTACCAGCACTATTAGCAATCTCACCATAACGTTGTGGAGTCATATCACATTCCATTTTAGCAGTTTGTTCAATTTCTTGAATAAGTTGTCCAAGTTCAGTGATATAATTATTCATACGACTTTCAAGATAACGAACGCTTTGTGCTTTAACTAAATTAGCATCATCTTCATCATCAATATAAAGTACACCATCAGCAGCCATACGATAAATAGTTTCAGCAGGTTTACGACCAAGAAGAGATTTAGCAATCATAAGAACATTCATCTTATTTTTAGCAATAGCCATTTCTCTATGATAAGAAACTATATTACGAAATACTTGATAGGGAATAACTGTATCTACAACACTAAATCTTCCAAAACCCGGAAGAAGTTCTGCAATACCATTATAAGGAAGTTTGCCATTTCTATTGTAAGCAATAGGACGAGCCTTATAAGGATATATACTTGTAGCACGAGAGCCAATTCTAACGCTCTCATAAACTTGTGGACGCCACACCCATTCAATACTAATATCACCACCAGCAGGGTTAAGCTGATAAGTTTCATCAACAATTCTTGTTGTAACAAATGCTCCATTACTATATGTAAGAATACCTTCTTTTATTTCACCTCTCCAAACAGTATGCCAAACTTCAAATAAACCATTATTAGCATCACGAGCCATTATATTAGTGTTCTTAATATGTTGCAAATCATCTTTATTAAATTTACTACATATATCACCAAAATAATACATATATTTATCCCAATTTAAAAGTGCTTTATCACTAGAAGTAGTAGCACTATATTGATAATATGTATCAAGAGCTTCACGTTCTTTTTCAGAAAGATATTCATAAAATTCATCTATAATTTGCTGTTTAGTTAGCATACGACGTTCAGCAAACATATCATAATCTTCTGCAAACATATTATCGTTAGGAACAGGAAAAGCATCTCTAACACTAACAACACGTTTAATTAATTGATTACCTACAACATCTCTATATGTATAACAAGCTCCAAAAGCAACAAATTCAAAATAAGCTCTAGCATATATAGTAAAAGCATCAGTAAGGTCATCAATAACATTAATTAAATCCTGTCCTTGTGCACTAATATCATCAATAAAATTTTCATTAAATTCTTTAATAAAAGCTTCAATATCAACAGCTTGTTCAGGATTAAATTGTTCAGGATTATTACCTTCATTAACAAACTGCATATAACTTTCTTGTATCTTTTTAGCAACAGCTTGTTCAGCAAGCATCATAATTTGTTTACCAAGTTCAGCATCTCTAGCAAATACAACTTCAGGATTATTAGCTCCAACAATAAAATCATGTGGATTCTTAATATATTCACCAATATATCTTCTAATAATACCTTTCATCATATCATAATTACGCATAGTAGCTGGAAAACGAGTTAGATTTTCATCTTTCTCATTATAAGGATTAAGAGTTTTTCTATAATATTCTCTAGGAATATTACCAAGAAGAATATTAAACTTTTCTTCTACATTAAAATCAGCTTTACAAGCAATACCAGCTTCTATAACGTAATCACAACATTTAGCATACCAATCAACTTCTTGTTTTTCAGCATAACTAACATGCTGATTAGGAAAATCAAGTCTACCAAAATTATACATATCTTTATTTGTTTAATCTTAAAACCATTGTCTATTAAAAATATCTGTTTTATCATTCTCTTCTGTAACTTTCTTACGACTAGCAAGTTCTCGCTTACCTTTAATATCAATAGACTTCCAATATATACCCAAAAGTATAAGACTAGATATACGGTCAAAGTTACCTTCAGCATTAAACTTTTTAAGTTCAAGAATTGTTTGATAATCAAGAAATCTTTCAAAAACATAAATATCTTCTCCAAATTCATTCTTGCCAATAACTTCATATAAGAATTCTTTAAGTAGACGAAGACCATCTAGTTTCTTAGGACCACTACCAATATTATAACCATAACTAGTACTAACTTTTTCTTTAACAGCAGAATCCCAAACATATAAAGGTTCATAACCTAAATATTTAGTAGCTTTCCATTTACGAAAGTTAGAAACAGTTTCACCACGATTTATTTCTACAAGTCCAGTACCAATACAATTATACCATTTACATAGTCGATAAAACTTTTCATCAGCTTCTTCTAGTCTTTCAGTACGTCCATAATATGCAGCACACAACTTAGGTTTAAACCCATTACGTTCTCTAGGCATTTCAATAACAAATATACTATTATGAGAATGTCTATCAGTAATTTCTTTTTTATCTTTATCAATACCAACAGGGTCATAAACTGCAACATAAGTACCAGGAAGAATACTTCTTATAAGTCTATCATTAATATATGTTTCTTCATATTCAGGAGCAAACCAAACTCTTATACAACCATGAGGATCTTCATTACCACGTCTAGGAACTCCTTGAATATAATCATAAGTTTTCATATCAGGATTTTCAATTCTTATACGAGCATTAGATTTAAAATAAATCTTTTTACTTCCATCTTCAAATAACTCACCATCAGTATAAAACTTATAACTATTATCAACTCGAAGTTTATCTTCAAATTTATTAAGAGCTTCACTACTAAATATATTTTCACTAGCACTACTAAAAGATTCAGCAGGAAATAAAGCACGTTGACCAAGATAATTAAGATATTCTGCAAAAGTCTTAGCAGTTTTTTTCTTTTCAATTCTTTCTCGTGCAGCAAGCTGAAGACCTATTCGTAAATTACTATTTCCATTTTCATCAAAACCTTTAACTCCATCTATTTCTCCTTCAAGACCCCAAGCATAAGATTTAAAAAATCCACAAACTTCATTACGAGCATCATTATCAAAAACATTTTCAAAAGCCATAAATCCAAATGCTCTAGGATTATAAAAGTTTTGTTCAAATATTTGCATATTAGCAGCAGTAGCAGTTCCCCAAGCCATAAGAGTACCAGTAGTACGAGTACCAACAGTCATTGTAGGTTCGGTTACATTCATAAACTCATCAAAATTCTGCATTGTAGATAACTCTTCAACTTTAATTGTAACAGCATCTTTACCAATAGCACAGTCTGGATTATTATTAGCACTAACGCTTAAAAGAGAACTAGACCAACTATCATCAGCTTCAACTCCATTTTTCATACGATAACCAAGTTTAAAGCTATCAGTAGTAGGACTAAATATTCCTCTTTTAAATGGAGTTTTCTCTTCAAAGAACTTTAAGTTATTAACAGCAAAATCACTTAGACCTCCTTGTTTAATCAAATATTTATTATCAGCTGCAACATGAATAACAACTTTATGTTTAGATAAGTTAACTTCGTTAGAACTATCAGCAGCCATAATATAAGAAAAACCTCCACGTCGAGTTTTATCAATAATAAAATGCAAACCATTACGTCTACAAAATTCTATAATTTGCCAAGTCCAAAATTGAGCATCAATAAAACTAGGAAAACTATAAATCTTTTTAGCAGTAGCTCCATGTTCAGTAACAATAACAGATGATTCATCTGTGCGTTCCATACGAGTATAATTAAGAAAATTATAATGACCACCTGTTATCCAAACATCTTCTATACTTCCATCTGGATTTTGCCAACAAGGAGCAGAAAAACCATTACGTCGTCTATCACATTCTCTACGTCTAAATTGTCTATGAGGAATACTATCAACTTTAAATTGTGTGTATCTACCTGTGGCTTGATATGTTCTAGCAGCTTCATTAAAAAGTTCAGTATTAACAAATTTGCCAGGTCTAATATTTAAAAGAAAGCCACCACTATCTCCAATTAAAAAGTTATTATGAGGGTCATACCATCCACAATCACTAGCTTTCTTATACTTTTTCTCTTTATCAGGTTCTTCAATGTATTCTAGAAAAGGATATTTACCATCAGCCATAATATTTTATTTAACTAGTAAACAAACAACAAAAGCGATAGCGCAAACAGCACCACCGCTTACCAAATATCTATTATTACGCTTAATACGTTCAATAGATTTATTTAAATTATCATTTGTTTTATTACTATTATTAAGATTATATTGTAAAGTTTCAACTTCTTTATGAAGAGCATTATATTTAATCTTATGAAGATTAATTATACTATCTTGTTCATTAATAATATCTTTATAAAGTTTAGCTTTAATAATTTTAGTATTAGCAACCTTAATCATATTAATAGGAACAAGAACAATTGTATCAGTAGTGTTGACTCCCCGTGGAGGGTGCACTATGTTATCAATCTCACTCTGACACCAACTTCTTGAATAACTCCCAAGTAGCACTATCATTAAGACTAATAACTTTATTTTCAATATCTTTTTCATGTTCTTTAAGTTTATAAACTATACTTTCTCTTTCAGTTATAACTAACTGTATAGAATCAATCCGAACATGATTAATAGCGGTGTCACTTTTATTATATGAATTGACTTCTACACTAAAACGACTTATTGATAAATACAAAGTTAAACACAAATTGATAATCGCTATTATAAATATTGCTATTAACATCTTCTTCATAATTCTATACAGTATTAAGTTAATCTTTTATTTCTATAAGTTTATTAAGTAAATCAAGGTTCCATCTACCAGTTTCTTTAAGTCCAAGAACTCTTTGAGCCATCTTGATAGCTGCAACTTGACCACAATTCACGTTAGTATCAAATAATTGTTCAGCAACTCTCTGACTATTAAAATCATCAAGTTCAAATACATCCCAATAACCTATTTTATACTTTTCCCAGACAAGTTTCTGAAGCTGAACATCATTATCAAGTTTAGACTTAAACTCTTTACTACCAACAGTATAATGTTTCTTATAAGAATCAATCATAGTCCAACCTTGCCAAGTAGGATTATATTTACGACTGATACCTCTATAAGTTTCTCCACCAGCATCATCTTTATCGTTTATATAACCACCTTCTTTAATAGATAGTTTTTTAAAAGCATCTCCAAAGTAAGCCATAATTTAATTTATATAAGGATTAGTACAATATCTAAAACAATCAACAGCATCATAATATTCATCTTCATCAAATTCTTTAATTGTAACCCAAAACCAAAGAACTTTAATTTGAACTTTATAAATCACAAATTCAAAGTCATCACCAATATGATGTTCATCGCCAATTAATCTTATATTTTTTCTACGATTAATAATATACATAACTTATTCATCAAGAGTTCTACGAATCCAACCTCTAAGAAATTTAATATTATTTCCTTTACCAGCAATATCATTATAATATCTAATACGTTCTAGCTTATATTTAGCAACAAAATAATCAGCACTAATAGTCGTATCAGATTTATAAGCATTAAGAGAGTCTTGAGTTCTACGAAGTAATTCTTTAGTTAGAACTAATTCATTAACAGCAGTAGAATCAGTAACAGGAACATATCTAATCTCTGGAACAGGAGTAATACGTTTAGTACATCCACTAGATAAACAAACAGCAAATATAACTAAAACAATAAATCCAATAATTACTCCAATTAAATTATCTTTATTCAATTTCATATAGCAAGTTTAAATTGAGTTTGAACACCACTAGCTTTAATTTGTAATTCTCTATCTTTAAGAACTTTATTAATATCATCACGTAGATAATTCATAGTAAAAAACTTAGTAGTTTCAATAGGATTTTCTTTAATATGATAAAGACCATCAGAAAATCTTTTTGGCATACCATATTCATTAAGTTCAAAATCACTATCAATATGACATAGCCAAATACCTTTAATAGTTAAACCAAGTATATATTCAACAGCAAAAGCATACATACTAAGTTGAAGATTATATATAGCACCATTACAATTAGGAAGATGATTAAGAGGAGCTAAAAGTCGTTCATCTTTATTAACCCAAACATTAGTTTGTTGTGCAGGTCTAACTGTTTTATCTTTCTTATAATAACCACTACTAAATTTTAATCCACCACGATTAGTTTTCCAATCACCTACAACAGCACAATTAGTATCTTCATTAACTAGAAGAATATCAATAGTTCCACTAATTAGCCAATCTATAAGAAACATACCAATCTCACTATAAATCTTATATCCTTTTTCAGTGTACATTTTAAACGCATCATAAATAAGAGGATAACGATTATTTGTAAGTTCAATAAAATCTTTAAGATTAAGAAGTTTATAATTAGCTCCAAAATTTGGTATATCAGCAATCGTAACCATTACACCATCTTCTCGTTTATCAAGATAATTAATAGCTTGTTGAAACATAGAAGCTCCTTTAACACCATCTTCAAGACCATTATGAGTATTAGTTCCACGTTCACAAGCTTCTTTAGTAATAGTAGACCATTGTTCCTCTAGGTTCTTCTCACTTATTCCTAGTTCTTTAGACTTCTTTCTCAACCAATAGTTCTTATCGAACTTCGGTTGATATCCATGAAGGATAGTAGTGGTTGAAATATAATCATTACCAAGACTATCATTATACTTATGTTCTTCTTCATGAAAAATAAGTCTAATATCATTATATCTTTTATCTTTAAGTTCCATATTAATATTATTAAGTTCAACACTAGCTTGGACCCGCTTCGGCACTACGTGCCTACGCTAGACTCCCCGTAGAGGATGGAGTGGATTAGCATCAGCTTATTCCTCAATCATACTACTAGTAATTTCAACTCCACCTCTACCAGCAACATTCTCTTGTTCATACAGAAGATTTTCTTCAGCTACATTAAGAGCTTTAATCGTGTTTGGAAACTGATTAGCTAAATCATTAATTTGTTTCATATAACCAATAACAACTGGAACATCTTCTAGACTAGCACCATCAGATAACTTGTCATTCAGCAACTCATTTAATTTGCTAGCAGCTAGAGCAACATTATGAATACCACGCTTAATATTAAGTACAGCTTCCATACCAGCACCAGCTTTTTGATTATAATATCTTTTAATAAGTTTCCAAACAAGAATATCAGGTTGATAATTTTTAGGTAAATCAAAGTTTTCAATAGCTTTCTTAAGAGCTTCTTTTTCACTAAGACCTTCTTGTAGACACGGACCTTTAGGGTCACCAAGATAATAAATAACTCCAACTTCTTTAACATACATCTCTTTATTAGAAGATTTATCTCTAGTATAAAGAAGACTAACATCTCTATCAAGAAGTTGTTTAAGTGTAGGAGCTTTTGGCATACCAGTTTCATCTATGGTCAGCATCCAATCCAATTCCAAACCGTTCATATATTTCTTCTACTTCTTCATCAAATTCAATAATTTCAAGTTTACCCATAGCATATAGCCAAAGATTAGCATAAGCAGCACTATATTTTTTACTTAGTTTAATCCAAGTAGGAAGAAGTTTCTTTTTAAACTTATGTTCAGTCTTAATCTTTTCTTCTTCTTCATAATGTTTTTGCTTTTCTTCTTCCATAACTTTAGCAGTATATTCTTTATACTCTTTTCTAGTCATAGTTTTTCTAGCTTCTTTAAAGTCTTTATAATGACTAATAAGTTTGGAACGATACCAATTCTTTTGAATAGTACCAATATGAGGAATAGCAACACATTTATCTTTTCGTATATTAATACTAGCTTCTTTTTCAAGACTTTCAATAATAGATTTACAAAGTATTCTATCATCACCTTGAAATCCAATATCATCTAATATATTATTTATATCTTTATAAATAAGAATATAATCATCATCAAAATCTTCATGAGAACTAGTATTAGCAATATTAAAACTAGTATTAGTCTTAAAATCCATAATTGAAAGTTTAAGAACTCTTCTTAGATTACTACTATAAACAAGAACACAAGTACCTATAATTTTAAATTATACATAAGTAGTTCTAAGAAGAGTTCGATTATTTAGACGAAATGGCTAATTAGCTTTTTCAGCAGAATGATAAACAAAAGGATTAATAGCTTTATGTTTATCAGTAATAGCAGCTCTTAAATCATTAATAGCTATAACTTTAAATTCAACAAACCAAACTTTCTGTCCTTTTTTATATCCTTGATTTTGTCCAAAAGTACCAACAGTAATAGAACGAGTTAGTTCAGTATCATTAGTAATATACTTATTAACAAATTGAGGACTAAGAACATTATGTTTAAGATAAAGATGATAACCACGTTCAAGAGTAGAACGGTCAATAATAATCTTATCCATTTGATTCATACCAATAAGTTCAGCATCTTCTTTACTAATCTTAGCAATAATTGGCATAACTTCAACTGTACTTACTTTATTATTAATAACACCAAACAAACTTTCATTTTGGCAAAGAGCAACAACACAATAATGTTTAGCAATAACTACATTAGTAAGAACAGCGTCAAGTGCTTCACTTGTTATTTCGCTGATGTCAGTAGGTATTTGAATACCAAAATCTTTAAATTTACTTTCAACTTTAATCATAACACTAAATTATTTAGTTTTAATAATACTATCAATACCAATATTTCCAAGTTTAAGTTTACTAGGAACTTTAACTTCTTTTTTATTCCTTTCTCCACTATGAAATTCTCTAGTGTATTTAGGTTTAGTTTCACTTTTATCTTTACCCATAACTTAATTGTTTTTAGCAAATGTAAGAGTTTGAATGAATCTACCAAGAGAAAAACTATTTTTAACATTTCAATCGTAGAGGATTATATGATTATAAATATGCAAGTCATACTCCCCGTGGAGGATGGAGATGAGTTAGACTTAATCATATTAGTATTAATAATATTAATAGAGATAATGATAATGATTAACTTGATATGATTGATACTGATTATATCCATCCTCCACGGGGAGTTGAGCGGAGAGCGAAGCTCGAAGCGGGTCACAGCGAATCTATATAATATATCTATATAATATATCTTTATAGTAATTATAATACATTTGATTATCAATAAGTTATAATACATATTATGTATCATGCTGAATACCTAATTCTCCATCAGTATGCAAATTAAGTGGCAAAAATGACTACCTTTGTGCACGAAAGTTGTTTCATCTATGGAATAGATTTCGCTAATTTCCTAGAGTAATATATTTTTATGTTAAACTTAATACTGTTATTGTTATGACTTTTAAAGAAGATTTTAAACCTAGCAGAGTTTATAATAAACTTGTTATTGATGCTATTAATAAAGATATAGCTAACGATAGAAGTATTATTATACCTAATACTTTTGATATTGATATTAAAAATAATAATAAAAAATATCTATGTGGTACTGGACGTATGGAATGTTTTGATACAGGTAAAATTATTAAAAGATATTATTCTAATGTTGGTATTAATGCTTGGAGAGAAATAGTTGAATTAAGAAGTATAATTCTGCATGAACTTTTTTATTTTATTAATTATACTATTTGTTTTAATTCTAATGTTGTTAAAATTAGTAAGGATTTATTTGATGCTGTTTGTAGGAATGGAATTAGAAGTGGATGTAATAAACGAGATTTTGCTAATGCTATTGTTACATTAGAAAAACTTAATATTATTCGTAGAACAGATAAACGTAGTATGTTTGAAGTTAATCCTAGAGTTATATTTAAAGGTGATATTAATAAATTTCATGAAATTATTACTAAAGGTAAACTTGATGATTATAAAATAAAACTTGATAATAATGTTAATTATATAGATAGAATAGGATTAGTTAAAGATGATAATTGTATTATAATTAAAAATAAACAAGTATATAAAAGTGAACTTGATTATTTATATGATGATAATGAGAATAATGTAGATAAAGCGAATAATGAAAATAATGAAACTGAAATAATTGAAGCAGAAGAAGTTGATACTGGTAAAATTGATTGGGATTGGTAATAATGAAAGTAAAAGAATTAATAATAATAAAGATGAAGATGATAGTATTAAAAAAGATTATAAATATAATGAAGATAAATGTAATAATAATGATAATGACGATGATGATAATGACGATTGAAAAATTGAGTGTATTAATGTAAC